>Ga0070738_10005519_pt1 | contig 13966 bp, 15 predicted proteins | sample Coa_R2_2_FD_66446 | JGI IMG/M metagenome (GOLD analysis project Ga0070738, IMG submission 66446) | Surface soil microbial communities from Centralia Pennsylvania, which are recovering from an underground coalmine fire - Coalmine... | ecosystem: Environmental > Terrestrial > Soil > Unclassified ... | reverse complement strand
TGCTTTAAGAGTGATTGCTTGATTACGCAACGCTTCAAGGCCGCCGGATTCGCTTCCTAGAAGTGCTCCTAGCTGGGCAGGTTTTAATCCTAATTCAGCTATTTCTTTAACAGATATTAATTCTTCTCGTATTGCCTGAATTCCATTTTCAACAAGAAGATACTCTAGCAGGGCTGGGTATAAATCCAAGGTGACAATTTGATCGACAGTAATTAATCCCTCCCATACAGCTTGGATGCCGGGGTTCGTAAGCAGTGGTAAACGATGCGCCTTCGAGAGGTTAGCAGCTGAGGGGTAATTTGCTAGAAGTATTTCTTCACGTTTCTTTTGTGACAAGCTCCAAATTCGATTTATGTTATCGGCCAAAGAGAGATTGTAACTATTTCCATCTGCTAAATACTTTAATTGGGGTGGTAAAAGTGAAGCGTCTTTTAATAAATTGTTCCAGTGTGAATTTACACGGCGTAAAAGAAATTGATCTCTTTTGCTAAAGAAGCTAAAAATTTTTAAATAAAGTTCATCTGCTAAAAGTTTATTGCTAAAAAGGTTGTTGGTATAATTTTTTTAGATGGGTGTGCTGAATTGTTATTTACTGTTTCCACTGTTAAATCACCCAATTCTTGGGTATTGCTAAAGGCTGTATCAGCAGATCTCTTATGAGAGCTAATGTTAATTCCTTGGGGATAGATGAATGGGCTGCAGACGCCCGTTGGAGCTTCAATAACATTAGTCGTATCTTGCGATTTTTTTAATTCGGGAAATACCTTATAGTGGTTTAAGGATATAACTACTCTATATTTCGTCCGCAATTGGCCAGATTCGCGTACATAACATGCATTATGGTTAACAGGATTTTCCTTCTTCTGAATAGAAACTAAATGCTTTTCAGCTTCATTTCTATCGAATAATTGTGTGGTTACCAATATAGTGCCATTTTCTCGTTCTTCCCATTGAAAAGAATTCAAATGATCCTTAATATATTTCTTTTTGGCTAATATTAACAAATCTGTTAAGAAAGCTTCATTTTCATCAAAATAAAAGCATATATACCGGCTATGTTCATATCGCTTTAGTGGTTGCTTAAATTTTTCAATTATTATGTTTGAAAATCCGGCATCCTCTGCTTCTTTACTCCATTGCTCGTAAATATTAAATGAGCGAGCCTTTTCGCGTTCTGCTCCTCGTGTACCAGGAAAAGAGTAATTATCGCTAGGATGCGTATAATAAAGCTGATATCTAGGGAAATGATATGTAGGCCGCGTTTCCGCATTCCATTTGAATTCGGTTCTATCTAAATTATTAGCTGAATGGACTTGATTTAAGAAGTCTGCAACAAATCTTAAATCTTGAATACTAATAGTCATAAAAACCCTCGTTACGTTGATTAATAATTATAAAGTAGAAATCGCGGGTGAATTATCTCTCAATATTATTAAAGAATTCTTAACAATAAAACAATGGAAGGAGGAAATAAAGAAGCTTTTTTGCCATCAGCTAAAGATGGCAGCAAAAAATTTAGCAGAATAAAAACGCCTAAATATTAATAAAGCTTATGAGAAAATTTATAGTGAAATGAAGAAAATCAATGAGAACGATGCAAATTTAGGATATAAATTTAAAAAAGATCCTTGTAAGGTAGATATAAACAGAGATAAATCTTTTCTGATTATTAAAGAGAATATGGGTGTGTTGAATGAAGGGGAAAAGGCGCTGATCTGCTCTGAGGTTTTTAGGTCAAGGTAAATTAGAGATAATGCCCTTCAGCAAGAGGGCAAAGGGAATATTATTCCTGAATATGATGTTTAATTGCTTCAGCTATCCACTGGTTCAAACTTATCTTATGCTGTTTTGCGGCAATATAAACTTGTCTATGTAATTCAGGGTCAATACGCAGATTAAATTTCCCAGAGAAGGGCTTTTCTGGCTCTTCATTGCGCTCTTTGCAAAAAGCGAGATAATCATCAACAGATTCCCTAAATGCTTTTTTAATTTCAGCAACATTGAGCCCCTGAAAGGTAATGACATCACGGGTGTTAATTACTTCCCCGTGAAAAATGTCAGCCTCGTCATCAAATTCGACATGACCTATATAGCCTTTGTATATTAGCATTTGATACCTGCCTCTTTTAAAAAACGTCTCATCGAGACAACAGCACCTTTATCAGTTTCTTTTTGAGGATGTGGACGGTGAAAGACGGCACGTATATTATTCAGTGCAATTCTTACCCGAGAGCCATTACCTTCTGATATTTCCGCCCCCAAAGCACTCAGCATTGCTTCAATATCACGCCATGCAATACCTGCTTGGACAGGATTTTGAAAGAGCTGCTGTAGGGTTTTCTGGTGCTTCTTATTCATTGTAGCATAGTACCATAAAATAGTACCATATCAAGCTTTGGAATTTTAATCCTTGCTTGAATTTTGCTTGACTGAGTCCTGCATCGTTATGCATTATTGTGCATTGTAACGGGCATCATACGAAATAAAGTTGTTAATAATCAATAACTTAAATTTTACATTACTGCCTCTTAATCAGCGGGTCGTAGGTTCGATCCCTACGCGGCCCATTTCAAAAATGTTAAAATCAGGTTTTTCTCAATCCTTATAAATATGAGAGCTTTGATACAACATGAATGAATTAACTTATCGTGGCTCAACCATTACTTTAAATTATATCGAAGGTCCAAAGAATGGATTACCGCTATTATTAGTGCATGGAAATATGAGTCGATGGCAGGCTTTCTTACCCATCATCTCAGATCTTTCATCAGACACGCACGTGTTTGCATTAGATTTGCGCGGGCATGGTAAGTCCTCTCATGCTACCGGTACCTATATGCTGCAAAATCATTTGCATGATGTTACCTCTTTTATTAAAGAACAAATTGGATCACCTGTTATTTTATTTGGTATGTCTTTAGGTGGTATGATTGGTTTAATGGCTGCTGCACATTATCCAGAATTAATACGCAGCATTATTATTGCCGATTCGCCATTAACGTTGGAAACGCTGCGACCTATAGTCGAATCTCAAAAAGAGTTAGGACATCGTATTCTTCATTATCTTAAAACCAACCAAATTAATAAGGTATATGAAGAAATGAATGATAATTTTTCATCTGAAAGTATTTGTATGTGTGATCCAGATATCCTTGTGACAACATTTGATAGATATGAAGAAATGATTTTTGGGTACAACATAGAGAAATTATTCCCATTAATCAGGTGTCCGATATTAATTATGCGTGGTGAAGAAAAGTTGGGGAGTATGATAACTGATAATGATATGAGAGTGGCTACAGCGTTACTTCCTCAGTTAAGACAATGCAGAATCACTGGCGTGGGACATTCTCTTTTGATGAGTAAAGAAATTGTTTTAGAAACAGTAATGTGCTTTTTACGCGAACAGATTAATGGAAATAGAGGAAGAACGCCGCTTGTGCCGGAGGTTGTTTATAGGGGGGATAGAAGTTAAGGTGGATTTTTGTGGATAGTTTTTATGTTGCTAAAAATAGAGAATGATTAGTTACTATATCTTTAGGAAGATGGTTCATAATTTTTTATTTATACGCCCATCGGTTTCACTATAGTTTGCATAATCATTATCAGTATTTCTAAACTATTCGTAGTTAGTAGATAAACAAAAGGTCTGTCCTTGCGAAATGTTCAAATAAAAATTCTCCATTATTAAAATGATAAGCTAATACTCCAAACCATGTTGTTGGACTTACCAATGTTTAACATCTACCACAATAAAGCAATTTTGGATTTTTTGAAAATTTTATCATCGCTAATTAGCGTTAATTTTTCGCTACGCGCTTGAGCGATTAACATTCTGTCAAATGGGTCTTTATGTTTCCCGTCTAATGTGCCAGCAGCAATAGCATGATCAAGTGAAATAGGCAATTCTTCAAAACGTTCTCGTCGTACGTATAATGAAAGCTGACCTGCCTGTGCGTGGCGCATTACTAATTTTTCTTGGGAAAAATTCAATGATTTTTTATGAATAGTAACTTCCCAAAAATCTTTCAAGAAATCGACGATTACGTTGGTACAAATTTGCATTTTTAGTTTCCCATGTCCCCGTTTTCACCGTAAAACCAATGGTAGCAATGGCTTTGCTCAGAAGCAAAAGAGGCATAACGTTAAGATAATTAGGAACCGTGCGGATACTGGCATATCCTTCAAGAAAGGATTGCTTTCTAGCAGCATTGTTCGACCAATCTCCTAATTCTAGAGAACAAAAATCTTCTTCAGCAAAACTTCCTCGCGCTGAAGACCAATCGATAATTCCTTGTACCCTGCCTTCTTTCACTATCACATTACCAGGTCTGAAATCACGATGAGTGATGCAGGGCCCATCTGTTGAAATCAATAATTGGATATTAGAATTGTAAAAATGACGACATTGATCAAGCAGTTGCTTAGGCAGGTGATGGCTGCATTCAGCAAAACCTTCTTCAAATTTAAAAGTAAAATAAGATGTGGGGTCGAAGCTTAATTGTTGTGGCTGAGTAAGATCACCATAACTTGCTGCTTTACTCGCATGAATTTTTGCAAGTAACAATCCAATTTCATATGCTAAACTATCGGTAAAATCTGTTATCTTAAGCAAGTTGCCCTGGAGACATTCCATTAAAATTGCACCATACACCCCTGATTCTGGCTCTATTGTATCAATGATACGCGGTACGGGTAATTTATCAGAAAAATATTTTAAAAAATAAATTTCACACAGATAATCGCTTGAGCGCGTACATATTTTTAAAATATATTCTCTACCATTTGATTGTGAAATTTTATAAACAGTGGCGACGATTGCTTCTTCATGCTCAATGCGTGTGAATTTAGCATTTTTAAGATTAAAGCGTTGTTGAGTGATTAGATTATTCATGTGTCTCCTGGAATGTGAAATTATGCCGTATATTTTTATAAATTAATTCATATTTGTTTTACATACCATTCAGAAACGACGTATAATCCCTGTTTTTTTAAAAATAAACCTTTTTCTTGATCATGAAAGCCGCTAACAATCAGCACCTGCACAGCGCCATTTTTTTTTCCTTCGTTAGAGACAGTGATAAGTAATTTATAACCAACAGTCTCCCATAATTCAGGTGATGCAACGCAAAAATCATCTATCATTAAGGTCATGCCGCCTGGATTATATACAGCGGGAGCATTAATATTTTGTCCAATGATAAAGCCATCGATTTGTGTTTTATTATCGGCAACATAGATAAAATAATTTGGATTATCGAGTATAGTGGTAAACCATTGACGTTGTAATTCATTAGCATTTTCTGCGCGTTTCCAAAATTGTGGATTTGCCTTCTCATAGAATCTACGCTTTTGATCGGAGAGTGAAACTATAGAGGAAATGTCTTCACCATTTGCGCGTCTTATTACAAATAAGCTTGATTTTTCCACAGTATTTTCCTTATTGTTTTTACTTAACGCATGTTGACCATGCCTATTACCTAACGAAAGATACTCCTGACGAATTGCACACAGATGAAAATATTAGCGAACATCCAATAAAAGTTTTAGTGATTGAGTTAAAAAGATAAAGATTTTTGGCAGACCTTAAGGCAAGTTCGGCATCTCTGGGTTTATTTTGAAAGTAAGTGGGGCGCTACTTACATAAAGCATAGGGCAAGCTCATTACATTGATACCTTGTTTTTGAGCTATTTCTGTCGGAAAATTTTTAGGATCACTCTCCCTTAATAACGAGGTACCGTTAGCAGCCTTTGTAGATATAGCTAGGGATAAATATAATTTTTAAATAAACTAGCATATAAAATTATTTATTTTCAATAAGTTAAGTGTCAGATTGCTGCCTTTTTAGATTTCAACTGTGGAATATTCTATTTATAGACAATATCTTTCAAGCTGGATAAAATTAGCACCTTTAGCTCTTATATCAAAAGCTTGAGACTCAAATTATGTCAAAAAATTATCTCTGGACAAGCCTAAAAGCACGCTTGCAACTCATACGTACTACAAATGGCCAGCATTTTAATTGGCTCTTTCTCGCAGGTGGGCCTGGGCTAGGGTCTGATTCATTAAATCCACTCATTCAAACCCTAAATTTACCCGGCACTATATGGAAGCTTGATTTACCAGGTGATGGTTCTAATTTAACAGACGACGATGCTCAAGCTTTTTCAAGTTGGTCAGAAGCACTCGCAGAAGCGGTGGGTGCATTAGATAATGTGATTTTAGTTGCACATTCAACAGGTGGCATGTATTCACTGGCAACGCCTGCATTAGAAAAATTATTAACTGGTTTAGTGTTAATGGATTCAGCGCCTAATGCATCGTGGCAGCAGCATTTTATGGAAGTTGTTAAGCAGCATCCTATACCTGGAGCAGAACAGCTTCATCAAACTTATTCGGAAAATCCAAATAATGAAATATTAAAACAATTAACTATTTTATCCGCGCCTTATCTTTTTACTAAAGAAGGATTGAAGAAAGATATTTCTTTTCTTGAATCGTTGCCCTATAACTTCAGGACGTGTGAATGGTCGGCGCAGCATTTTGATTCAACATACAAAGCTAAATGGATCCCTAAAAATATTCCCACATTGATATTTGCTGGGGAAGAAGATGCTATTACGCCATTACGTTTATTTATAGAATCTGCGGATTTTCAACGGCCGAATATTATGCTACGAAAAATAAAAAATGCAGGTCATTTTCCTTGGATTGAAAACCCAGAAGAAATAACTACTGTTTTTAATGAGTATGTACAAATTTTATTGTAGTTGGATAAAATTATGGCAGCTATAGCGCGACTTAATTAGCATCACAGCGATCATTGCTAATAACTAAAATTATTAATTTTAAGGCGGGGTGAATAAAAGTTTGACCCCAATAGGCAATGGTATTATATTGCATCAACTTAATAAAGTTTATCTCAAGCCAGATTTCAAGGAAATATAAATGAAAGCTAAATTTATTATTTTGCGGACTGGTTCGTTTTGGAGAAATGTTGATGTCAGCTCAGAAAATATTTTCAATAGTCATATTGAGCATGTTCATGTTATTGAACAATTTATGTTTTGCATATCCCATACCTAATCCTTTTCCGCCTTTTCGTATCATAGGAAATTTGTATTATGTAGGAACCGATGATCTTGCAAGCTATCTTATTGTTACTCCAAAAGGAAACATTTTAATTAACAGTGATCTTGAAGCCAATGTTCCTATGATCAAAAACAGTATAGAAAAACTTGGTTTTAAATTTAGTGACACTAAAATTTTACTCATTAGCCACGCTCATTTGGATCATGCTGCAGGCAGTAAATTAATAAAACAAGAAACTAATGCAAAGTACATGGTGATGGATGCTGATGTTCCTCTTGTCGAATCTGGCGGAAAATCTGATTTTCATTATGGCAATGATGCTAGTACATATTTTCCACCTACTAAAGTGGATCAAGTGCTTCATGACGGTGACCAAATAAAATTAGGGGGGGTAATATTAACTGCACACTTAACAGCGGGTCATACACAGGGATGTACGACATGGACTATGCAGGTGATGGATCATCATAAGGTATATCATGTTGTGATGGTAGGCAGTCTGAATGTTAATTCAGGATATAAGTTAATTAATAATAAAAAATACCCCAATATTGCTAAAGATTATGAGCATGCTATAAAAGTCTTAAAATCGCTACCCTGCGATATTTTTCTTGGTGCTCATGCAGGATATTTTAATCTGAAGCAAAAATATTCTTTATTAAAGAATAGTACGGTCAATCCTTTCATTGATCCGATAGGTTATAAAAAGCATGTTGAGAAAAAAGAACAGGAATTTTATAAAGAACTCAAAAAACAAGAGTTAGCAGCGAAGAGTTAACATATATGAAAATAATATTAGGCATTGTGGCGGGTGCCGTACGAGACAGCGAGTGGTCTCTTATCTAACTTCTCAAAGTCCTTAATTTTTTTCTTAGATGATCAACGACTAACTCTACTATCGGATAGCGCAATGCTCCTTTTTTCCATCCTAGATAAAAATAATTAGTTGGAGGTTCTATTGGATTATACAGCAAAGTTAAATTGTTTTTTTTAAGATTTTGTTTGCAAAAATAAGAAGGTAACACAGCAATACCCATACCAGCTAATACGCTTTCTAACAAAGACCACAAATCTTCAACCACTATTTTTGTTTCTCCAGTAAATGGTTTTCCAAAAATGGTTTGATAGTATTCCTTTATAAATAGGAAATTCTCGTTGTAGGAAATCCAGGGAATTTTTTCAAGATCTGTCGTATTATTTGATTTTAATTTTTTAAGTGATATCTCTTTTTTCCATTTTGGATGGCCGACTAAAATAAATTCCTCTTTATAAAGCTTTTCACACTCTATATTAGGATGTGATACTTGATGAAGGAAAATCGCTAAATCAATTTCATTATTTAATAATCGCTCAACCAGGTTTTCATGATCGAATACGAATCTTATTCGGATAGCATTTTTTTCAAGAAATGAGCTTAAAGAAGGAATGATCTGGGTGGCAATAAATTCTCTAATGCCGCCGATGTATATAGTGCCTGAACGCTGATCTACGGAAGATTTGAAGCTTTCCCAAATATTATCGATAGAATCCAGGTGGGAACTAATCATAGAAGCAAGCTGATGAGCAATCGCTGTCGGCTTTACCCCTTTGGTTTCACGCACAAATAAAGGTTTTCCTATGTGTGCTTCAAGACTCTTTATATGTTGCGAAACCGCAGGTTGGGTCAGAAATAATTCCTCCGCCGCTCGGGTTTGAGAACCGCTGCGGTAAACCGCAAGAAATGTACGTAAAAATATAGGATATGACATTATGATATAAATTAATTTATATAATATAGCAAATATTATAATTTTAAAAATATTTATTTTCAACCTATAATGTCAAAACAAACGAAATGAGATAGCGTAGTGATTAAATACGCGATTTTCAGCAATCTTTATATTTGGAGGAAAAATAGTATGTCAGAGCAAAAAAATAAAGAAATTATTCTTCGTTTTTACAAAGAATTTTGGGAGCAAGGAAATCTAAATGTGGCTGATGATTTAATTTGGTCAGATGTCATTAATCATAGACCTATTCCAGGATTTTCATCCCAAATAGAAGCCTATAAACATATAGTTAAGGAAACAAATAGAGGACTGTCGAATATCAAATGGAAATACGTTGGGCCTATTGCGGAAGGGGATAAAGTTGTCTGTGCTTGGGAATGGGATGCTATACACACAGGAATTTTTATGGGCGTCAAGGGTAGTGGAAATAAACTACATGAGTCAGGTATTGACCTATTTCGCATTCGTGAATGGAAAATCGCAGAAATATGGCATGAGGAGAGTGCATTAGAAACAATGCAGCAATTAGGAATTATTGTAATGAAATAATAACAGTCCCGGACATAAAACACGTGTCCGGGCTACTTAACTATCACGATTATTATCTTTAATAGCTACGCCCAAATAAGCTCCTCAGTGGCATACCATTCATTAGCAGCAAGATTATTCTTCTCTTTGCTATTATTTTTGTTATAATTATTTCCTTCATTTGATTAACAGAAATACGAAACTTTCTATGCTACGCCGATATTTTATTCCCGCTGTTTCTTTAGTCTTGGGAAGTTTGCAAAGCCTAATAACCTCCAATAAGGTTAAAGAGCACATTAACTATTTCAATATACCATCTGACTCTGCCATAAATGAAAATCTAGAAATAAATACGCTCAAATCAGCCTATAGAAATCGACATGCGCATATGCTAGTAGAGCAAGCATTTAAAGATGCGGGATTTAAGGGAAGGATATTTTTTGATATAAACATGGTGCATGGATCGAACAAGATGGGTACAGCAGAAATTTACGGCTTAAATTCAAGAGCAGTTTTTGTAGGAACATCTCAACAAACTCTTACAGAAAGTAGCGATGAAGAAATACATGCAATGGCAGCCCACGAAGCTTTTCATAGTAAACACCGGCATGCACTTATCAGAAATATAGCAGGTGTTTACTTATATCTTCGCTTGCCTGTCGTGTTTTTTAATGCGCCTAAAAAGCTTTTAAATCCATTTATAAAAGATTCAACTAAAAGAAAATTAATTTTTAAAGCTCCATTGTATAGTCTATCTTTCGTATCAGCTATTTTATCTTTTGAAATTGCTGAGAACTTATATGACTTAATACAAAAATTATGCGAGGTTGATGCAGATCTATCTGCAAGTATTCAGTTAGGAGTGACTCAGCATTTAATTGATATCTTTAAAAAAATTGCGAAGGAGGAACAGCAACAAAAAAGAATTTTTAATGATTATAAAACTCATCCACAGGCTTTAACCCGAATAAAATATTTATCATTTGTTCAGCAGATACCAAAATTATCGAAAGAATCATCGTTGTTTAAATCAGATACTTATTCCAAAATATTAGAAGAGAGAAAAGAATTAGAAAGTAAGGGGATTAAAAAAGATATTTCTCGCGATAAAATTGGCTATAAGGTGTCGCGTTAATCATGGATGTTTGGAATTCGATATTAAGTCTGGAAGAGAGAGTGGCGTTGAAATACATTATGTCAGAATTTTATCATTACGAAGAGATTTTTGTATGAAGCTTCAATACAAGCATATTGTTGCGATTATATATACAGTTGTATTGTTTTTAGATCGCTTGGATCTTACTATTGTAAATGTGACTTTGCCAACAGTCGCGCATCATTTTCAGGTATCAATCACATCCACCGACTGGATTAGCATGGCCTTTTTGCTTGCACTCGCGATCTCTATTCCTGTCAGTAGTTGGTTAGGTGATCGTTTTGGTCTTAAGAAAAGCTATCTCATTGCAATTGCTTTGTTTGGATTAGGCTCAGGACTTTGTGCCTGGGCTGGCTCTCTTTTCGCGATTAATATTTTGCGGTTTATCCAAGGTCTCGGTGGTGGAATGTTGATTCCAATTGGCATGACAATGCTTTATCGAATTTATGATAAATCGGAGTATGCTCATATTACTAGCCTAACATTTTTACCGTCGTTAATAGCGTCTGCAATTGCTCCTTTCCTGGGAGGAGTATTATTAGATTGGTTTGGTTGGCGGTTTGTTTTTTTATTTTCTGGGCCAATCTGCTTAGCGTTATTTGTTTATGCCTATTTTATTTTAAAAGAGGAGGAGTTTCGTTCCCATAAAACGTTTGATTGGGGTGGATTTATCCTCATTTCCTTTATTCTGATGATTATTTTTTATGGATTGTCTGTAATAGGTAACAAAGGCTTCTCTCTTGAGTCGCTAATCGGATTAAGTATTACTCTATTATTAATAAAATTATTTGTCATCTATGAGAAAAAGCAAAAATTCCCATTAATTAATTTAGAGTTTTTTAAAATTGACAGTTTTGTACAAGCCAATTATATCCAAATCTGTTTCCAGATGTGCCATTTCGGTTCTATTTTTCTTGTAGGCATGTATCTACAAGTGGGAATTGGAATGTCTGCCAGCATGGCTGGGCTTGTTATGGGCATGCAAGCTATTGGCGCTATGCTCACCATTAGATACTCTATAAGACTTTTTAATACATATGGACCGGAATTACCTATTATTATTGGATTATTAGGAGTAGCCATATTAAGCCCATGTATTCTTTTGATTCAAAGACCTTCGATGGTTGTATTTGGAATGTGTTTATTATTCCTTCGTGGCATTTTTAGTGGCCTTTGTGGAACGCCAATACAAACTCTCAGCGTGATGGATGCCTCTAAAGAGATAATGGGCCAGATAAACAGTATTTTTAACGCATGTAGACAAGTTGCTATTAGCCTAGGGGTAGCGCTATCCTCCATCTTAATTTCTATCGGATTAAAATTAAACGGTGTCAGTGGAAATGCGGTAATAGGAGGTGCAGAAGCGGTTAAAGTCTTTGGTTTAAGTTTTTTTGCTATTCCACTAATCGCTTTGATTGGTATTAAGGTAGTACGGGGGATTAATGTGATAACACTATATTGGTGAAAATGTTATTGAGCGTCTTAAGAATACCAACCTTCTTTTTTCGCATGGTTGAAATATTATCTCATAACAGTAAGAATTTTTTTGTTGATGCTGGTATTGTATTAATCAGCGGGTCGTAGGTTCGATCCCTACGGGGCCCATATGTTTGCACAGAAATCAGATGGAAGGTCTGACTCATCGAGTGCAGACCTATAACCAAAGCAATTTTATTTATATTCATAATTATGCTTCATATTGTGATCATAAATATCTTCACTTATGTCTCTTTCGTAATATTCAATTTTAACATAAGCGTTCACAGTACCATTTTTTATGATGCGACAACCCAGGAACATATTTTCTAATAAGTTTTTTGGAATAGATGCGATTTCCAAAGCGTTAAATAATGCCTTCTGGCAGTCGAGACAACCTTCGCCTGGAACACTGCTTATATGGATATAATCTGCGATATTGGAAAGTGAATCAAATTGACAAATATTCCAGATAGCTTCTTTTAAAGTTGCTTTGAATTTTTCTTTTTTTCATCAGGAAATTCATCAGAGGATCTAATAACCTTCTTACCATAAGTTAAGATATTTTTACTTAATTGTTTTGCTAGAGAATTATTATCTTCAGAATAAGCTTTTCTAATGGCTTTAATACGGGGAATTTCATGCTGAATTGCATTCATCCACCATTCAGCAGCTGCTATAACTTGCTCTTCTTTGTAATTATCATATTTTTTTTGAGTAGCTTTATTTAATGAAAACATACAATTTTTATTCCTTTATATAAAAATCCAGATCATAATGGTTTTCAATCAAAAATCAAGTACGGTATATGCGCTTATAAATGTTGTAAATACAATAAGTACTAAGCATGGTTTCCCTATCACGCCAAGTAATACCTGCTTGAACAGGATTTTGGAAAAGTTGTTATAGTATTTTTTGTGCTTCTTATTCATTGTAGCAGGGTACTAAAAAATAGTACTATGTCAACTGCAAGCTGAGAGCAAATTAAGAGTGAACTTAATTGACCTCGAATGATGCGGTTCACATTAATGGGACAGAAATATCAATTGATGGTGGCCGGGTTTTTTAATAGATGTTCTACTTATCATTGATGTTTAGAATTCGATATTAAGGCCGGAAGAAATAATGGCAGGGGACATTTTTACGATGGTTAATAGCGCCTACAATTGCTCCTTTTGATTCAAAGACCTTCGATGGTTGTTTAGAGGCATATTGTAAAAAGCGCTAATAATTATTTTTTTATGCGTCCATATTTTTTATCTGAAGTTTTTTCATGAATTTTTCAAGTATTCTAGATTTTATACTCTTTGGTTTATTACTTTATTCTTATTAACTTCCAGTTTTTTATTATATTCGTCTTTTTCTGCTCTATATTCGTTCATATATTTAATTATTTGAGTAGCAATTGGTTGCATTTTTCCGGCAAATGAAGAGAGAAATGCTTTATCATATTTTTGTTTTATTTCTTTAATAATAGGGTGAATGCTATTGTAAGGGTTATTTGTTTCAATGGCCTTATATAATTTTTTGATATAATCAGCTTCTTGTGAGTTGGGAGTAAATTGAACCTTATCTAGAAGCTGTCTCACCTTCCTTTTGAATGATTTTATTGGGTCTACTTCAAGTGCAGGAAATTCATTACAAAAATCACTTGGAATAGTACATAACTTTGAAAAAAGAGAATTTTTATTTTCTGTAACGATTTGCGCGCATAAGGATTTTAAAGATTTAACGGTACATTTTTCCTTGTATTTGTTGATAAGTGGCTGTAGTGCTTCTTCTGCAGCATTTTCACCATTGTCTCGGTTATATAAGAAGGTATCTAATTCATCGCTATCACGTTTAATCGTAATTTTTAATAATTTTCCATTGAGGTAATCGAAACTAGAACTTTCATTGAGTAGCTTTTCAGCTTCTTCAATAGTCATAACATAATTAGGATCA
>Ga0070738_10005517_pt1 | contig 13969 bp, 11 predicted proteins | sample Coa_R2_2_FD_66446 | JGI IMG/M metagenome (GOLD analysis project Ga0070738, IMG submission 66446) | Surface soil microbial communities from Centralia Pennsylvania, which are recovering from an underground coalmine fire - Coalmine... | ecosystem: Environmental > Terrestrial > Soil > Unclassified ... | reverse complement strand
GTCTCGCGCGGCATGCTGGAGTTTCGCGCCGATCCGGACGTGCCCACGCATGACAAAAACTTTGCGAAGGATAAGTCCATCGTGCTCTATTGCGGCTCCGGCGGCCGCGCCGCGCTCGCCGGCAAGCTGCTCAAGGACATGGGCTACGAGAAAGTCTACAACGCCGGCGGCTTCAAGGATTGGGTCGATGCCAGCGGGCCAGTGGAGAAGGCGTGAGGGCCCGCGCGTGGCCGTCGCCCGCAACCATCACTGCAGGCTCCGCTTCCAGTATCCGGTGCCGAGCTTGCCTGTGATCACGGCCGTCGCATCGCGCACTTCATACGAGCCGCCGTCGGCCCAGCCCGCAACGCCCCTCGTCGCGTGCAGTGTCCAGTGACCGTTCGTCGCGGTCATCGTCCCCTCATGCGGCCGCACTGCGCGTCCCCCTTCGGCGTGGAAGTTGTAGGTGCCGTCGCCCATGATGTTCCAGACCCAGCGTGACTGTCCGCGATTGCTCGGCACCATGATCTCCCAGGTGCCGACCAGGCTGGGATCGATGGCCGGCGGAGGCGGCGCGGGCACGGATACCGATGGCGCAGCTGCGACCGCCGGCGCCGCATTGGCCTGCTGCGGCTCGCCCGCGAGATAGATCGCCTTGCGGGACAGCGAGCCGTAGACGAAGGGCTGCTGCTCGTTTGCCGTCGCCTCCATGACATCGTCGCGGACGTTGCGGAACATGAAGGTGACCTCGAGCTCCGGCGTCTCGATATTGTGCAGCAGCGCCCTCGTGAACGGGCTGTTGCGTCCGTCGCCGTCGAGCGCCGTGGTGCCGTCGCGCGCGGCATAGGCGACCAGCACATTGCCGACTGGCTCGATCCGGCCGAGGCCGCCGCGATCCGCGGCGCGCACCGCCAGCGAGCGCCGCATCTTTGCGGCAAACGGATTGTTGCGGCAGGCGTCCAGGATGACGAGGCCAAGGCTTTTGGTGTTCGACACCTGCAGCATCACGCTGCCGAGGCTGACGGCCTCGTTCGCAGCATCCGTGTCCTTCTGCAATTCCGCATCGACGGGGATCAGCCAGTTCTCGCCATTGATCTCCATGCCGTGCCCGGCAAAGAACACCGCGGCCATGTCGGCATCCGCCGCATCGCGCCCGAGCGCGATCAGCGCGCGCCGCATGTCGTCGAACGTGGCATTGGTGATCAGGCTCACCGTAAAGCCGAGCCGCTTGAGGGCCGCAGCGACGTCGCCGGCGTCGTTGGCAGGATTGGGCAGCACCGGCACATTCCTGTAGGCGCCGTTGCCGATCACCAGCGCCACGCGTTTGCTGCCAGCGCGGGCGGGTGCGGCGGCGAGGGCGCCAAGGGCCGCGCTGGTCCCAAGACCCAGAATAAATCCGCGTCGGTTCATCTCGCTCCTCGGATCGGGGGTGACGGCAATGCTCTTTCTACAGCAGCCCCGGCGGGCGAGCTACGGGCGCGGCGACGCAATTGTTCCGGTTCGAGCTGCGGTCCGAATTGACAAGGGCTCCCGTGCCGAACTCAACGAAAAAACCACGCTGCAAGCAGGATGCCCCACAGGATGAGCACAACTCCCGCGCCGCGATTGAGGTGCCAGCTCGCCGGCGCGATTTTCTCCCCAAGCATGAACAACGAAAGCGCTCCCATCCACAGCAGGTTCATGGCGCCGAAGACGAACATCAGCCCCATCAAGGCCCAGCAGCAGCCGACACAATAGCCGCCATGCTTCACTCCGAGCACGAAGGCGGCCAAGTCGCCGTCGCGCCAGTTGGCAAGAAAGAACGGGAAGGGGGAGCGACATTGCGTCAGGCACGCATCCTTGAAGCGCGTGAACTGGAACGTGCCGGCCAACAGCAGCAGCGCTGTGCTGAGCAGGAGACTGGTGCTTTGCAGCGGCGGCGCGAGCAGCGACGCGCGTGACAGCGCCACCTGGCCCGCTGCCGCAAAGACGGAATAGGCTGTCCATACCGCGACATAGCCCAACATGAACCAAGACGTCGCCGGTGCTGAACCCATCGCGGCCATGCGCTTGCGCGCAAAGCTGCCAAAGACGTCGACCGACCGCACCGCTGTGGGTAGCATCATCGCCACCATCATGACGGTCCATATCAGGAATGCGGCCGCAAACTGCTCGAACGGCGTGCCCGCCATTCCCGGCGTCGCCGTGCAAATCACGCCGCCCTCATCGCGCGACATGGTCATGCGTGCGAGATAAAGCCAACACAGCGCCGTCACCGCAATGAGACTGCCCATTGCGAGGATGCGATCACGGCTCCACGCCATGTTCAGGCGCTAGTGTAGGTAAAGTTGGACAGGTATCCGTTCCGGCCGGAAAGCTTCCAGTCGTATCCGTAGTCCGACAATTGGAAATGCTTGGAGCGCGCGACTGTCGCGGGCTCGCCGGGGGCCACGCAAAGCGGATGATTTTCAATCGTGATGGGTTTGCCGTCCTGGCCTTCCAGCGCCTCGAGCTCGGCGTCGACGATGCCCGGAATCTTCAGCGTTCTGGTCCTGCCGCTGCCTTCATACTGCATCGGCACCGTCTTCGTGCCCAGGAACTCGCCGACAAAGGACGCCAGCACGGCCGGATGACCTCCGGCTTGGCCGGAAAAGATCGTCAGCAACGCACTCTTTTGCGCCTCGCTCGCCTTCTGGTCGATATAGGCCGCCACCTTCCATTTGCCCTCGGCCATGTTACCGGTCGCATCCACCAGGAGGACGACATTCAACCCATCGAGCGCAAGATCACCAAACCCGCCGTGATTGATATGCCACGCCACGATTGCGTTGCAGAAGCCTTCGCTCGGCGCGCTGCCAAACGCACATGGACAGGCGGCGTCGCAATTGCACGTCTCGAAATACGTGCCGGTGAGCGTCCATTGCGTCATAACACCCTCCGTGTTGCGATAGGGCTAGCGCGGCTGGAGCGAGTTTTCGCAAGAGAGCGATCGGTCGATCTTGCACGGTCGAAGAAAGCGTGGCCAGTCTCTGCAACCTGCAAGGAAGCGTCAACGGCATTTCTCCCGGAGATCGCTGGGCGATTTGCCCGGAAATCACTGGGCGCTTGATCAAGGAAGGACATGGATGAGATCGAGCTCGTCGATTATGATCCGCGCTGGCCTTCCTTGTTCGACCATGAGGCCAGGCGGTTGCGCTCGGTGTTCGATCCTCACCTGATAGTCGGGCTCGAGCATTTCGGAAGCGCGCGTCGCCGTTTCCGGGAGGGCGAACGCAGAACCGAGGCCGCCTCGCTGAAAAGCCGGCACCCTGCGCAATTCCTGAGCCAGCCGTTAACGAAGGGTTAGCAACACCATTCTACCGTCCCGTTCAGATTGTCGCTCATGTATTTTGCAACGGGAACTTGGCGCTCGGGAGAGGGCTGGATGCAAAGCCTGGGTTCTGCCTTGGACGAGCAAAAAGGGTTCGGCCAAGGCTTCGATTTCCTGCGGATATTATTGGCAGCCGGCATCATCGGCTGGCACACCGCCTCGCTGAGCGGGCATGTGGACGCGGCCAGGGCGTCCGTGTTTTGGTTTTCCGAGTACATGCTGGTGCCGATGTTCTTCGCATTGAGCGGGTTTCTCGTCGCGGGAAGCAGCATGCGCCTCTCCACCAGGAACTTCCTGTTGAACCGTGCCGCGCGCATCCTGCCGGCGCTGGTCGTCGACATCATCTTCGCCGCGCTTCTCATTGGTCCGCTGGTGACCAAGCTGCCATTGCAGCAATATTTCACCGACGCAACTTTCTTCAGCTATTTCTTCAACGCCGTGGGCTGGATGCACTACGCTCTTCCCGGCGTATTCGAAAACAACCCGTCGCCGGAGGTGAATGGAGCGCTTTGGACCGTCCCCTTCGAATTGGCGTGCTACGTCATTCTCATGGGGCTGATGATCTCCGGAGCCATCAGGCGCCCGAAATTGGTTGTGCTGCTGACCTACACCGTTTTGATCGCAGGCATTCCTCTCAGGGTCATGGCATCGCACCTGGTGCGCGACGACGCATCCTTTCTTGAAGTGCTCGCGATGGATCTCTTCCTTTTCCGCAGCTCTCTGCTTTGGCCGTCCTTCCTGATCGGGATTGTCCTCTATCAAATGCGGTACTACGTACCTTTCGCCAGACCGATTCCCATCGGCTTGGCCTGTGTGGCGCTCCTGGTGAGCGTGTTCGGCGATGCGGGCGTCCTGTTGAGCAATCCCGCGGTCCACGCCATCATACTTCCGCTGCTCGGATATCTGACCGTGGCGATCGGCTTGTCGCCAATGCCCCGTCTCCCTGGATTCGGGACCGGCGATTATTCATATGGCCTGTATCTCTATCACGCGCCCTTTCTGCAGTTGCTGATCCACTACTTCCCGGAGACCTGGACCGGTGAGCGATGGTGGACGCTGTTTTTCACCGGATTTCCGCTCTCGCTGGCGGCAGCCGTGACGTCGTGGCACTTGTTCGAGCATCCGGTGCTGAAGCTTCGGAATTCCTTCGTGATCAAGCACCGGCCGGAGGGCGGCTCGCGTTTCGGCGAGCGCACGAACTCCGCGAACCGCCAGCCTGCGACCGGCGTCGCGCCGCTCTGATGGGCCGAAGAAGCGGGTTGAAGCGAACCGATGGCGAAGGCGCCGGGATGCAGGGTCCGATCCTGTAAGCCTGGGCATGCGCAAGACAGCGACGAAAGTCCGAAGACGGAAGCTTCGCAACTCAACGATGAGCACGGTTATGATTCGTGCCGACTAAAGTCTAAAAACTAAAGTCCAAAAACCAAAGTCTGAGCGCAAAATGCCCGACATTACTGACTTGTAATTGGCCTCGCCAAAATTTTTCACAACTCTGGCAGGAGTGTCGCGGCCTTCCTCGCGCTTGCTGCCACGGCGGTGGCGGCGCGGCACACACCTTTCGACTTGCTCAATTGCAGGAGTGTTGTCATGCGAGCGTCAGCTCTCGCCCCCCTTGCTCTCGTCATTTCCACTTTGTTGATCGCGCCGGTCGCGCACGCGGCCGACGAGCACGAGCCCAACATCAAGGGCCTCTATCTGATGACCGATTATCCCGCGGTCACGATCAGGCCGGGGACGACGTCGAACATTCCGCTTCGCCTGCAGAACTATGGCCTCGCGCCGGACCGCTATCAGCTCTCGGTCACGGGCGTACCGAGCGGCTGGACCGCGACCATTCTGGGCGGCGGTCAGCCGGTCGCAGCCGCCATGCCCGCGCCGGACAAGGATGTGTCGCTGCAGCTGCGGCTGGACGTGCCCGCCAACAGCAAGCTCGATGGCGAGACGCTGACGGTGAAGGCGGAGGGGCAGGGCAACCAGGCGAGCCTGCCGATCCAGGTGGCGCTCGCCAAGGAGCTGCCGGCCAAGCTGTCGGTGAAAGCGCAATTGCCGTCGCTGCGCGGCAGCCCGAAGTCGAATTTCGAATACACGCTCTCGATCAAGAACGATTCCGGCCGCGACGTCACCGCGAGCTTCGAGGCGCAGGCGCCGGAGAATTTCGAGACCTCGTTCACGGAAGCTTACGGCACGCAGGAGCTGTCCTCGATCCCGATCCCCGCCGGGCAGTCGAAGGACATCAAGCTGAAGGTGCGGCCGCCGAGCACGATCGATGCAGGCCATTTCCCGGTCAGCGTGACCGTGAAGGCGGAGGATGCCACCGCCAAGACCGAGCTTGCGCTTGATGTGGTGGGTCAGCCGCGGCTGCAGGTCGCCGGACGCGACGGTCTGTTGAGCGCGCGCGCGGTTGCCGCCAAGCAGACCTCGATTCCCGTCGTTGTCACCAACACCGGCAGCGCGCCGGCCGAGAATGTGAAGCTGTCGGCAAGCTCCCCGAGCGGCTGGAAGGTGACGTTCAACCCGGAGAGCATCGATCGCCTCGTGCCCGGCAAGGATACCGAGGTGCAGGCGCTGGTGACGCCGTCGGATAAATCGCTGGCCGGCGACTACATGGTGTCGGTGAACGCCAATTCGCGCGGCGAGAGCGCCTCCAGCCAGTTCCGCATCACGGTCAACACCTCGACGGTGTGGGGCATGGTGGGCGCGGGCGTGATCGGCGTGGCGCTGCTTCTGATGCTGGGTGCCGTCGCGAGGTTCGGACGCCGATGAGCAATCAAGTCAGCGAAGCTCCGCTTGCTCCTGACGACACCGTCATCGTCGCGGACTCCTTGAGCAAGCGCTACGGCAGCGCCAGCGCCGTCGACAAGATCAGCTTCAACATCAAGAAGGGCGAGGTGTTCGGCCTGCTCGGCCCCAACGGCGCCGGCAAGACCACCACCATCCTGATGATGCTCGGCCTCACCGAGATTTCCTCCGGCCGCATCAGCGTGCTGGGCTATGACCCGGCGCGCCAGCCGCTGCAGGTGAAGCGGCGCGTCGGTTACCTGCCCGACTCCGTCGGCTTCTACGACAGTCTCACCGCGGTGGAGAATCTCGCCTACACCGCCAAGCTGATGGGCCTGTCGCTCAAGGAGCGCACCTTGCGCATTGCCGACGCGCTCAAGCGCGTGCGGCTGGACGATGTCGCCCACAAGCGCGTTGCGACCTTCTCGCGCGGCATGCGCCAGCGGCTGGGGCTTGCCGAGATCATCGTCAAGAAGGCGGAGATCGCCATCCTGGACGAGCCGACCTCCGGCCTCGATCCGCAGGCGACCTTGGAGTTTCTCGACCTGATCCGCGAATTGAAAGCAGAAGGCATCACGGTGCTGTTGTCCTCGCATCTGCTCGACCAGGTGCAGCGCATCTGCGACCGCGTGGCGCTGTTCCAGGCCGGCCACATCGTGCTGATGGGCTCGGTTGCCGAGCTCTCGGTGCAGGTGCTGGGGGCGGGCTTCGTGGTCGAGGTGGAAGCCGAGGGCGTCGGCATCGCGCGGCGGCTTGCAACCATTCCCGGCGTCTCCAACGTCGAGACGGTCGCAAAAGACCGCTTCCGCATGACAGCGGAGCGCGACGTCCGTGCCGATGCGGCGCGTGCGGTGGTCGCGGTCGATGGCGCCTTGCGGCGGCTCTCGGTCGACGAGCCGAGTCTCGAGGCGATCTATGCCCGCTACTTCCAGGGCAAAACTCCGGGAGACGTGCGTCATGCGGCGTGAGGGATCACCGTTCCAGGGCCTTGGCACGGTGTTCGCCAAGGAGCTGACCGACAACATCTCCAGCGTCCGCATGCTGGTGCTGGAGCTCTTGATCGTGCTGACGGCGCTCGCGGCTCTCTATGGCGCGATCGACAACCTCCGCACCAACACCGCGGAGGATCCGTTCCTGCTGCTCAGGCTGTTCACGCTGTCGAGTTCGCCGCTGCCGTCCTTTGTCGCCATCCTCGGCTTCCTCATTCCGCTGATGGCGATCGGGCTCGGCTTTGATTCTGTCAACAGCGAGTTCAACCGGCGCACGCTGTCGCGCCTGTTGGCGCAGCCGATCTACCGCGATGCGCTGCTGATGGGAAAATTCCTCGCAGGCCTCGCAACGCTCGCCGTCAGCCTCACCGCGCTGTGGCTGATGGTGATCGGGCTCGGGCTGATCTTCCTCGGCGTGCCGCCGGGGACGGAGGAGATCGCCCGCTCGCTGGTGTTCCTGGTGATCGCCATCTTCTATGCCGGCGTGTGGCTGTCGCTCTCCATGCTGCTGTCGATCGTGTTCCGCTCGCCGGCAACGGCAGCATTGGTCGCGCTCGGCATCTGGCTGTTCCTGGCCGTGCTGTGGCCGATGCTGGCGCCGGCGTTCGCGCAAGTGATCGCCCCGCCCGATCCGCGCTACATGGCGCTTGGGCTGGAGACGCCCGACACCGGCCTGTGGTCGCAGTTCCTGCTGCGCTTCTCGCCGAATGATCTGTTCGGCGAAGCGATGCTGGCGATCCTGTCGCCGACCACGCGCACGCTGGGCGCGGTGTTCCTCGATCAGCTGCGCGGCGCGGTAATGGGGGCGCCTCTGCCGCTCGGCGAAAGCATCATGATCGCATGGCCGCAGACCGTGGGCCTGATCGCATCGACCATCGTGCTGTTCGTCGCGGGCTACATCCTCTTCCAACGGCAGGAGGTGAGGGCTTGAGATCCCGCTGCCCGCGTTCCCTCCCCCTTGCGGGGGAGGGGCAGGGAGGCGGTAGCCCCATGCGAAGCTTGCGGGGCAGAAGCGGACTTCAGTCTGCTGACAAGCCCTGCTGAATCCGGCGAAAATGACCCCAAGCCGACCTATTTTTTATCGCACCCTTGGGAGCACACACGCCGCTGCTGTGGGGCTCGTCGCGCGATGACCAAAAAAGGTGCTGCGGCTCCTCACCTGTGCACGGAACCTCCGCAGATTCGTACTTTGTCGCCGTCGAATCGCGTCAGCGTGAAGCCGTCGAAGCGCTCGCTGTAGGTACGGCTGTAGTCGGCGAGAAGACCGATCGCCACGGCTTCTCCGAGCTTGAGCCCGCTGATGCTGTCGGAGCGGTAATGAACTCCCGCGGCATCACGCGCGAGCGCAATGTTGCTGGCGAGCTTGTCGATCTCGCCGCCGAGCGAGAGGGGCTCGCCGCGCCAGGGCTCGAGCGTAATTCCGTCCGCCGACGCTTCGACGGGTTGCGGAATTTCGTAGCTCTCGTTCACGAACGCTTTCAAGATGGTTGCGCAGGCACCAGCGTTCACAGCGTGCGCGGCTGGATAAGAGGGGTGGGTCGGACACCCCTCGGGATAGGCCATCGGCAACAGGTACGATCCGTTCATCGCTCTCGACCTGGCCAAGACCTCAGTGTGCAGAATCGTGGGATCGATGTCGTACGACTTGCGGCCGCTGAGATGCACATCGATGCGACCGCCGAACGCTTCCGGCCGCGCACGGCGATGCACTTGCCACTTCTGATAGTAGGACGTCTTCTGGGCCAATAGCGAGGCTTGAGCGAGCAACGTGAGTAGGTTTTTGTTGCCGAGCGTAATGTCGCCAAACTGTGTGCTAGAGCCACGATATGGATTGGTGGGCGAGAGCAGGTCGTCTCCTCGGTCCCCGCCCATTCGCAGAATGATAAGTGCCGCATCCATAAACGGCTGAAAACTGAAATCGCGGTGCACGTATTCTGCAAGCGAGCGGTATGTCGCGATGTAACGCGGTTCAGCGCCGATGTGCACCGTGTCTTTGGCTTTGGCGCCGCGCTGACAGGCCAGCCAGTCTTCGAAGCGTGTCAAAAAGTTCTGACGTGGTATGGGAAATGGGAAACGCTGGTCCACAATCTTTAAGCCGTACGGTATATCGTGCCACAAGAACTGGCTGACGAAAGGGCCTCGTAGATCACCGGCGGATACGCCACGGAACAGATTCGCAGTGGTCACCTCCGGAAAACCCGCCAAACGCAGGTCAGCCGCCGCAGCGGATGCAAGCGCGTCAGTGACGTAGTCGCGGAACGACACGTCGCGCATTAGTGCCAGCCAATAGAGCTCGGCCATTTCCGCGGCCATCTCACGGCTTGCAAATGTGGGTGGCGGCGCGAGCACCAAAGCGGTTGCATCCGGTCCTACCAGATCGGTCGCGTAGGTTGCCTGGGGATCGTTGAGGCGTTCGACTGCTTCCCGGTCACGTGGCACTTGATCGAACCCCGCCGGGTCGCCGTTGGCCAGGATCGCTAACCACTGCCGATAAGCCTCTGCATCGACTTCGCCGAGATTGTTGTGCGGCATCGTTTTCGAAAAGCTGGCTCTCCGGTCCTGATACCTTTCTTCATCGAGATTGGTCGCGTGCGCCGGCAGGCTACTCTTAAACTCCGCCTGCGCTGCCTCCCGCCGAGTTTCAAGCACGCGGCGCTGGCGCTGAGCCGGCGTGAACGTTGTCTTGAGCTCGATGGCACGCCCGACACCCAGAACGGGTAGCGCCAGGGTGGCACCGAGAACCAGGCTCCGTCGCGATATGAGCATGGCCATTTTCCTTCTCCATCGTGTTCTCTGTTGAGATTAACGGCCCTGGAAGGCTGGATCGCCCGGCGTCCGCTCGAGATCCTCGAGTTCGGTCACGACACTGTCCACGAGGGTAACACCGGTGAATGTTCCCTTTTCGCTCGTTTCATAGACTACGTGGGAAGCTGGCTGGCCATTAAAGACATAATCGACGCGGTAGAGCGGCGCGCCATAAAGCCGGCCGATCTCGCCTGTTGTCATCCCCAAGCGAGGCTTAAGCATCGAGCCTTCGCTTTCAGTATCTGGCAATGACGGCAAATCAATCCGGAAAAGGTCTGCAGGTACATCACGACCGGACGCCTTGGCGATCACGCGATCGGCTCTCAAGAACACACTGACCTCGATGTCGCCGGCGCGCGCGAACACCCACTGATCCACCTCGATGCCGAAGAACTTGTGATGAAGAGCGACGGAGGGTTCGCCGAGGGCGCGTCGCACCGCGCTGCTTGTCAATCCCGGCCAGGCCTGCCGGACGAAAGAGGGGAGAGCGCTCTTTTCCGTCCGGAACGGGTCGAGCCTGACGTGCGAGACCCTTCCATCCTTGAGGATGACCAAGCCGGGAATTGCGTTCGTGAATTCCAGCTGGCGAATCTTGGTCAGGCCTATGGTGACGTCAGTCTCCGTGTCAGGCTGTCCCATGACGCCTGTCACATCATCCGCCGTCATTCCCAGATGGAGTTGGCTGGCGGGCGTTGTGACAAAACTTACGTGCGGCGATAGTGGTACTTCCGCCGCACTGCCAGCCGTCAGCGAGAGACTGATAATCGCGGCTGACGCAAGCATTTTGAATGTCCTGCTCATGTTGAACCGAGGCGCGACCGCGGGAGCGTCTTGCCGAGGGTCGTGAGAGGCAGTCGGGCAGCTCCCGATGGGGTGCGTCCCAAAGCCGTCCAGCACAAGCGAGAGTGAGGACGACCAAATCAAAGTCATCACGCGGTCCGCCCACGTCTTGGCTGCGCGTGATCGCCTAACCTCCTTTGAAAGGGCTTGCGGCGCGATCGTGGTCGCGTTCCCGTCTTCGGCGGCGTCGTACCGCTCTGCAATGCGCTCGGCGATGTAGCGTGCGTCCTCGGCGAGTCCGTAGATCAGGCCTGACTTCGCGGTGTGTAACCATGGCAGGCCGACAAAGAACAATCCGGGAAACGCGGTGACGCCGCGGGCCTGGACCGGAAAGCCGTCGCCATCGGTGACCGGAAGTTTCACAAAAGCGAAATCGAAGCCGTAGCCGGTCGCCCAGATCACGTTCGTGATGCCGGCAGCGTCCAAGTCGAGCTCGGTCAGAATGTTCTGGTCGAAGCCGTCGCGCAGAGCCGGCAGCGTCTCTTCCGGCGCCGACAATCGCGTGGCCGCGACATAGGCATCCACCGCCTTCACAAATTCGGTCTCCGCGCGGTCGGCCGCCGCGAGATTGTCATGCAGATCGCCCCTGAGCTTGAGAATGTCGCCGTCGACGCCTTCGAGACGGCCGAGCAAAGTGACGCCGTCGCGGGCGAATTGATGCAAGTTGATGGTGTGGCCGCCCTTGGTGCCGGAGATGTGCGGCTTGCCGGCAAACTTCGCCTTCGACGACGGCAGCTCGCTTACCTTCCGATCATACTGGCCCATTCTGGCGAACCACCAGTTCGCATCCTTGCCGCGGTAGCGCCGCGGCGTTCGCCCGGCGCGCCCCGTCGCGAGAAAGACTCTTCGCCCGGACTCGTAAAGCTCTTCAGCGATCTGCGCGCCGGATTGCGCACTGCCGACGACCAAGACTGCGCCGGGCAGAAGCTGATTCGGGTTGCGGTAATTGTCGGAATGAAGCTGTTGGATCGAAGCGGGAAAGTCGTGGGCAAGCTGCGGGACCTTCGGCGTCTGATAAAGCCCCGTCGCCATCACGACATTGCGCGCCTTGATCGTCTCGCCGTCACCGATGGTGACGACATAGTCGCCCCGTTTGTCGCGTGTTACGCTTGTGACGCGCGCACGCGTGCGCAGCGGCAGCCGGCTCGCCAGATTGTCCAGATGCGCCACAACTTCCTGCTTCGGCATGAAGCCGTCCGGATCGTCCTCGCCATAGCGCACCCCGGGGACGCGCGATTGCCATCGCGGCGTATTCAGGGTGAAGGAATCCCAGCGATGATTGCGCCAGGCGTTGCCCGGCCCGTCGGCCTGTTCCAACACCACGTGCTCGATCGCGAGCTGTGTCAGGTAGTGGCTGACCGAAAGTCCGGCCTGCCCGCCGCCCACGACAACTGTGTTCATTCTTGTGGTCATCGATCCTCTCCTCGTTTTTAAGAGCGGCGACGCCGCCGCTCACCAATCGCTCGTCATGACGCGGAGGTGTTGTTGGCAGGGCGCTGCCAAAAGGTGGCCGATCGGCATATGATTGATCACGGAACGTGATAAATCGCGGGAGGCGGCGCATGGACCGGATCGACAGCATGGGGGTTTTCGCGAAGGTCGTTGCCAAACAGAGTTTCTCCGGCGCGGCGCGGGAGCTACGTCTGTCGCAAGCGGCAGTCAGCAAGCATGTTCGCGCCCTGGAGGATTGGCTTGGCGCGCGGCTGTTGGATCGCACCACGCGGCGCCTCAACGTCACCGAGATTGGGGCGTTGGTTTACGAGCGGTGCGAACGCATTCTCAGCGAGGTCGATGAAGTCCGGCAAAGCACCAGCGCACTGCAAACCGCGCCGCGCGGCATCCTGCATCTTGCGGCGCCGGTTTCTTTCGGTATCACGCAGTTGGGTCCCGCGCTCGCCGACTATCTTTCCCGCTATCCCGATGTCGTGGTCGATGCCACACTCGAGGATCGCTTCGTCGACCTGGTCGAGGAAGGGTTTGATCTTGCGCTCCGTGTCGGCACGCTGAAGGATTCGAGCCTGATTGCGCGGCGACTGGCGCCGGTCCGATTCGTACTCTGCGCATCTCCCGGCTATGTCAAAAAACATGGTGCGCCGCGCCGGCCAGACGATCTCGCAAACCATCGGTGTCTCTTCTACAGCCTCCGCGCCGTTCCGGGAGAGTGGCGCTTCGTGGCGCCGGAGGGCGAAGTCGCCTTGCGTATCAGCGGGCGTTTCCGCTCCAACAGCGGCAACATGCTCTATGAGGCGATGCTCGGGGGCGCTGGCATCGGCATGGTGCCGACTTTTGTCGCGGGCAGGGATCTGGCGGAGGGCCGCCTGGTGGAGTTGATGCCGGACTACCGGCCGGCCGAGAGCGAGTTGTCGGCGATCTATCCGCCGGGGAAAAGCCCTTCCGCCAAGGTCCGAAGCCTAATCGATTTTCTCGTAGATCGCTTCGGACCCGAGCCGCCCTGGGACGAATGGCGCAGTACCGCGCACGCGAAAAAAACAAGTGCGGGAGGTCGTTGATCCTCAGACCCAACCGAATGATGAGTTCGGATATAGGTTATCTTGCAGCATTGGGCGGTGCATGCCGGGGCTGGTTCAATCAATGTCATGCCATGTCGCCTCTTGGCCCGATGCTGCCGAAATGTGGTGCTGCAGGGAGTCGGCAGCTATCGGGGTACACCGGCCGTGGGGTTAACCCATTCGGAAAGGCAGCCCGCGACCCGAAGAAGATGGCGACGCCACGCTTCGCTAGGCCACTTCCGCTCGCGCGTGCGACCAAGACGGTTCAGTCTTCCGAGCGCAGCCCCGCTTCGATGCGCTGGATCAGCCGCTCCCGCAAGTGCGGCGCCACGTTGCCGAGGACGGCGAAGGTGCGGACGATCGGCAAATACGGCTTTATGGCCGCCGTCAGCTCCGCGAGCGACATGCCGGCTAGCTGCGCGTATTCCGATTGCGCCGCCGCATTGGTCGCGCGCGGACGCTCCGGATTGTCGGCTATTTCCGGGGCGAGTTCGGAAAGGATGACATGTAGGAACCCCAGGTCGACGGCGGCGGGCGCGCGCATCGCGAACGTCCAGTCGACGAGCTTTGGGCCTTCCGCAGTCATGATCACGTTGCCGGGGCTAAGGTCGCAATGGCAGAGCCCGTCGCCGGGCGACAGGCGATCGATCAGCGCGAGGACATCGGTGGCGATGTGCTTCGGGACCTTGCCGTCGTCGTGCCGCAACTCGCTCTCCATA
>Ga0070738_10005516_pt1 | contig 13973 bp, 7 predicted proteins | sample Coa_R2_2_FD_66446 | JGI IMG/M metagenome (GOLD analysis project Ga0070738, IMG submission 66446) | Surface soil microbial communities from Centralia Pennsylvania, which are recovering from an underground coalmine fire - Coalmine... | ecosystem: Environmental > Terrestrial > Soil > Unclassified ... | reverse complement strand
AATCCCGCCCGCGACCTTGGGCCGCGCCTCGCACACGCCCTGCTGCCAATCACGCATAAAGGCGGCTCCGATTGGGGCTACGCCATCGTGCCGATCCTTGGTCCACTCATCGGCGGAGCAGTTGCGGGCTCGCTTCTGCGCGCTATCAGTCACAACTAATACGCAACTAGAAGTTTACGCAACCCATAAATTCGACATTGCAATTAAACCAAACTCACGAGGTAGCATACTAGAATCCGACTGCCGTTAAATAACAGACGTTGCGTCGGCGGCATTTCCGAATCGCAGCGATATCATGAAGAAAGTGATTTATGAGGAAAATATTTTATAAATTCCGGATTGTGCTACTCTCTCACTGAGCGGATGGTACAACTGCGACTTTATCGGGAGACACTGTATGTAGCCTCGTGAGGTAAGGAAAGAATGGCGTAACTTCGAAAGGTATCTTCTCGCGCACCGAAAGCAGTGCGACTGGTTTAGTCTTCAATAACTCTACACGATTGCTCAACGGATCCAACTTGACTCTTCCGCCTAAGGGCAACGCCGCAATCTGGTCTAGGCGAGGCGTCTCGAGCTGAGGTGCCGAATTAAGCAGGGCCGACATACGCATAGTTTTTCCACCCGCGAGGCTGTTCCCAAGGTGCGGCCGGATCAGGTGCTTCAACTCAGGCGCACGCGCCTGAAGCGCCTTGAGGAAGAGCCCGGCATTACCCAGCTTATCTTTGTATGGAGATTTTGCTAGGAGGTCGACTGCCTTTCGGTCAGCGGCTTCTTCATCGGCAGCGTTGCGAGTGAAATCCAGACGCTCGAAAGTCTTGTCATCAGGAAAGAACACGCTATCGTTGAAAGCCAACTTCGTATCCAATCGGTGTCCGAGCACAATGTGGCCCAGTTCATGAGCCAATACCATGGCCAGCGAAGGCTCATCGGGGAGCACATCGAGGAGGCCCCGGCTCACCACTATCGTCCGCCCAATGGTGAACGACTCCAGCGGCAATGTTAGCAACACTCGACAACGGACGTCAGGAATATGTGTCAAGTTGTTCGTCACTATTAAGTTGTTGACCACAGTCTCCATCACCTTGTCCACTTCGCCCGGCGGCGCAAGCAATCCAATCTTCTGGAGGCGTTCCACCGCATTCTCTTCTGCTTGGCGTTCCCACGCGCGTTCAGCTTCAACCGGACTATCATCTTGTGCCGACTCGCTCTGATCTCGGACAGTCTGGAGAGACTCAACTTGTATCTGGGTAAACTCCTGGTTATTCGTGAGGCGTTGTGGGTCGTAGTCCCATAGCCGCGTCTGGGCTTTGAATCGGGGTGTTTGCCCGGACTTAACTTTGAGATCGGACTCTTCTCCGTAAATGTAGGCAGGCAACCAAACACCGGGACGCAGGTTCAGTCTCCAGCTATCAAAACGCAAGTAGGAGTTTTCCTTATGAGGGGAATAGCTGCCGTTGAAACGGACGATATTGTAGTCTTGGTCTTCGACCCAAATCCTTCCTACGAAACGTTCATTGCTAGCTTGTTCTTTCGGTTGGACGTCAATCACCAGGCAACGCACTTCGCCCAGGAATTCCTGGCGAACAAAGTTGAAGTCGTAATATTGCCTCTGGAAGTCTTCGTCCAGCATTACCATCGTCGCGAAGCCCAGCGGTAGAAACTTCATGGAGTGGCTGCTGGAGAGCCGGTTGACGAAACGCTTACCCCGGTCGGCTTGGCCCGTAAACGAGCGGTCGTCTGCTCCGTTACTCGTATCCAAGCGCCCGAGAAAGTACTCATCGCTGATAGGAACGACATTATGCTCGCGGTCATTCTTCAGGTTCTGGATATAGGTTTCCACGAGCGGGTGCAGGTGACGCATCTGGGCCACAAAGAATTGCTCGCGCTGCACTACTCGATCTACTACCTGATCGAATGCCCCTGCTGAAGGAGTGGGCGCGGATGGTTGACCGGAGTTGGCCGAATCTGTTTTTGTTGCTGGAGCGGCGGCCCGTGATACGTCTTGTGCAAAACTCCAAACTGAAAGGTTCAAGAATATAACGAGGGTTACCACGGAATTCGTCACACTGCGCATAAATCCAATCCCCATAATTGGCTAAGCCAATTGAAAAATGATGTGCAAGATGGCAGTTGAATCGGTCGCTTGGCCATTTTGAGAAGCTGGCTTGAAGCGAATCTGTTCCGCGGCACGGACAGCGTTCTCATCCAAGCCGTGACCGAGCCCGCGAACAACTCGTACTACTCGCAACTGACCAGAAGCCCCGAATACTACCTCGAGCAAGACCTCGCCTTCCACACGTAACTTGCGCGCTTCATCGGTGTAATCCGGCGTCGGTTTGGACAGTATTTCTGCCGGCAATGTTTTCGCAGTAGCGTTTTCGGTCACTTTGGCGCGCGCCGGCTCAAGTACAGGATCGTTAGCATTTCCGAAGCCGCCTTGCCGGACGGTTCCACGAGAAGCCGACAAGCTGCCGCTTCCATCTCCAGTGGCCATTCCATTTCCAAACCCCGCGCTGGCGGCCAGTCCCACCGTGCGCCGCGGGCCAGCCATCCCATTGCCACTCCCCTGTCCGGAAGGCAGATCGAACGATCCTAGCTTTGCAATCGTTACCGGCCGGTCATTCGTGGGCGGCGTCGCCGCGCCATTCGGATCGCCGAAGCCGCCGGTCTGAACTCGCTGCGGCGCCTTCGCTATGTTAGGCGTGGCAGAACTCCCGCTGGAAAATGCGTCGGTTTTTACGAGCGAAGCCGGAACTACCGGAACGGTGGGAGGCAGGACCGGCATACGAGCGTCTGTTTGCAACTTGGGCGGATCAATTTCCGCTACCGGCTTGGGACGCTCTGGCGGTAGCAGAAGCTCCTCAGGGATGGAATGACGCATAACGACAAGTGGTTGCTGAAACACGGATACAGGGGCTGGTTGGTGGTTGATCACCAGAGGCGTGCTGACTAATGGCACAAAATGATAGTCACGAGCGGCCCGGCTCAAGACTGCGGGGTGCAGGAGGCCAAGCCAAACCAGCACTGCCACTGCCATAGTTTGCACGCCCATGCTGACAACAAACTGAGTCCAAGGCGGCTGCGATTCCGGGAGAAGTGCAAAATGTGCCTGAGGCGACGTGTGAGACATAACCGATTGGATCCTGTACTGGCAAAGCGTTGAAAACTTCTTAGACGGGACTACTGGGACTGCCGAGCAGACGGTAATTAATGCAATGTTACACTATTGCCTTCGCTAGGCCAATCTGGCCCTGCCTGAGCCGAGTGACCCCTGTTATTGTCCTGTTGCGTTGTGCGAATTTTCGGGTACATCCAGTCGCTTGAGGTAGGGATGAAATGGTGTTACTTCGAACGGAATTTTCTCGGCCGGCGAAGCTAGGCGTATCGGTTTGCTCTTGAGCATTTCAATTCGGTCCGACCACGGATCGACGACGATTCGAGATCCCAGAGGCAGGGCAGAAATCTGATTCAGCCGATCTGCCTTCGGAAGCTTCGGAGACGCGAACAATCGATTACTACCGAAGTCTTCACTGAAGCGTCCGTGCAATAAGTTCGGGAACCGTGCAGAGCGGGCGTCCAATGTCTGTAGAAAGAGGCCCACATTCACCAATTGGTCTTTATACGGTGACTTTGAAAGCACTTCCTGCGCTTTCTTGTTAGCACCTTTTTCCTCATTGCGATCGAAATGGAAGTCGAGGGCGGCAAAGATTTGAGAATCGGAAGAGGACTGCGCAATTCCTACCAAGTATGCCGGGCTAACGGTGTGACCCAAAAGAACGTGAGCCAGTTCGTGCGCTAGTACGGCCGCTAGAGTCGCTTCATCAGGCAGCACGTCGAGAAGCCCGCGGCTCACCACAATCGTGCGGCCCATCACGAACGATTCCAGCGGAGTTGTGAGCAGCACGCGGCAGCGGACGCCGGGAATGTCGAGGTCGTTAGTAATTAACAAGTTGTTGAGTACCGTCTGCAAGATCTGGTCAACATCCCCCTCCGGGGCCATAAGTCCGGCAGCTTCCGCTCGCTCTACTACTGTGTCTTCTGGCGGGTATGGAGTTTCGTCGTCGCCGTAGGCTGGTCTCACTTCCCGCGAATTTTCTTGTTGTCGCGAATTTACCCTTGCAGGGTTATCGGTCAGTGGTTTCTCATTTTCCAGATGATCGCGCGCATTTTGCAGATCATAGCCCCAAACCTTGGTTTGAGCCCTGAACAATAATCTGTGGGCAAGATCAAGATCGTGAGGGTTCGACTCTTCGGTGTAGACATAGGCAGGCATCCATTGATTGCGCTGCACGTTTAGCCGCCAACTGTCGAAGTGAAATGCGCGCTTGGCGAAACCCGTAGAGGTGAACGTTCCGGTGAAGCGCACAATGCTGTAATCCTGATCTTCGACCCAAATCCGGCCGACAAAACCACGGTTCTTGGTATTGGAATGCTCACGAGGCCTAACGTCCAGGGCAGCGCAGCGAACTTCCCCAAGGACATCCCAGCGGACAAATTCGAAGATGTAGTTCTGACGGTCGAAGTGTCCCAAGTCAGGGAACAATCCCTGGGCAAGAGCGGCCTGGCTTAAAGGTGCCGGTTCTTGGACAAAGAATTCTTCCGTGCGCTTCCAGGTCTCCTCGTCTGCAAAAGGCACGAAGGACAGCGAATCTCCAGTCAGTTCCAAACGGCTCAGGAAATAATCATCACCGTTGGGAATGATCCCTGCCTGGAAGCGCGGCCGGACGCCCTCCTCCTGGATGTAGGTCTCAATGATGGGCTTGAAACTTCGCATCGAATCGGTCAAGCGACGTTCCTGCAAGACAACCGAGTCAATAAAGTCGTCAAAGACAATCCCCTTGTTGGCAGGAGCTGCAGGCGCTATGTGGGCTGCACCTGGAGGGAGCGTTGTAGGAGCGGAGTCCTGACCTGTGGCAAGCACAACGGCAAAGAACATAAATAATGCCCGACTGGGCCAGGAGAATGTCCTCGAAGCGAACATGCGTGGACTAGTCTAAATCCTGTCGGCCACTTCGGGTATGAGTAGCTTTACACACATCAATGCTGCACAAGTGAAGATTCCTCATCTGCTACGTTTAGACGTTCATTAGAACTACCCTCAAGACAAACCCGCTGCCATAATTCGAAGTTAAGTAGTCTCCAAATACGATCAGAGTGGTCCCAATGGTTTCCACGATGTTCGGTAAACAACTTCCTGATGACGCTGGGCCGGAAGAACCCCCGCTCGATGCTTCGCCTTTCTAAGAGCATCTCCTCGATTGAGTTCAGCCGCTTACCAGAAAGCCAACTCTGCCAGGGAGTCGGAAATCCAAGCTTCGGGCGATTGACAATTGAGTCGGGCAACAACTCCGCCATCGCTTTTTTTAGCACTTGTTTGCCCGATATTCCTCGCAGTTGAACACTCGCAGGAATGCTGGTCGCAAACTCGACTAGCTCATGATCGAGGAAGGGGACTCGGCTTTCAATGGAAGCCGCCATGCTCATCTTGTCTTGCTTCATTAGTAATGCCACGAGGTACGTTTTGATATCCGTATAGAGCAGTCTATGCAGCATTTCGCCCTGAGAATGCTTCCAATATTTGAGAACATTGCCATAGACCGCACCTTCTTTGAGTTCTTGAGCAAAATCCGGCATTAGCAATTTCTTCTGATCCTGAAATCCAAAGGCGGAGAAAAAATTATCGAAATAGAGCGAGTTCCATGTTTCGCCATATCGCGCCAGAAAAGTGTGGGACAGCTTGCGTCGCATAGGTGCACTCAGCCAGGAGGAGTTCCCAATTCTTTCGCGCACTAGACTCCGAACGGCGCCCGGAACCACCGCCTTGTAGACGTGGTTATAAGCTGCATTCTTTAAGGTGAATGCGTACCGCGTATATCCTGCCAGGGTCTCGTCACTACCCTCGCCGGTGAGGACGACCTTTACATGCGCCGCTGCCAGACGCGCAACAAAATACAACGCAACACTCGATGGCCACGCAATCGGCTCATCTTGCTGCCGTATTAACTTGGGAAGCGCGTTAAAGAATTGATCGCTGGTAATCAATACTTCATGATGCGCAGAATTAAGGTGTTTCGCGACGACCCGCGCGTAGGGTAACTCGCTATATGGCTGCTCTGAGTAGCCCACCGAAAAGGTTTGCAGTGCAGCATCCCTCTCTTTCGTCATCAAAGCAGCAATGGCACTCGAATCCAGCCCGCCGCTAAGTAAGACTCCAACTGGGACGTCACTTGTCAGATGGCTGCTGACAGCTTTCTCCAACAGATCGCGGTATTGTTCGACGTAATAGGTCGAGTTGTGGTTAATATTTTCGTCATGCGATTTAAGGTCCCAATATTGTTCGATTAATAGATCGCCATGTTCGTCCAATTCGAGCAGGTGCCCGGGCATCAGTGTGTGAATGCCCTTGTAGAATGTTTCCTCTCCGCTTACATATCCGAAGGCTAGAAACTCAGGCAGGCAGGCGCGATTGAGTTCGGCACGCAAATCCTTTTGGGCCAGGACCGACTTAATCTCCGACGCAAAAATAAAAGATTTTGACGTGGCACTGTAATAGAGCGGTTTGATGCCAAAGCGGTCCCGCGCGATAAAGAGTCGGCGAGCCTTTTCGTCCCAAATTGCAAATGCAAACATTCCCTTGAAGTGTTTTACACAATCACGGCCATATTCTTCGTAGGCGTGAATGACAGTCTCTGTATCGGATTGAGTTTTATAACGGTGTCCGCGTGCCTCAAGCTGTCTTCGCAATGTGGCGTGGTTATAGATTTCACCATTCAAAACGATCCATAACGTGCCATCCTCGTTACAGATCGGTTGATGGCCAGTCGCCAAGTCGATGATGCTCAGGCGGCGCATGCCAAGTCCGGCTTGCCCCTTGAGGTAGAAGCCTTCGTCGTCAGGTCCGCGATGGCCCATAGCCGCGCACATCCGGCGTAAGTCCCCGGAGTCAACGACGTTGGCCCCCCCACACTTCACGACTCCAGCAATTCCACACATACCTTTATTACTCGCAATAGAAATCCAAGTTGTCTAGCCTAACTAACCGAATGCCACAACTGCATTACGAGAAAATGAATTCTTCACTTCGTCATCGGAGGCATAGATTTCTTCCAAATCGTCGAGAGAGCGCCACTCAAAACGCTCAATTTGCCTTCCTGGAGTGACAACCGACCTTCCATTGAACTCGGCAAACGAGCCCCGGCAAAGTATGAAGTGGGCCAACTTTCCTTCTTTTATGAAGTAGTAAATAAACCTGGCATCGCTCGCGACAGCGCAAGCCGTCCACGATTTTTTCTCCGTGTTAGCAAAAATCATAAAATGCGAATCTCCATATTCGTCATAGCGGTAGCCGTGAGCGCTACTCTCCGAAGCACTCACGCGGATGAACCTCCCGAACTCAGCGTTGGAGAATAATGAGGGGCGCAATAGTGTGGCGTGCTCAGCCGGAAGAAGAACGTGCGCGCTGCTACGCACCAGGGGAGCCGACTCTTTTTTACCGTAAGCGGGTGAAATCGTGCCCAAACCTAGAGCAGCGGACCAGGCAGCATCCTCCACCGGCAACAGTCCAAGACGCATTTCCGATTCTTCTCTTGTGGTTTTCGAGCGAACAGCAATAAACAGCGCGCCTTCTTGAATCACCTTCAAGCCAGATGCAAAATGCCAGAACGTTTCGAGAAGGTGGGATTGGCTGCCGTCCACCACATCGCGCACCAGCCAAAAAGCGCCATGCAGGTGAAAAGCAAAACGGCGGTGAACAACCGGATCGGTGAGACGCTTGTAGCCATCATGGCTGCCTATAAATAAGCTAAAAGTCTCTCCTTGAATCCATTCCTCAGCGCGTACTGTTGGAATGGCACGCCATGCGAAGGGTCCGTCTGGCATGGCCTGATCACAGTAGTCCACACGCAAGGTATTGTGAGCCGCGGTGCCGCGAAGGTTGCCGCGTTCGCCCGGCATATAACTGAATGTCCCACTGTCCACTAGCCACCTTTCGCCATCTACAGAAACACGAATACTCAGTGCGTCCGCGTGCCCGTGGCCGCTTTTCCCGCTTCCTTGCGGCCCGGCATCAATCACAAGTTGTCCCTCATAAACATCGGAACTCGCCATGACGTAAATGCCGCCAGCTTCGAACGCAGTTGACTCAAGTATCGGAGTGGAGAAGCTTTTGTTAGTCAATGCCGAAACAGCAGTCTCCCCGAAAAGCCACACGGATTCCTCAGTCAAAGTTCCGGCTCTCTTGTAATCGTCGCGCCCGAACAAAGCTGCGCCGAGAGCGAGGGGGTCGGTTAAATGCTCAGACCGATTTCGTCGCGGATTGAAAACTCTTCCGCCGTCGTCATCCCCAAAACCGTCAGGAGTTCCCGTCTGAGACAACGCCGACAACAGATTCAACATTTTCTCCAATACCATATCGAATGCAACTGGGACGTCGAACTGGTTGCGGGCGGACAACACGCGCACATGTAAAAGAAAGTCCAGCGCATAGACGTGGTAGTAGAGAGACTGCTCAAAGTACATTCCATCGGGATAAACCTGGCGTTGGACTTCTTTTTCCAAAATGCGCCATCCAATGCTTTGCCAGCGTTGTGCCGATTTGAGCTGCGGACAAAGTGTGCCTATAAAAAAAAGAGCCGTGGCTTCGCCAAGCAGATGTGTGTTCGGTGAGAAGTACGTGGAATTGTAGCGCTCAATATGCCGCGCGTTTAGCGCCAGTGCACGTATCAAGTCCGTCCTGAAACCGCTTGGCAATCGCTCGCAATCCGCGAGCAAGTGATATATCCAAATCCACGATAGACTGCGAAATGCTACTTCCAGGCTACTGCTCCAATTAATCCCTATGGGATAGGGATTAGCCACCTGCCATCCATGCCACTCGCGGATCAGTTCATTAATGTACCTATCGTCGAGGGTGAAGCGCCATGCTTTAGCCAGAGTTACTAAGTGCTGATGGCGGTTTAATTCCCAGGTGACTTTATGATCGCCAACTTCTGCAAAATCAAGAAAATGAATTTTGAACCAAGGGTCGAGTGGGGCGCGCTTTCCATGTATAGCGTCGAGATGCCAATCAATCTCAGAACCATAATCAATATTGTTGTAACCCAGGAGATGAAACCGATGTTTCAGAATTTCATCCGCCTCCGCCAATAGATCGTTCACTTTGGTGCTCAGATGTTTTCGAACTAACTCCGTCCGCTCGACCAATTCGTTGGCGGAGAAGAAGAATGTCCCTCCGGCTTCCCCTGCGTCCCGCAGAAAGACATTTCTGTGATGTTGCAGACGCAGGCTATGGATCGCCAGGTCGATGTACTTACACATTTCCTGCTCCGAACGAATACGCATCTCGTCCAGGCTCATATGAGTAAGTCGCCTTATTATTCTTTTTAAATCAGGCATGGCGCATGCTTTCACTTGAAGGCCGAGCCGCAAATTTTAGGCCGGGCTGCTCGCCCACGCGAAGCGTATGGAGGCTTGGCTGGCAGCGCAAGTATGACATAGTAAGCGCAGCTTAATTGAGGCGCGTACCCAGTTTTAACGCGATATTAATAACGGTATGCTAACTTTCAAATTCTGGCGTGCGATTCCCGTGCCGATAGCCTCACGCAATCACATCGCTCTGCCTACCTCGAGCTTTACGCACGCTTGAGACTAGAGCAGTGGCACTTTTGGTGGACAGGTGCGTGCCTGTCCGTTCCAATCAAATCGCCATTGGACTCATTACAGTGTTGGGAGAATCGTCTCGTGAGTACGTCTATTAGCATTTTTGGGCTGGGATACGTCGGATTAGTTTCAGCGGCATGTTTGGCTGAAATGGGGCACCATGTAATAGGCGTTGATATTAATCCAGCCAAAGTCGAGATGGTGAACTCTGGCCGCACCCCCATCATTGAGGCTCGAATGAGCGAAATGGTTGCGGAAAATACTAGGGCTTGCAGACTCCACGCAACCGAGGACGCAGCAGCGGCCGTGCTGGGCTCTGATATTTCGTTTCTCTGCGTGGGTACCCCTAGTCTGCCGAACGGCAAACTTGATCCCAGCCATGTTCATGATGTAGCCCGCGAAGTCGGCTCTTCTTTGAAAATTAAAAAATCTCATCATGTGGTTGTGCTACGCAGCACGGTATTGCCCGGGACCACCGAATCGGTTCTGATCCCCGCGCTTGAGGCATCCAGCGGGCTTAAGGCTGGGGTCGATTTCACCGTTTGCTATAACCCAGAATTCATGCGCGAAGGCAGTGCTGTGGCAGATTTCTTTGAGCCGCCCTGCACGGTTCTTGGAATACAGTCCCGGGACCATCTTGTTCCGCTGCGCAATCTTTATGGAAGCCTGAAGTCCGAAATTTTTGTAACCACGATTGCCGCTGCCGAAATGGCAAAATACGTTTCGAATCTCTTCCACGCGCTAAAAATCAGTTTTGCGAACGAGATCGGCACAATCTGCAAGGCGCTCAACCTCGATACAGATGCCATCACAAAGATTTTCACCGCAGATAAGAAGTTAAATATATCAACTGCGTATTTGGCACCCGGTTTTGCTTTCGGTGGATCGTGTTTGCCCAAAGACCTTCGCGCTATCACCCACCGTGCCAAAGAGCTTGATCTTCGCCTCCCCTTACTCGAAGCGATCATTCCAAGTAATGACGAGCATGTCATGCGGGCCGCAGATGCGATTTTAAGGACCAACAAGAAGAAAATTGCAATGCTGGGTTTAAGCTTCAAGGCCGGAACTGACGATCTTCGGGAAAGCCCTCAGGTTCGACTCATCAAAAGGCTTTTGGGAGAAGGCCTTCAGGTCCAAATATGGGATCGAGATGTTTCACTGGGCCGTATCGCTGGTTCCAATCGTCAATATATAGAAGAAGTCATTCCCCACATTGGATCCTTACTTTCTACAGATTTTGAGTCTGTAGTTCGAAACGGCGACGTTATAGTTATCGGCACTAAAGCGCCAAGCGTGAGCCAACTGTCGAGCATGCTGCGTCCCGATCAAGTTGTGATTGACTTGGTAAATCTCGAACCCACCCACAGGCCTACTAGTACGCGAGCTTACGAAGGAATTTGCTGGTAATCCTCGGATGGCCCAGGTTGAAATCTTCCGTGAACATCGGTCCTGAAAAAGGCCATGGGCCTAAAAGACGAACCCGGTGTGCAAGAAGAGCAATCTTCCTCCTTGGCCCCTCTCGTAGTTTCTTATGCCCTATCGTAATGGGCCTACGACCTCTTGATATCTGTTCCCGCTGTTCCCCACTACATAGCCTTACGCCATGGTTCGTCTTTGTGGGCAAGTTTCGTTGCGCTTCCGCGCGACGCTCCCGGAGTCGGTTGCGGCCGTGGCTTTAGTTTGGTTCACTATAAGTTGCGGTGGTGGCACGGGAATATCGTCGTCATCGTCCACGACGTCCAGCGTAACGATTCAGATTTCTCCCTCTGAAGCGATTGTGCTAGCCGGAGGCAACCAGACGTTCAGCGCCGCAATATCTGGAACGCAGAACCAAAAAGTAATTTGGATGGTTGCCGGCATACCAGGCGGCAATACAAGCGTTGGGCGCATATCCTCGGACGGCTTCTACTCGGCGCCTTCTACCGTACCTCTCGGCGGCGGGGTGATTGTTTCTGCCAAAAGTGTGGCGGACCAGTCGCAGTTGTCATCCGCGCAAGTGCAGATTGTCAGCGCTCCACCAGCCGTAGTCATCAGCATTTCCCCTACCCAAGCCAGCATCCATGCTGGCGCATCGCAACTGTTCACCGCAAGTGTTACTGGTACCAGCAACACTCAAGTGACCTGGGCAATTAACGGCATCCTCGGGGGCGACGAGACTCTCGGCACGATTTCATCTGCTGGCTTATATACTGCACCGACCAATCTTCCCGGGACTATCTCTGTTACGGTCACTGCCCAATCCTCCTACGATCCGCAAGAGTCCGCGAATGCCATTGCACTGATTACCGGCGGGAGCGGCGAACCGCCGGCTTGTGGTCCGCCATCATATAACTGCGCACGCACCGATCTTGCTGCCAGCCCAATCGGCCAAACGCTACCCAACTGGGGAGGCGCAGTCGGCGCAAATACGATCTTCTTCGACAACTCGTTCAACCTCGCTAGCCCGGTACATTATGTCCGGGTAACGGACGTCAACTCCATCGCAGCACATCCTCACACGCAGTTCACGGCTGACATCGGCGGCAGTGGCGATGAGAACCACTTCAACGCTGACGATACTTTGTTCACCATTGGAGACATTGGTGGCAACACTTATTTTTTCGGGCTCGATCCCCAGACGATGTCCACTGGCCTGGTGTGGGACAACGTGGACGATTTAGCCGCGGTCGGAGCTTTCAGCCAAAGTGATCGCAACATCTATTACAGCTTTCAAGCCGATGGGAAAATTAAGAAATTTGATTTGACCAATTGCGTTGTGGGAAGTTGCACGCCTCCACCTGCCTCCACCTTGTATGATTTTGCCGCTAATTGCGGCGTGGCTGGGGCGCTTCAGTGGCACGCTATTGGAGGTATTGGCGGAGGAGACGCGATTTTTGCCGGCGCTTATTCAACGGGCATTCAAAACAGCGGGCACTCAGTGGTAGTTTGGAACCAGACTACGAGCAAATGCTATCTGTATGACACTTCGGCCGGAACGGTCACTCAATATCCCGGCGCGATTCAACTCGGCACCATCTCCGTGCCGGATCGTTACACAGTACATAACGTAAAACTCGACCCAAGCGGCACCTGGTTGGTCGTGATCGCCGGCTCATGTCTAGGCGGTACTTGCAACGCACATGCGTGGCAAATCGGAACGACCACGGTCAAAACGTGCGTACGAGCATGTGGCGGACACTTTACCGAAACTGCGGCGGGTTGGCTTAATAACGACAACAGACCGGGCGACGTTTACCTGCAAACCCAAATGCTCTTTCGCCAGTGGGAGAAGTTTGACACTACCAGCAACGACGACTTGACCCCTTTAACTGCAGCCAGACCTGATATTGGATTAACTTGGAGCACTCACCCTGGCGCCAAGAATGACCCTTTCGGAACACATGACTACCCTGCTTTCAATTGTATGTATTCGCCTGCGACCGAGATCACCGAACCTTGGGCGAGCGAAATCGTCGCCTACTCGCAGGCAACTGGAGCGTTGTACCGCTTCGGTCATTCGTTCAATTCTAATTATGAAAGTTTCTTTCAAGCCGAATACTGTATTGGAGCGGCTTCTTCCACCGGCAACTTCTATGAATTCACCACGGACGGTGAAGGTTCGTTCGGCTCAACTGCAGATGGTGGTTCCAATTGCTTGCTGGGCGGACCTCCTCCTCTTCCACAACATTCTTACGCCTTGGGCGATCTGACCACGGTCACCACGGGGGCGGAACCTGTATTCAAGGTCACAGTCGCCGGAACAACCGACTCAAGTATTCCAGTGTGGCCCACAACCATCGGTGCGTCGTTGAAATGGGGCACAGCGACCCTAACAAACCAGGGAGCGAGTACTTGCAGAAGTGATGTCATGATTGTGAGAGCACAATAAGCCAAAAACCTTTCGAGCAAAGTTATCTTGCTGCTATATCCTGTTGGCATTTCTTCACGGAGTAACATGCAGCCTGAACCTGTTGTAACCCGAAGTTAACCTTCTCGTCATGAAGCAGTAACAATCTCCCCTTAGAATTCAGGATTCTCAGTCTGAGCCCCTTGTAGATAGAATCCTTGTCCTATTTGTGCGTCAACGATTCGGGTGTTGGCGTCGTAGCCGGAAAATCATACGAGAATGTGATGGATGGAGGTAAGTTTGTGAGAATTGCGCGCAGTCTGATGAGTTGCTTAACACTTATTCTCGGCCTAACAGGCATCAGTTGCGCTCAAGATTTTAATTCGACTCCTCGCGACCAAACCAAGCTCGAATCAATAGCCTCGGGCAAGGCAGTTGACATGGCGACATTGCTCAGGCCCATCCCAGACGTGCCAATCACGCCTGCGAT
>Ga0070738_10005514_pt1 | contig 13976 bp, 10 predicted proteins | sample Coa_R2_2_FD_66446 | JGI IMG/M metagenome (GOLD analysis project Ga0070738, IMG submission 66446) | Surface soil microbial communities from Centralia Pennsylvania, which are recovering from an underground coalmine fire - Coalmine... | ecosystem: Environmental > Terrestrial > Soil > Unclassified ... | reverse complement strand
TCAGCCTTAAAAGGCTTCTGCTGGCTTTCATGAGCCAGCAGAAGCAAGAAGGTTTCCTTCTTTTGGTGACTGGCGTCCCCTGGACTAAAGCCACAGGGTTTTCATCCTAGACTTTTATAAGCTCGTATTTTTACAGGTAATTGTGAAAAATTTATAAAGTTCTAATGAGTTGAAATGTGAATATGCAATACTCATAAAAGAGATAAAAAATGCTGTTAATAACATGTTCTGAAATCAAGGAAAGTATGCTCAAATTTAAGGTAAGCTTTTCTCTACCTATGGCTGTTACTGTACTCAGCTTAGGCATACTAGCTGCTCAACCAGCGCTAGCGGATACATTCCAATTTACTTGGAAAGGTAATGCAGGTTATTCTGCTAAGGGTTCATTTAGCTATGACAATGCAACAAGTAATACGATAATTACAAATGCAAATCTAGAGTCTCTTAAAGTGACTTTCTTTGACCCAAATCACAAACTATTAAAAGCTTATGTCTTGGTAAAAGATGGTGTAGATACTGGTGTAGATCCATATTTAACGTTTAGCTTCAACCCAGCTACAAAATCCTTAGTTGGTGATTTAGATATCGGTGAAGGTAGACAGATTGGGAGTACAGATTACTATCTGCATGGGACAATTGATTCCATTTTGGAATTCAGAAATCTTGACACCAATGTGTTGGATAGCAACTCAGGTGTGATCACTGTCAAAAAAGAAGACGAATAAATAAACTGTAGAAAAGCCTGGCAAAAATGAGTAAGAGCGCAAGGCATTGCGCCTCTACTGTGTCTTTGTGTACTTTTTGAAAATTCAAGAATGTTATCAGGAAGAGTTTCTATGAAAATAAAGTTAGCATCTGTTAGAGTTAATTTAGGTGTCTTGGTTAACTTATTTTTAGTAAGTTCATCACCATATTTTCTCTCGAATTTGCCTATAGCTCGTGCCCAAGAGGCGACCTCTGAGTGTTCTCTTCCAACTGAGATTGCCATTACTTTCTTAAAGTCTAAATGTAAGGAAGTTAAGTTAGAGAAGCCTCGAACTTTTTATCGCTACTATAGCGACAGTAGTAACAAATATGGTAGATATTTAACAACTAACAAATATAAAACAAATGTAGCAGTCATTAAGCATCTCGCGCTGAATCAAACATGGCAGCCTCCAAATCAAGCTACCATGATTGAGACAGTGACTTTACCGGCAGGAACAACAGTTTATGAAGGTATTGTTGCGCCTCAAACTCCTGCAAAATGCTATCCGGGTGGAGGTCAACAAACATTCATCCAAGATTCTAGAGACCCAAATATAACGTGGTCAGATGGAGAAAGTCTTGTTATAAAAGAGTTTAGTTGTCAACAAAATTGATGGAAAATAAAACAGAAACATTTGTTAAGCTAATCGACCAAGCTGTTGAAACTGCCGAACAGATGCGCCAACAGCAACAAGTCCAACAACCTGGGTCTGGTCAACAAGAGCGTTTAAATAGTGTGATCAATGCCCTGCAATCTATTAAAACCAATGCTCAAAGTGGTAAGCTAGAACCTTCAGGAGGAAACTTAACTCTTGGACTTGCTCGTGAAGTGGCTGACTGGATCGAGCCATTGGATTCGCCTTTATTAAAAGCTGTGGGTGAAATAGAACAGTATTACCAAAAGCACCTGTAAGTGTTGGATAGAGGTCTATCACATTCATTTTGAGAGAGAAAGTTTGTAATAAGTTTTAGTGCTCAATACGAACTTATTGTTGGTACGTTGCACAATCGTAATTATGAGCTTGTCGATCAGCTTAAACAAGAAACTAAGACAGGCACTTCTGCTTTGTCTGCTCAAGACTGGCGCGTGAGTGCTACGACTCCCGCCGTCGATGGAAAAACTCGGGCGATCGCAACGCGAATTTCACGGGAAGTCGTCGAGAAGGTTTTGAATCAGAAACAAGTTTTTAGCGGCTTTGTAAATGTTGCAGGATCTATACGTTTCAGTTTATACAAGAGTGGAAGTCACTGATTGGTTCGGGTAGGCAACTAGAAGCCACACTATATCAACAGATTGCTTCTACCAATCAAGTCGCAGCCACCGCCAAGGAAATTGCAAACATCTCCTTTCAACTAGTGCAGACAATGGAAGCCGTGGAGCAAGCGTCACAAGCAACTGCGGCTGCAGGGAATCTGCGAAAATGAACAATTATTTGTTAAGGTTACTTTTGACTTTTATAAAAATCCCAGATAATAATAAGAAATAATTTAGAAGTCTGGAGTTAAAAAGCGCAATTTATCTTTATGTGGGCAATTGTTCCTATGGTCTTCTAATTTTTGAAAAATCTCGAATTCTGGATTTAGAACTCTAAATTCTGCTTAAATATTAACTTTTATTGCTCGATTTTATGTCTAAAAATGATTTGATTCTTTCTTTAGGAAGACGACTGAGTGTAACTATTTTTCTTAGCGTGTATGTGTAAATAAAAGCTTACGGTTCGCTCGTTTTCATTTGAGTTTTCAAAAATGGAACAGAAAATTGTGGTGGAGTGTTTTGGTGAAGACATCTGTGGCATAGAGTGCTGACGCTTTAGCTTATTCGTCTAAATAAGATGTTACTTGCGCGTTATTACTCTTTCCACGTCTCAACTCTAACAACATCCAGATTTTTCAATTGTTCTCACTCCATATATACACAAGTGAACCGGGAGTCATGCGTTAAGCCTGTTACCTAACGCATCATTATGATGGGAGAAAACTATGTTTCTAAGTACAGGATTTGCTTTGAAATCGTACTTGTTACAAGCTGGGTTAACACCCATGATAGTAGCGCAAGGAGTTGTGATTCCACAAAAAGGATTAGTTAGCTTTTCTGCCTCTCAATTTTTGATGGCATTGTTTGCTGGTGTAGTGATGGCATTTACCTTCCAATTGCTATTAACAAACTTCTCTGTAGCTTCAGGCATTTCTTCTTTAGGCAATGACTCAGATGATGCTTCCTCAGAAAGTTTAGGTGGAACGATTCGTAAAATTGAAACTAAAGTTGGTTGGTGGGTGTTAGTCACTGCAACTATTGCACTCTTTTGTGCTAGTTTTCTGGCAGTGAAGCTTAGCTTGATTAATAGTGGGTTTTTAGGAGCAATTATTGGTGTTGTGATTTGGTCTACCTACTTTTTAGTCCTAGTGTGGATGGGTTCATCAGCACTAGGTTCCGTCACTGGTGCTCTTGTTAGCACTGCAACTTCTGGTGTTCAAGGATTAATGGGTACAGCGACTGCTGCCATAAGTGCTAACGCAGCCAAAGCACAGATGGTTTCCACTGTTGAGGACATCACCGCTGCTGTTCGTCGTGAACTTACTTCAGGTTTAGACCCTAACAGTATCAGAAATGCGTTACAAAGTTCTTTGGCTTCACTCCCACTGCCAAAATTAGATCTCCAAGAAGTTCGCAATCAATTTGCTCGGCTTCTGAGTGATGCAAATCTGCAGTCTCTTGGCGATAGCGATGTGCTGAAAAATATCAATCGCCAGACATTTGTTGATTTGCTCAGCAGTCGCACAGACTTTTCTAAAGAAGATATCAATCGTATTGCTGATCAACTTGAAGATGCTTGGAAAGAAGTTGTTAATCGGCAAAATCCGACAGATCGGGTGATTGATTTTCTTTGGTCAGCCACTTCTAGGGAACTAAATTCTGAGCACTTGGGTGAACGGCTTCAAGAACTGGTTACAGTTGGAGGCAATGGTAGTAAAAGTAATGATGCTAATGGAGGCGGAGGCATACAGCCACTTATTCAATATGGCTTAAGCGCTGCTGTGCCAGCAGTTCTTAATAGAGTAGATTTTTCTAATGTTGATGTAGATAAAGTCACATCTGTATTGCCCAAGCTCAAAGAAAAAGTCCAAGATTTAGATATCGACAAAATTACTTCGCAGTTAAAACATCTTGGAGATCAAACAAGAGAACAAATAGCCAAGCAATTACCAGCGTCATCAGATAACACAATTAAGACGGATGTAGAAAATTACATACGGAATTCTTTCCCCTGGCATTTCAACCGCATTACCATCAAAGATGAGTTCAAAGACATCATCTATGATCCAAATGCAGACCCGTCAACAGTGAAACGGCAATTAGAGGAACTCAATGCTGAGTACTTTAACAACTTGCTAACACAACGAGACGACATCAATGAAGCGAGGGTAAAAGAAATTGTCGAACAATTAGAAAGTGTTCGCTTGGAAGTTTTAGAAACTGTACAGCAAAGTGCAACACGAAAACAATTCCAAGATTTCCGCACTCGTATTGAAGAGTATCTGCGTTCTACCCCCAAAGAAGAACTGAATTTAGAAAGTATTGAGCGGGAGTTTGCAAGGCTTTTGGAAGATCCTGAGGCTGGTGTTGAAGATTTAAGCGATCGCTTTGGGGAACTCAATCGCGATGTGTTTGTGCAACTCCTCCAGCAACGCGGAGACTTCAATGAAGAGGAAGCTAACAATATTATTGGTCAACTCGAACTCAGCCGTGACCATATCCTTAACCGTGCAAGAGAACTGCAAGAACAAGCAAAAGCCAAAGCTGATGAACTACGGCAAAGGGTAGAAGATTATCTCAGGAATACTGGCAAAGAAGAACTCAATCCTGAAGGCATCAAGCGTGATTTTAGGGTTTTGCTAGAAGACCCACAAGCGGGAATTAGTCTTTTACGCACTCGCCTATCGCAATTTGACCGTGATACATTAGCGAAATTGCTGAGTCAGCGTCAAGATTTGGATGAAGAACAAGTTAATCAAATTCTTGACCAATTGGAAGCAGTGAGAGATAACATTTTGCAAGCGCCGCAGAAAGTTGCAGATAAGGCGAAAGAGCAGTATGAGCAAACAACAAGAACGATTGCTGAGTATCTGCGTAATACCAATCTTGAAGAACTTAACCCAGAAGGTATTCAACAAGATTTGACCAAATTGCTACAAAATCCTCAAGAAGGTATAAATGCATTACGCGATCGCCTCTCTCAAATTGATCGGGAAACTTTAGTCAAACTGCTAGCCCAGCGCGGAGATTTGAGTGAAGAACAAGCCAATCGCATCATAGATGCTGTACAAGAAGCGATTAGTCGAATTGTCCAAGCACCGGGACGTTTGGCAACCCGTGCCACTCAAAAAGTTTTGGATTTTGAAGCGAATCTAGAAGACTACCTGCGCCACACCAGGAAAGAAGAACTTAACCCAGAAGGTATTAAGCGGGATTTACGATTATTGTTGTCCTCGCCTCGCACCGGAGTTGCTTCTTTAGGTGAGCGCTTCTCCAAATTTGACCGTTCTACACTAGTTGCTTTGTTATCTGAGCGTGAGGATATCTCAGAAGAAGAAGCAAACCGCATTGTTGATCAGATTGAGTCTGTTGGTAACTCGATAATTGAACAATCACGGCAAGTCCAGCAAAGGGTGCAATCGGTGATTGATCAGATTTTTGACTCTATTCGCAACTATCTCAACTCTCTCAACCGTCCGGAACTCAACTATGAATCCCTTCAGCAAGACTTTGCTAAATTATTTGACGATCCACAAGCCGGATTTGAGGCATTGCGCGATCGCCTCAGCCAATTTGATCGTGACACTCTAGTTGCCATTGTTAGCTCTCGTCAGGATATTTCCGAAGAGCAAGCTAATAAAATCATTAACCAAATAGAAGCGGCACGAGATAGTGTCATTAACAGATCTCAATATATTCAACAGGAAACGCAAAAACGTCTAACAGCGATTAGAGACCAAGCTAAAAAGCAAGCTGAAGAAACTAAGAAAGTTGTTGCACGTGCTGCTTGGTGGGTCTTTAACATAGCTTGGGTTTCCCTTGCTGCCTCAGCAATAGCAGGAGCTTTAGGAGCATCCTCAGGCGTCATGCCTTGAGCCCTTCCAGCTGTGAATGCCAGTAACTCTCTGGTGTTGCTGAATTTACACATGAATTGTGCTTGTAATATTTTTGTAGTCAAAATCAAAATCCTTGTAGAGACGTAGCATTGCTACGTCTCTACATATCCGTGAATTGCACACTCATACTTTGATTCAGCAACGCCATTTTTTCTCTGTTTGCAAGAAATTTGGGATTGAAAGTTGAGGTGGGGTTTTCTCCATGTATTATCGTGAGCGCATCTGTGCAATCGGTTTCTTGTGAGAGTCGTTAGCATGCAAGTCTGTTGTTTTCAGCAAGACTCTGCTATTGATGTTTTAAAAAGATATTACACGTATTAATTAGTCTTGGGCTCAAAAAGTAGGAAAAGTAAGAAAAGTGGGTTATTTAATACTTTTTTGTTGTAAAACACGAAGTAACTGCTATCATTCTGCTATAAGTAATTTACTAAGAATATTAATAATAAAAATGCAACTATTAGCATGATCGCCCCGCCAATTAGGATGTTTTGTGATGCTTTTTTTGCACTCAATGGATAACTATTAAATATTTAATAGAATAAAGAGATATTATGATCTTTAGCAGTCCATACCCTGATATTTTAATCCCTGATCAGCCACTGACAGAATTTGTATTGCAACGAGCAACAGAGTTAGCAGACAAGCCAGCCCTAATTGAAGGAATAAGTAACCGTGTAATAACATATAAAAAACTAGCAGATTCTGTCCGTCGAGTCGCTAGCGGCCTAGCGGTGCGTAGTTTCTCAAAGGGTGATGTTTTAGCTATTTACAGTCCGAATCTCCCCGAATATGCGATCGCTTTTCATGCCGTAGCAATTAATGGTGGCATCATCACCACAGTCAACCCATCCTATACAGTAGAAGAACTGGCATATCAACTCAATGACGCTAGTGCTAAATATCTCATCACTATACCTGAACTTTTGGAGCAAGCATTAGAAGCGGTTAGTCAGTCAAAGGTAGAAGAGATATTTGTCTTTGGTGAGGCAGCTGAAGCTACTCCATTTTCTGCGCTTTTAGAAGGTGAAGGAGAAATACCAAAAGTACAGATCAATCCAAAAGAAGATCTAGTAGCTTTACTCTACTCTAGTGGCACTACTGGTATGCCTAAAGGTGTGATGCACAGCCACTATACATTTGTTGCCAACTTTCACCAATTCAAAAACTGCGAACCAGTCAGCGAGGCTGATGCAGTTATCGGAGTTTTGCCTTTTTTTCATTGCTACGGCTTGGTCATGCTGAATTACAACCTTGCTTTTGGAGCAACTATTGTGACCATGCCGTGCTTCGATTTAGAGACTTTTCTAAGCCTGATTGAAAAGCACAAAATCACCCGTATCCATGTCGTTCCACCAATTTTGTTGGCACTGGCAAAACAGTCAATAGTAGATAAATATAATCTTTCTAGCTTACGGGTGCTAAATTCTGGAGCAGCACCTCTAAGTTATCAATTGATCAAAGAGTGCGAACAACGTTTTCCTAATTGTATCGTCAAGCAGGCATATGGAACGACAGAAACCACAATGACTACCCACACCCTAGATGAACGTGACAAAATTAAGCCTGGTTCAGTGGGTCAATGTCTTCCTCATGTGGAATGTCAAATCGTAGATGTCGATACCCAACAACCATTAAGTTTTCATCAACCAGGAGAGTTGTGGATACGTGGACCGCAAATCATGAAAGGCTATTTGAATAATCCAGAAGCAACTGCCAAAGCAATTGATCAAGAGGGTTGGTATCATACTGGCGATATTGTTTATGTTGATGAAGACGGTTACTTTTATATAGTTGATCGCATCAAAGAGTTGATTAAGTGCAATGGCTACTCCATAGCACCAGCCGAACTTGAAGCAGTATTGTTGAGCCATCCGGCGATCGCTGATGCTTGTGTAGTCAAGAGTCCTCATCCTAGTAGTGGTGAAGTTCCCAAAGCTTTTATCGTACTAAAAGCAAGGGCTACACAAGAGGAAATTATGCAGTTTGTTGCTGAGCGAGTTGCACCACATAAAATGTTGCGCAGACTTGAATTTGTAGACAACATTCCCAAATCTGCTTCTGGCAAAATTTTGCGCCGCATATTAGTACAACAAGAACTGACAAAAGTCACCGAAGCATCCTCTCATGAGCAGCCATTGCAGCTACAACGGGAGTTTCTACAACAATTGGATGATGCTTCTTTGCATCAACGTCAAGAACTATTGATTGCTTACATTCGAGAGCAATTTGTCACAGTTTTAGGCATCACTACTTCTCAACATTTGGATATAGAGAAGCCTTTGCATGAACTCAGGCTTGATTCTCTCATGAATATCGATTTAAAGAATCGTATTGATACTGAACTAGGGGTAGACATGCCCATAGAAATGTTGCTTGGCGACTCCAATATCAGTCAATTGGTAAATGTATTGCTCCAGCAACTAGCAGCGAAAAACACAACTTTCTCAAAAAAAGCATCGGCTGAGTTAGCAACAGATTTAAATTCAGAAGTTATATTAGACCCTACTATCAAACCTGAATATCCATTTGAGCCACTTGTAACTGAGCCAGCAGCTATTTTGTTGACAGGGGCAACAGGCTTTTTAGGAGCTTTTTTGCTTCAAGAACTGCTGCTAAAAACCCAGGCGAATGTTTATTGCTTAGTACGTGCTGCTGATGTTGAGTTAGGTAAAGTAAGGATTGAAAATAATTTAAGTTCTTATGGAATTTGGAATGAGGCTTTTGCTTCTAGAGTTATCCCTATTGTGGGGGATTTATCTCAACCACTGTTAGGTTTGTCATTGCAAGAGTTTCACGAGTTAAGTCGTCTGATTGATGTGATTTATCACAATGCTGCTTGGATTAACTATGTTTATCCTTATGCGGCATTAAAGCCTACCAATGTTTTAGGAACTCAGGAAATCTTGAGATTGGCGAGTCAAATAAAAATTAAGCCAGTGCATTATATTTCTACTGTTGCTGTTTTTGAATCACCTGCTTATTGGGGAAAGGTAGTCACTGAATCTGATCAACTCGCTTATAGTGAAGGAATGAGACTGGCTTACTCTCAGAGTAAATGGGTGGCAGAAAAGTTGGTGATGATAGCACGCGATCGCGGTATTCCGGTTGCGATTTATAGACCACCATTTATTGCTGGTCATAGTCAAACAGGTGCTTGGTATAAAGATGATGTAATTTGCCGCACTATTAAAGGCTGTATACAAATGGGGAGCATGACAGACATCACTGACCGATTAGATTTAGCTCCTGTTGATTACCTCAGCCAAAGTATTGTGTATTTATCCAAGCAAATGGATTCTCTTGGAAAGGCTTTTCACTTAAATAATCCTCAACCTCTTTCTTGGAAGGAACTAACTGATTTTATCAATTCTCTTGGCTATCAAATTAAGCATATTTCTTATGAAGATTGGCAAATACAGCTAAATAAGTCTGTACGTTCTAAAGAAAATCCTTTGTATCATCTCTTGCCTTTTTATCAAAGACAGTCACCTCAAAAAAAACTAGGTGTTTCAGAGCAATATCAACAATCAATAGACCCGAAAATTAGTTGTTTGGTAACACAGGATGCTTTAGCAGGTAGTTTTATAGTTTGTCCTCCTGTGAATTTTCAATTGCTCAATACTTATTTCTCATATTTTCTTCGCACTGATTGGCTCGATTTAGCTCAAAATTAGCAAAATGGAAGGAAGTAGTTAAAAATTTAAAGTTAAAAATGAAAAATTTAGCAAAGGAATTTATGTTTCAAACTCAATTACCACATTCTCTAATGAAGGATGAGACACAGACTACACAAACACTCAAGCAAATGATTGCTGGTGCTTGGATTACACAAGGTATTTATGTAGTTGCTCAACTTGGTATTGCAGATTTACTCAAAGATGACTCTAAAAGTTATGCTGAGTTAGCAATAACAACTGGTGTACATGCGCGATCGCTCTATCGGCTACTACGCGCCCTTGCTAGTGTTGGTATATTTGCTGAAGCTAGTTCAGGCTATTTTGAATTGACACCTCTTGCTGAATGTCTGCAAAGTGATCACCCTAACTCCCTACGTGGTTATGCTATCAAGTCTGGTCAACCCTGGGAATGGGAACCGTGGGGACATTTACTTGAAAGTATTAAAACGGGCAAACCTGTATTCAAAAATATCTTCGGGATGGAGAGATTTGATTACCTAGCTACTGACCCTTCTGCTTCTAAAATATACACTCAAGCCATAAGTAGTATTTCTGATAAGCAAGATGCAGCGATCGCAACTGGTTACGACTTCTCATCTATCCACAACTTAGTTGAGGTGGCAGGTGGAAGTGGTACTTTGATTGCCTCGATTCTCAAAGCTAATTTGACAATGCAGGGGGTTTTATTTGACTTACCCCATGTAGTTGCAGAAGCAAGGCCTTTGATTGAAGGTCTTGGATTGCAAGATCGCTGTCAACTAGTTGGTGGGGACTTCTTTAAGTCAGTACCCACAGGTGGAGATGCTTACTTGCTGCGGTATATTGTTCACGATTGGGATGATGAAAGGGCGATTGCCATCTTGAAAAATTGCTATCAAGCAATGCAGCCTAACGGGAGATTGCTACTAGTCGAAATGGTTATACCTCCAGGTAACGAACCATTCTTCGGCAAACTCCTCGACTTGCAGATGCTCATAAATTATGGTGGATCTGAACGGACTGAAGCTGAGTATCAAATCTTACTAGAAACAGCAGGTTTTTCTCAAACAAAAATTTATCCATTAGCACCTCCAGTCAGCGTAATTGAGGCCATTCGTCAATGAAAGGGAACATGGAACACAAAAGGAATACAGCGATTTTAGTTGGGTTGAAATCTGAAAAATACACCATAGAGAATAAAGATAAATAACATGAAGCAAAGTTTGATTGAAACTCTACTAGACATTTCAGAGCAGGAAAAAGAGCGACTTTTAGCAGCCATCCAAATTGATGCCATTACTGAGAGTCCATATCAAGAAAATGAGTCAGCAGAATCCCGAGAATATAGACAATTTTTCCAATCCCTCTTTCAAAAAATACTTCATTTTGAAGAAAATGATCAGCAAATACTATTTGATGTAGCAAGATCTGTACGTCAGAAGTATTTTAGAAATAAAGGAATTTTAAGGGGTGTCATCGAGGTTGCTAATGCTTGTGAAAGAAGTTGTAATTATTGCCCAATGAGAATTGAAAATGAAGAATTAGGAGAGCGTTATAATTTCGCAAGTGAAACAATATTAGAAACTGCAATAGAAATCAAAGAATCGAGTATTCCCATTGTATTTATTCAAGCTGGTGAAATTAGAGCAACGACGAGAACTGTATCTAAAGCCATATCCCAAATTAGACAACTTTTTGAGAATAATGTCATTATCTTGCTGAATCTTGGTGATAAACCTAAAGAAGATTACATAACACTCAAAGAAGCTGGTGCAAATCAATACATTATTAAATTTGAAACGAGCAATTGGAATTTACACAAACAAGCTAGAGGATATCCTTTATCTGAGCGCTTAGCTAGAATTGATGATTTATTAAGTTTAGGGTATGAGGTGGGAAGTGGAACAATTGTTGGTTTAAAAGCTGTAGATGCTAATGGACAAACTGAAATTGAACAAACTCCAAAGATGCTAGCAAATGATCTCCTTCTTGCCATGAAGAAGAAAATCCATATGTGTAGTGCATCTCCTTTTATACCTGGCAAAGGTACTCCACTAGCTCATACGAGTCCAGGCAACGCTAATATGACTTTAAATTGGATGGCTTTAGCTAGAATTATGATGCCAAAAGTTTTGATACCTAGTGTAAGTGCTCTTAATGTTTTATTAGGACAAGATGGTCAGTTAAAAGGACTCCAAGCAGGAGCAAATACAATCACCGTGAATTTTACGCCTCCCAACTATCAAGACCAGTATGCTATTTACAGCAAACAAAAACGGTATAAAGTCAAATACGAGTATGCTTTAGATATCATGAGAAAAGCAGGTATCGAGCCAACTTTATTACCTAATACGCCTAGCCGGAGTTTTTTGCTTTCTCAAAATTAGAGCTTCCCACTGCTTAAATGCTGAGATATCCTCCGTTGTAGACGCCTGAAGGGCGGCTTCCCGTTCGCTGAAAGCGTTCCCGCAGGGTAGGGTAGCAACTGGCGTTATAGAGCATAGACAGAAAATAGAAGATTCAACATCACAAAACATAGGTTAAAGATAGCTTTGTATATCTGAAAGCTATTAGTTTGAAATGGAGATAATTATGAATTTAAAAAAAAATAATTACTATTTTTTGGTTTTAAATATTATTCATTTATGCAATAATCAAGTTTATAAGTTAAAGAACTGAGTCATTTAAGGAAATAGTAATGACGACAAATATCAAAGAAAGTGAGACTAATTTAGGCATCTCTTGGTTGTTTAAAGAACAGTTCGGTTTTTCACAAATTCCTGCAAATGTATCTTATGAAGCTTACTTTAAATCGCTGCTTATTTGTGCTAATGGTGATGGTACATTAGCAGATGCAGAAAGAGATTGGGTGATTGGATACGCCTCTGCATACAATCGCGACTCTGCAGTTATTGAAAAACTCAAAGTTTACAAGGCAGATGAAGATCTAGAGACAGTATTTAGTGGAGACCCTCTAATCAGTGAAACACGACGTTCTCTAATTCTTGATGCGATCCAAGCTTGTGCTGCTGATGGCGAATATAGCGAGAAAGAACGGGCTATAGTACTTAAAGGAGCCAAGATACTCAATATTTCCGAGGATGAATTAAAAAAGATTGAAGAAATCTATTTTGAGACAGTCAAACTCCGTGAGAAACGTCTAGCAGTCATATTTCCCAAAGGGTTACCTTACTAAATTAGCACTTAGACAATCTCGGCACTAGCAAGAAATACAAGCTTTTTGAATTTAAATTGCTAGATGGGTGTGAGCAAAGACTAAGTGTAGTCACTGAGAAAAATGATGACTCTCAATATCAGTATTACAAAAATGCTACAATAGAGGCACAACAAACAGTTATTGGAAATTATGCCAAATGAGCTGCCTTCCTCAATCCTGAGAAGGTAGCTTTTTATTGACTACAATTAAATGCGATTGCATCTATAGAAATCCTAAATCATTCGTGAAAAACGAGAAACCGGGTTTCTGAGACTTTTGATTTTTACAACTCATCTAGAACTGCTATATACAATTAATTTCATAACATGCAAACTTATTGTTGCTCGCATTTACTATAAAAGTAAGAAAAGTAAGAAAAATAGGAAAAGTAGGAAAAGTAAGATGTTTTTTATGAGTACTTGATATCCTTGTTAGGACAATGAGATACTATTTCTGTAGTGATTTAAAAATTTATGTCTGCAAATAAAAAACTTGGCCAAAAATGGATATTTAATTGGTTCTTTGGTTTTAACGAAATCCCAACAAGTGAAGATAGCCTCACTTATATGAAATCTGTTTTATGTTGTGCTAAAGCAGATGGAGTACTCTCAGCAGAAGAAAGAGAATGGGTTCTAGGATTTTGTGCATCTTGGGGTGTAGAAGACTGGGTGATTGAGGAACTGAAAACATATGAAGCAAATGAACCTATAGAGGAAGTTATTGCTCGCTCTCCTCAAGTATCTATGGCACAGAGAGATATACTTCTGTGTGCAATTTGGGCTTGTGCAGCTGACAGACAATATCATGAAGAGGAAAAAGTAAAAGTTCGTCAAATGGCTTCTATTTTAGGTGTGTCTGAAAAAGTAGTTGAGCAATTAGAGCAGCTATACCAAGAAGAGTCAGCACTACAGCAGAAGCGTGTCAAACTTTTATATCCTGAAAAAAGCCCCTACTAACCCTCTTATAGTACTCTGATTGGCTCAAGTCTAAGGCATTTTCATCAAAGCTTGGGTTTTCCATTACCACCAGAATTAAAAATCATAGAATTATATTAATTCTGGTTGAGAGCATCTCAACTCAAATGTGTAAATTTATGGTTCTTCAGTACTTACTATGCCAAAAAAATAGTTAAATACGTAAATAAGGATGAAGAAAATGTGTCAAAAAATAACAAAACCCTGATAAGACTTGACATACGAGACACG
>Ga0070738_10005512_pt1 | contig 13981 bp, 12 predicted proteins | sample Coa_R2_2_FD_66446 | JGI IMG/M metagenome (GOLD analysis project Ga0070738, IMG submission 66446) | Surface soil microbial communities from Centralia Pennsylvania, which are recovering from an underground coalmine fire - Coalmine... | ecosystem: Environmental > Terrestrial > Soil > Unclassified ... | reverse complement strand
CAGCACGATGCAGTTCTGGTACGACAAAGGGGTTCGCCTGTTCAAATTCGACTTCGCCAATTTCACGATCGCGACACCACAAGCGTCAAAAAACTTCACTCCAGCCGAAGTGTTTGAGAAAAATTGCGTGGCGCTGCGAGCGGCCTTGAGAGCGTTCAAAAGCAAAAACCCCGAAGTACTGCTGACCGCTTTCAACGGCTTCGGCGGGGACACGGGAGGGACGTTTGCTCCCGTCCGGCAAACGGTCGACCTGCACTGGCTCGACACGTTCGACTCTTTGTATTGCGGGGATCCACGGTTTTCCGACGTGCCCACCTTCAATGTGTGGAGGTCAATGGACGTCTATACCGACCATATGGTGCGCTACTATGAGGCGAATGGTGTGCCGCTCGAACGGATTGATAACACGGGGTGCATGTTCGGCGTGGCGGGCACATGTTACGCCAGGAGGACAAGCGCATGGCAAAGCATGCTGCTGCTCGAGCACGCCCGTGGGGGTTGGATGAACGTCTATTACGGGAACCTCGAATTGCTTGATGACCAGAAGGCAAAATGGTTCGCAAGAGTTCAGGATCTTTACTTCCCGTTGCAAAGCTTTGGCCGGACGTATTCGTTTGGAAGCATGCCTGGGCTCGAACAGCCGTACGGGTTCTGCTCGGCGGCCCGAAATGGGTCGGTCTACACGGTCGTGAATCCCTCTCAAGCGGTGCGCACCATTACCCTTCCTCGCACAAATCGTGAACAGCCGGCTTTCCACCAAGCCCGCGTTTTGTTCAAAGATGCCGGATTTGTTCCCCGATTGATGAATTCCGAATCGCCGACTGGAGCGGGCCGCCTGACGCTGGGGCCGGAGCAGTTGGCGGTAGTTGGCTGTGGTGAATACGCAAAAGCAAAGTACGACCTTGGCGTGCAAGCCGATGTGCTCATCCCACAAGGCATTCGATCCTTGCCGGCTCATTTGGAGGCCCAACAATCCAACAGCATCAAAGCAACTCTGGCGGAGGCGCCGAAAGGTGACCTGCGCATCGTCATGAGACAATTCGCGGAAGGAACCCCGTTTCGAACCTCAAGAGGCGCGCCGCCGAACGGGACACATCTAGACAAGGTATTTGTAATCCAGGTGATGCAATCCGGCCGCCCGATTCCCGTTGAACTGCATTATGACAAGGCCGTCTGGAGCGGACTTTCGTGGGCAACCGGACAGGTTAGCCGCCACGATTTCAACCAACTCGCGCCCCTGGAGATTCGGTGTGAATCCAAGGAGACACGCAGCGTTGACTTGAAGCTCGAATTGTACGAAGTGACGAACTGAGGGCTGGATCCTTTCGGGCCGGGGCGTCACGGGTTCAGGAACAAAACAGCCTGAGGGACATCATAGGACTGGTAAGTTTGAGGTTTGTTGGCGCACCCGCTGTTCGGGTGCGCTTTGCCTTGATCAGAAAGTGGCGGCGCGGAGCTTGGCTGAGTTGAACACCGGACTGAAATCCTGAAAAGCAGGGAGGCTTGACGCCACAAGGATTTGTATGTTACTGGTTCTCTCACCACAATTAGCTGTGGTGAGCTATCATGCGCTGCCCCAAATGTGGTTGTCAGGACGATAAGGTCATCGATTCGCGAGCCTCTCGCGAAGGCGCGACTATTCGGCGGCGCCGGGAGTGCGTGTCATGCGGTTATCGCTTCACAACTTACGAAGAAATCGAGCGGGGCGGACTGGTGGTGCTGAAACATGACGGACGGCGGGAGGAATTTTCGAGGGAAAAACTGCTCTCCGGGATCCGCAAAGCGTGTCAGAAACGGCCGGTCAGTCCAAAAACAATCGAAGATCTGGTGGAACGGATTGTCATGGAGGTAACGGACAAGTACGAGCGTGAAGTGCCCTCGGATGTGGTTGGCAAATTGGTCATGGACGGTTTACGACAGATTGACGAAGTGGCTTACGTGCGTTTTGCGAGCGTTTACCGGAGATTCCAAGAGGCGACTGATTTCGTCCACGAAGTAAAAAAACTTGAAGCCAAACAATGATCACACTGGCAAAGGACTGCCTTTTATTTCAACTGTCGGACGGCGAAAAAGTCCCATTTTCGGCCGAAATGATCTCGGTCGAACTGACCGGTGAGACGGGACGATGGTTTGAGCCCGAAGTGGCAAGCCATGCCGCAAAGGCGGTGTTTCACTATTTTAAGTGGGAACTTGGACGTCAGAGTGTCACTGCCGAAGAATTTGCGGCGGCGATGGAGAAAGTGCTGAAAGGACTCGAATTAGGCCGCGCCGCGGCCCACAAAATGTCGACCCTCGTGGTCGAGTCGGATTTAAGGGAACTGGCGCGCGATGCGGGTAACGGTTGCGAGTTGCTGTTCTTTCCAAAGCTGCGAGAGGAATTACGGCATCACCTGCGACAGGCGCCACGTGTGATGCGATTTCACGGGTTAAGGGCGTGTGTGAAGCACATCACGGGCGCGCGACGATGGACTTCGCGTTGCCAGCTGATGGAGGACCAAATCGTGGGCTTCTTGAGAGAGTGCGCCGGGGCCGAAGCGGGGAAGCCGCAATTCGCGCTTTTGGTAGAGTAAGCAGATTCTTGTCAACGGGTTGCGTTTGCCTAGAGGTCACCCGAATTTGATTGCAGACGGGGGTCTGGATGGTGTATCCAAATCGCTGCATTCAGCGCGAAAATGGAAACGCAAACCACAAACGGGATACTGGAGGAGTTCCGCCTCGAGTTTCTTGCATTTTGGAGGCGTCTGCCCAACAAGATGCCGTTCCTGCTTCTGTTAGCAGCCTGGGTCGCTTTATTTGATTTTCACGGAAGTTCAACGCTGGGCTATGTTCGAACCCCTTCGCTGTTTGGCTACTTGTACTACTGTTACGCGGAAGGGTCGCTTGGATTACTTCGATCGGAAGAGGGCTACGGGATCCTGATGCCTGCAGTGGTTATGGTGCTGCTGTGGTGCAAACGACGGGAATTAATGCAGCTGGAGCTGCGCTGTTGGTGGCCGGGACTTCTGCTCCTGGTTCTGGGCATCCTCATTCACCTGCTGGGTTATACAATCCAGCAGTCTCGAATTTCGGCGGTGGGATTTTTTGTGGGGTTATATGGCCTTACAGGGTTGGTATGGGGTTATCCGTGGCTCAAGAAGACCTTTTTTCCGTTTGTCCTGTTTGGATTTTGCGTTCCGATCGGCACGCTGGGGGAACCGGTTACGTTTCGGCTGCGGCTGCTGGTGTCCCAGTTAGTGGGGTTGATTTCGCACTACCTCCTCGCAATTGACATGAGCGTGCAAGGGAATCTGCTGATTGATCCAACTGGACATTACCAGTATGAAATTGCGGCCGCGTGCAGCGGGATTCGCAGCTTGATTGCAACGATCGTGCTTTCCGTCATTTTCGGATTTGTGTCGTTTAAAGAGTCCTGGAAACGCCTCGTAATGATCGCTTCCGCATTCCCGCTGGCTGTCCTTGGGAACGTTTTGCGTTTACTGACGATTGTGATTGCCGCGGAAATGGGCGGCCAGAGCGCGGGGGAGTATGTGCATGACAGCGGACTGTTCAGCCTGCTGCCGTACGTGCCGGCTTTTATCGGCCTGATGATGCTCGAGCGGTACTTGCACGGCAGTCAAAAGAGCGATGCAGCCACCCCCCTCAAGCCGGCCGAATTAACGCAAACATGAACCGACGAATGCTCTTGTTGACGGGGGTGGCGCTCTGTTTGATTGCGGGCACGAACGTTTTGTTGGTACGGACCGGCGCTCGGCAGCACCTTGGCGCGCCCGGCGTCAAGACGCACCCTATCCCCGGATCGATTCGGTTGCAGGCGGATTTGCCCGAAAGGGTGGGCAATTACACCTCGGAGCCTTTGGCAGTGGACGATGTGACCTTTAATGGTTTGCCCGCTGACACAAGTTTTGGAATGCGCCGCTATAAGGGGCCGGATGATTTCACGATGGACTTGCGAGTGGTGTTGATGGGACACGATCGAACAAGCCTGCACCGGCCCCAGTTTTGCCTGACAGGACAAGGCTGGCGTATAGATGACGTGGCTTCCGGTGAACTAAAGATCCAGGTGAAGCGTCCCTTCAACTATGAATTGCCGGTGATTAAGCTTTTCACCCGCATGAACACCCCGGACAATAAAGCCATTAGCGGGGTGTACGTTTATTGGTACGTTGCGGATGACGCAGTGAGCGGCAGCGCGTTGGGGCTCGAACGCATGTGGTGGATTGCCCGGGAATTGGTTTCCACCGGCGTCCTGCAGCGATGGGCATATGTCAGCTGTTTTGCGAGCTGCGCCCCCGGTCAGGAGCAGGCCACATTTGAACGCATAAAGGGCTTTATCACCGAAGCAGTACCGCAGTTCCAGTTGTATCCGCGGGATAAGACGGCAGCGATGGCGGGTTCTCCGTCGCTTGCCTCGGTCCCGCAATAGCTATCAACCTGAATCTGCTCAAAACATGCTGAGACGCGACCGCCTCATACGGATGCAAGTCCACGAGCTGATGGACGCCTGCATCTTCGCAGTGAGTTTTTGGGTTGCCTACCTCGTGCGATCGGATCCCCGGGTAATCGATTTCTTCAAGCTCGATGATGTCAGTCCGTTCGAGGCGTACGTCTGGTTGTATCTCATCCTGGTCCCCGCAGGTCCATTGATCCTGGAAGCGCAAGGATTTTACAACCGTCCGATTATTTGCCCTCGAAGAGTGACTTGGTGGTTGCTTTTCAAAGGCTGCCTGTTCACGACGCTGGGGCTAATCCTCACCCTGTTCCTCTTCCATAGCGGGATCGCGCGTCTGGTGACGGTTCTATTTGGCGGCATCAGTTTTCTGCTGTTGTCGCTCAAAGAAGAAGTGTTGCGCAGGGTCTTTCGAAGCGCCCTGGCACGGGAACAGTACCGACGGCGTTTTCTTTTGGTCGGCTCCAAAGAAGAAACCGGGCGAATGGCGGCGGAACTGCGGGCAAAGTCGCAGGAAGCGGTAGACGTTGTGGAAGAACTGGATCTGAACGACACGTCAGTCGAGCGGATGGTGGAATTGCTTCACGAACATTCAATCAACGGGGTGATCATCAGCGCCAAGCGGTCCTTTTTTGACCAGGTCGAGGCTGCGGTGCGCGCCTGCGAACTGGAGGGCGTCGAGGTTTGGCTCATGGCCGATTTCTTCAAGACCCAGATTTCCCGGACGAGCTTCGATGATTTCTACGGCCAGGCAATCATGGTGTTTCGGGCTGTTCCTGAAGCTTCATGGGACACAGTGACAAAGCATTGTATTGATTTCTTCGGCGCCGCTGCGCTTCTGATCGTGCTGTCGGTTCCTCTGTCCGTTGTGGCGTTGTTGGTGCGCTTGACCTCGCCCGGCCCGGTATTCTTCAAGCAGAAACGTTCCGGGCTAAACGGCAGGCCCTTCACGCTCTACAAATTCCGCACGATGATCAGCAATGCCGAACAACTTAAGCACGAACTCGCGGCGATGAACGAGATGAGCGGCCCGGTTTTCAAGCTGACCAACGATCCCCGGATCACCCCGATCGGCAGGATTCTCCGCAAGTTCAGCATTGATGAATTGCCGCAACTTTACAACGTGCTGAGGGGTGAAATGAGCCTCGTCGGGCCACGGCCACTCCCCGTTGACGAAGTAAAACGCTTCAACGACGTGGCTCACCGACGGCGCTTGAGCGTCAAACCCGGCCTGACATGCCTCTGGCAGGTCAGCGGCCGGAACAAGGTCAACGATTTCAAGGACTGGGTCAGGCTGGACCTGGAATACATCGACAACTGGTCCCTTTGGCTCGACGTCAAGATCCTGTGCCGAACCTTGCCCGCAGTGCTCACCGGGGTGGGGGCCAGTTGAGGCCAAAACCGACTCCAAGATTTTTCTCTTCGGGAAAGAACAAAGAACTCAGGCAGGGAATTCCTTTTCAACCAAAATAACATGGCAAAACGTGCCCAAACTAAAACTCGCCAGCCCTGCAGCGTTGTCACAGGCGCCGCAGGATTCCTGGGATCGCACCTGACCGATTTGCTGCTGGCGCGGGGTCATAAAGTAATTGGGATCGATAATTTCGTGACCGGGACCGTGGACAACATCTCGCACCTGGGGGGCAATCCCAACTTCAAGTTCATTCAGCAGGACGTGACGGAGTTCCTCTTCCTGCATGACACGGTAGACTACGTTTGGCACTTTGCCTCGCCCGCTAGTCCGATCGACTACCTTGAATTACCGATACAAACCCTCAAGGTCGGGTCGCTTGGCACCCACAAAGCGCTGGGCCTGGCCAAGCACAAAGGCGCGCGGTTCTTGCTAGCCTCAACCTCAGAAATTTACGGCGACCCGCTAATTCATCCTCAAACTGAGGAATATTGGGGCAACGTAAACACAATTGGCCCGCGCGGTTGCTATGACGAAGCAAAACGCTTTGCCGAAGCCATGACAATGGCTTACAACCGGGAGCACAAAGTCCAAACCCGAATCGTTCGCATTTTCAACACTTACGGCCCGCGCATGCGACTCCATGACGGCCGGGTGGTCCCCGCGTTCCTTAGCCAGGCGTTGAAGAACAAGCCAATCACCGTGTTTGGCGAAGGGAAACAAACCCGCAGTTTTTGTTACGTCTCGGACCTGATTGAAGGCATTTACAGGCTGATGTTGGGTTCTTACGAATTACCGGTAAATATTGGGAACCCCGCGGAGATGACAGTCCTGGATTTTGCCCGACAAATCATCGAGGCAACGGCGTCCCGCAGCAAAATCACGTTCAAACCTTTGCCACAAGACGACCCGAAGCAACGCCGGCCCGACATCACTCGGGCGCGGAAGTATCTGCGGTGGGAGCCGAAAGTGCCGCTTTCGGAAGGACTGGTGAGGACGATTGAGTATTTTCGCGGGAAAATTTAAGCCGGGCGATCTCCCCGGACTTGGCCGGCGGCGGTGGTCCGGCAAGTTTTGACTGCAAAGGGTCTGGCGTGGTCAACTGCTGGGAGAGAGCACCCAGTTTTTGGCCGATGCGGACCCAACGCGTTTCGAGCAAAGGATTGAGCTTTTCGGTGATGATGCGCGACAAAGCGTCAATATGGTCAGAAAGGGCGCTCACATCCTGTTTGTGTTTGGCAATGGTCTTACCGTAATTGCTGAGTTGTTCGAGGTACATGCCGTGCAACCGCGAAGCGCTTTGAGCCAATTCCCCAATGACAGCATCCGAGCTGGCGTTTACAGGCTCCACCGCCCAGCCAAGGTCTTCCATCGTGCGGCCATGCAACTGGTTGAATAAAGCCATGTGCGCGGCGGACCATTCAGCGACGTAATCGGTGTTTCGGCCGCGCCGAAAGAACGCGGGCAGCCGTTTCTGCAGTTCTTCGAACGCGGGCAGCTTTCCCTGGCCGGGCGTGACCCGCAAGAATTGCGCGATGCGTTCAATGGTTTGCTCCGGCCGATCCACCAGGTCGTCATACTGGAGGAGCAGCGTGTTTGGGCGCGATTTTGGACGCCATGACCAGTAATGATCGCTCCAACTGCCAAACTGACAGGCTCCCGCAATAACCTCAGTCAAAGAAGGCTGTTCGAACGCGAATTTTTTGTGGTAGTGGAAGTACGAGTTAATCGCGGCGCGGCCGTCGCGAACAATAAAGATCGCCGGGCCAGTGTCTTCGGGAGCATCGTGGGTTTTGATGAGAAGCGGTTGGGCATCGCCATGGCTGGACACACGGTCGCGCCAGTTCCATGGAAGGCGCGGCGCTTCGGACAATGCCTCGGCTGAAGGATCCCTGTGTTCCTCTCCTTCTACGTAATACAAGGAGTAGGAGGGAAGGTGAAACACGCTCTCGAGGATAATTCGGAGGAACGTGTTTCCAGACCGCGGGTAGGAGGCGATCCAGACCGGTCGAGCGCCTTGGGCCGGAAATTGGAACTTAGTCATTGCGTGTGGCACCGGACACTAACCGACTGTGACGTGCGAGGCCCAAGTCCAGCCCCGGACTAAGGGCGTGCCGACCATCGGCCCTGCAGTGTATCCCACAATGAGTCAACCGTAGAAGTGGCGAAAGCCGGCTCATATGGGGTAATTACCCCAATACGCCGGCTCCGGGTAGCAAAGGGACGGCCGTTCCGCTGCCTGCCGTCATTCCGCCGACGGGGCGGCTGAGGCCCTGAGCCGCGGCTACGGAGCGTTGGTGGTGTCGTTGATCCGGCCTCCGGTGGAGATCTGGCCTCCAAAAACTGTGTTTGATTCCGGTTTGGAATAAAGCACCGTTCCAAGAAAGCTGTCATTCAGCAGAGCGCCGCTGGAGTTGAGCGTGGGTAGTTCCAATCCAAAGAACGAGCCCAAAGGAGTCGAATGCGACGCATCGGTCAGCAAAGCATGGCGGACGATAACGCTGCCGGTTGGGTTCACGACGTCGGTGTAAGTGCTTTGCATTTGGACGACGCTGGCGACAAAAGCGCCATTGGCCTGAACGACTGCTACGTCGCGTTTGCGGGGGCGATAAACGAGAACTAATTGGGAAGCATCCATTCCCGTGCTTTGCGCCACCTGGTTGACAAAATCGTTCTCAGTGAAGGTAACGGCCACGATATGCCCGGTGGAATTAGTGGTGTAATAGGTGGTTCGCCAATACAGTTGGAACAGGTCATCCGCGTGAACCCAAGTTGGAGCACCAAAACTCACCAGAGCAGTCAAAACCAGCCAGGCGCAATTCTTCATAGTCATGTCCTTTTTCGTTTCAATGACGCTGGCAAGGTTCGACCGCAGCCGACCTCCAACCAATAGGGCAATTTCCCCAAAACGGGGTAATTTTCTTTTGACCCGCCGTTAAAAAACACCAACGAAATAAAATTTCCTTGCGTGTCGCGCCCGGATTTGGTTGTGTAGTTACGCAGTTTGAAAGCTTACGTTTAATCAGTTTGCCTGTATTAAGGAGTGATCGCCTCATGGAACCTGCCAGCTCTCTGTTTGCGGAACGGTATTCAGCCAAGAAAATGTCCAAGCCCGTTAACTTCATCTGCGTGGCCCCGGGCGCAACGCGCGTCTGCCTCATTGGCGACTTCAATCACTGGAATCCCGAAGCCCACCCGATGAAACGACAGCCCGACGGCGCATGGCTGTTGCAAGTTCCGTTGCACCACGGGCATCACCAGTACCGATTTGTCGTCGATGGCAAACCCATATTGGATCCTCGAGCCCATGGTGTCGCGCGCGATGCCCATGGGGAACGCGCTTCTCTGATCGCCGTGAGTTGAGAGTTCGAGGTCTGCGCTTTTTATTGCTGCGGAAAAAGGCGCTGAGCGGCGGCAAAATAACTCCACAATGGCCCTGCGACACCCCGTTGCCGGAGCCGCCCTACCAGTTTCTCGTAAGCCGGATTGAAATCCCCAATGATCCAGTTCGGGGAGCGCCTGGCGAACTCGTTCAACTTCTCGAGTACTCCCTCAATGGTGAGGCCTTGGGCCAGGTAGTAGGCTGGTTTGAGCAGATTGCAGCCACGCTCGAGGCGACCCTCCATGACCGCCCGCTCGAACAGCGGTGTCCCCGGGTAAATGCGCATGCCCGGAACAGCCATGATAACAGCCCCGGCAAGCTGTTTCGAATTTTCGAATCCGATTTGCAACGTTTCCAACGTTTCGCCCGGGCCGCCTGCGATTAGAAAATGGCAAAAATCAATCCCCTCTCTTCGCGCAAGTTCCGTTGAACGCCGAATGTCATCGAACGAAAAATCCTTCTGGTATTGTTCGAGTGTCTGGTCACAAAAACTATCGGATCCAAATTCAATGTGGGACAGTCCAGCGCGCGCCATGAGTTCCATAGTCTCAGGGTCAATTCCTTGAGGCCTGAGGAAGCATCCCCAGCGGATTTTTAGCTTTCGCCGAATCAGCGCTTCGCAAACGCTCACGAGATGCGATGAGGACGAGTTGAACACCGAATCCACAATGAAGGCGTAGCGGGCACCGAGGCGCTCGAGATGTTCAAATTCCTCCGCCACCTCCTCGGCAACTCTTGCGCGGTGACGCGCTCCTTCAATGAGAGGATAGGTGCAAAAGCAACACCGGTGAGCGCAACCGCGCTGTGTTTGGACGTTGAGAACGCCGCCGTGGAGCAGGTAATACTCGGCTGTTTCGCGTGAAATTGTCGCCTTTGGAATCCACCGGGGCGTCAAAGATTTGTCGCGCTCGATCAGGACGACACGGCCGCCGCGGCGAAAAACCAGGCCTGAGATAGCTTCGGATTTCGAGCCTGTCTTTAGTGCGTCTATCAGTGCCGCCAGGGCAACTTCCCCCTCCCCCACGATGCCGAAGTCCGGCTGAGCCAATTCGAATATCTCGCGCGGCAGTATGCTGAATCCGCTGCCGCCCAGGACCACAGGGCAGCCAAATTTACGACGAAGGTTTTGCACCAGCTGGGGAAGTCCGCCGACAAATGTTTCCTGCCGGCGAATGAGAACGTCATCAACATTCCGAACGGAGATGGCAACGAGGTTCGGTTGAAATTTGGAAAGCCTCAGCTCGAACTGCTGTTCATCAGCGAGCAAATCCAGCCATTCCACCTGGTGCCCAGCCGCTTTCAAGGCGGCGGTCAGGTGCGCCAAGCCCAGCGGAAACACAGGCTCGGGCGTCACACAGCGATTGGCGCTGATGAGCAAAATCTGCCAGCCTTGCCTGGAGATGGATCCCGGCGGTTGCTGGAGCGCAGCGCTCATCGGGGCTCGGGTTGAGGCTCCTGGCGCGCCTCAAGGAACGCCTTGAGTTCAGCGGCTGCTTTGCCGCCAAACCCGGGCACCTCCGCAATTTTTTCGACCGGTGCAAGGCGAATTCTTTGGACCGATCCAAACTTCTTGAGCAACGCGGCCTTCCGGCGCTCGCCGATGTTGGGGAATTCGTCCAGGATGCTCTCGGAGATCTTTCGCAGGCGCAAGGTCGCGTTGTAAGTGTTCGCGAACCGATGCGATTCGTCGCGCACCCGTTGAAGCAATTTCAAGGCGCCGCTCTCATGCGAAAGGCGCAGCGGCTCCTTTTCCCCAGGCCGATAAATCTCCTCGAATTCCTTTGCCAACCCGATGATGGGAATATGGGACAAGCCCAGTTTATTCAATTCGCCGCAGGCTGCTCCTAGTTGGCCTTTGCCGCCATCAATTAGAATCAGATTTGGCAGGCATGGCGACGGGGCTGGAACGACGGGGGCAGCACCTGCCACAGGCTCAGCGGCGGAAGCGGCCGGAGGCGAGACCGGCTCGGCGGAAGTGCCCTCGACTCTCGCCTCGCTTAGCAACCGGCTATATCTCCGGCGCACTACTTCGGCCATTGACGCAAAGTCATCCTGGCCTTCGACAGTCTTGATTTTGAACCGGCGATAGTTAGAACGGTCGGGCCGTCCGTTTCTGAAGCTGACCATGGAAGCCACTTTGAAGGTGCCGCTGATATTCGAGATATCGAACCCCTCGATGCGTTCGGGCGGGGCGCCCAATCCCAGGGCCTGAGTCAACTCCACCAGGTCCTGTGCGGGATCCAGGGCGATGGGCAGGCTGTACGGGATGCGCTCGAACCGGTTGACTTTTTGCGTGGTCCGCTCGAGGTCGGATAAAAGGTCGCGCAAGTCCGCCGCCCGTTCGTATTCCTGGGCGGCGGCCGCTTTTTTCATTTCGTCAGCCAGGTGCGTCTGCATTTCATGGCATTGGCCTTCGAGGAAATCGCAAGCAGCGCGGACCTGTTCGAGATATTGGTCGCGCGTGACGTTGGCAATGCAGGGAGCGGTGCAGTATTTGAGGTGCGCGTACAGGCAATGCTTGTAGTCGCGATCAGTGGGTGTGAGCGGACGGCAACCACGCAAATGAAATTGGCGCCGCACCAGCGACAGCGTGCTGCGCAGCGCGCTGGAACTCGGAAACGGGCCGAAATATCGCGCCCCGTCGTCCTGCTTAAGCCGCGTTAGGGTAAATCGCGGAATAGCGTCGTTCAGATTCACCTTGAGCATCAGGAACCGTTTGTCATCGCGGAAACTGACGTTGTAGCGCGGATGAAATTCTTTGATGAGTTTGCTTTCCAGGAGCAGCGCCTCGGGCTCGCTCCGGACCACGTGAAAATCAAAATCGTGAATGGCGTCCACCAGCGCGTTGAATTTCAAGTCCCAGCCCATCCGCCGCGAAGATTGGAAATACTGGCTGACCCGTTTGCGCAGATCCCGGGCTTTGCCGACATAAATCACGGTCCCGAAACGGTCTTTCATCAGGTAAATACCGGGCTTATGCGGCAGGTTGCCAACTTTCTTGCGGATGTTCTCGGCCACTGACATGCCGCTGGTACAATACAGGCGGTTCCCGCTTGGTGGCAAGAAGTCGCACCCGGGGCGAGCCGGGGAGCCCGAGGCAAGCCGTTCGTGGAAATATAAAGGGGCGGTCCTTAATTGGAACCGTGCCAGCGCTGCTTGGTCGACTTTCGAAGCCGGTCACTCATTTTGCTCCAAGTGCCGGCTGTGGGGAGATTTCGCCGAGGTCAACATTTCCGGTCGGCGGGTCAGCCGGCACGGTGAAGGAGACTTGAGCGCCGAACCGATTGCTGGGCGGTTGGCTTGCGGTCGATTGATCGGCGGCTGAAACGATCAAGATGTAATCGCCAGGCGGGACTTCATCCGCGGAGAGCGTCTGAAAGTCATTCGCGATGACGACTGGCACGTGACGTGCCCGGCGCGCGTAATCCTGGACTTCAGGCAACTGCTGAACCTGCGCCCACGCAGCCGGATCCGGCTTAGGAGAGCTGACTAAAGCAGCCAAAGCCGGCGGTGGAGCGGTTTGCGCCCACGCGTGCACGCTTTGGGTGTTTTGGGCCTTCCAACCGTCGGGCCAATGCAACCGGCCACTCAACGAATAGCAGTTGCCGCCAAGATTCACGGCGGTCGTCTCACCTGGCCGGATGTCGACGTCGGCAACCGGGTCGTGCTGCAGGCCGCCGCCACCCACCGGAATCAAGCGGACCAGCTTGTGTTTGCCGGGAGGCACCTGGTTGAAAACAAAATGCCCCGCCTCGTCGGTCCTGGCGCGATACGCCTCGAAACTCGATTGAACGGGGTCCGAGGGCCGCTCGCCATATTGGAAAAGGAAATCCCGATTGGTTGCCGGCTGGCCGCTCACGGTGTAAGTGCCTTCGAGTTTTCCCCACGGCTCCAGACGAATGATCGGATCGGCGGCCAGCGCGGCTGCGCTGACCTCGGCAAATCCCGCCGAATGGGCGACGATCACCCGGGAGATGCTCTCGTCGACAGGAAGTCGAAAGTTGCCGCTGGCGTCGGTGTTCAACAAGGCGGCTCCGTTCTGAGCATTCAGCCGGTAAAGGCCGCCAGGGACGAGCTGCAGGCCGGCTTGGGGCATTACCAGACCCACGTCAGCCTGGGTGGCCGGGCGATTATCCGGGAGCAGAACGGTTACGGTAGTCTCGGCCGCAACACGCAAGGCGACATCGAGGCGCACCTCCGCCTCGTCAGCCTGGATAGGCCGCGAAATAAAGGGCGCGTAGCCTTCCGCTTGGAAGCGCAACATATACCCGGGGTTTGGCCCGCCGTAGACCAAAGCATCCTCGAACGAGTGCCGGAACTGTCCATCAGAAAAGGTGAGCCAATCACGTTCGAAATTACTCCACCGCCCGCCAACAGTATGGTCGAATACATTCGTCACAGGCCACCCGGTCACAATTTTGAAACGCGGAATCGGGTGTCCGTCGGAGGCGTCGCGGACCGTGCCCGAAACGACCACGGCCGACGCGAGGACGATGACATGCTCTTGCCCATCGGCTCGAACGGTGACGCCATTGGTGCGCATCAGGCCCGGGGCCGCGATGTCGAATTTCAGTTCGCTATCCGGAGCATTGCTCCAGGTCACGCGGCCTTCGGTGTCCGGGGGTGCAGGACAAAATAGTCACCTGATTTAAACAGCAGCAGCTTCACACGCGTTTTTTTGCTTGCTTATTGTATCTTTATAGATACAATATGCTCATGCCTGCTTCTCTGTCACAGCTCG
>Ga0070738_10005508_pt1 | contig 13985 bp, 7 predicted proteins | sample Coa_R2_2_FD_66446 | JGI IMG/M metagenome (GOLD analysis project Ga0070738, IMG submission 66446) | Surface soil microbial communities from Centralia Pennsylvania, which are recovering from an underground coalmine fire - Coalmine... | ecosystem: Environmental > Terrestrial > Soil > Unclassified ... | reverse complement strand
GCCAGTATTCCCGATACCCCCCGTGCCGCTGGTGGCGATATTGCCGGAGAACTGGCTGTTGAACACGGTCAAGGCGCCGCCGCTAACAAAGAAGCCGCCGCCCTGGGAAGCGCCGCCCGCGCCGCCCGCGCCTCCGCCGCCCGCGCTGCCTCCAGGGCCGCCAAAGGTCCCGCCGCCGCCGGTGCCGCCGACGCCTCCCACGCCGCCGGTGTTGCCGCTGCCGCCGGTCGCCTTGCTGCTGGTCGAGGAGTAATTGTTGAGGGTAAGGGAGCTACCGGAATTGAACACGCCGCCGCCCTGGGCCGCGCCGCCGACCCCGCCGACGCCGCCGGCGCCGCCCCTGCCGCCCGTGGCCGACCCGCCGCCGTTGCCGCCGGTGCCGCCGTTGGCGCCGACGCCGCCGATGCCGCCCTGCACGAGGGTCGCGGCGGTTGTGGTGTTGTTGATGGTCAGGTTGCCGCCGAGGTTATCCACGCCGCCGCCCTGGGCGAGCCCGCCCGCTCCGCCCGGCCCTCCATCACCTCCCCTGCCGCCGGGAAATAACTTGCCGCCGCCGTTGCCACCTTTGCCGGCATTCCCGGCGTTGTTTCCGTTGCCGCCGATGGCCTGATTACCGAGGCCCACTGCATCGGCGCCGAACTGGCTGTTGTCGATGGTGAAGGCGGCTCCCGCGTTGTAGATCGCACCGCCCAGGGCGTTGCCGCCCGCGCCGCCGGTACCGCCCGCGCCGCCGGTGCCGCCCGTGGCCGTCGCGCCGCCGTTGCCGGCATTGCCTCCATAGGAAGCCGTGCCGCCGTTGGCGCCTTTCGCCTGGTTTCCGGCAAACTGGGCGTAGTTCAGGTTGGTAATCGATCCCGAGCTGTAGAGTCCGCCGCCCAGCGCGGACCCTCCCGCGCCGCCGTTGCCGCCGTCGCCGCCTTTGCCGCCTATGCCCGAGCCATCGCCGTTGCCGCCGTTGCCGCCGTAGGAGCCATTGCCGCCGAGGCCGCCTTGGACCGCGTTGTCCGAAATGACGATCGCGGATCCGCTGGTGCCGACGATGCTCAAGGAGGCGCCGGCGTTATTGAACAGACCTCCTCCCAGGGCCTCCCCGCCGGCGCCGCCGCTGCCGCCGTTACCGCCGGGTGAGCCAGGGAATCCTTTGACGGTGGCATTGGCGCCGTTGAGAGCATGAACGCCGTTGCCGCCGTTGCCGCCCACGGCTTGATTGCCGACGATCTGGCTGCCGGTTTCGAGGATCACGAGGGCGTTCGTATCATTGTAAATGCCGCCACCCGCGCCGAAGCCGCCTGGAGCGCCGCTACTACTGGGGGGGCCGCCATTGGGACCGGACGCACCCTGCGCCTTGTTATTTCGGACGATGGTGTTGTCGAGAGTCAGTTTTGCACCGGGGCCGCCGTTCTGGCCCTCGGCGTTGAAGATGCCGCCGCCGCGCGCCGGAGGGCCGCCGACGGCGCCGAGAACGAAGCCGTTTTCCACCACGTCATTGCTGAGCGTTAGGTTACCGCCGTTAAAGATGTCGCCGCCCTGGTTGCCGGGGGTTGCCGAGGCCGTCGGCGAGCCGTCGCCGCTGGTGATCCGAAGGCCGGAGATAGATACGACCGCCGTGCTCGATGTGATATTGAAGATACGGCTTTGGGTACTTCCATTGGTTCCGGTGATGGTCAGCGAGCTAGCGCCGGGACCGGTTATGGTCATGTTGTCGGAGATTTCCAGCTCGCCGTGAGTGAGCGTGATGGTGTTGCCCAGCTTGAAGATGTCGAACTCGATGGTGCTGCCGGCGTTGGCCTTCAGATCGGCTTGGTTGATGCAATAACGGATGTCGCCGGTGGTGCCCGAGCCGAGGCCCGCGTCGCCGGAGCTGATGACGGTGTATATTTGCCCGGACAGCAGGGTGCGATCTTCCAGGTGTTCCAAACGCGGCAACACCGTTGCTCGCGTCAACTGTTTCTTTGCTCTCCGCGTTCTGTCTTCACCGCGGCTAGAGGACCATCGGCGGAATAACCTCGACCAGATAATTCGTTTCATGGCTAGTTTCCTGGAAGTACATCAAACTACCGGACCCAATCATTGTCCCCGTTGATGCCTTAGAGGCGATGAGCGGGGGCGACCGCCTTCTGAACCGTTTGTTGTGTTGCCGATTGCGAGTCTCGGCTCATCTTGTTCTCATACCGAGTATAAGAACGAGACGGAATTCATCCACATTCGTTGGGCTGATCTGGGCTGCTATCTATACGTCTCATCCGCCGATTTCAGCACGGATTGAGCGCATAAGCAAGAAAAAAAATCCTGCACTCAGGGTCAGCCATACGTTATGAGATAATCACGGTACCATGTGGGCATATTTTGTGCCGAATGGAGAGAACAAAAGTCGGCTTTGGTCGCTTGCGCGTAAACAACGAGACTCCAAAGCGTTGTGGCGAGAACCGTGGGCACGCTTCTGCCTGCCCCGCCGCGCAAACTGTTAAGAAATGGATACTGTAACCACTAACATTGTTAATGAGACTTAACAATGTTTACACGTTGTCTCCACAATTATTTTGATTCGATTCGAGACGCTTCACGGAAACATTGTGAGCCGAATTCCCTCAAGCACAACAAATAGGAACAATAATCTTTTTGAGAGTTCAGGGCGGTTTGATGTTTCAAGTTGGTTCCGCTTCTCGTTCCCACGCTCCGCGTGGGAACGCACGCCCGGCCGCTCTGCGGCCCGACTCTCTCGGCTTGTTGGGGACTGGACGCGACGCGGAGCGTCGCCAACCTGCGTTCCCACGCAGGAGCGTGGGAACGAGAGGCTTCTTGCGAGTTGCCGTGTCTTGTTTCTGTCTTGGCGCTCGCGCCCGAATCGTGGAGAATTTTTTCTGACCGCGGAAAAAAACCGACAGCACGATGCTGCCTGCGAGCAGTAATAAGCAGAGTCGCCCCGAGCCAAGGAGGGCCGCCGACATGGCGACCGGACAGTTAGCCCCCATCCTCCATTACCTCCGCAAGGTGACAAGCCCCACCGGAGGCGACATCTCCGACGCCGAGTTGTTGTCTCGCTTTCGCATCCACCGCGATGACACCGCGTTCACGGCCCTGGTGCGCCGGCATGGACCGATGGTGCTTGCCGTGTGCCGCCGCGTCGTGGGCGACGGCCATGCGGCGGAGGACGCTTTCCAGGCCACTTTTTTGGTGCTGGCTCGCAAAGCCGGTTCGCTGGCGCAGCCGGAGCTGTTGGCCAATTGGCTGCACGGCGTCGCCTACCGCACGGCAGCCAAGGCGAAAACCGAGGCCGCCAGGCGGCGCGTCCACGAACGGCAGGCCGTCCGCTCGCAGGAGATTGATTCGAGCATGGAATTCGAGTGGCAAGATCTGCGCGCCGTTCTGGACGAAGAGGTGAACCGCTTGCCCGAGCGCTATCGCGTGCCGGTGGTGTTGTGTTACCTGCAAGGCCAAACCAACGCCGAGGCCGCGCGCCGGCTGGGTTGTTCGCGAGGCACCGTGGCCACGCTGTTGGCGCGAGCGCGGGACAAGCTGCGGCGCCGGCTCACGCAGCGCGGCGTGGGCTTGTCGGTCGGGTTCGGACTGGCGGCGCTAACGCCGATGGCGCGAGGCGGGGCGGCTCCCCTCGCATTGGAGCAAGCAACGGTAAAGGCCGCCACGCTGTTGGCGGCAGGACAAATGCACGCAGCCGGAGCGCTGGCCGCGCAGGCCGTCGCCCTGGCGAAAGGAGTGAGCAAAGGAATGCTGATGGAAAAACTGAAAATCCCCGCGGTGGTTCTGCTAATGACCGCACTTGTGGGCACCGGCGCCGGCATCAGCGCTTATCGCGCAGGTGCTCAGGAGTCCGATGTTGCCGAGAGCAAAAGCGAGGAGAAACCTCGCCCCCAGAAGAAAATCGAGAAGCCGACCACTCCTGTGGCCAAGCCAGAGGGGATACCGGAGGCTGCGAGCACAACGTATCGCACGCCGAATTTTGTGGTGACGGCGCCCACACGGGAGATCGCCGAACAAGTTGGAAAAGCCGCGGAATATAACCGCAAAGTGTTGGCTGGGATCTGGCTGGGAAAGGGATTGGCGGACTGGGCCGAACCGTGCCCCGTACGCGTGACGATCACGGAGACAACCGGTAGCGCTACGGAATTCGCGTTTCAGGACAATATAGTTGAGCAGCGCCGGATGATTCTTGAAGGCCCACTCGATCGCATTTTCGCCGATCTGTTGCCGCATGAGATTACCCATACGATCTTGGCCGAATGGCGTGGCAAGCCGATCTCGCGCTGGGCCGATGAGGGTGCCGCCATGCTCAGCGAGAGCGCCATCGGCCGAGCGAGTTACGAGCAGACGATGGAGAAAGCTCTACGGACAGGGCGATTGCTTCCGCTAACCGAGTTGCTTCCGAAAATGAACTATCCAAAGGATGTGGGTACTTTTTACGCGCAGAGCCTGTCGCTAACGGACTTTCTTGTCACGCTGGGGGGACGGAGGAAATTCCTGGCGTTCGTCGCTCAAGGTGAGGAGGAAGGCTGGGACAAGGCATCGCAATCCGTCTACTCGAACACCATTGAAGAGCTGGAACAGAGATGGTTGAGGTTTGCGAAGATGCGGCTCGCCGAAAAACGAGACGATTCGCGCCGAGAAGTCCGCATCTCGAATGGCAATCGACAGCTGGCACAACGGCCTGCCCCTACGGTTGGAGAATCGTTGCCCACAGGATTCACGGAACAACTACCTGATGGACCTGCCCCCATCCAGATGCTTGTCCGGATTGATGAACAGGGACGTCTGACCATCGCTCAAAAGGTCACTTACTATCAGCCGGAAACCGAAACCATAACGTTGAAAAACGGACGGAAACATCGAGTCACCTACTATGACGAGAAGCATTCCTATCGTGACACCGTTTATGATCTCCACCGCGTTCAGATACACGATGTCAAGGGGCGCGTCGTCGAGGAGAACGAAGTTCGCAAACGCCTGAAACAACAGACCCTTGCCTTGATTTCCGCCAATGGACGCCCGGTTGATCCACTGCATCTGCGGCTCTACAAGGAGGATACGCTGGTCTTCGTTCTGCCGCCCCCACCACCTCCCACTCCCGTTGCGCCATCTTATGCACCGCCGGTTGCTCCGATTCCGTACGAGCCGGCTCCCGCAGTGGCGCCTCTCCCCGTGCCCATTCGCCCCGAATCGGCGCCAGTCCCGTATTATCCGGTGCAACCCGCTCCGGCAGTGGCGCCTCCTCCCCCGGTTGCTGACCCCAGATCTACCCCTACCGTACCGCTGTCTCGACCGTGAGGTTTCTGTTTAGCCACGGCCCGAAGGGGAGCGCGAACGCGCTCCCCCCTGTTGTGGCCCGGTCTCCCCCTGTTGTGGCCCGGTCCCCCGACCGGGCACCGCCTGTGACCCCCCCTGTTGTGGCCCGGTCTCCCGACCGGGCCACTGCCTGTGACCGAAGGTCTCCAATCCGGTGTAGGAGCGGAGACCTTCGGTCACGGATCGTGGCGGGGTCGGGAGACCCCGCCACGACGGGGTTTCCCTTCGGGCCACGGCTAAACAAACTCACTTCTTTCGCATCGCCGCATCCGCACGCAGCGCTTCGTCCACGCTGATAAGTCCGTCGCCATCAGTGTCGAGGCGACGGAAATCGGCACGGCTGCCGAGGAACTCGCGTTGTGATACATCGCCGTCGCCGTTGCGGTCCATTTTGCGAAACCACAAGGGCACGCGACGGGACGGCGTGGACACTGGCGTCGTTCCGGGCGGAGGCTGGAAGCCGCTGAGCTGGCCAGCCTGATAGTTCGGCGGACCCGGAGTGAAGACGACCTGATACTGCAAGGGGATCTCGTCGCGTGAAATCGCGCCGTCCTTGTCCCGATCGTAGACGGCCAACCGGTTCCAAGCGTAACGCTGCTCACGGGGGCTTAAGCGGCTGTCCTGGTTCGCGTCGAGGAGAGCGAACAGACCCCGGCCGCTCGCCGCCAGTGCCACGGTGATTTGGCAATTCAATCCGCGCGTCGTCAGATCCAGAAAAGCATTCAGTTCCTTCAAGTCCAGGCATTCATCGCCATCGCGGTCGGCCGCCGCCAGAATCGAGTGCAGATAATAAAACTGCGGCGCCTGCAACTGCTTCTTGCTAAGAAATCCCCTCCCCTTCTGATCGACGGTTTGGAACTGCTGAATGACCACCTGGCGCGCTTGTTGTGTCAAGGGCGTCCGCATGCTTGCCGCCGCGATCAGGTTGACGCAATGATCCGGCACCGAGCAGGACAGGGCGTTACGGGCCTTTTTCGCCAGAAACGGGCTTTTCACGCCGGTCGATTCGATCAGCTCTTGCGTGTCCTCGACGCGGCCCAGGCGCACGATGACCTCCGCGTCCGGCGTCACGATCATCCAACGCAGCAGCTCGAAGACATCCAACTCACCGTCCTTGTTGGCGTCGAGACGATCGAATAGCTCCTTGGGCATGGCGATCTCATCCGGGCTGACGGCCTTGTTTTTGTTCTTGTCGTAATGCTTGATCACATCCCGGGCGACCGGCAATCGCGCGTCGATCCGCCGTGCCGCGTCCTCGCGCGGAACGAGCAGCAGCGGAATGGCAGGCGCCTGCATCGCCGGCACCAGCGCCCGCCCGGAACTCACGGCGCTAAGGGAAGGCGGTGGGATGGCCGATTGCAATTCCTGTAAGCCAAGCAATTCATCGTCGTCCTGATCGAACTTATGCAAGACCCTCTCGGCGTCCTCCAACTCGGCCCGCGATAGCTTGCCGTCCTTGTCTCGGTCGAGCAGGGTGTACAGCATCTCGGTGAGCGCGTTCTGCGAGACGGCCGGGACCGGCTGATTGAACGGCGAAACGATTTGAATGGGACCAGCGGACGATTGGCGATAGTAGCGAAGAAACTCAGCGAGTGACATCCGCTTGTCATGATCGCGATCGAACTCCTCGAAGTCGGGAGCGGCGCGGAGCGCGTAGGAGTAGGGATTGCTGAACAAGTCTGCCAACACACGGTCGGCGGGGGCGCAGGCGGCCTCCTTACGATCGAGAAAGCCATCCTCATCGCGATCCAGAAAATGAAACCAGCGCGTCAGATATTCCTTCCAACGCTCCGGATACGGCTTGCCGTCCACGAGAATATGCAACCGGATCAGCACCGGCCGGCTCTCGTGGAAGAAAAGCACATCTTGGACATCCTCAACCGATCCGGGATCAGCCGCCTTCGATGACAAGGTGACAAGGTGACAGGGTGACAAGGTGAGAACGACCGCGAGGCACAAAGTCACGCCGCGAAACGGCGTTCTCCCTGCTACACACTCGCTCCTCATCTTGTCACCCCGTCACCTTGTCACCCCGTCACCTTGTCACGCCAGGATCTCCTTGATCGGCTGGGCGCTTTTGTCGGCGATGCGGATGGGTCGGCCGACGTTGGAGTTATTTTGCTTGAGCGGGTCGATGCCGAGCGCGAGGCAAATGGTGGCCAGGAAATCGCTGACTGAGATCGGCCGCGTCTCGACTTTCATGCCGTCGGCACTGGTCTTGCCAAAGGCTTGGCCGCCCTTGATGCCGCCGCCGGCCAGCACGGTGCTCCAGGCATTGGGATAATGATCGCGTCCCTGGCCGGGGTTGATCCGCGGCGTCCGGCCAAACTCACCCATCCACACGATCAAGGTCGATTCCAACAGGCCGCGCTGTTTCAGATCTGCCATGAGCGTGCCCCAGGCGGGATCGAGGACTCCGCTGAGCTTGCGCACTGTATCGAAATTCTGCTGATGCGAGTCCCAATTGTAGAAACGGTTGTTGTCGCGGATGCCGGCCAGGGATACCTCGACGAACGGCACGCCGCGCTCGACCAGCCGCCTCGCTAGAAGACAGCCCTGGCCGAAGAGATTCCGGCCGTAGGCATCGCGCAAGGCCGGCGCTTCCTCTTCGAGATTGAATGCCTTGTTCGCTTCCGTCCGCATCAGCTTAACGGCGCGATCGTAGGCGGTCTTGTGGCTGAGCGGGGCGACGCCGGGATGATCGGCGAGAAAATCGCTCTCCATTTGCTGCAATAGATCGATGCGGGCGTTGGCGTGGGCGCGATCGACGCCGCCGGCCAGGTCGATGTCCTGCACCTTGAGCGCCTGTTCATAACTGCGATCTTCGGTCTGGAAGAAGGCATTGCCCTCGCCGACGATGAGCGGCGCGTATTGCGGCCCCAGAAAACCAGGGCCAAAAGCATCGGTGCCGAAGAAGCGCTGCGGCCCGATGCTGACGAAATTGGGCAGCGGAGCATCGTCGGAACCCAGCTCCTTGGCCACGATGGAGCCGAGCGTCGGGTACTGGATGGGGCCGGTCGGCTGATAGCCGGTGCGCATCAGGAAGGTGGCCCGGACATGCTCGCCCTCTTTCGTGCTCATCGAACGGATGACGGAAAGCTGATCGCCAAAGCCCGCGATGCGCGGTAGATGTTCGCTGATGCGAAGATCGGGTGATGAAGTCTTGATTTCCTTATAGGGTCCGCCGTTGGCGTGGCCCGGCTTCAAATCGAAGGTGTCCATCTGGCTGGGACCGCCGGCCATCCATAAAAGGATGCACGAGCGTTTGCGTTCGCGGTGGGAGGCAAGGTCGGCGGCCATCGTTTCCAGCCAACCCGACATCGAGAACGCCGACACGCCCGCGGCGGACAAACGCAGCCAATCACGACGCGACAACCGAGAAGAACGCGACATGGGAAGATCTCCATATGGTTAGCCGCGACGCGCAGCGGAGCGCGGGAGTGCCAACGCGCACCGCTGCGCGTCGCGGCTAACCAGGTTAATGATTCAAGATAAATTCGCTGCTATTGAGCAAAGCCCAGAAAACATCGGCCATAGCGCGGCGCTCGTCGCCGCTGGGTCCGCCGTGGTTGATGTATGGCATCAGGCGCTGCGCCTCGCGCTCGCGCATGGGGCGGGCCAACGCCGCCAGATACAACGCATCGAGGCGCTGGCGCGTATCTAGAAACGGAGCATCGAGCAAGGCAGCCAAGGTCTCGCTGCGTTCCAGACTGGTGGCATCGCCTACGAACTTGCCGTTCATCAGCGCCAGCGCCTGCAAGATCGAGGTGTGATGCTCGGTCCGTTTATCGCTGCTATTCGCGAACTTGGTCAAGAATTCCGAGCGGATGCCGTCGAAGCGATTAAAGTTACCGGGAGCCACGGGCGTGCCGCGGTAGCCGGTGGCGACGGCCAGGCTGTCGAAAATCTGTTCGGGACTCAGTCCCTTGAGCGGCATGCGGCAGAACAGATGCAGATCTTCCTGGCTGGGATCGGCGATGCGGCTGGTGCGCTGATACGTTCGACTCGCGGTGATGGCCCGGATGAGGAACCGCAAATCGAAACGATGTTGCACGACGGCTCGGCCTAGCTCATCGAGCAACTCGGGGTGACTGGGCGGATTGGCCTCGCCGAGATCATCCACCGGATCGATGATGCCCAGGCCGAAGAGATGGCCCCATAAGCGATTGGCGATCGCCTTGGCGAAGAAAGGGTTCTCGCCCGAGGTCAACCAGTCGGCGAGCACTTCACGAGTCCGGCTATCGTCGCGCCATTTCGGTTCCTTGCCGTCGAGGAAGCGGGCCTGCACGACCTTCTCGGTGTTGGGGATGGCGATTTCGCGTTTGCGCGGGCTGTCGAGCGCTGTCGAGAAGACGCCGGCCTGCGGCTGCTGCGGGCGGATGCCGGAGAAAAAGGCGGCGAATTGCCAGAACTGATTCCGGCTCCAGCTGGCGAACGGATGATTGTGGCACTGCGCGCATTCCAGCTTGATGCCCAGGAACAGGCGCGAGGCGGCGGCGGCGATGTTCTCCGGCTTGCTCTCGTTGGCGCGGAAGAACGTGTTGGTGCCCGCCGAGCCGGTAAGCAGCTCGCGCACGGCGCGATCGTAGGGCACGTTGTCGCGCAGCCGGGGCCGCAGCCAATTTTCCATCTCCGCGGCGAGGAATTGCACTTGCTGGTTGTTGTTCTGCGGCAGCAACAGATCGCGCCAGACATGCGTAAAGTGATTGACGTAGTGCGGCCCCTTGAGCAATTCCTCGACGAGGGCGGGGCGCTTGTAGGGGGCCTGATCTTCGAGAAACGCGCGGACTTCCGAGACATGGGGGATGCGTCCGGCCAGGTCGAGGTAGATGCGCCGGACGAACTCCGCGTCATCGGCCAGGGGGGCGGGCTTGACGCTGTTGGCATCGTAGCCGGCCTCAATGAGTTGATCGATCCGCGCCGCCAGCGCGACCACGTCGCCCGGCGGCGGTCCCGCCCGGACAATGGGAGACATCAAGAGCAAACACGGCAGACACACGCACAGTCGAAACCATTTCATGCTGCGCTCCTTCGTGTTTTCACGGTCGGTTCGCCGCGGTTCGCCGGCGCGAAGCGAGAAGAGTATCGCATAATAAACGCTTCAGGTCCGCGATTCTAACCGCGCCGGAGGCGACGATTCCGCCAGGTGTAACAGTGTCATAGTACACGCACGAAATGGTTGAGTCAAACAAAAAAAATGAAACGCAGCGGTGGAGAGCCGCGACCGTAAGGGAGCGGAGACAACACCGCTCCCTTACGGTCGCGGCTCTTCGCGCCGTTTTCCCGCCGCGTTGTGGCCCGGTCTCCGGACCGGGCTCCCGTGTTGTGGCCCGGTCTCCGGACCGGGCCACCAGCCCTGTTGTGGCCCGGTCTCCGGACCGGGCCACCAGCACCAGCTGTGACCGAAGGTCTCCACGTCTGTGCAAGAGCGGAGACCTTCGGTCGGGCATCGTGGCGGGGTCCGGAGACCCCGCCACAACGGGAAGGCAACACTGCTCCCTTACGGTCGCGGCTCTTCACTGCTGCCCTGCATGCGCGGCTCGGACAAAATTCGACGAGGTTTCCTTGCATTCGCCACACAGGGGCTTTACACTCACCGAATACAGAGGTCTTTTCATCATTCCTGCTTATCTCTGAGGAGGTGCGCCATGCGCGCGACGACATTTCTTGTATTGATCGGAAGCCTGGTTTTGTTTCAGGGCGCCTGTTCGAGCAAAAAGGAGACCCCGCCGCCCCCGCTCAACAAGGAATTGCTGATGGGCAAATGGAAATTCCCCACGGGCACTCTCTTTCTCCTTGGCTACGAATTCGGCTCGGACGGCACCCTGAAGATGAAAGTACAGGGCATAAAGCAGCCCATAACGTGCCAATACACCTGGAGCGGCGACCGGTCCGTGCAGGTGGAATATCCGAAGGAGGCAGAGGTGCGCCAAGCCTACGAAGCCGCCGCCAAGACTTATAAGAACAAGATCGAGGAAGACGTAAAGAACTCCGTTATGGACGCGAAGATCGCTTCGGGCTTGATCAACGGGCTTGTGGAAACCTTGCCGGACAAGGAAACGTTCACGGTGGGCATCTCCGATCCGCGTTATCTCGTCCTGGTCCGAAGCGGTACTCCAATGAACCTTGAAAAGGACGATTGATTGCTTTCGCTTCTCGTTCCCTGGCTTCGCCTCGGAAAAATCATGTTCTCGTTCCCACGCGGAGCGTGGGAACGCAAGCTTGCGACGCTCCGCGTCGCTTCTTGTCCTTTCGTGGGACGAGACGCAGAGCGTCCAGACGTGCGTTCCCACGCAGGAGCGTGGGAACGAGGGAACGCAACGAGGGAACGCAGCGTGTGCGCGTTTTAGGAAGAAAATGAAAAATGCGAGTATTTTTTCCTTGACAAAAAGCGTTCCCTCGGATTCATTACAAGCTAGCAAGCCTTTGGAGACTATTGTTCTCCGTTAGGTTCTTCTCGCTCCGCCGTCGCTAACACAACGGTGGGGATGACTCGCGCGGTCCTGCGCCGTTCGCCCTTGAATCGATTTTTGGAACGTTGGAAAGCTCTTTCTGGGAGTACGCTCTTCTAACCGCTGTGGCTTAGAAGATTTGCAGTTTTCTCATCTTTTTTGGAGGCACCTCCATGCTGTTCCATCGTTTTCGCTGGCGCGGCTTCACGCTGATCGAGTTGCTGGTAGTGATTGCCATCATTGCCATCCTCATCGGCCTGCTGCTGCCCGCCGTGCAGAAAGTGCGTGATGCCGCCGCTCGTGCCCAATGCCAAAACAATCTGCACCAGATCATTTTGGCGACGCACAACTGTGCGGACACCCACCAAGGCGCCCTGCCGCCCGCCAACGGCAACTATCCCACTTTCATCAGCGGAACCCCCGCGCCGTGTACCCACAGTGAATGCCAATGGGATGCTCCCAAGCCCGCGAACACGGCATGGGGCGGCGTTCTCTACCATCTGTTGCCCTACGTCGAGCAAGGGGCCTTGTACAATCAGACCGTATGCTACAAGAATGGCACTGTCGTTCAAGGCATGGGGATTGAAGATGGCGGCCCGCCGAACTGCCCCGGCTACACCTACATTGGCTATCCCGTGAAGATCTACGTCTGCCCCGGCGACCCGACCGGCAATAACGGTCTGGGCTACGGCGGCTGGGCGGCCATCGGCAGCTACGTCTACAATGGTATGCTGTTCCAGGCCGACTGGAACGGCTATTCCAAGTTCCCCGCCTCCGTCACGGATGGTGCTTCCAACACCATCTTTTACACGGAGACCTATGCCGGTAACGGCTATCCCTCCGACCAGACCCTCTACTGGTGGGATTACAACAGCTTCGAGACGCCTCAGAGCGCCAACGGCGATTGCGGCAGCGGCATCGCCGCTCCTGGCTTCGTCGGACTCGTAACAGCATCCGGCGTCGTGGATAACTACACTCCGTTGATTCAGCCGACCGTGAAGTACTGCTCGAGCACGACCATCCCCTGGACCTGGGGCGGCGCGCTCAGCGTTTGCATGTGCCGCGCGGTCTCCCCGCACACGGGCGGCATCAACGTGTGCATGGGCGACGGCAGCGCTCGTTTCCTCGCTCAAGGCATCAGCCAGCGCACCTGGTACTTTGCCGTGACTCCGTCTGGCGGCGAAGTGCTCGGTTCGGATTGGTAAGAATCGCCCTCGGCGAGAAATGAGTGGAAGATTGATAAGATGACAAAGTGACAAGGCGGCAGAGTGAGGGAAACCTTCACCGTGTCGTCGTGTCACCTTGTCACTTTAGAATCCCGAACGAAATGAACCGCCAAGACGCCAAGAACGCCAAGACAAGAAAGAGTAATTAGCCACCGACAAACACGGATGAGCCCGGATAGAAGAATCAATCTGTCTTTCTTATCCGTGTCTATCCGTGTTTATCTGTGGCTCATTTCTCTTCTTCTCTCTTTCTTTGCTTGGCGTCTTGGCGGTTCATTTTGTTACAGGTTTTATAGAGGAGATGGTGCGCAATGCTTAGTTCGATTTTGAGGACAGGGACCGAGCGGAGGATTGTCCTCCGGGGAGCGCGCTGGTGGTGTTTACCGGTATGTCTCCTTGTGCTCACGATGGGCTGCGGGAAAGGGGTACGTCACTCGGCAGAGCATGGGGAAGTGTCGGGCGATGTGACGTATAAAGGCAAACCCGTGACGGGAGGCGCGATAACCTTCGTGGCGGATGATGGGTTCACCAGCAACGATCGCATCGATGAAACAGGACATTACACGATCAAGCCCCCTGTCGGCCCGGTGAAGATTACGATTGATAACCGGATGCTTACACAAAGAGCAAACCCAAACGCGATGAAGGGGGCCGGTCCGCGGCCCGGAGGATCGGACCCAAATCCGATCAAGGGAAAATACGTGAGGATCCCGGACAAGTATTATAAAACCACCGACACGCCCCTAACCTACACCGTGAAAAAAGGCTCCCAAACCTATAACATTGAGCTAACGGACTGATCCCCTGTCTCCGTGTGGGTGCAAGTTCAACATCGGCAAGCGGCGAGGCGCCGCGCTGCTCGCCGATTGTAAGAGGCACTCCCAAAATGAACCGCCAAGCCGCCAAGGACGCCAAGAGAAGTAGAGAGAAAGAAGAAGAGAAGGATTAAGAGGAAGATTCCTCTCGTTCCCACGCTCCTGCGTGGGAACGCCAGTATGCGACGCTCCGC
>Ga0070738_10005505_pt1 | contig 13988 bp, 8 predicted proteins | sample Coa_R2_2_FD_66446 | JGI IMG/M metagenome (GOLD analysis project Ga0070738, IMG submission 66446) | Surface soil microbial communities from Centralia Pennsylvania, which are recovering from an underground coalmine fire - Coalmine... | ecosystem: Environmental > Terrestrial > Soil > Unclassified ... | reverse complement strand
GGAAAGCAGATTAGGCGATCTTCTGGATAGTACAATAACTCCCTTGATTCAGCTTTTTGTTGGATTGTTTACCAGTTTATTTGGGTATCAAAAGAAAAGTCTGCCACTAATTTTATTAACCCAGTTAGAAGAAAAATTAGAAAACGTTAATGTTGATGAAGCGAACATTCCAATAGTTATTAGCCTTGAACGCCGATATCAACTGCGACGTAAGTTAGATGCAATCGCCTCTAAACTCCGACATCAGCTTAGAAGGCAAGCAGAACTCATGCCTGTGAGCAGAATCCAAGAAATGGATGCTTACTGTCTTAGAGATTATATACGTCGCCCTGGTATAACTGCTGCGGAAAAGGCAGGAGTAAAGCAAGAGTTAATGGCAATCCAGCGCTATCAAGATTTTAATACACCTGAAAACAAATTTCTTATTTATTTCAGTCAGATTTTAAGTCTCAATTGTTATCAATATGAGAGGAGCCTGGCAACACAATATAGGATGGAAGTGCAGAAATTCCGATTAGTGATTGCTTGGTTTAAGCAACAACCAATCGTACAAAGAATTCAAAATGGGCACTTTCAATTTACTAAGCCTAATTATGTATTACAGCAAAACCCTATCTATAGAAGTTTTTATCAAGCTTATTTAGAATATGTTCAAAAAAAGTATGAAAAAGAGCATATTTGGTCATTTCGTAATCAAATACTAGCTGAAACTATCTATATTTGTTTAACGGCAGCACTATTACGCTTTCAAGGAATTGGAGTAGATACTCTTGCTAGTATTTCTGGGAGAAATATTCCAGACCAAGGTCGTTATACCCAGTTGGGAACGAGTATAAAAGCTAGGATTTTTTTAAAAAATCAAGTCTATGTGTTCAGCTTAAGCAAGTCTTCTAAAGAAGATCTCAACGATTTGCTTCTAAAATGGGAAATTCATCAATTAGACTCACAAGAGTTAGAAAATCAAAAATTTATGTTACCCATCTGGGTGTTTTGGTATTGTCCCAATACTGAGGCGATCGCACAGCTACATAGATACCTACAAAATCAACAATCTTTCCAGAGGGGACTCGTATTTTATTTACAAGTTCCTCCCAACAATACCTCACCTAGAGGTCAGCTCAAACGTTTCTCTGACAGTAAAGTCTTGCTTTATCAATTACCCGATCCAACAGCAGCACAAGGATTTTCTCAGGTTGTTCTTTCCATAGCATATCTGATTAGATCAGTAGTGGAGTCTTTGGTATGAATGAGCAACAATTTTGGGCAAAACTGCAACAATTCATTTACCAGTCTGATGAAGTAACAGAAATCGCTCAGACGCAATGGGAAAAATTAGTACCACTTCACACTTCACCACCCCTACCAACTCAATTAATTGTTCAAACCGTTTGTAACGGTTCGGTTTATTTACCAGCGCCATCACCCTTAAATTTTCCTGCAGTCAACCCAATCGTTTCCCTCAGTGCTAATCAACAGTTGGCATTAGAAATGGCTCTCTCGAATAGTGCGATCGCGTTGATTGTAGGTTCAGCAGCCACAGGTAAAACCCGCATTGCCGAGAGTTTAGCCCATACAGCAATTCACTTTTCCAAGCGTGTTCTACTTTTAACTCATCATAGTGCCACTTTAAGCGCTTACCACAACTTACCTGGATATCCTTTCTGGTGTCAGCAGCAAGATTATCGCCAGTGGCTCATTGAGCAATTGCGTTCCCGACATTTAGCTCAACCGCAGATGGATTATTTACCGTTACATTTGCTAGCGGATACAGAACTCGTAAAACTGCGAACACCAACAAAACTAGAGAAATGGCTGCCAATTATTCAAACTGCTTCACAGCAACAACTCACTCAACTTCTACAGCAGGAATTTTCTCATTTAAATAGCGCACGAGTTCAACTACTTGCCTATCGCCTTAAGAAATTAGAACCCTTGCTACAGCAGCAGTTAAGATTGAGTCAGCTTTATCGCAATTTATCTGAACAAGCGATCACAGAACTTGCCAATCAATTGAGTGAAAATTCACAAGCGCCAGTCCTGGGTACTGTGGCTGAGTTTATGCAGCCTCAGCATCAATCTCTGTGGCAAACTACCTTTGATCTGGTGATTGTGGAAGAGGCGCAGTATCTGACTTGGCTAGACCTTATGCTGCTGTCTGTGTTGGGTCATAAACTTGTCTTATTTGGCGATGAAATGCCAAAACGTTCTCCTCAGGCTTCCCGCCATTCGTCATTTTTTACTCATTTTCCCGAGTGCTTCAGGTGGCTAACTCAGCACTTGCTTCCAGCATACTGTTATCACCTGACAGAACAGTATCGGCTCCATCCGGAAATTGCTCAACTTGTTTACCCGGTCATCTGCGATCGCTGGATTCTTACCCAACCCTCACGCATTGGTTATCATCTCCCCCTGCTAACACATCGGTTAGTTTGGCAAGATATCCCTAACCAGAAAGTAGGCGAGCAGATTATCCAATTTCTCCAAAGTTTGAACCCACTTGCTCGACAACTCATTTCCCAAATAGGGATGATCACATTTGATACTCAACAGCGAGACTGGCTTAAAGCTCACTTGTCTCCAGAGTTTTCTGAACTTTTCGTTGGAACAGTGGCAGAATGGACCGGAATTGAACGAGCGATCGCTATTGTAAGTTGCGTTGGAAATCCCGAAACTATCACTCCAGAGATCATACATATAGCTCTAACACGGGGGCAAGATTACCTGATTTTGTTCGGTGATTACGATGTCTGGTGGCAAGTTAGTTCGCCGTTGCGCTCTTTATTAGCTCAAATACACAGAGAACGTACGGTGGTTTTCTCATGAAGGTTCAATATCAACTGCAAGGCAAGTTTCATCGTATTCAATTGAGTGGTACAGAATCAAGTTCTGTGTCTTTAGTCGATTTCATCCGAGAAGTACAAGTGGTAGCCACAGAAAATCACAGAAGAACACCCCAACTATTGCGTCAATCATTTGGTTTAAACTTTCTTCCAGAACCAGTTTTGATGAACTTGTTACAACAAGGGCAAGGTGTCGTGAGAGAAGGTGAACTGTACCAAGTGTCATTATTACACCGACTCCACCCTGTTGCATCTAACTTCACATCTCAGGTTGCAAGCACTTACAGTTATCAATTTCGCTACTCACAAACAACGTTGTATCTCACACCAGATAACCCACAAATTCCCCCGTGGACTGGGAATGATACAGAGCAATCAGGAATTTACACTGTCACTCTAGAGCAACCATATTATCCTGGATTACCTGATGATTTTGTCAAAAATATCTGGCAACTGGCTATAGATTATTGGCGGTTCTTACCAAAAACACAGCAAATTCATATTGCTTTACAATCTCTCGACCCAGCTAATTTTCGTTTGGTAGTGTCTCAAACACCTCACTTAATTGTCTGGATTTCACTACAGGAGTTGTCCTTAGATTTAAGAGCAGCAATTACATTTTTGCGCTTGGGTGAAGGCGATGTATCTGCTTTGTCAGAATCTGTAAGATTGCTAGTTCAGCAATACCAGGCGACCTACGGTTTACCAATTAGAAAAATACCTGAGCAATTCAGAAACGAACCTGATTTAACCCCAGTTCAAGAGTTCATTATTGGTAGACGTAATAGCCGTTCAGCTATAGAAAAAATTATTACTCAAGCTCGTCAATTTCTCCTCATCTCCAGTTATATTCTTGAAGATGAAACTTTAACAAAATTAATCTGTAATAAAGCTCAAGATTTACCTCAGGGTGTTTGGGTGTTGACCAATTTGAGAAATGAAGTTATTGACAGTATTGATTCTCAAGTATCTAACAATATCGCTGTGCGAGAAGAGTATCAGCGTTCAAATCACCGTAAAAAAGCATGTTTACAAATGCTTTTGAATGCTAATATTCCCATTCGTAGTGGTACTTTTCATCTCAAAACCTATATTTCTGAACAAGATGCTTATTTAGGTTCTTGTAATCTCACCGGAGGTAGCTTAGATTTTAATCTTGAAGCAGGTATAGTGAGTCGAAACACATCTACCCACAGTCAATTAATCACTTTATTTCAGCAATTTTGGAAACAACATAGCCGAGATGAGGTCATACCTACTAGTAACTATGATGGTTTTTCTCTGCGTTCTCTTCATTGCTTTTCTAGAACAAGTTATGAAAGTTATCCAACTTTATTAACACCTTCTAAGTATCAGAGAGATTTGTTAGAGCATCTCAGAAATTTTAAGGGACAGGTAGAAATTTACAGTCGCAGCTTCCAACCCTCGCTAGAAATAGAACAATATTTAAATTTATTAGACACTCGTGTCTTTATTGATTCAACAGTTTCAGCAAACCACTCAAAAATAAGTATAAACAAAATTGCTCATCTTCATGCCAAAATTACACTTCTAGGTGAGGAAGTCGCTTATATAGGAAGCATTAATTTTAATTTTAGTAGTAGTGCTTTATCTTTAACCGACTTGATGTACAAAACAACCGACTCTAGAGAAATTAATCAAATACATCAAAAAATTTCTTCACTTTTATGACTCGATTATTCAATTTAGAATCATACATTGAATGTTGCCAGTATGCTCGCCTGTTTGAGAAATCAAATTCGCAGTTTATTCCTCATCCTGGAGATTTACCACGGGAATATAAATTTTTCTTACAAAAGTATGTAAATCATCCCTATTTATCTGAACCAATATGGGGTTCATCCCACCCTCAAAAGTTGGAAATTAATTCTGGGACTTTAGATTCTCTGTCAATTGGTACTGAACTCAATCAAGGAGATAAGCAGGAGTTATTTATCATTCGAGATACCGTAGATTTGATGACACTCAGTATGAGTCATCTTTTGGAACATAGAGATGGTTACTTGTACAGTAGTGCTTACCATTATTGGAACCATTATTCTGAGCTTAGTTGCAGATCAACTAAACCTTTAATTTTTATTGATCTCGATAGTTTTGGGTATGACTACTTAATTCCTATTAACTTCTCACGCATAGGAAATAATCCTTACCAAATACCAGTCCTCAACACTAGAGAACCAATCACTCTTGATTCAGCCTTCCAACCCATAGAAACATACAATCATCTGTGTCAGAGTATAGCAAGTTACATTTTGACAGAGAATTTTTCTGAGATCGCCCAAAATCTTGATGCAGTTCATCATCTTGCTAACTATTTACAAAAGATAGCCTTTTTCCAGCGTCTTCAGTCTGACATCGCTCAACAATTATTTAGTTTGATTATTGAAATAGCACACAATAGTCAAATCTTTTATAAAAGAGTTACTCTTTCAAGAGATGCGATCGCTCAACTTGTATATCAAGCAATTGATACTCAGTATTTACATAATCTTGCTATTAGACATCCACAATATCAGTTTGCCTTAATTAGTCAGTACAATATTTTTCCTCAAATTCCACAAATTCTTCCACAATATATTTGTCTTAACCCCAAAATTCAAGAGTTTCATACAATATGGCAAGCCAAAAATCAGTGCAGGTTCCCTCTGTTTGCCATTTATCTTGATCAAATAGAATTTGCAGTTGCTATTTCAAATGAGACAGGTGGAATATCAAAACAATGGATTCAATTATTTACACAAGAAAAGGCTATTTCTTATGAAGGTAAATCTACAACTTTAATTGGGCGTATCCCCAGTGTTAATCAAGATTTTTTTCGGATAACAAGAGGTAATCAAAAAGCTAATTTACCTATCAAGATCAATGGCAAGGATTATTGTATAAATAATATCCCTCAAGACTACAACATCGAAGTTGAAAAATATCAGGGAACAGAAGATGTTTCTGTTCGTATAGAGTTTCACTTGCAACCTGGTTCTTTTCCTGAACTGAAAGTTACAGATATAGAAGGTAAATATAAGATAACTGCTTGCCTGATAGACAGGAAACAGAAGAATTATAGTTACATTCCACCTGAAAAAATAGTGAAAACTCGTCAAGAACAATCACTTGCTCAAATAAATCGTTTACGAAATCGTAAAGGTTTGGAGCAGTTTCAAACCGACTTATGGCAAATAGCAGAAGAATTGAAAAAGATTGAAAATGGTTGTCCTCCATCTGAAGACGCTACTATAAAATTAAAGGATATACTTTATAGTGCTTGGCAAATAATTCATAGGAATAATAATAGATTAGATATACTTCAATTTATCGATGCTTCATCTACGGAGTCTGTTGTAACTGACTTGCAAAAAGCATTTAAAAATTGTAATCTTCGTAATTTAGTTGAGATTATCTGTCTATTAATAAGCTCTTGTCAGCCTAGTAAACTAAGTTTGTTTCAAAAAGATTTTTTGGTTGAAACGATTATTTTTATTGGAAAAACATATCAATTATCTCAATACTTATTTCCTGATGATAATGTATTAAAAATCAAATTTTTTGAAATCAAAAAAATTAAACATCGTCAGCTAGAAAATGAATATTTTCAGTGCCTTGCAAGAATAGCAATAAATAAGAATATTCAAAACCAATACTTTAATTATTTTGACTCCTATCATAACTTAAGCAATAGCCAATATTTATGGGGTTATGGGCGGATTTTGCTTTGGTACTATAACTTTAAATATACAAGTTCTATCATCAATTATCAAAGACATTTTATAGCAATCATGAATTACCTGCTAAGCAAATCTGCTAATACTTATTCTTCTGCTGAAAAACAGAATGCTTTTTTGAGCCTTCTGTATTTACTTACATTCCGTGCTAACGATCCAACTTTCTGCCAACAAGGTTCAGAGGAAATGCGAATGGCACAAAGAGTCCTTCATCATTTCCAAGACGATAGAATTCTTTTAAGACAGGTGAGTAACAAAAAGCCTCTCAATCAATTTTTCCAGGAAATGATTGAAGGAAATTCAACAGAAGAGGATGTAAATTGTCTTTTGCACACTTAGCTTATATAGTACAGCAGTCATTTATAGAAACTCAACAGTATGCGGGCTGGTCTTTCTAATAAAATTAGATAAATACTAATAAACATCATATGATCTGATGTATGAATAGCAAATCACTACGAATTCAACGCCAACCCTTAGTTGATCAGGTGATTGAGCAGTTGCAACAACGAATTGCCCAAGGCGAATTTGAGGTTGGTGCAAAACTACCGTCAGAGCCTGAATTAACAGATTTACTGGGTGTGAGTCGCTCAACTCTTCGAGAAGCAGTGCGCGTCTTGGTTCATATAGGACTTTTGGAAGTTCGCCAAGGCGATGGTACCTATGTTAGAGCTAGGAGCGCGATCTCGGAACCTTTAGAACGCCGACTTCAACGTGCTGCCATTTTAGAGGTTTATGAAGTCCGACGAATTCTAGAATTGGAAATTGCTCGTTTAGCTGCACAACGACGAGACAAAAATGACCTTGACCAAATGAGAAAGAGCCTTCAGCAGAGAAAAAGCGCTCTTGATATTGGTGACGAAGAAGCCTTTTTGAATGCTGATCTTGCCTTTCATCAAGCGGTTGCGATCGCCAGTAAAAACTCTGTGCTGATCGAGTTATATCAGACCTTTTCAACTGTTGTGCGAGATGCACTGGCAAAGTTGGTCACAGATGCTGAAATTCACCGTGCCGATCAAACAATGCTACACGAACAGTTACTTGATGCAATTACCATAGGTGATGCAGAAGCAGCAGAGCAATGGACAGCTAAATTTCTTGAGGCGATTCTACAGCAATTATGCTAATCATTTTGTAGCTTAAATTCGAGATCCCTCACTTTGCTTTAGACATAAACATCTGATGATCTGCTGTCTTTTGGTGTTCCAAAATGAAGAATTCTCTTGCGCCTTGGAAATTTATTGATACTCGTTTACTTGCCATATGGCTGACAGGTTTTTGCCCGTTCCTAGCCATGTATATTACACAGCCACTTTTGCCTGAGTTTCAGCAGATTTTTCACGCGACTGCTGCACAAGTCAGCCTTACGGTGAGTGCAACGACGCTCGCAGTTACTCTTGTTGCGCCATTTATTGGTTTATTCGCTGATTTATGGGGGCGTAAATGTATTATCGTCCCTGCGATTTTTGCTTTGTCAGTGCCAATGTTTCTAGCAGCAACGGCTTCTGATCTGCATACTCTCATTGAATGGCGCTTTACTCAAGGACTTTTTATACCAGGTATCTTCACAGTGGCGTTAGCTTATATTAGCGAGGAATGGAATCGAACAAAAGTTGGTTCAGCAATGGCAGCTTATGTGTCTGGTAATGTTTTTGGTAGCGTTTCTGGGCGTGTTATTGCAGGATTAGTTGCAGCGCATCTAAATTGGCACTGGTCGTTTGTGACACTGGGATTGTTGCTCATTTTGGGTGGAATAGCGACTTGGCGATGGCTACCCCGATCACATCATTTTGTTCGTCAGCACAACACGTTTGCTTCAATTCGCCTGTTTGCTCAACATTTACGTAACCCGAAACTACTTGCAATTTACGCAGTTGGCTTCAATACTCTGTTTGTTTTTGTTAGCACTTTTACATACATCACCTTTTACCTAGCAGCAGCTCCTTTCCATCTCAACAGTGTCGCACTAGGCATACTATTTTTAGTGAACTTACCCGGCGCAGTTGTAACAGCAAAGATGGGTCGATGGATTGATACAATCGGACAACGCCTAACCGTGCTCTTAGCAGTTGGAGTTTCTTTTTCTGGCATTTTATTAACGTTAGTACCAATGTTGGTACTTGTATTAATTGGATTAATGCTTTGCTCAATTGGGGTATTTCTGTCTCAATCTGCGGCTGGTGGTTACATTGGCGTTGTCGCAGGTCAAGCCCGTTCTTCTGCCGCAGGTCTCTACGTCAGTTGTTACTATCTAGGTGGAACTGTGGGGGCAATTGTCCCTGGGTTGTTCTGGGCAATGGGAGGTTGGACTGCCTGTGTCTTTCTAATTATCATGATTCAAGCGATAACGATTGGTTTTGTGGTTTGTTTCTGGCGCAACTCTTCAACAAAGACACCCACAATCTAGTGTTAAACATCTTCAAGACGATGTGGAGCTAAAGAGTTGTAATTTCTCCTTATTGATGAGTTGATCATAAGATTTGTAAAATAGAAGTATAGCATTTGCTGTTTAAAAACATATAAAAAGCATATTTATTGGGAATAGTTTTCTCAATGCTTAGTTGCTGAGGAATTTACTAGCATTTTTTTCCTGTATGCCATAAGTGCATAAGTTATTTTTACCTCCATTTAGTCTCATTAAGAATGCAGCAAGTTAGCTTTCTGTCATTCATTAAGTGAGTCCTAAAATTGACGTGAAAAAATACTTATTATGACTCAACAGGTAATAAATCAACCCTTAGTTCGTGAAGTTCCTGCTCTCGATCCTTTAGTTGGTTCCCAAGTAAGCGCGCCGGAGACTCCTACTCCTGATGAGCCTGTTCTTCGTGTAAATAACATTCAAGGTAATATTCTGGGTGGGTTTAACAAGGACTACCAGACACTTCTGTTCCTCGAAATTGAAAATCCAGAAGCTTTTAAGCGATGGCTCAAGATTCAGATACCATTTATTGCTACCGTATCGGAAGTACTCGCCTTCAACCGCTTATTCAAATTCACTAGAAAACGGCGAGGACTTGAGGGCGCAGTCAAGTCAACTTGGGTTAATATAGCCTTTTCCTTTGAAGGATTGAAGAAACTCACAAATGATGCCGACGCTTTTATTGACACATCATTTAAAGCAGGATTAACAGCACGCGCCAAAGACTTAAACGACCCAGTTGATCAGCAAGGCAATCCCATTGGCTGGGTTGTGGGTGGACCGGATAACGGCAAAGTTGACGTGGTTTTCATAGTTGCAAGTGACGAGCGTGCCGATATGCTCGCAGAAGTTGCACGGATCTTAGAAAGCGTCGTGGGATTTAGGGATGAAAAAGGCAACCCTCTTAACAGTGGAGCTAGGATTACCTTTATGGAAGAGGGAGCCAATCTGCCTCCGCCTCTTGCTGGAGGTGAACACTTTGGCAATCAAGATGGAATATCTCAACCTGGTATTCGTGGCAGGGTTTCCGATGATCCCAATGACTTTCTAACCCCCCGGCAAAATCCAGAAAATAGAAACCAGGGGAAACCAGGGCAGGATCTTCTCTGGCCAGGAGAGTTTGTTTTTGGGTACGTGGGTCAGGACGAGAAAGCTCAGACACTAGAGGATAGTAAAGGTGATGTAGTGTCAGCAGGTCCAAGTTGGGCAGAGGATGGCTCTTTCCTTGTCTTCCGACGTTTACGTCAGGACGTGTTCAAGTTCCACCAGTTTCTCAACGAAACGGCTACAGACTTAAACACCAATGCTAGAAAGGTGAGTGCAAAGTTAGTTGGTCGCTGGTCTAGTGGTGCTCCTACTGTTCGTACACCTGAACAAGATACCCCAACAATGGGTAGCGATGACTGTGCAAACAATCATTTTGAATTCAATGATGGGGGTGAGCAGCCACAGAATGTGAACTTCAAACCAGATGATTGCCGTGATCAATTCGAGGGCTTTCCCACAAATGATGTCGTTCCGCCTTTCAAAGATGCAACGGGTATCCGCTGCCCATTTATCGCCCATACCCGCAAGTCGTATCCACGGAACGATAAAACACCAGGGGGTATAGACAAGAATAACCCCAACCAGGTAGATATTGATCGCAGTGAAGTAACTACCCAAAAACATCGTCTGCTCCGTCGTGGCATTCCCTACGGTCCAATTTCTGCTTCAACCCCGGAAAATCCACAACCAGATCCCATTTTTGTTGATCGTGGTCTCCACTTCTTGGCCTATCAAACCTCTATTGTCGGTCAGTTTGAATTTGTCACCCGAAATTGGGTTAATAATGAGAAATTTAGCACACAAGCTGCTACTGGTCACGAGTGTCAGGGTCAGCTACCTCTTGGTCCTGATCCCATTATTGGTCAAACTAACGGACCAGGAGGCGATCGCACACGAAATTTCTTTATTCGCCTTGAGGATAATGACGGTAAAGATCAATGTCAGCAGTTAACGGCACCTGAAGACTGGGTCATTCCTACTGGTGGCGGTTACTTCTTTGCACCCTCAATTAGTGCTCTAGAGAAGGTATTGTCAAGTTGATAGACAATGGTGAAGAAGTCGAAAACTAGAGATCTAGACCTACTTATTCACCGATTCCATCCACTCAATACACTTTTGCATTTGCTGGCGCATGGTTTCGTAGCTATCAGCATGATACCTGCGCCCATGACCTGGTAAAACCCACTCGAAAGAGTAATTAACTAACTTACGCATCGATTTAATCTGTTCTGAGTAAGAATACCAACAAAAATCTGGGAAGGCATAGAGATGTTGCAGCCTATCAGACCAAGCCAAATGGTCGCCAGTAAAGAGAAACTTGTTTTTGTATAGCAAAATAGTGTGTCCTTTACTGTGACCGGGAACTGGGATAATTAATAAGTCAGGAGTTAGTTCAAAGGGTTCTGTGCCAGTCAGTTGTATTTCTACATTGCGAGTCCCACCAGTGATGTCATCGCTATGGAGAATGCGATCACACTTAAAATGCTCAGCAAACTTTTGGTGATCCGCCACATCATCTCTATGAGTGAGAAACATGTAACGAATTCCCCCCATGTTTTCCAACTGTTTTACTAGTGGTGGTGTAAACCGGGGAGAATCAACCAAAACATTACCTTCTGGTAGCTGAATAAAATAGCTAGCAGCACCGAAGGAATTTTCTGAGTGATAGCCACAATGATAGACATTGTCCTCAACGAGAATAGGAAAACTCAGTTGAGCGACTTTTATATCTTGGGGTTTCTCAATTGTGCCAATAGAACTCGTAGGACACGCTAATAAAGCCTGGAGTGCTGATAATCTTTCCGCTTCGTTAATAGGTTGATGATAAACTGCCGATTGGTCACCAGCTTCTGTAAACACTTGGGGAGCCATCCAACGGCACGTATCACAATCAATGCAGGAAGTATCGACATAAAAGTCGCCGCTAACATTTTCGGGGCGACGCAGATTTAAATGAGCCATATTATCCTCTTTCACCCAGTCACAAGTGGCTAGGTGATAAACTCTATATGATTACGCTAGCAAAATCATCTTCAAAGTTGCTGAATCAAAGTATGAATTTATCATTCACGGGTGTGTAGAGACGTAGTAATGCTATGTCTCTACAAGGATTTGGGTTCTAACTACAAAAATATCTAGAAACATAATTCATCCCCAAATTCAGCAATGCCTCATCTTCAAGATTTAGGAATGTGATCAATTCCGATGTCAGTGCATACTATATGTATAGTACTGATAACCGTATCAACATGGATTCAAGTTATCGTTTTACTTAATTAAATTACTTAATTAAATATCTTGTTATGGATCTAGTATTAGTCAAACTGGGAGGTTCCTTAATCACTGATAAGGATAAACCTTACACTGCTCGACTAGAAATTATGACACAATTGGTCGAGCAGGTGAGTCTCATCAGACATAGAAATCCTAATTTAAAATTGATTATAGGTAATGGTGCTGGTTCTTTTGCCCACCAATCAGCTCAGAAATACAACACAATTCATGGTTTTTCCAATGATGAAGAAAAACGAGGATTCTGCCTAGTCCACCAAGATGCTTTAGATTTAAATTTATTACTAGCTAAAGTTTTTTTACAAGCAGGTTTGCCAGTGATAAGTTTACCACCTTTTACGATGGTAGTTACTCACAACAAGAAAGTAGTTACGAGTGATTTCTTGACAATAGAAAATAGCTTACAAGCAGGTTTAATTCCTTTAGTTTTTGGGGATGTTGTTTTAGACAAAGCCATTGGTGGGACTATACTCTCCACAGATACTCTACTAGCAGAACTAGCTAAATATTTCTATCTTCAGCATAATTGGAAAGTTCGACTAGTCAATGCTGGAAATTATCCAGGTGTATGCAACCACGACGGGCAAGTCATTTCTCAGATTACTCAAGCAAACTATTCTCAGATTAAAGCTGTCTTGGGCAAGAGTGAATCAGTAGATGTTACTGGCGGAATGGCTAAGAAAGTTGAAGAGTTTTTGGCTATTGCCAGTTTAGGAATTGACTGCTGGATAATTGATGGGAATCTTCCAGGAAATTTGGTTTCTGCTGTTTTAGGAACACCAAGTCAAGGCACTTTAATTCGTGCAGTCTAGAGCAACTTCAATTTATCAGGATTGACTACCTGATATTTCTGTTAGAAACCGGGTTTAGAGAAAAACCCGGTTTCTGAGTACTCAGTCTTACCCGATGAAAATTTGTAGCTTATTTACTACAAAACCAATCACATAGTGAGTAACAGGGAGACTGTCAATCACCATACCAAGACACAACAGCATCATGTAGGAAATTGAATACAGAAACAGACCGCGAGCGACATTGCGATCTTCTGGATTCTGTAACAATTGCCAAGCTTTGTAAATAAATACACTCCCTAAGGACAAGGCAATCGCTCCATATAAAAATCCACTGACTTGTAAGGGATAAATCAGTAAAAGAGTTGCTGCTACTGTGACTAAGGTGTAGAGCCAAATCTGACGCACTGTAGCCTGATCCCCAGCAACTACTGGTAGCATTGGTATCCCTACTTTTGCGTAATCATCTCTAATCATGAGAGCTAATGACCAGAAATGAGGTGGTGTCCATACAAAGACAATCCCAAACAGAATCCATGCTGACCAGCTAAGGCTACCAGTGACAGCAGCCCAGCCCACCAACGCTGGAATTGCGCCTGCGGCTCCACCAATGACGATATTTTGGGTGCTGTGGCGTTTCAGTAAATGGGTGTAAATTAATACATAAAAGACAATGCCGGACATAGCTAGCGAGGCGGCTAACAAGTTGGCGAAGACAGTTAGTAGGGTAAAGGAAATTACCGCTAAAACGCTAGCAAAAATTAGCGCATCACGTGGTTGTATCTTACCGGCAGGGACAGGACGATGACGTGTACGTTCCATGTCATAATCAATATCCCGGTCATAGACACAATTGATTGTC
>Ga0070738_10005499_pt1 | contig 14002 bp, 21 predicted proteins | sample Coa_R2_2_FD_66446 | JGI IMG/M metagenome (GOLD analysis project Ga0070738, IMG submission 66446) | Surface soil microbial communities from Centralia Pennsylvania, which are recovering from an underground coalmine fire - Coalmine... | ecosystem: Environmental > Terrestrial > Soil > Unclassified ... | reverse complement strand
TGAAAACAGACCTGCCTTTCTAAGTGACAACCTCCCTGTGCCGCGACAGGGCCGGTGTGCCTGGCGAAGCGCGGAAGGTCGCAGGGGGATGTTTGGTTCCGTGTGTCGAGCGGCACTGAAGCAGCGAGGCCCGCCGGGTATGCGTCTTGGACGATCTTTTAAAAAGGCATCACCTGGCGAGACGGTGGCGAAACCGTGGTGACTTTCGGCTTGTAATATACGACCCGGCGGGGGTAAGCTTCGTGTGTATGGGAGTTGGGCAGAACAGCATATGAAAGCGCCGATCCCGGGAACCCTCACCTGTGCTCAACGACAGGTGTCGCAGATCCACAGTTCCTACGACGCGGTGGTCCGCCCATTAAATTTTCTTCTTGACAAACAAAGCGCCTATGAACATCGCTATTAGGCCAACGCCGGTAGGCTTCGACGGAAAACTCAGCGTTTATCCGACGAAGCCTACCGGCGTTGGCACACGCTTTGTAATCGGCGGTTGTTGCTCCATGGATAATTTGGACGCAACGTTTTCGTGGATCAAGGGCCCGCGCGAAGGAACTAGTCGCTGCTGCGGATCTGAGGTGAGCCTGCTAGAGCAGGTATATTAGTCAGCCAATGACATCAAAGGAACATTCTGGCTCGGTAGTAGCGACCGCAGACCTTGATCGTTGGGCGGTAACAGCAAAGGTCTGACTCCCATGCCGAACGGAAAACCTGGAGACAATCCTCTAACCGATTTCATCGCTCATGGACAGCAGCCGTTCCCGCCGGATATCGCGGTAATGCTGCACAAGATTGATAGGCTCGGCAGAAAACCCGGACGTTGGCCGTTGGGCGAGAACTGGCCATTTTCGCCGCGTGAGTTCGACTGGGTTGAAGGGAAGGATCTCGACGGTGCAAGGCGCGACCTCGCACACCTTATCTCGATGTTAGAGGCTGGCCGAGGTGACGAAGTCCTGATTCATCCGCTAACCCGCTTGCCTTTGAGGTCGCCTGTATGAAAGCGCCCAACCCCTTGCTGCTAGCGACCCCGGTTTACATCGAGCTGATATTCCCGAGTTGGTCGCCCGGGGCGCCAGACCAAGACCGTTAGCCAAATGACGCCGCCCCAAGCATTCCTTGCAGCATTCTTACGCGAAAAGGCTGATGTGTACGCTGAGGCCGATGAACGCCTTGCACCACTTTACACGAAATACTTCGGCCAGCCGCTCTTGGATCATAGTGAGGACTTCCTTCTGCGGGATTCATCGCAGGCTGTTTTCGAGAACGCGGTGGAGGCCGAAAGCTCAGCTACGATCACTACCGTCGAACATCTCAAGACGGCTGACCTCCGAATGAGGTACCACTTGGGAAAAGTTTGTGACACCTGGAAGATCTTGGCTATAGACCGAGAGTGCTTTTATTGCCAGCGCACGGGACAATCCTCGGGCGCGAAATGCCCAGTATGTGCCGGGGAAGGATGGTATGATCCGAGGCGAAAACATGGCTAACTTTGCTGCTGCAGTGGACGCGCCGACGGGAGTCTGTTTGGATTGTGGCGTCTGGGGCGGCGCGCCACTGACCAGCGTTGTTGGGCGAAAGCATGAATCCCATTAAGAACATGCTGGCCGTAGTCGACCCGTGGACAACAGAACTGGGGTTTGAAAGCAACTTTGCCGATTACCAGATCTACAGCTACGAGTGGATCGATCGGCTCTCTCACTTCGAGGACGCGGAAGAAGAACTCAAATTCTGGCCATTGCGCGACTTGTTTCTCACGTATTTTAAGAAGCGCTTTTCAGATGCAGGCTGGCAAGGCGACGGGACGCTACAGCTACTGTGGCTACCACCCTTTGCAGGCACCGGTGCACCCACGCAAGGCTTCTACATTCTACATGTGAAGCAGAGTGATGACGGTATTTCTTGGATTGCCTCGCGCTATCGTATTGTCGGTTTGGAGGGCACATGAAGAAGGAGCCCAACAATCGGACTGAAACGAACCCCGCGATTTCGCTAAGGGTGCAATCAGAAACCCAGTGGCGCGGGGTCGTTTACTCGATCCGTTGGGTGAGCTTGCGAGCATGAGATTTGCACTCCTATTACTTGCGGCGGCCACACTTTTGACCGCCTGTAGGCACGCCGAAGTGGCACGTCAGCCAGACCCAAGCCCGAACCCCTCTGGCTACTTCACAGGCCGTCCAGGGGTGAGGGCTGATAATGCCCCGACGTTTTTCTCACCTCGGACACCGGCGGAGGTGACAACCGACGCGGAGATAGTTCAACACATTGTTGGGACCTGGGTGCTAGACCCACGGACGGACTCAGATGAGTTCCAGGCCATCACCATCCGACCCGATGGCAGCTTTACTGCTACCACCAGTCGGAACAAGCAGGTTTCTGGGGCTTGGCGCGTTGACCGGCGTGTGCTGCTCCTCGGGAAACCAGGTGCGTCCACGCCGCTTGACTATACCGGGTTTCACGCAATTAACTTGGTAGATGACCATCACTTGGTTTGCGGCATCGACATCAGCGTGGCCGGCAGAATGAGGTTTACACGATGACACCCAACCACCGCAGGCAGCGGACCCCGCGATTCCGCGTTGTTTGCATGTCACGTCAGTGGCGCGGGGCCGCTGCTGCTGGACGTTATGCAGAGGCTTAAGTTGCTGCCGATAGGAACCGTGTTTCTGGCCAGCGTAGTCGGCCTAGTAGCTCTTGGTTTGTATTCTGGCGCTGGCTCGGTCAAGGTCGAGATTCTCCGTGACCAGCAGTATGGGACGGATCGCAGAATAGTGGTGTTCAAAGTGAGGGGCTGGAACGTGGAGCCTTACGGCACCAACAATCTGGTTCAAGTGCATTTGAAAGCTCGCTGGTCAGAATCCGCGGAACTTTTCGGAGAAGGCGGCCAGGTGGCTTGTATAGTGCCAGCGCAGGCTTACAGGTGCAAACTCCAGATGCGAGCGCAACGAGACTCGCCATCCGAACGAGCATCCGCGCTCTTTGAGCGTTGTGGGCTCATGAAGTTTTTGCCCAAGGTTTGCGACTGGGTCACCTCTCGCCTTCCCAAGAATCGTCCCCCGGTAGGTGATGTCACGGTCGAGACTTCTCTCCCGAGGATTGCGCATAACGCGGCTGCCGCAGTGAACGCGCCGACTACGTTTAGTTGTTTTGACGAGTGTCGCTGGGGGCGCGTCACCGACCAGCGTTGTTAAGCCGTGGCAAGGGCATGAAGACGAGACGCCTGTTTTTTCTAGCCTTGTTGCTTGTTGTCTGCGCTCTCTTCTCGCACATGGTGGCACTGCGTTACGCTGCTCAATCCGCCAGGTTGACCGCACGGGCAATCGCTATGCCTGCCACTGCCGTTGAACTACGAATCCAACGTTCCGTCATCAATCGCCAAAGCACCGTGGCGCTCTTTGTTGGCGTCGCTTGTGCTGTTCTGAGCAGTGCTTTTGCGGTTTTTTCCCGCCGTGCTGACGAGTCAGCGCCTCGCAGTATTGTCGTTGTCCTGCTGGTCTTTTACGGAATTCTACACTTCGCCGTGGTATGAAGACTCAGCTTAACAATTTGCTGGAGCAGAACCGCCGCCCGGCTTCTCCGCTCAATGCTGCCCAGGATTTTGGACCCTCCGTCCACGCCCGAGCTTCCGCTTGCGGCGGCGGTCGCTCAGCAAACCGTTGGGCTTGAACGCTGGGCTTGCGTCCAATATGCGAAGGGATACATTGAGAGTATGAGCGCGAAAGAAGCCGTCCTGCAGGCAATCCACCGGCTCCCCGACGATGTGGATTATCGTGCCATCGGGGAGGAAATTGCATTTTTGGCAGCCCTCGAGCAAGGGGACCGAGACATTCATTCGGGCCGAGTGGTCTCAAATGAAGACGCCAAGAAGAGGCTCGAGTCGTGGACTTCAAGCTGATTTGGTCTGAGAGTTCTATCGAGGACCTGGGTGCAATTGTCCGATTCATAGCCCTGCGGGATGGGTCGGAGAGGGCTCGGCAGATTGGATTTGGCATTTATGATCGAGCCCAGATTCTGGCTGGCCAGCCTGAGGCAGGTTCCATTTTGGAGGAGAAGCGGGAATCCGGGTGGCGCAAGTTGAGCTTCAAGTCCTGGAAGATAGCCTACCGGATTGATCGAGACGCGAGGGCTGTATATGTGGTTCGGGTCTGGCATGCCTCCCTAAATGAGATCGACATCCAGTGATCCAATGAGGCCCAACCCAGCTGCTGCAGTGGACGCGCCGATAGCGTTCAAGTTGCATTTGGTCACCAGGTTGCGGCGCGCCACTGACCAGCGCCGTTATGGCTCCAAAGCAGCTTTTAGCGAGTGAATAAGCGGAAGCAAAAACTGAGCTCTAAGATTGGCGCCTTCATGCAGCAATACACTCGCAAGGCACAGCGCGGTCAGGAGCCGAACGACCGAGCCTACAGTCGTTCAATCGAAGGTAAGCTTAAGCGAATGAAGCCTGAGGATTTCGACGAGTTGCTTAACGGCGAGCAAGATGAGCCCCCTGTTCCGCCCCGCCGTTCTTCTGCAGTCGGTTATTCCGATGCAAGAACTGACTACGGGCCGTTGCGGCGCACGGCTTAGATGCCCCAGTGATGTAGCTCAAAATGAAAATGCGCCATAACGAGGCTCTGCTGCGAACTGGCGCCCGCCCAGGGTTTCGACCCAGTTCAGGCGCGAGTTCCTGGGGTATCCTTGTTTTCGACGCGAACTGCCAGGCGCCAGTCGCAGAGCTTGGTCGATGAAAATGTCACCCTTTGGAAACAACTTCACTCGTGTCCACGCCTTCGTCGCTGGTGGCTTGTTGGCAGCATTTATGGCGCTTGTGCTGTTTGGCTGCTTGATGGGCTGGGAGCATATCCGCGACCTCCCCCTAGTCCTCCGAGCGACCCTGGCCGTTGTCACGGGCCCCTTCGACGGCCCAATCGCCAGACCAGGCGATTGGGCCGCATGGATGGCCGCTCGGTGGTGCTTACCAGTCTGTGCCTCCTTTCTCGTGTTGGGCGCGCTCTGCCAGCTCATCCCCTTGCCATTCCGCCGGGGCGCTTTTGCCTTCCGAATTGGAACGTGGACCGTCGGATGGTTCCTTTGGCTTGCGGGCGCGATCCTTTCTCTGATGAACGCTCTTGACTGATGAAATCATCTAACGAGCCGCCCGGAGCTAACAGCCGACACGTGAGCCGTGGACGGCTAGGGAGTTCTGGGATGACGGCTGTAGCTCAGGCGGGGCGTTACACTCGGCGAGACCTTTTATGAAGATCCTGCTTGCGACATCGATTAGTTTTAAAACCGATGTCGCGGCTTAAAAACGTGAGAAAGTGAAGTCAAAAACGCTTCTAATTATTTTGGCAATGGCGGCGATGATTGGGAACGTTCTAGCTGTTTGCTCACCGGCTTTACATCAGTGCTTCAAGGCGCCGAACCATGCGAAGACTCCACAATAACACTATCGAGCGTAGCAATTTGCTGCAGGCGACTGCGGTTTTCGGCTTTCTGTTCGTCGTGGGCAAGGTGCCCGCATCGCTTGAGGACAATCGTTGGGTGCAATGAGTAAGCGCGCGCTAATCACATCTGGCCCTTCGATAATTTGCGGTGGCGCCGCCGGCGCCACCACCCCCAGGTCAACCGCGATATCAATTTGCTCGCTCACCTTGTGTATCCACCGGTTTAATTGCATCCTTGCTTGCGTGCGAAGAACTCGCCTGAGGAACGTGGTGCTTGCCGGTCTCGTTGTAATCGCCGTCGCAGCGGTGCCGCTCTGGCGGTCGAAGGAGCCCAGCCACGATGGTCGGCCCCTCTCTCAATGGCTTACGATATTGGCATCGTCGGAGGCCAAGAGTGCGGACTTTACGAAAGCAACTAACGCAATAGGCCGCATTGGCCCAAAAGCCGTCCCGTACCTCCTGTCTTACCTGAGTCCCCACCGTCACCAATCCAAAGTACGAGACTTTTTCTGCTCCGTGCTCGATAAACCCCCAGGGAAGTTTCTGCCTCAAGTCGTAAAGAATTGGGTACAAGAGGACCAGGAATTTCTCTGGCGCGACGGAGCGATGACTGCTTTCTACGTCCTCGGCAAGTCCGCGGCTCCAACCATCCCAACTCTCTTTCAGTTGGCGACCAACCGCGCTGACGAAGACCTCGCCCGTTACGCGACCATGTCTTTGGCATGTGTCGGCCCCGATGCCATGCCTGAATTGCTGCAGATTCTCACTAATGCTGAGTCTCCTGGGCGCGACCAAGCCATCCTCCCGCTGAGCGAATTTGGCACCAACTCCCCCGCGGTTGTGACCGCAATTGTTAAGTGCGTCAGCGACCCGGACTACGCCGTTTCGGACCGGGCGGCGGAAGCCCTGGGCAAGATGCCAATCCCTGCCAGCGTGAGCGTTCCTCCGCTCATCGGGGCACTCAAGGCCCACTCCAAGATTAGAGCCAGGGCAATCGACTCTCTCGCCATGCTTGGCGCAGCGGCCTCGCCAGCAGCGCCCGACCTTACGATGGCCTTGACTGACGAGTGGTATTTCGTCCGAGTGAAAGCGACCAATGCACTGGAAGAACTCTCTGCTGCCCTGAACAGTGAGAAGAGCCGTTAAGTGTTCTTTACTGGTCATCCTCCTCACTCCCTCAGCCAAACCAACCTCTGCAGCTTCCCCTCCCTCCACGCCCCCGGCACCCTCACCGGCTGCGAGTAAGTAAACACCTTCGGGTCACAACCAAAAGCTCCAGGTCAACCGCGATATCAATCTGCTCGCTCATTCAACACCACCGGTCCAAACTGGGGCATGCGGATGCGGACGAAGGCGATGGGCTTGCTCCTGCTGATTGCTGCAAGCGCCTGGCTTGCATATCTCCTCGCCCGCCCCGGAGAACCCACGTACAAAGGCCGCCCACTTTCCTACTGGATAGCCAGATATGAAACCCAATCCATGGATGGTCCGGATGACAATGACTCTGGGGATGCAATCCGGGCAATCGGTACAAACGCTGTCCCTTTCCTTCGCCGGTGGGCGGCATACAACCCTCCAGCTTGGCCACCTTGGCTCCCACGGACAGCCGACCGCGTAATATATGCGATATACGGACTCCTTGGGGTCGTGTCCCAGGCAGAGCGATCGGACGCGGCAATCTTCGCGTTCACGGCCTTTCGGACCAACGCAGAGATAGCGGTTCCGGAACTGACCCGGCTCCTCAAAGACCACCCTATGGCAATTGACGCTCTCGGCCGGCTTGGCAACCAGGCCCTCCCGCCACTTTTGAACGCCTGGTCGAATTCCGTTGATCAGAACGACCGATGGCGGATCCAATACGCCGTCGTCATCAATCTCAAGCCCGACGTCCGAGACACCAATCTCGTGCCGCTGCTCCTTGCCACCATAAACCAAAGCCGCCAACAGTCCGTCCGCACAGCCGCTAGCAACGCTCTCTTCCAAATCGCCCCCAATCTCCTCACCAACACACCCCCGCAATAACTTTTTGCGCTCTCTGCGTTCTCTCGCGGCAACTCCCATCCGTGTAATCCGTTTCATCTGGTTTCTTAGTGCCAATTCGTGCAATTCGTGTCTCACTCCCTCAGCCAAACCAACCTCTGCAGCTTCCCATCCCTCCACGCCCCCGGCACCCTCACCGGCTGCGAGTAAGTAAACACCTTCGGAGTTACTCAAACCGGCCCGCTTTGAAGTTGGCCCGCCCGCTCAGCATCCCCTTGCAATGCGACGCCGAACTTCTGAACATATCGCGAGTCTGGCCTCTTGCTGAGGTTAGACGGCACCGATGCCAGCCAAAGCCAACAGGATCCCCCCGCGTTCAAAGCAAAGTCCCAGAGAAGATTCACTGGCGTCGGCTTTCTCTCAGCTCTGGGATCGGCGCAAACGGAGCATTGCGGGCATTGTTCTGTTTCTGATCGCCCTGACCGTGTTTTGGCCTGCCATCGAAAACGATTTCGTCGGGTATGACGATCCCGATTATGTCACGGGTAATCCTCACGTCCGGCAACTGAACTGGGAAACCGTTCAATGGGCGTTCACGAATACCGAAGTGACGGCGTGGCACCCGCTGGCCTGGCTGTCGCATGCGATGGACTGCCAGCTATATGGTTTAGAGCCTTGGGGCCACCACCTTTCCTCCGTGCTGCTCCATGCGTTCAATGCTCTTCTTTGTTTTCTTGTCCTTGCCCGGATGACCGGGGCAGTCGGCCGGAGTTGGGTCGTTGCGGCGTTGTTTGCTTTGCATCCGCTGCGGGTTGAGTCCGTAGCCTGGGTCTCTGAACGCAAAGACGTATTAAGCATGGCTTTCCTGTTGCTCGCCCTGTTGGCTTACGAGCGGTACGTAAAATCCTGCAACGCTTCAAAAACTCTCGAGCCCGCCACGGCATCGAACTTTCGTTGGAACAACCAACCGCTGTTTTATTTTTTCCTGTGCCTGATCCTCTTTGCTTTTGGCCTCATGAGCAAACCCATGCTCGTGACGTTCCCTTTTATTCTGCTCCTGCTCGATGTGTGGCCGCTGCGCCGGTTTGAGAGTTCCAGCGCTGCCCACCGATTCGAGGTCCTGCGGCGGGTTCTATTGGAAAAAGCGCCGTTTCTTTTGCTCGCCCTTCTGGTCAGCGTCGTGACGATCATTGCCCAGCCCAAATCCCAAGTCGCCGCGGGTGGTGCGATTCCAATTCAAACCCGGCTGGAGAATGCGCCGGTTTTTTACTGCCGTTATCTCGCAAAATGTTTTTGGCCGGCAAAACTCGCGCCGTTTTATCCGCCGGTCGAGCATTGGCCCAGTCCTGTTTGGGGCGGCGCGGCGTTGCTTCTGCTGGGAGCCACCGTTTTGGCAGTCTACGTATGGCGCCGCCATCCATTTCTGGCAGTCGGCTGGTTGTGGTTTCTCGGGACACTGGTGCCCGTCATCGGAGTGGTCCAGATTGGCGAACAATCGATCGCCGACCGCTACATGTACTTGCCGAGCGTTGGCCTCATGGTTGCCGTGGTTTGGGGCGTGGCCACCGTGTTTCCACGAACACGGTACCGAGCGTCCGCCCTGGCCCTTATGACGGCAGTCCTGCTGGCTATCTGCGTAAGCCTCACCACGAGACAAATCGGAATGTGGAAAAATTCGGAAACGCTCTTTCAACATACTCTGGCGGTAACATCCGGAAATTATCTCGCCCACAATAACCTGGGAGTCGTCCTGGACCAGCAAGGGCGCACCTCCGAGGCCATTGATGAGTTCGAGCAGGCTTTGAAAATCAAACCCGGCTACGCTGACGCCCTGAAGAACATGGCGATTGTGCTGCATCATCAAGGTCGCAACGACAAGGCGGAAGAATTCTTTAAGGCGGCATTGCGTCAGAAGCCGGACCTGGCCTCCGCCCTGAACGGCCTGGGCCTTCTCTACCAGGAGCAGGGAAAAGATCGCGATGCCGAGCAACAGTTCCGCGAAGCGCTCAAGGTCAAACCGGATTATGCCGACGCCCACTTCAATCTCGCGCTCGAACTCGAACGCGCGGGTGACGTGGCCCAGGCCGAGGCTGAATTGAAAAGCACTTTAAAACTGCAGCCGAATTCGGCTGACGCTCACAGCAATCTTGGAGTTCTTCTCGAGAAACAAGGACGCCTGGATGCCGCCATCCAGGAATACTCGACGGCCGTCCGCCTTAACCCGGATTTCGCTCGCGGGTGGTTCAACCTGGGCGTGGGTCTTTCAAGGAAAGGCCTTGTTGACGACGCCATCGGCGCGTTTGAAACGGCGTTGCGATTGAAACCCGACTACGCCGCGGCTCAGACCAACCTCAACACGCTCAAGGCGGTTCGCCGGTGACGTGACGCTGTCGCCAGGCTCCGCCGACCTTCACCTCGAAAAAATCCTCTGCACGGCCAAGCCCAAGCCGGCGAACAGTGCGGTAGAAAAAACCCAAATTCCGAAAACCCACACGGCGGCTTTGGCGAAACTCGATTGCGTGACGCGCGCCACTCCTATGGCCCTGACCAAAAGCACCCAGAACGTAATGATATTGAACGCCGTCAGCAACCCGTGCACAGGGTTTTGCGGATCGAATTGCTTCACAAACATCACCAGGCTCGGCGAGGCAAAAAGGCTGCCCGTAATCAATATCATTAACGCTCGCAGGATGCTGTCCAGCGTGCTGACCATGCTCGACAAGCCCGCAATTTCCACCGCTTTCATGTAGGACAAGCTCCCCTTTAATGGCTTGGACCCAATGAACCACAGAATCAGCCCCCACCAGAAAGGAATCACCAGGCCTACCCACACCGGCGCGACAATCGCCCCTATTTTCGGCCCCAAAGTCCCAAACTTTGCCGCGGCCGCCCGGGCCTGTTCCGCTTGCTGTTCGGACAACTTCCCCTTTTCAATCTGTTTCTCGATTGCCTGGTCGGTTATTTCCCTGAGTTGTTGCTGAATGGAATCCTGCGAGAAGACCACCCATGCCCCAATCCAACTGACCAGGATCAGAATTATTCCCGGGACCAGCCAATTTGCATTCGAGACGCGGCTGGTTCGGATTTGTTGAAATACTTCGCCGGGCGTGGCCAGGACGTTAAAAAGCCGCGCCCACAGGGACATCGTCGGCAGAGCGGTTTCCGGTTGGGGATCCAGAATTGGAGGAGGCTGTTCCATATGGGTCAGGGTTTGCCACCGGCTCAACTGAACGGAACATATTCTTGGCAGGGCGCCTTTGTCGAGACCAACCTTTCAGAGGTTCAACGGCGACGGGTGCCGATTAGCCGCTGCCTGCGTTGTCGTTGTGACCTTATGCGGAGTTCCGCGTAAGGGGACTTCGTGTGAACTTCTTGGCTACGTCAGCACGAGGGCGAAGGCGGGCGTGTGCCGGTATTTGACCCAATGATCTTTAGGCCTGTGCGCGCTGGAGGTCGACCCTGCGAGCGCTGCCCGCTCAAGGTAACCCACCTGGCGCGGACTGAGGTCTTTTAGAAAATCATGCCACCAATTGAACCAGCGCCAGAAAAAGGGAGAAAACCTCCCGAATTCCATCACCGGACAGACCACGTCAAAGCGTTCGGTGGCCAGTGCCAATTCACTCAGTTCGGCAACCACGCTGGTCGAGTGCCGTGAAAAGGCGATCCGGCTCAGTTCTCCCGTTTCGTAAGCGCCGGCAAGGGTCCGCAGTTCGTTTACCGCGCTGACACATGCCAGAAAAATGGACAGTTCCGGCGATTCCTCGAGGAACGTTTCGTCCGTCTCAACCTTGAACTTCGATTTTACTTTCGTTTTTGGCATGTCGTGGGCCCGCGGCTGCCCTGTGTGCGCAGTGTCCGTTCTGCGCAACCAGGACGGAATCCAACGGCTCCGTCGAGTGTCTTTTGCTGTTCACGTGCAACTGCATAGAGCGTGCCACTCAAAGTCGAGAAACCCCGGTACTAGCCAACCCGAATGCCGTTTGATAGCTTCCACGGCATGTTGTTTTCGGGAAAATGGGTCGCCGATTGGCTGGAAGGCCTGGGCCAGCTAACACTCCTGGCCAGGGACACCGTCAAATCGGTCTTCACTTTCAAGGTGGCTTGGAAGGATCTGTTGTACCAGGTTTACTTCGTGGGAGTAAAATCGCAGTCGGTGGTCCTGATCACCGGCGCTTTTACGGGAATGGTCCTGGCCGCCCAGACGTACATCCAGTTCCACAAGGTTAAAATGGACACTGCCACCCTTGCGGTGGTCAGCGTCTCGATGTGCAGCGAGTTGGGACCTGTCCTTACCGGGCTGATGGTGGCCGGCCGTGTCGGCGCCGCCATCGCCGCCGAACTGGGCACCATGCGTGTGACCGAACAAATCGACGCGCTGCGCACACTGGCCACGCACCCGGTCGATTACCTTATCGTTCCGCGGTTGCTGGCGTTGCATGTCGCGTTGCCCTTGTTGACCGCTGAATCGATCGTGATTGGGATCGCGTCAGGTTACCTCGTCGGGGTTTACCTTTACGGCATCGATTCAACCTATATTTGGTACAACATGCTTAAATACACGGGGGACAGCGACGTTGCCGCGGGCCTGATCAAGGCGTTCGTTTTCGGAGGGATTGTGGCAATTATCGGGTGCTACAAGGGCATGTCTTGCGGCGAGGGAGCGGAGGGGGTTGGCCGCGCCACCACTGAGGCCGTTGTTTATTCCTCAATTACTATTCTTATCACCAACTTTTTCCTCACGTTGACCCTCGGCAAAATCCTCCATACCGTATGATCGAGGTGCGGAACCTGGAGAAAAGCTTCGGATCGCACAAGGTCCTCGAAGGCGTCAGCTTCACCATTCACAAGGGAGAGTCGGTGGTGATCATGGGCCGCAGCGGCGGGGGGAAAAGTGTGCTGCTCAAGCATCTGATCGCGCTGCTCAAACCGGATTCCGGCCAGGTCCTCATTGAGGGCGAGAACATCGTGCCCATGGACGAACGCCAGCTTTTGAGAGTGCGTCACAAATTTGGAATGCTCTTTCAAGGCGCCGCTTTGTTTGATTCAATGACCGTGTCCGAGAACATTGCCTTTCCGTTTCGCCGCGACCGGACTTTGCCTGAGGACGAAATAGCGCGCCGGGTGGCGCATGTGCTCGAATTGGTCGAGTTGCCCGGAATTGAGTCGAAAAACCCGTCCGAGTTATCCGGCGGCATGCGCAAACGGGTGGGGCTCGCGCGAGCGATCGTGTATGAACCGCAGATTGTGCTTTATGACGAGCCGACGACCGGGCTGGACCCGGTTGTTTCGGACAGCATCGACAAATTGATCCTGCGGGTGCGGGATCGGCTGGACGTCACGTCGGTGGTGGTGACCCATGACATGCGCAGCGCCCGGCGCCTGGGCCAGCGCATTCTGATGCTGCATGAAAGGAAAATTTACGCAACCGGCACCGCCGAAGAGATCTTTACCTCGAAAGATCCCATCGTGAAGCAATTCGTTGAAGGGATCTCCGATCCGATTCCCGAAGGAACTCCAACATCACTATGAGCAAGTCGCGTCTCGAATGGCGGGTGGGATTGTTTGTCTTTCTGGGCCTGGCCTTATTGGCTGGGCTCCTCGTTGAATTCAGCAAGGGCCTGACATTCTTTCAACCCACTTATACCATTTCTTTACGGGCCAGCAACGTAGGCGGCCTCAAAACCAGGGCCGCGGTCCAGATGTCCGGGTTCCAGGTCGGCACCGTTTCGGACATCCAGCTCGCGCCCGACGGCAAGAGCGTCACGATCAAGCTGACCCTTTTTAAACGGTACGAAATTCACAAGGACGCGGAGTTCATCATAGACCAATCCGGGTTCCTGGGAGATCAGTACGTCGCAATCCAGCCAACCAAGAACGAAAAGGAACCCTTCAAGGACGGTGACCAGGCCGAGGCTCAGGCGCCGTTTAACCTTCAGGAATTCACACGATCGGCCACCGGCTTTATTCAACGCATCGACGAGACGGTGAAAAAACTCGACGAAGCGCTCGACAACGTGACCCGGCTGGTTCTGAACCCTGAGACTTTGACCAACCTTGCCGTGGCCATTTCAAACCTGCGCGGGTTTTCCGAACACGCCCAAAGCCTTGCGGACAACCTGAACGGCCTGGTCAATTCCAATAGCCCGGCTATTTACCATTCCGCCAGCAACCTGGTGGTTTTCTCCGACCGGCTCAACCAGTTCGGGGACGGTCTCAATGGCATCCTTTCGACCAACCGGGACGCCATACAGCTGGCCGTCAGCAATGTCGAGAGCTCGTCAGAGACGCTCAAGAGCCTCCTGAGTGGAGTCAGCGAAGGCAGAGGTTTGGCGGGGGAATTGCTCAAAGACGAACGGGTATCGAAAAACGTGGCACAAATTGTCCAGAATCTAAGCATCACGACCAGCAATCTCAATCGCTTGGGCGTGTGGGGCGTCCTGTGGCAGCATAAACCGCCCAAGACCAGGGAACCGGGCCCGCCACAACCGCTGCGAACGCCTAAATCCTTATCCGAGCAATGACGCCTCGCGGCAACTGTTCTTAAATTATGGCCATTTGGATCATCCGATTGCTGTTCCTGGCCATGTGCACCGTAGGCG
>Ga0070738_10005494_pt1 | contig 14011 bp, 15 predicted proteins | sample Coa_R2_2_FD_66446 | JGI IMG/M metagenome (GOLD analysis project Ga0070738, IMG submission 66446) | Surface soil microbial communities from Centralia Pennsylvania, which are recovering from an underground coalmine fire - Coalmine... | ecosystem: Environmental > Terrestrial > Soil > Unclassified ... | reverse complement strand
TGCTATCCTGACCGCCTGCGAAGACGCCTGGAACTTCATCGCCAACGACCCCGAACGTATCGTCTCAATCGGCACCAGGGCATGGGCGTGTGTCAAAGGCTAAGGCTCCTGGTATAAGGCCCCTACAGCATCAAATCCTGGTTCTCCAGCCCGAGCAGCACCGCGCCATAACCGCGGCCGGTGATCTGGTTCTGGTTGGAGACGTGCTGGCGGGCGGCGATCAGGTCGGCATAGATGCGGCCGAAGGGCTGGGTCGCGAAGAGACCCGAGCCGCCCATGCTCTTGAACATGCGGGCGGCGAGCTCCAGGCACCGGTCGGCCACCGATGAGGATTGGTGGCGATAAAGCAGGCGAAGCTCCGTCGGCGCCCGCTCGCCTTTGCGCGCATACTCGTCGAGCGTCGCGAAATTGCGATGCAGGATGCTTTTCATCTCATCGATCGCCGCGGCGGCGTCGGCGGCGATGAGCTGCGCATCGGGATCGCGCGCGGTCGACTGGCCGGTCGTCGTGATCCGGGCCGCCGCATAGGTGCGGAAGGAATCGAGCATCCCCTGCAGCGCGCCGATGCAGCCATTCGTGACCGCGCGGAAGAACACCTGGACGAAGGGATAGCGATAGAGGTGGCCGGTGTTCACGGCATTGCCTGGGCTGGTGCCGAGATAGGCGTCGGAGGTCTTGTGGACCCGGTAGTCGGGCACGAAGACGTCCGTCACCTCGATGTCCTGGCTGCCGGTGCCCTTGAGGCCCAGCACGTCCCACGTATCGACGATCCGGAAATCCTTGCGGGGCAGCAGGAAGGTGCAATAGTCGCCGCCGCCTCCTTTTGATCCTGGGCCCGCCGCGTCGTCCTTGGGCGTGAGCCCGCCCAGGAAGATCCATTGGCAATGCTCGACCCCGCTCGAAAACTTCCATTTGCCGCTGAAGCGCCAGCCGCCCTCGGCCGGCGTCGCACGGCCGGTCGGCATGTAGGTCGAGGCGATCAGGATCGAATTATCCTCGCCCCACACGTCGCGCGCGGCGCGGTCGTCGAACAGCGCGATCTGGAAAGCATGCACGCCGACAACCCCATAGACCCAGGCGGTCGACATGTCGCCCTCGGCCAAAGCCATCTGGATTTCGGCGAAAATGCGCGGGCTCATCTCGTAGCCGCCCCAGCGCCTCGGCTGCAGCACGCGGAAGAAGCCGGCCGCCTTCATATCGGCGATCGTCTCGGGCAGGATCCGCCGGGCGGCCGTCTGCGCGTCCGCGCGGGCCTTGAGGGTCGGGATCATGGCCCGAGCGGACGCGATCAGCGCCTCCGGGGAGGGAACCTCCCCCGCCGCAGCTTCTTTCACGCTTTCCCTCCCCTCCCGCATCGCCTAATGTCCATCCTTATAAGGATAACTCTGCTTCACAGATAAAGCCGCCGAGATCAAGAGCGCATCGGCGAGGAGGGGAAATGAGCATCAGGGAACTGGGCTATGTCGTCATCGGCTCGCCCGACCTCGGGAAGTGGCGCGATTACGGCACCAAGGTGCTGGGCATGGCCGCGGTCGACGGGCCGGACGGGGTCCTCTACCTGAAGATGGACGAGCGCGACTTCCGCCTCGCGATCCAGAAGAGCGATCGCGACCAGCTTTTCGCGTCCGGCTGGGCGGCCGCCGACGAGGCGAGCTTCCACGCCATCCGCGCGCGGATCGAGAAATCCGGGACGGGCGTCGAAGCCGGCTCAAAGCCGGAAGCCCAGATGCGCAAAGTGCAGGACTTCTTCTCGTTCCGCGACCCGGCGGGGCTGAGGCACGAAGTCTCCTGGGGCCATGTGGCGGCCTTCACCCGCTTCGTGTCGCCGCTCGGCACCCGCTTCATCACGCGAAATCTGGGCCTCGGCCATGTCGTGCTGCCGGCGCCGAACATTCAGCCGACGGTCGAATTCTGGAGCAAGGTGATGGGCTTCGGTGTCGGCGACCTGCTGCATCTGACGCTGGCACCCAATGCGCCGCCGATCAGCGTCTATTTCATGCATTGCGACAATGGCCGGCAGCACAGCCTGGCCTTCGCGGAGCTCGGCGATCCGACGGGCTGCAACCACATGATGGTCGAGGTCGATTCGATGGACGAGGTTGGCCGTGCGCTCGACCGGGTGGAGCAGAATGGCGTTCAGCTCACCCTGACCCTCGGCCGGCACGTCAATGACGAGATGATCTCCTTCTACATGATGACGCCCGGCGGGTTTCAGATGGAGTACGGCACCGGCGGCGTCGTGAAGGACTGGACGACCCACACGGTCTTCGAGACCACGCGGGGCAGCCATTGGGGCCACAAATTCCTGATGGCGCCGCCTGCCAAGTAATTCGCCAGGAGCACATCATGAGCATGCCCTGCATTCCGGTCGGCAAGTATCACACGCTGGGCTCGGGCTACCGGCTCCATTACCACGAGTTCGGCGTGCCCAATCCGCGCAAGCCGACGCTGCTGTTTCTTCACGGCGGCGGTCCCGGCGCGAGCGGCTACAGCAACTTCAAGGAGAATGCCGAGTTCCTGGCCGCGCACGGCTATTACGGGCTGGTGCCCGACTGCCTGGGTTTCGGCCTCTCCGACAAGCCGGCCGACATCTACTACCACTCGACCATCCATGTCGCGGCGATGCGGAGCCTGCTGAAGGAGAAGGGCGTCACCGGCATCGTGCCCGTGGGCAACTCCTTGGGCGGCGGCATCGCGCTGCACTACGTGATGGCTTATCCCGAGGATGTCGCGAAGCTGATCCTGATGGCGCCGGGCGGCGTTGTCGATCCGCGCAAATTCGTCGGCGTGTCGCCCGGCCTGCAGGCGATGTGGAAATGGGCGAAGGAACGACCGACCGATCGCGCTGAAGCGGAGAAGAGCTTCCGCGCTCTGGTCGAGCTCTTGGTTCACGATCCGGCCGACGTCACCGACGAGATCATCGCCGAGCGTTTCCCGATCGCGATGGAGCAGCCGATGGTGCTCTACGAGACGCTGCAGACTCCCTATTACACCGTGCCGCAGCTCCGCGAGATCAAATGCCCGGTGCTGGGCTTCTGGGGTCGCTACGATCGCTTCCTGCCCTATGAGCAAAATGAGGTGCTGCGCGAGGCGCTGCCCGACGCGCGCATCGTGCTCTCCGACGAAGCCGGCCACTGGTTCATGATCGAGGAGCGCGACCGCTTCAATGCGGAGTGCCTCGACTTCCTGGAAAAGGCATAAGCGCCGCCACGATGCGACCAAAAGCCTATTTCGACGGTCGCGTCACGCGCGAAATGGGCGAAGCTGCGGCGGCGCAATCCTGGTCGCTTCCCGAAAAGATGGCGCTTGCCTGCCGCATGCTCGGACAGGAAGGACACGAATCCGGGACCGCCGGGCAGATCACGGCGCACAGTGGGGCGCCAGGCGCTTATCTTACGCTCGGCTTCGGCATCGGCTTCGACGAAGCGCGGCCGCGCGATCTGGTCACGGTCGACGATGATCTTCGCGTGATCGAAGGCGATGGGACGCCCAATCCCGGCGCGCGCTTCCATCTCTGGATCTATCGCGCACGGCCGGACGTGCGCTGCATCATCCACACGCACCCGCCCCATGCGTCGGCACTGTCCACGATCGGCGAGCCGTTGACGGCGACGCATATGGACGCCGCCATGTTCTACGAGGATTGCGCCTATCTCGCCGAATGGCCGGGCGTGCCGATCGGCGACCAGGAAGGTCGCATCATCAGCGAAGCGTTGGGTGAAAAGCGCAGCATTCTGCTTGCCCATCACGGGCTGCTCACGACCGGCGCAACGGTCGAACAGGCAGCTTACCTCGCGATCTTCCTCGAGCGCGCCGCGCGCATGCAGCTCCTCGCCCGCGCGGCCGGAACGATGAAGCCGATCCCACCCGAACTCGGGCGCGAGGCGCACGACTTCATGCTGAAACCCCAGATCATCGACGCGAACTTCGCCTATTACGCCCGCCGCGCGCTCCGCGCGGATCCCAACTTCTTGAAGGATTGAGAGAACACATGACGGGAAACCGGCTCGCCGACCGCATCGCCATCGTGACCGGCAGCGGGCTCGGCATCGGCCGCGCGATCGCGAAGCGCTTCGCGGCCGAGGGCGCCCGCGTCGTGGTCGGCACGCGCACGGCGTCGGACGGCGAAGAGACGGTCGCGCAGATCCGCAAGGCCGGCGGCGAGGCGAGTCTGGTCGCTGTCGATATCGGCAGCCGCGCAGGTGCCACGAAGCTCGTGGCGGAGGCATCGCGCATCTATGGTGGCCTCGACGTTCTGCTTCACAATGCGGCGCACTGCCCCTATGCCCGCATCGAGGATTTGACCGACGATGATCTCGACAAGACTCTGACCGTGAATCTCAAAGCCTGCTTCTGGCTGACGCAAGCGGCGCTGCCGTTGCTGCGCGCCTCGAAGAAGGGCGGGCGAATCATCGTCACGTCGTCGATCTCCGGCAATCACGCGTCGGCGCGCGGGCTCGTGCATTACTCGGCATCCAAGGCGGGCGTCACCGGCTTCGTGCGCAACCTCGCGCTGGAACTCGGACGCGACCGGATTACCGTCAACGCGGTCGAGCCGGGCATGATCCGCACCGAGCGCAACAGCGGTCCCGAGATGGCCGATTTCATGAAGGCGGCTGCGCCGCGCGTGCCGATCGGGCGTCTCGGCGAAGGCGACGACATCGCTGAGCCGATGGTCTATCTGGCGTCCGATCAGGCCTCCTACATCACCGGCCAGTCAATCCTGATCGACGGCGGCATCTCGCTGCCGAGCTCGCTCGATATCGAAGCGGTGACGCAGACGTGAGAGGATCAGGCGCCGCTGAAATGCGCATAGGACGGATCCTGACGGTCGCGGCGCGTGAGCTCAAGCGCGATCCCGTTCAGCCGATCGGCGGCGAAGTCGAGCGGCGTATAGGAATCGAAGACGACCCGCCGATGATCGATTGCCCACACGTCCTCCCGCCTCGACCACCGGTCGAGATAGCGTCCGCGATAGAGATGCTCGGTGATGGTTCCGTCCCTAGGTTCGGATTGCAGAGACGCGGTGAAATAAGCCTCCGACCGCGCGCGATCGCCATTGAGCTCGATCAGAATGTTCGTGATCTGATGCGAGTGGTTGCGGAAGGAGCGGCGTGCGGCGGAGCTCGGGCCCAGATAGTCCCGGAACAGCGTGTCCGGCGCGCCGACGCGGTTGGTGTAATTGCACGTGCCGTCGGCATGCCAGACAGTTCGAGCCAGCGCATCGTCGATCCGATCGAAGGCCCGACAGTAACGGTACAGCACCTCTGTGATCGCCTGCTTCGCCAGCAGCGCCTCGATTGCGGTGTCGGTCATGGTGTCCCTCGCAGCTATTCAGAAGCAACCAATAGTATCCGTCATTCCCGCGGAAGCGGGAACCATATTGACGCCGGCGCAAGCGGATGACTGGATTCCCGCTTTCGCGGAAATGACGCGGAGAGAGGTGATATGGAAAAGCTCATTTACGCAATCTGGCGCGATCCGCGGGTGGATGCGAAATCATTTTCGCGCGCGCTCCGCGAGGAAGCGGCGCCGCAACTGCTGAAGCTCGGTGCGCGAGGGCTGCAGATCAATGTCGTCGATGACGCCGTCGCACCGGCCGAGGGCCTGGTGCGCATCGCGACGCGGCCTCAGATGGAAGCCGTGGCGCATCTTTGGGTCGACAGCGCGATCGCCAAGTTCCGGAAGCCTTTCGACGAGGTGCTGGAATCTGCTTCACATCGGATCGCCGGCTACCTGGTCAGCGAATCCAACCCCGTCGTGAACGACGATCATCGCGCGCCGCCGGGCGAGCGAACCTGGGGCTTCTCGCAATGCGTCTTCATCAAGCGGCCGCAGCGCGTGACGCCCGAGGCCTGGATCAATGCGTGGCACAACGAAACCACCCCGGTCGCGATCGAATGCCAGGGCAATTTCTTCTATGCCGCAAACGTCTTCGTCCGCGCCGTGACTCATGCGGCGCCGGCTTATGACGCGCTGGTCGAAGAATGCCTGCCGCCCGAGGCGATGACCGATCCGACCGTCTTCTTCGACCGCGGCCGCGATCCGGAAAAGGCCAAGGACAATCAGCGCCGCATGTATGAAGCCGCGCAATTCGTTACCGATGTCGACGGCATCGATGTGATCGCCACAAGCCAGTATATTTTCAAGTGGCCCAGCCTCTAGGGAGGACGTCGTGAGCGAGAAGGAAGCAGCTGCGCGGCTATTATCGGGCCGCGCTTGGGACGATTTTCTCGACGTGCTGCGCATCGCGGGCCATACCGTCGATCGCTGGGGCGATGAGATCGGGCCGCTCGAGCGGGCCGAATGGTACCGCTTCATGACGCGCGTCGTCCGCAACGGCTGCGAGCGCTTCATGGAGAATTGCGAGCCCTACCGGCCGCGGCTCCGCGACGCGCCTTGGAAATCCTCGATCAATTTCCAATCACCCGACCAAGATCATTTCCTCTGCGAATTCGACGAGCCCGGCGATTACCGCATCACCGGGGGTCGCGGCACCATTCCCTATTTCGTGATCGCCGCCTGGAGCGCGGCGCAGCCCAAAGATATCGGCGCGCGCGACTGGGCGCCCCGCGGCTTCGAGGGGCTGAAGGAATTCGATCCGGCGACGCTCAAGACCGGCGCCTTCATCCAGAGCGATACGCTGGAATTCAAGCCCGACGGGACGTTCGAGCTGATCCTCAGCCAACTGCCGCATCCCGGCAACTGGCTGAAGCTCGAACCGGACTCGGTCGGCCTGCTGATCCGCACCGTCTATCACCGGCGCTCGCAGGAGCAGGCGCCGGAGTTCCGGATCGAGCGCCTCGACAAGGCGCCGCCACGGCCCGTGCAACCGGCAGAGGTCGCGTCAAACTTGGCCAAGGCCGCGCAGGAAGTCCTGGGCTATGCCGAGCTCGTCCGGTCCTGGTGGCAGGATAATCTCTCAAAGCGCCCCAACCGGCTACGGTTCTCGCGCGCCACCTATCTGTCGAACGGCGGCGTTCCGGACCGGCACTTCGCCTTCGGCACGTGGAGCATCAAGGACGGCGAGGCGCTGACGCTGCAATTCAAGCCGCCGGAATGCGAATACTGGATCTTTCAGCTCTGCAACGTCTGGCAGGAGAATCTCGACAATTACGAAGACGGCCAGGGCTACGTTACCAAATTCACCGCCCGCTATGAGTCGGACGGGACGGTGAAAATCGTGATCGCCCAGCGTGACCCCGGAATCGGCGGCAATTGGATCGATCCTTTCGGCCACAGGCTGGGCGGCATGGGCCTCAGGCTCATAAAGACCGACCGGCCACCGCCGGTCACGGCGCATCTCGTCCCGCTGGAAGAGCTGGCGAGCAAAGGGTGGAACTGCCTCGATCCCGCCCGGGCGATCATGAGCGGCGAAATCGTGCCCTAGAATTTACCATAGCTGTTGCGGTAGATCGCGCCGCAGCATTGGACTGCGCAAAGTTTCACGGTCCTCGGCGGGATGATTACTTGCCGTGCTGTCGCTTTTCTTTACAAGAACATTCGGCCTCAGTTGAATGCCGAAGGTTAAATCTCGGTAAATCAGAGCCTTGCGGAAACTGGCCCCGCATTTGCATGAGCGTTGATACGCCGGCGCGTGACCGGCGATCCAGACTATAGAGACCGGGGTGTCCTCCATGACCAGTGTTCAACGACAGGCTTTGAAACGCGCTGCGTCCCGCCGAACTTTCCTTTCCGTAGCGGCGGCCGGTGCCGCCGGTGCGGCCGCGATCGCCGGTAGTGCCGCCGCGGCGGCGAACAGCGAGAAGCCTGCCGACCCGGATGCCGCGCTGGTCATCTTCGGCGATGAGCTCGCCTCGGTCGATCGCGAGCTCGGCAAGGTCGAGGAACGGTTCGCGCAGATTCACGACCAGGTGCGCAGCGAATGCCCTGTGCCCAGCGTGATGCAGGGCCTGGCCGACGAGGCCGACGACATGGCCCGCCGCGATGGGCGCACAATGGTGCCGGCCCGTTTCCTGATCGCGCGCGCCCAGTCGGCGCTCCGCAAGAGCCCCGACGCGCTCGACCCGAAGCTCCCCTTGGCCGCGAAGACGGAGGCTGTCGACGTGTTCAAGGCCGATGTCGATGCCGCGTACGCCAGGCTGGGCTACAAGCAACTCGAAGCCTTGCACGGCAGCCTGGCGTCGATGGAATCCGAGCTGGTCGACAAGATTTACGACACCCCGGCGCAAGGTCTCACCGGCGTCGTCGTCAAGCTCCGTGTTATCGACCGCATGGAAATGTGGACCGACGCCAAGCCCGAGGACGATTTCCACCGTGCGTTCCTGGGCGACACGCTCCGCAACGCCGAGCAGCTCGCCGGCCTCAAGCCGCGCTCGAAGTCCTAAGCGCCGGCATCCGTCGGTGCCAATCGGTGGCCTCCTGATAGGCGTGGCCCGCGCGTAGCAGCCGGGCTTCGCCGAACGGTTTGCCGACGAGCTGCATGGCGACCGGCAGGCCCGGTTCGGCGAAGCCGCACGGGATGCTGAGCGCCGGCAGGCCGAGGTAATTGAAAATCCGCGTGTTGCGGGCGATCTTGCCCAGCAATGCGCGGCTCTCGGCATTGCTCTCGTCCGCCTCTGCAAAAGTCGGCGCCGCGAGATTCGTCGTCGGCGCGAACAACAAATCCGCACGAGCGAATCTTCCGTCGAGCACGCTCTTCAGCAACGGCCCGCGTCGCGTCATCGCCTCGTGATAGCGCGCGGCCGGAACCGCGAGCCCGCGCAGCAGCCTGTTGCGCGCCATCGGCCCATAGTCCGCGAGACGCGCGCCCAGCCAAGGCACATGGATCGATGAGAATTCGCCGAACAGCGCGAAATAGGCATAGGTCGCACAGAGCTCGGCTTCCGGCATATCGAGCTCGACGATCTCCGCGCCGAGGCCCCGGAACACATCGAGTGCGCCATCCAGCGCGCGGACGATCTCGGGACCGGCACCATCGAAGAAATAGCGACGCAGCACGCCGATCCTCAGCCCCTTCACGCCCATGCCGAGCCCGGCTTGGTAATCGCCGACGGGCAAATCGCTCGCCGTATGATCCTTGCCGTCGGCCCCTGCGATGACGCCGAGGAGTCTGGCGATGTCGCGGACCGACTGCGTGAGTGGACCGACATAATCAAGGCTGTGCGCAAGCGGCATGATGCCGTGGCGGCTGACGCGGCCCGCGGTCGGCTTCAAACCGGAGACACCGCAAAAGGCCGAAGGAATGCGCACCGACCCGCCGCTGTCGGACCCGAGCGAGCCCCAGCAGAGCCGTGCCGCGATCGCGGCGCCCGATCCGCTGGACGAGCCGCCGGTGATGCGGTCCGTGTCCCAGGGATTGCGGCAATCGCCGTAATGCGCGTTGTGCCCGGTCGGGTAGAGCGCGAACTCGGCCATGTTGAGCGTGCCGATCTCGATCGCGCCGGCATGGTCCAGCCGCTCGAGGACCGTCGCCGTGTAATCCGGCCGGAAATCGCGCCGGATCTTCGTGCCGCCGGTCGCGACCTGTCCGGCGCGGTAATACATGTCCTTGTGTGCCACCGGCACGCCGTGCAGCGGCCCGCGCTTGTCGCCAGCCGTTGCATCCGCGCGCTTGGCGGCATCGAACGCGCGGTCGAAATCGGTTGCGATGAAGCAATTGAGCTTGGGCTGTAGCCGCGCGGCGCGATTGGCGGTGTATTGCACGATTTCGGCAGCCGAGACTTCGCGGTCCGCGATCGCCCGAGCCAGCCCGGTGAGATCGAGCTCGGCAGGATCGCCGACCTTCGCGAGCGCGCTCACGGCTGCTGCTCCGCATGGGCTTCGAGAATCGCCTCAAAATCCCCCGGCTCGCCTTCGATGTCGTAGTCCCGCAACGCCGCCAGCGCCCGCGCGTTCATGGGCTCCATTTCGATCGCGGTCAGCTCGGCCAAAGCTTCCGGCAGCTCGATCCCATGCACCGCTTTCACCCAGGCGGCGATCAACTTCGCGTCCAGCGGCATCGTGTCGTCCTCCCCTCTATCGCGCCCCGACCCTCACCACTCCGCAGTGGTAATGTCAACCGGATCGGGGCAAGATCGGGGAACGAAATCGGAGGATCCGTGCCGCTGCGCACCGCGCCTTTGTCCGACGCCGTCGGCCTCGAAATCCTCGGGATCGACGCCAGTGAGCCGATCGACGACGAGACCCGGCGCGCGCTGAATGCGGCCTTCCTCGAGGCCGGCGTGCTTCTGTTCCGCGGCGTCGGCACATCGGTCGACGCGCATCTCAATGTGAGCCGCTGCTTCGGCGAGCTCGAGCGCCATTCGGTCAAGGAGAGCTGGACCGAGGGCTGCCCGGAGCTGATCGACATCTCCTACCGCCCGCCGGTGTCGGGCGAGCAGTCAAAGACTCAACCGATCTACGAGATTGACGGCGAACCGCTCGCCGGCTGGCTGCCTTGGCATACCGACCAATGCTTCATGCCGCGGCTGTCGCGCGGCGGCGTGCTCCGCGCGCTCGAAGTGCCGCCGACGCGCGGCCGCACGGGCTTCATCGACAAGATTCACCTCTATGACATGCTGCCGGACGATTTGAAGAGCGCGATCGAAGGGCTGAGCGTCATCTATCAATTCGAACCTCGCATGGACCGCCATAAATTCGGCAAGCCCGCAGGCCTGAAGCTGGTGTCGAGCTCTGTCGCCATGGATTCGATTCTGGATCGTCTCGACCGCGACTTCCCGCCGGCGATCCACCCGCTCGTCTATGCACAGCGCGACACCGGCCGGAAGGTGCTGAATTTCTCGCCCGCCTATGCGCTACGCATCGAAGGCATGGACGACGTCGGGAGCAACGGCCTGCTATCCGCATTGACCGCACACTGCCTCGCGCCCGCCCACGCTTATTTCCACGATTGGCGCCCCGGAGACCTCGTCGTCTGGGATAATTGGCGCACGCTCCATTGCGCCGAAGGCAGCCCCGCCGAGCATGCGCGCATCATGCACCGCACCAGCATCGCGGGGGATTATGGCCTGGGCTCGCGGCTATGATTGATCCGCAGATTACGCAGATGAACATGGATTCCCGCTTTCGCCGGAATGACGAACCAAAATCCGTCCCATAGCGTCGCAATCCGCGGATCAACTCTTCAAAATTCCGACCACCTCCGCCAGCCCAGCGATATGATCGCGCGCCTCCTCCGGCGTGACGCCCGGCACATGCACTCGCAGGTTCAGCGCGTCGGCGCCCGTCGCGCGCATGTCGGCTTGCAAGCGCGCGGCGATCTCGGCGGGACCGCCTTCGATCTGTTGGTCGCTGCCCCATTTGGATTGCTGCGCGCGCGAAGTGTAGCTGCGATAGAGATCGACCTGCTTCTCGTGACGCGCATGGCCGCCTTGGCCCAACCACACACGGCGCACCAGGATGACGGACGCAGCGCCGCCCTCGGCGCGATAAAGGTCGGACATCTCGCGGCAATGTTCGTTCGAGCTGGTACCCGCGAAGATGAGGCCGGCACCGGCCATAGCGGCGCGGCGGCAAGCGGTGCGGCTCATCGCGGCGGAGATCACCGGGATCGGATGATCCATGCAGCGCGCCACCGCCGGATCGCCGGCGAGAGTTCCCGGATCGCGGCCGGAAAGCGCTGCCGTTACGCGCATTAGCCCGTTAGCGAAGCGACCGACGAGATCATCTTTGTTGGTGTCCATGATCGCGAAATCGGCTTCCAGCGAGCCCGCCGCCACGCCCAGCCCCACGCGCCCGGGAAAGCGCGCATCCAGCCACGCGATCTCCTCGGCCACCAGCGCCCAGGGCCGCAGCGGCAGCAACAGCGGACAAGGCGCTGCCCAGCCGCGCGGCATGGCTTCCAGCAGCCATCCCGCCATCTGCAGCGGGTTCGGCAGATAGCCGCCGAAGCCGCCGTGATGCTCGCTGGTCATCACCCCGTCGAAGCCGGCCTCCACGGCCAGCGCCGCCTGCTCGCGCATTACTTGGACGATGCGCTCGGCCGGCTGATCGTTATGAGGATAGAGGCGGAGGGAGACGGAGCCCGGAGCGAAAGGGGCCGCTCCGCTCATGTCTTGGCCGGCAGCCCGTCCTCATGCACGCCGTCGACGATCCAGCGCTGGCGGAGATCGCGGAGCCAGGCGGGGAGCTCGATCGGCGGATCCGGCAAGGGCTCCGCGCCGTGTTCGTCCAGCGCGCGGCGGAAGCTCTCCGGATCGTCGCCCCAGGAGCGCGGGTCGCCCATCATGACCTCGAACAGCACCGTGCCTTGGGGACCGGCGACGAAGGGGCCGAAGGCGGCCCCGAAGGGCAGCTCGATATGGGTGCCGGCCGGACAATGCCGGTCGCCGCACCACATCTCGCCCGAGATCACGAACAGCACATGCGGGCTGAAATGGCCGTGCCGGCGCATGACCATGCCGGGGTCCCATTTGGCGTAGAGCGACAGATATTGCGGGTCGGGGGAGAAGGCGAGCCACTTCTCCCAGATCGACGCCTTCGTGCCGTCGCGCTTGCGGACCGACTTGACCTCCTGCCAGCGTATGTCGGGATCGTCGAGATGCCGGAATGTGGGTTCCAGCCCCTCCACCTTCGGGCTCGCCATCTGCCTGTCGTCCATTTTCCCCAACCAACCGGTTGTTTCAAATGCCATGACTATCGGCCCGCGAGCGGGTATCGTCGAGGGAGAAAAGGCGAGAGGCGGGAGGAAAAAGGGTGAGCGACCAATCCGTCGGCACGCACTCGACCATCAAGGGCTTCCACGAATGGATGACGGTCGCCGTCATGCTGTCCGGCGGGCTGATGATGGCGATCGTGGTCTCGGCCATGACCCCCGTTGCGCACGAGGCCGCCGCCTATTTCGCGGCCAAGGGCGGCCAAGACGACCTGGTCGCCCGACTGATCACGGCGCTGGCGGGCCTCTTATCCGCCAACGGTGCGCAGCATGGCGATCTGGTGGCCCAGATGATCATGACCATGCCGGCCCTCGGCATTATTCTGGGCGGTCCGCTTTGCGGCTGGCTGATCGACAGAATGGGGTCGAAACCTTTCCTTCTGACGATTCTCGCCGTCTACGGCGTCTCGGGTTCGGCCGGCCTCTATCTCGATTCCGCGACGGGGCTGATGGTCTCGCGCTTCGTGCTGGGACTGGCGACTGCCGGCAGCATGACCGCGATGATCACCTCGATTGCCGAGTATTTCAGTCCCGAGGCGCGCGCACGGATTCTTGGCTATCAGAGCGCGACCGGCTCCTTCGCCGGCGTGCTCATGATCAAGCTGGCCGGCTGGCTTGGTGATTATGGCGGCTGGCGCCTCCCCTTCGCGCTCTACCTGCTATCCTTCGCCGTGCTCTTGCTCGGCATCAAATATCTGCCGGCCTCCAAGCCCCGTGCCCGCGCGACTTCGATCAAGACGGAAAGGCGCGGCTCGATCTGGGGATTGTGGCCCGTCTATCTGCTGATCGTGCCGATGTTCGTCGCGGTCTACATGCCGAACATCCAGGTGTCGTTCCTGCTGCGCGACGACGGCATCGTGCAGCCCAGCACGCAATCGAACATCATCTTGACCGGCGCCTTCATGGTCGGGCTGACGGCACTGTTCTACGGCCGTTTTCGGCCACACCTCAGCGGCAACACGATCCTCTATCTCTGCTTCTTGTCGCAGGGCGCCGGAATCACGATCATGGGCCTGTCCCATAGCGCAATCCCGATTGCCGGCGGCTGCGCTATACTGGGTATCGGCACCGGAATCGCGAATCCGTTGATCGCGGATCTGATCGTCGCGCGCGCTGCGCCGGCGATCCGAGCCCGCGCGATCGGCGCGAGCTACACCATGCGCTACGTCGGCGACTTGGCGAATCCGTTCATTATTTGGCCGTTGGCCTTTGCGGTCGGCCTGCACAATGCTTTCGTCGGCGTCGGTGTGCTGTTTCTCGCAAGCGTGCTGGCGTTCGCTGGCTGGCGTCAGCTCCCAACGGGTCGCAAAGCGGCCGAGACCGCCGCGGAATAGGGCTTATGCGCATCGCCATTCTGCTCGCGGCGCTCCTCGCCGCGACGCCTGTTCACGCGCA
>Ga0070738_10005487_pt1 | contig 14027 bp, 10 predicted proteins | sample Coa_R2_2_FD_66446 | JGI IMG/M metagenome (GOLD analysis project Ga0070738, IMG submission 66446) | Surface soil microbial communities from Centralia Pennsylvania, which are recovering from an underground coalmine fire - Coalmine... | ecosystem: Environmental > Terrestrial > Soil > Unclassified ... | reverse complement strand
GGGCGCAGCCGCCGTCCACCAGGTTTCGGGCCTTACTGTACCGGGGGAGAGGTAAGGATCGCGATAGCGGGCTTATCGCTTTGAGGGGAGCCGGCCGGAAACAGCCAGCGCCAGGTTTGCAGGATCAACGAGCCGATGGCGTCGCAGCGCGCGGCTTGCGCATGCGCCCAGACATTGCTGAAATGCATGCTGATACCTGTTCCGTTGTCGTCCTTACGCAGACGAAAATACCTATCGATCAGCGATCGATCGGGCCGGAAGTATCGAGCGGGGGTCCCACCTGGGGCTTTACCACGCCCTTAATTTGTCCTTATCGTTTTATTGATTTTGAGCCCGCGTCCGGGTTGAATGGATGCCTTGCCGGCCATTCGAAGGCATAATTTTGCTGTACTGTTTTGACGATTTCATCCTCGACCCGGGCCAGCGGGAGCTGCGACGCGGCCGTAATGTAATCCCGTTGCAACCCCAGGTTTTTGACCTCCTCGAATTCCTGATCCGTCAGCGCGACCGGGTCGTCAGCAAGGACGATATGATCGCCGCGATCTGGGGCGGCCGGATCGTCTCGGATTCCGCGCTCGCAACCCGCATCAATGCAGCGCGCGCCGCAATCGGCGATTCCGGCGACGAGCAGCGCCTGATCAAGACCTTGCCACGCAAGGGCGTTCGCTTCGTGGGCGAAGTGCGCGAAGCGGCCAAGGAAGTCGAACCGCCGGTCGCGCCGGCGAAGTTCGAGACGTCCCATCTCGTTGTCGGCCGCGCCGCGCCTCTCGCGACGCTGGACGAGATGATCCAGAGCACGCTGGCCGGTCAACGGCAGATTGCCTTTGTCACGGGAGAGGCCGGCATCGGCAAGACGGCCTTCATCGAGAAGGCGATGGAGCGGCTGACCGAACAGGGCTTCGATGTGCTCTACGGCCGTTGCACCGAAAGGTTCGGCACCGATGAAGTCTTTCTGCCGCTGATCGATGCACTCGCGAACCGCGGTCGCGCGGACGGGCTGGATCTGACGTCGGCCGTTCGCGCCCACGCGCCGAGCTGGATCCTGCAATTGCCGGGCGTCGACCCACGGGAGCGTGCGGCCTTCCACAATGACATGTTCGGCGCAACGCGCGAGCGCAGGCTGCGCGAATTTTGCGACCTCCTGGAAGCGCTGAGCGCCAGCCGCCCATGGGTCCTTGTGCTGGAGGATCTGCACTGGAGTGATTTCGCGACGCTTGACGTCGTGTCTCGCTTCGCGCGCGGGACCGCCAACGCCCGCGTGCTGGTTCTCGCATCCTATCGACCTGCCGAAAGCGTCAGCAGCGGGCATCCGATCCGCCGTCTGCATCAGGACCTGGAGATTCACGGGCGCTGCCACGAGTTGCGTCTGGAGAATTTGTCGGACGCGGAGGTCGAGCGCTATCTCACGCTGCGGTTTGGCGATGCCGCACTTGCCTCGACCCTGTCCCACCTGGTGCTTGAACAGTCACGCGGACACCCGCTGTTCGTCGTCTCGCTGCTCGAGCATCTGATCGATCAGCAGTCGATCGTCGAAGTGGACGGCAGGTGGTATCTGGCGCCGGAGGCGGCATATTCCCCGCCTGGTGTTCCGAACAATCTCACGAACATGATCAGCCAGGAGCTTGATCGTCTCGACCAGGACGAGCGGCGGCTGCTCGACGTCGCCAGTGTCGCAGGTGAAGAATTCCCGGCTGCGCTGCTGGCAGCGGGCCTGTCGCGCGACGCCCTCGACGTCGAGAGGGATATCGAAGCGCTGATCCGCAAGCATCCTATCTTTGTTCGCTCGGGCGTTTCCGAATGGCCGGATGGAACATATTCAGGATGCTATGCCTTTCGTCACATTCTCTATCAGAATGTCGTCTATCAGGGCCTCTCGCCCGGGCATCGCGCGCAAACCCATATGCGGCTTGGCAGGAGGCTGGAGGCGGCCTATGCAGGCCGAACCTCCGAAATTGCTCCTGTGCTGGCGCTTCATTTCGATGAGGCGCGCGACTTTCGGAGCGCATTGCGCTATCTCGGAGAGGCGGCCGAAAGTTCGACCAAGCGTCTCGGCCATGTCGAGGCCGCAAACTATCTCACCCGCGCGCTTGCCACACTCGATCGTTGCGATGCTGCAGACAAGTCCGCAACGCGCATCGCCCTCCTGCGGCAGCGAAGCCGGGCGCGTCGCTCGTCCGGCGATCTTGCCGGCGCCATCAGCGACCTTCGTGACGTTGTAGCGTGTGCAGAACGCGCGGGCGAAATCCGGCAGCAGGTCAAGGGTCTGGTGTCCCTGAGCATGGTGTGTCTACGCGTCGATCGTCACGCCTGCCTTCAGGCGACCGAAGATGTGCTGGTCAGCAGCCGGGCTCTCGAGGACGACACCTTCAGGGCTCTGGTCCAGGGCAGCAGTGCGAGCATCAATCTGTACCTCAAGGGCTGGCGCGAGCGGGACGCCGCGCTTTGCGACAGGGCGATGGAGCTGACGGCCGGCGCTCGCAACTATGGCATCCTCATCAGGCGCTTCGGAATCGCGGGCATCCTCGATTGCTGGAGAGCACGCTACCAGGACTGCCGCAGTTCCTGCGCGGACGGGAAGCGGCTGGCACGTGCGGCCGGCGATATCTACACGTTCCTGCTGTTCAGCATCCTCGAGTCGAACGCGCTGTTCAATCTCGGTCAATGGCGGGAGCTGCAGCGGGAAATCACCATCGGGATAGAATTGGCTGCCAGGAATGCGAACGGTCCGGGCAGCGCATTCTGTCGCTTGACGCTGGCCTGGCTGCATGTCGAAGCCCGGGATTTCGAGGGCGCCCGCGAACTCTGCGACGGCGTCGACGAGTCTCTGCTTGTGGAAGATCACTCCGCCTTTTTCCACAAGCGGGGCGTGCTGGCAAAGGCGTATGTCGGCATGAACGATCCGTCCAGGGCTCGCAAGCAATTCGACGACATCGAGCGCCGCATGGATGAACAGGGCATCGATGTCGATTTTACGGTCGCGCTGCAGGTGTATCATTGCCGGGCCGAGTATTGCCTGTTGATTGGCGACCTGGCCCAGGCGCGCAGATGGGCGCGCCGGCTCCACGACTATGTGGCGCCGGCACCGGATCTCAATCACCTGGCCCAGGCGTGCTGCCTGCTCGCGCGCGTCGCCTTTGCCTCGGGCGAGGCCGAGGAGGCGCTTGCGCAGCTCGATCGCGCGCTGGGCATCGTCGACAACGCCGATTTCCCGGTCGCCTCCTGGCGGGTCTACAATGCCGCCGCCGAAATCTTTGCCAGTTGCGGGCAGGTCGACAAGGCCGCGATCAATCGCATTCGCTTTGTCGAGGTCGTGCGCAGGCTGGCGCAAAACTTCGAGCCGGACGATCGTCTGCACAAATCGGTGCTAACCACTCTGACGACACGAAACCTGCAATGGGAGGCGGAGACGCCTGGTGCCGCGCCACTCCGACGAGGTCCTGAGCGCGAAGTTTTTTGCTGACTAAGCTACTGCTACAGCGAAGAAATCCGGTCGCACTGAATTCGCCCCCGGCGCGCTTTGCCGGCACGCCGACGCCGTATCCCGTTGCTCGTCTCCCAATTTGATCCAGGCAAGAAGCCGGTGTATCAAGCGCTCGCATGATGAATCGCGGGAAGTGAGAGACATGGCCGAAGCAGACTTGGACGTTGTCATTCGGTCCATGGCAAAGAAGCAGGTCAAGGCCTTGAGCGATGCCGCCAGGAAGCGGCAGGGCCGGCTGATGGGAATGGCCGGCAAGGCAAAGGACAAGGAGAGCAGGGAGCGCTATCGCCAGCTGGCGAAGACCACGCGCGAGCTCGCCGCCGCGGCCGCAAGGCGTCTGGAGATCACCGCGGAAAACACGGCCGAGAGCTACGCCCGCTCGATCAAGAAGGCGGCGGAGGAATTGGCCGAAGCCGCGAAGGCCGCCAAGGACAAGGTGGCGAAGGAAACCGCGGCCGCCAAGACCGCTGGCTCCAACAAGGCTGCCAGCTCCAGGACAAAGCCGGCTGCAAAGCCCGCCAAGAAGGCTGCCAAGTCCAAAAAGGCCTGACCGGAATCAGCGGGCGGGACGTCGGCATGGCAGCCCTGATGCGCGAGAGCTTGCTTCGCAGCTTCACCGATGTGCAGTTACCATCGCGATGTCCTGCCTTTGGGAGATGGCCAGCGTCGCTGATCGGCTAGCCCCGGGATAATCTTCGAATGCGCGTATTTGCTGCCTCGCTCGCCACCGAAACCAACACCTTCGGCCCGATCCCGACCGGGCTCGATGCGTTCAGGGCCCGCGGCTATTTTCCGGCCGGGACGCATCCGGAGGCGCTGTCGTTCTTTGCCGCGCCGCTCTGGGTTGCGCGCCAGCTTTGCGCCAGCGAAGGCTGGACCTTGATCGAGGGCATGGTTGCGGGCGCGCAGCCGGGCGGGGTGACCACCCGCGCCGTCTATGAGCGGCTGCGCGACGAGCTGCTCGCGGACCTGACGCGCGCGCTGCCGGTCCAGATGGTGCTGCTCGGCCTGCATGGCGCCATGGTCGCGGACGGCTATGATGATTGCGAAGGTGATCTCTTGCGCCGGGTTCGCGAGATCGTTGGGCCCGGCGTCGTCATCGGCGCCGAGCTCGATCCGCACAACCACCTCACCGCCGCGATGACCGGCAATGCCGACCTGCTGATCGCGTTCAAGGAATATCCGCACACCGACATCGTCGAGCGCGCGCGTGATCTGGCGCGGCTGTCGAGCGCCACCGCGCGCGGCGAGGTGCGCCCCGTCCATGCCGTGGTCGATTGCGAGATGATCGTCACCATCCATACCACCAACGAGCCCGGGCGCAGCTTTGTCGACCGCATGACCGCGCTGGAGGGCCAGGACGGCGTGCTGTCGATCTCGCTCTCCCACGGCTTTCCGCTTGGCGATGTCCCCGATATGGGCACCAAGGTGCTGGTCTATACCGACGGCGACCAGGCCAAGGCGAACGCGCTAGCGCGGAGCCTCGCCGACGAGCTGATCTCCTTGCGCGAACGGCTCGCCGTGCCCTTTCTCGGCATCGACGCCGCGCTCGATCAGGCGGTGGCGTCACCGGCCAAGCCGGTCGTGCTGGCCGACAGGGCCGACAATCCCGGCAGCGGCTCGCCCGGCGACTCCACGTTCATCCTGCGCCGCATGCGCGAGCGCGGCATCGGCAACGCCGCGATCGGTCCGATGTGGGACCCGCTTGCGGTCCGCATCGCTTTCGAGGCCGGCCTTGGCGCGCGCCTGCCGCTGCGCATCGGCGGCAAGGTCGGCCCTGCCTCGGGTGATCCTCTGGATCTCATGTGCGAGGTCAAGGCTCTCGTTCCGGACATGATGATGACGGGCCTGTCTGGTGCGCCGACGCCTGTCGGCGACGCGGCGCTGGTTGTAGCGGACGGTATCGAGATCGTGCTGATCACGCGGCGAAACCAGGCGATGGGCACCGACGTGTTCACAAACCTCGGCTGCGACCTCGCGGCCAAGGATATCATCGTCGTCAAGTCCGCCCAGCACTTCCAGGCGGCGTTTGCACCGATTGCGAAAGCCGTGCTGCATGTCGAAGCGCCGGGCGCCGCGACGCCCGACCTCGCAAGCCTGCCGTTTCGCAAGATCAAGCGCCCGAAATGGCCGCTCGATCGGTGACGGCCGCTGCAACAACGAAAGGAAAGTCAGCTCGAGATGACAGGCACGGTCGATCCCGTCACCCGCTCGGTGGTCCAGCATCGGCTGAGCGGCATCGTCGCCGAGATGGGGGAGGCGATGCTTCGGACCTCCTATTCCCAGATCCTCAACTCCAGCCGCGATTTCTCGCTGGCGATCTGCGACGTGCAGAGCCGGTTGATCGCGCAGGCCGACCATATTCCGGTTCATGTCGGCGCGCTGCCCTGGGCTGCGCGTGCGGTTGAGGCGCGGTTTGCGGATGTTGCGCCCGGCGACGTCATCCTGATGAACGATCCCTATCATGGCGGCAGCCATCTGCCCGACATCACCGTGTTCGTGCCGGTATTCGCCGATCGGCGCCGGCTGTTCTGGACCATCGTGCGGGCGCATCAGAGCGACATCGGCGGCGCCACCCATGGCGCCTACAACCCTGATGCCACCGAGATCTGGCAGGAGGGCCTGCGCATTCCCCCGATCAGGCTCTACGAGGCCGGAAAGCTGCGCGACGATATCCTGGACATGCTCGCGCTGAATGTTCGCAACGCCCACGACTTCCGCGGCGATCTCTTCGCCATGATCGGCGCGGCACATCTCGGCGAGCGGCGGCTGCAGAAGCTGTTTGCCGAACTCTCCGCGCCGGTGGTGGAGGCCGCGATCGAAGGCGTGCTCGATGCGGCGGAAGCCCAGGCCCGCTCCGTCATCGCGACCTGGCAGGACGGTGTCTTCACGGGCGAGGCATTTCTCGACGACGACGGTCGCGGCCACAATGACATCCGCATCGCGGCCAGGGTGACCAAGCGCGGCAGCGACATCGAGGTCGACCTTTCGGCTTCGGATCCGCAGGTCGCAAGCTTCGTCAATTCCTCGCATGCCAACATGCATGCGGCGGTGGCGATGGCGCTGTTCTATCTGATCGATCCCGACACGCCGAAAAATTCCGGCGCGCTGCGGCCGCTTAAGGTGATCGCCAGGGAGGGCACCATCGTCTGGGCGGAGCCTGGTCACCCCGTGACCCTCTGCACCAGCCATCCCTCCAACGAAATCGTGGAGGCGATCATCAAGGCGCTTGCCGGCTCCTGTCCTGACCGCGTGATGGCCGGCTGGGGCCGCCGCTTCCGCATTGCCATCAAGGGGGAGAATCCGCGCAACGGTCGCGGCTTCATCTGGCATCTGTTTCATGCCCGTCCCGGCGGCGGTGCATCGGCCGGCGGCGACGGCTGGTCGTCGATCGGGGAGTGGCACTCGGTCGGGGGGCTGAAGTTCGGCAGCATCGAGGTTGCGGAAGCGCGCTTTCCCCTGCATTTCCGCCATCACGAGTTCCTGCCGGATTCCGGCGGCGACGGCCAATTCCGCGGCGGGCTCGGCGTCGCGCTCGACCTTATCATGGAAACCGAGACGATCGCGCTCGGCAATACCGCGGGCGAGGGCACGCGGCACGGCTCGGCGGGAATGCTCGGCGGCGAGGACTCGAAGCCGCATCGCTACCGGCTGCTCTCAAGGGACCGGCCGCCGCGCGAGCTGCGCACCAAGGAAGTCGGCATCGAAATCCGCCCCGGCGATTGCCTGGAGATCCGCTCGGCCGGCGGCGGCGGCTGGGGGGCGCCGGAGAAGCGCACCACCGAAGCCCGTGAGCGCGACCGCGCGGCCGGGCTTGTCACCCAAGACGCCGCCAAGGCGCTGAAGGCTTGAGCATGCTCACCATCGGAGTGGACGTCGGCGGCACCTTCACCGATCTCGTCGCCATTGACGCGACTGGCCGCACGGTATTCGCCAAATCGCCGTCGACGCCGGCAGATCAGTCGATTGGCGTGATGGCCGGGCTTGAGGAGCTGGCGCGTCGGCTAAATCTGTCCGTCCGCGAGATGCTGGCGCAAACCCAGCGCCTCGTGCACGGCACCACGGTTGCGACCAATGCGCTGCTCGAGCGCAAGGGCGCCCGCGTCGCGCTGCTCACCACGGAGGGCCATCGCGACGTCCTCGAGATGCGCGAGGGCCTCAAGCCCAACCGCTACGATCTGCGCTCGACCCCGCCCGAGCCGCTGGTCCCGCGCGCGCTGCGCTTTGGCGTGCGCGAGCGGCTGCGGCCGACCGGCGAGGTGTTGACGCCGCTCGACGACAATTCGCTCAGCCAGGCCATCGCCGCCATCAAGCAGTCCGGCGTGACATCGGTCGCGATCTGCTTCCTGCATGCCTATCGCAATCCCGCGCATGAGATTGCCGCGGCCGAACGCGTGCAGCGCGAACTGCCCGATGTCAGCGTGTGCCTCTCCAGCGACGCGCTGCCGCAGATCAAGGAATACGAGCGCGTCTCGACCACGGTCGTGAACGCCTATGTCGGTCCCGTGGTGCGCCGCTATCTCGAGCGGCTCGAAGCGCGCCTTCACGAAGCCGGCCTGAAGGGCGGCCTCTTCATCATTCTGTCCCATGGCGGCATGGCGCCGGTCGAGGAGGCCGCGCGGCTCGCGGCGGCGACCGTGCTGTCGGGTTCGGCGGGCGGCATCTCAGGCTGCCGGCGTTGTGCCGACATGCTGGGCCTGAAGGATCTCGTCGCATTCGACATGGGCGGGACATCGACCGACATCTCTCTTGTTGCGGACGGCCGCGTGACGCTGTCCGCCGATGGCGGGCTTGCCGGCGAGCGCATCGCGCTGCGCAGCCTCGATATTGCGAGCATCGCCGCCGGCGGCGGCTCGATCGCCTCGGTCGATCGCGGCGGCATTTTCAGGGTCGGGCCCGAAAGCGCCGGCGCCATGCCCGGGCCGGCGGCCTATGGCCACGGCGGCCTCGCCGCCACGGTGACCGATGCCAATGTCGTGCTCGGCTATCTGGATGCGAAGGCGTTCATGGGGGGCGCACGTCCGCTGGACGTGGCTGCTTCCGAAGCGGCGATCGATCGGCTCGCGGGTGCACTGAAGATTGGTCGCATCGAGGCGGCTGCGGGCATTTTCCGGCTGGTCAATCTCAAGATGGCCGACGGCATACGCCTGATGACCGTGCGGCGCGGCGTCGATCCGCGGCGCTTTGCGCTGCTCAGCTTCGGCGGCGCTGCCGGCCTGCATGCCGTGGAGCTTGCGCGCCAGCTGGATATTGCCCGGATCGTCGTGCCGACCACCGCATCGGTGCTCTCGGCCTGGGGCATGCTGACCAGCGATCTCCGCTATGAGCTCAGTCGCACCCATTTCGAGAGCGGCGCGCACTCGACGGCAGGGGAGGTGCGGGCGATCTTCGCCGATCTCGAGACGCGCGCGACCAAGCGGCTGCGCGGCTGGTTCGACGGACCCATTGCCGTCGAGCGCTCCGCCGAGATGCGCTACGGCGAGCAGATCTTCGAAATCGATGTCCCGCTCGACGGCATTGACCTCAATTCGCCGGCGCTGATCAAGGAGATCGAGGCGCGCTTCCACCGCCGCCACGAAGAGCTCTACACCTACGCTTCGCCCGACCAGGAGGTCGTATTCGTCAATGCCCGTGTCGCCGCGATCGGCGCCGTCGCCGTGCCCGAGCAGGACGCGCGTGTGGCGATGTCGACCGCACCCTGCGTACCGCGCAACCGCCGCAAGGCCTGGTTCGGCCTCTGGCGCGAGGTCGATGTCTATGCGCTCGACGATCTCAAACCGGGGCAGACGCTGCAGGGACCGGCAATCATCGAGGCCGAGACCACGACGGTGGTGATCAATGAGGGGGATGCGCTGGCGGTGAATTCGCTGGGCTGGCTGGATATCCGGGTCGGCGCAGTTCGCCTCGTCGCCTAACGTTGGTCCTGGCCCGCCTCACGCCGCCAAACGGTCGAGCAAGGCGAGCATGACCGGAGCGTCCGGCATCGGCAGCACTGCGTCGATGCGGTCGATCAGCCGCTGCTCCAACAGCGTGTTGCGGGCCTTGCCGATGGTGCCGAGCGGACCGCGGAAGCCGTGGTCCTCCCAGGCCATCTCCAGTACGGTCTCGCTCATCAGCGCATCGATCAGGTCATCGGCCTGGCGGTCGATGCTGATCAGGGGATGCGCGGAAAACACCGTCGGCTGCGGATAGAGAATGACAGGCTTGGCCGGGGCGTTCGCCTCGACCCGCTTCCAGCGCTCGGCATCCTGCAGCACCCATTCGACCAGCTGGTTCTCGTAGCCGACGATCAGCGGCTGCGCGCCGACACCGCCGCCGATATAGTCGTCAAACAGCTTGCCCGAGGACGGCGGCTTGAAGCCCATGCGGCGGAACACGGTCGCGACGTCGCCATTGATGCGGTCCAGCGTCTCCAGCATCACCACGTCGCCGCTGAGCAGGCTTGCTGATAGCCCTGCGAACATGAAGCCCGAATTGGATTTGTTCGGATCGGTGCAGACCACCCGCGCGCGGCCGAACAGATCGGCGACTCCGATCGCAGCCCACGATTCGCCGGCGATGATGGCCTTGAGCAGCTTGGCGAGGTCGATCTTGTAGCGCGGTCCGCCGGCGGCTTGCGCGAGTCCGCCCTTCACCAAGCCGTCGGCGACACGGTCCCAGGAATAGAGCACGATCGGCGAATTGAAGATCACCTGGTCGCGCGAGATCTTCACACCCGAGGCGCGCGCGACTTCGACCAGCACGGAGGAGGAGGGCCACAGGAATTGCGGCTTCTGGTCGAGCAGCGCGCGCTCGCGCACCATCTCCACCGATCCGGCCCGCCGCGCATCGAGGACCAGCCCGAACCGGCGCTCGAGCACGTCGCGGACCCGCGCATTGGAGAGAAAACCTTCCTTCTCGCCGCCGGCAAAACCGAACAGGTGCCGCGCTTCGCCGAGATGGCCGGCGATTTCCGGATGGCCGCGCAAGTAAACATAGCCGCCGGTCGCTGCGGCGCTCGCGGCAACCAGGCCGACCCCGAATGCGCGGCGCGAGATGGCCATCACACTGTCCCCTTCTTCTCCACAGCCGGCGCGCCTGACGGCGTCGGCCCGAGATCCTCGTCGAGCGAGCTTTTCAGGAGCTTGAGCTCGATGTCGAGTTTGTCGAGATCGCCCTCCTGCAGATTGGCCGCATAGCGCGTGAACGCGGCATCGAGCCGCTCGATCAATTCGCCGGTCGCCGTGAGCCGCGCGGTATCCGGGAGAGGACTGCGCTGCAGTGCGCCATACGCCTCGGCGATCTCAGCGGCGCGCGGCAGATAATAGGTCAGGAAGCGGCGGACCCGGTCAATGCGCAACGGGTCGCGCTCGATCGCCGCCTGAATGTCGCGGGCGGTTTTGGCAAGATTCCGCACGCGCTCGGCCGCCGGCCGCGTGCGCATGGTGGCCGCGGCGGCCTCCAATCGGCTGGTCAACGGCTCGGCTTCGGTGAGGAGCTCGCGCGCGAATTCGATCCGGCCACGGGCTGCGCCGCTGGCGTCGAGCTCGGCAAACAGCTTTCGCGGCGCCATTGCCGCAACGATCCCGCCGCCGGCCAGCGCACTGACAACGCAGGCAATCAGGAATGGCATACCGACGCCGATCGTCAGCACCGGCAGCAGGATTGCAGCGGCGGCTCCGCCCGCAATCCAGCCAAATCCGGTCGGCGTGGCCGCCATTAATTGTATCCTCGCAGGGCGCGAAACGCGTCACTCAGATTTTTCGTCCCGTCGAACACGCGGCCCCCGGTCAGCCTGGCAAGGTTGTCGAGCTGGCTGCGATCGGCGTCGCTGCCGAACGTGACGCCGAAGACCGGGACCCGCCGCCCGTCGGCGCGCCAGGCAGTCTCGAACGTCGACATCGTTCCCTGGCTCTTGCCGTCGGTCATGATCACGATCGCGGGCAGGTGCGCGCCTTCGTCGAGTTGCGGCTTCATGGCGGCCAGCGCTTGCGCCCCGCAGGTATAGAAATCCGTGCCGCCACCGGCGCGCAAGGTCAGCGCGCGGGAGAGGAGGACCGCCTGCTCGCTGTCCTCGCCGCTCGCACGCGCCATCCACAGCACATGATCATTGAACGGCAGGATGAGAATGTCATCCGCCTTGCTCCATTGCACCAGCACCTCGCGGGTGCGGGCCGGGGTCAAGAGGAAGCGCATGGCGTCGAGCAGCTGCGTCTCGCCGACCCCCTGCATGCTGCCGGAGACATCGAGACACAGCGCGGTGAGCGAGGGCCGGCGCAGCGCCTCCTGATAAAGCGCCAGCGCCTTCTGAATCACCGCGGGCTCGGGCGGGCGGATGACCGTCAGCTGCCGGGACGGATCGAGGTTGGTGGCGGCATCCGCCGGCAGCAGCGCCGCGCGGCCAAGCTCCACCCGGCGACCGGTCTTGGCGATCCGCGCCTGGGTGTCGTTCTTGAGCAGAAAGGCCTGCAGATCGGCAAAGAAGTCCTCGAGCTCCTTGCCGCGGCCGCGGTCGACAAAGCCGAGCGGTGAATCGGCCATCGATACGCCGTCGGCCGGATAGATCGCATAGAGCGGCTCGTGGCCATCGGCGATCAGCCTGTCATTGGTCTCCTTGATGATGGCCTCGTAGTTCCACATCGCCTGATAGTGCGCGCCGCTCTTTTCACCGTCGCGGTAGAGGTCGGCCAGCCAGCCGCTGGAGCCGGCGCTGCGCTCCACGCCTTTCAGGAGCGCGCGGACGGTCGCAAGCACCTCGGGCTTGTCGAGGTCGCCCGACTCGATCAGGTCGGGCTTGCCGATCCCCGCAGCCAGCATGGCGAGATAGGCGGATGCGCCCGAGTTCGACTGGGTGGCCGAGGTCATCAGGAATCTGAGCCGGCTGGTCTCGACCGCTGCGAGAATGTCTTTGGTGGTGACCTTGGCGCCGACCCAGTTGAGCTCCTGGGCCCTTGAGCGGCGGACGCCGAGAATGACCGGCATCTGCGCGATCGACTTCACCGATTTGACCCGCCGCGCCGTATCGAACATGTCGATCCAGATCGAGGCCGCCGGCCACACCGCGTCCGCCGCCGGATCGTTGCCCGCCTTCAGCGCCAGCGCGATGTCGAGCGAGCCCTCATAGCGCATGGTGCAGGCGGCGTTGCGCGACTTGCAGAACTCCTGCACCAGGGGCTCGAGCACCTCGTTCTCCGAGCCCGACAAAATGGTGAATTGCGGGCCCGGCGCGCCACAGCCGCCAAGCAAGGTTGTGACAAGCAGCGCGGCCAGAGGGAGAAATCTGCGCCGCAGGGATGAAGCGACGGTCATGCAGATCTCGTCATGCAGACGCCTTGGTCACAGCGGATCGGAGCTCATCGGTCAGTTGCGCCATCCGCTGCTCGATCTCGGCCCGCTTGGTGCGGCCCTGTTCCTGCACATTGAGCACGCCCGAAATGGTGTCGATCAAATCGCGATTGGTCTTCTCCAGGGTCTGGATGTCGACAATGCCGCGCTGCGACTGCTTTTCGATCTCGATCGCCTGGGTCTTCATCATCTCGGAAGCCTGGCGCATCATCTCGTTGGTGGCATCGGTGACCGTCTTCTGCAGCTCCAGCGCGGATTTTTGCCGGTTGAGCCCGAGCAGCAGGATCATCTTCTGCTTCCACACGGGTATCGTGAGCTCGGTGGTTGCCTGCAGGTTCTCGATCAGGGTCTCGTCGCCTGACTGCACGATGCGGATCTGCGGCAGCTGCTGGATGCCGATCTGGCGCGCCTGCTGCAGATAGAAGATGCGCTTCTCCAGCCGGTCGAGCGCCTGGACTGCATCCTGATAGGTCTGGGCGGCAAGCATGGCATCGCCGCCCGCGCTCTGCGCCTTGGCCGCCCGTTCCAGCTCGACCAGCTTGCCGCCGCGAAATTCGCCGACGAACGCCTTGCCTGCCGCGATATGCGCGTCGAGCGCGCCGATCGCCACCTTGGTCTGCTCGTAGAGATCGTCGAGCAAGGCGATGTCGCGACGCAGCACCTCCTTGTTGCGGTCGAGATCGACGCAAACGCGATCGATCTGCGAGGCGACGTCGCCGAACTGCTCGGTGAAGCGCCGAAGCTTCGCCTCGGCGGAGGAGAACAGCCGACTGAGGAAGCCCGAGTCCTTCAGCGTCGCCGGATCAAGTCCGCGCGCCTTGGCCAGGATATCCGAGAGCAGCTTGCCGGTGGTCCCAAGCTCGCGGTTCTGGGTCTGCGCCAGGATGCGGTCGGCAAACTCGACCACCGAACGCTGGGCCCGCTCGCCGAATGTGACAATGCGCGAGCGGTCGGAAATATCGATCTCGGTCTTGATGCGTGCGACCGCGGATGCATCCGCAGCTAATGCCGGTACGCCGATGGTTTCACTCACGCCTCGCTCCCGGTTCTGGGCGCACCGCCATTATACCACGCCGCGCTGTCACTGCAGCTAAGCCCGGTCTCCTCGACAAATTGATGACAGCTTGCGCGGGTGCTCCGCAACGTGGCGCGAGATTCGAATTTGGTTTTCAATTTCAATGGTCTGCGACGTCACAAATCTTTCACAAAACGCGCCGTCACG
>Ga0070738_10005485_pt1 | contig 14027 bp, 9 predicted proteins | sample Coa_R2_2_FD_66446 | JGI IMG/M metagenome (GOLD analysis project Ga0070738, IMG submission 66446) | Surface soil microbial communities from Centralia Pennsylvania, which are recovering from an underground coalmine fire - Coalmine... | ecosystem: Environmental > Terrestrial > Soil > Unclassified ... | reverse complement strand
TCGCGCGCAGTCCAACGGCAGCGGATGCGCTCCACGGAAGGATTCAATCGCGCAAAATGCTCCCCGAGGATCCGAGCGCCGGATGCCTCCATCGCCCTGCGCAGTTCAGCAATGCCCTCCTTGACGGCTCCTTCGTCGTCGTTTTTCTTTGCCGCTTGCTTCCGGTTGCTCAGGAAGCCGCGGCGCTGCGCAAGGTGATACAGCGCCCGCCCGAGCAGGTGCGGCTCGAGCGGCTCGTCAAGGGCCGAAGCGCGGAGGATGTAGGGCATGGTGTGCTCGGGCTCCGGAAACGCGCCGGAGTTCGCCTTTGCACGGAACCATGGTGAGGACAGGATCTTGCTGTCGAGTTGGTTGAGCAGGTCCTGGCGCTGCTCAGGTGTCGTCGGCGGCCTGTGCCCGCTTAAGGAACGTTCGGAAATATCCGGCGCAGACGGGAGAAGTCCAAAGCGCTGGAGCAGGTTGAAGACCTTTGTCAGACGCCGCTGCCGCCGCTACAACAACCGCCGATGGAGGCGTGCTTCACGGCGCTTCAGGTTTCTCGACTCCTCGCGGCCGGACTCCACGTCGCCCTCCATGCCGGCGTCAAAGACGCGCACTCCGGTTCGAACAACTTGGGCCGGCTCGCCGTCAATAAGTTCGATAATGGCCCATCCGAGAGAATTACTGCCCAGATCAATTCCCAGAACATAATCCAGATGTTCAGACACAAGTCACCTCTTGACAAAGAATAAATTGGCGGTATTATACACCTGTGTATCTCAGCAGCGGTTCCTGCTTATCTTAGTAAGCGGGTTCTACCTGCGTAAGGCAACGCTCGAAACAGCGACCTTCAGCCCCGCCCAGTGCGGGGCTTTTGATTTTAAGACCTGCCCGCTCAGGCGCAGGGGTTCCGCGTTGCAAACTGCCCTCCCTGGCGAAAATGCACGGCCTTTGATGACGCATGAGATGGCTTTGGCGCAGGCTTGCAGATTGGCTGCCGCAAAATGAATTCCGATCGAGAAAGGCGACCGCTTGAGCCGTGCTGAAGACTCCACATGCGGGAACTTCGATTGTGAAAGGGCACAACTTCAGTTGGGTCAAAAACGATGGTCTGCCTGATTTGACCCTGACGCTATCACGCCTCGATCCGTGCTTCGGACGCAGGGATTGACGATAGGAACCGCGGGCTTCCGTTGAAGAGTACGATATGAGAAGAGTCGCGCGCACTCCACGTCGAACTCGTGCGGCGCGCCTTCGCGTGTATGCCTGAGCCGCCGTTCGGAGCAAAGGGCGTCGTGTGCTTCCGGACCGGGCATGGAGGAGCGGCGCCGCAGGCTGTTGCGCAAATCCTCGTGTTGTAGGCTACCGCCCAGTGAAACTGCTCCGAATGGGACAAGTGGGATTTTCGTCAAATATTCAGAAATGAATTGTCAACTACAATAATATCAAGAGGTTGGGAAAACAGGGGGCGGTGGCAAATCTCGCGCGCGAGAAACTTTTGTCCTCTGGGCGCACATCGTGCAAGAATTCCACTCTCGATAAATTCTTCGCACTCGTAGCCTGGCGGAGGGAGAGGGATTCGAACCCCCGAGCCCCTTTCGGGGCTAACGGTTTTCAAGACCGCCGGTTTCAACCACTCACCCATCCCTCCGCAGTCTGTTTTCTTAACTTACATGCTCTTCCGTTGATCGTCAATCGCCACGAGTTCGGTGAATAGTCGCAGGGCGGTTGCCCAAGCTGGTGTGCAGAGGTAAAATAACAATGTCTTGCGGGACCTTGTGCGAGTGATTCATCAATCCTCAGGCCGGTGACGGGCCGGGGCAACCGCTTTTGCGATCTTCCAATAAGGACCGCTGCCGCGGATGGCAGTTGTCGGTTGTTTCTCCAATAGAATTCGAGGCGCTGAACGTGAGTCCAGTGACTGGGTCACACACATTTAATTCTTCTTCGATCCCGCCACCTCGAGTTGCGATCGAGAATGTTGAGCCTGAAATTCAAGGCGGACGGTTTCCCATCAAGCGGATTGCCGGCGAGCGCGTTGTTGTGAGCGCAGACATCTTCGCCGACGGACATGATGCAGTCTCTGCTGTGCTGCTTTTTCGCCGGGTTGGAGAGCCGGCGTGGAATGAAACGCCGATGGTGGAAGAAGTGAACGACCGCTGGCGCGGCAGCTTCACGGTTCTCGAGCTCGGGCAGTACGAATACACTTTGCAGGCCTGGGTCGATCATTTTGAATCCTGGCGCAGGGGGTTCATCAAGAAGATTGAAGCCGGACAGGACGTTACAGTTGATGCGATGATCGGTGCGGACCTTGTGGAACACGCGGCGCGGCGAGCAGCGAACGGGGATGCGCAGAAATTGAACGAATACGCTGCGGCCCTTCGAATGAGAGACGTGCACGCGCCGGCCGATTTCATGACCATCGCGCGAGACGAACATTTAGTGCGGCTGATGACGAAACACTGCGATCGCAGCGCCGCTTCGACCTACGGAAAGCATCTCATCGTTGAAGTTGACCGCGAGAGGGCGGGCTTCGGCGCATGGTATGAGATGTTTCCCCGCTCCTGCTCGTCTGAACCCGGGCGCCACGGTACGTTCCAGGACTGCATCCGGCGGTTGCCTTACGTGGCTGAGATGGGCTTTGACGTTCTTTACCTTCCCCCAATTCATCCCATAGGAAAGACCAACCGGAAAGGGAAGAACAATAATCCGGTTTCCTCTGACGATGACATTGGCAGCCCGTGGGCGATCGGATCTGCGGAAGGCGGACACAAAGCGATTCATCCGCAACTCGGGACGATCGAGGATTTTCGCCGGCTTGTTCAAGCGGCCAAAGATGCCGGGCTGGAGATTGCATTGGACATCGCCTTCCAGTGTGCACCGGACCACCCTTATTTGAAAGAGCATCCGGAATGGTTCCGCTGGCGCCCGGATGGCAGTGTGCAGTATGCGGAAAATCCTCCAAAGAAATATGAAGATATTTACCCGCTGAATTTTGAATGCTCCAACTGGCGGGAACTGTGGGAGGAACTGAAAGAGGTAATACTGTTCTGGGTGGGCCAGGGTGTCCGCATCTTCCGCGTGGACAATCCTCACACGAAGCCTTTTGAATTTTGGGAGTGGGTTATCAAAGAAATCAAGGGTCAATATCCTGATGTTATCTTCCTTGCAGAGGCCTTCACCCGACCCAAAGTGATGTACCGGCTTGCGAAGCTTGGGTTCACGCAGTCGTACACATATTTCGCTTGGCGCAACACGAAATGGGAACTGGAGCAATATTTTAAAGAATTGACCCAGACCGAGGTCCGAGAATTTTTCCGTCCCAGCCTATGGCCCAACACTCCGGACATCCTTACAGAATATCTTCAGACAGGTGGGCGACCGGCGTTCATTATCCGGCTTATTCTTGCTGCAACGCTCGGAGCGAACTACGGATTATACGGGCCGGCATTCGAACTTTGTGAAAATAGGCCGGTGAGGCAGGGGAGCGAGGAATATCTCTATTCCGAGAAGTACGAGATCAAATACTGGGACCTTGATCGGCCAGACAGTCTGAAACCCCTGATCACCCGGGTCAATCGGATCCGACGTGAAAATCCCGCACTGGCGAGGAATGACCGGCTGAGGTTCCACAGCATTCACAATAATCAAATCATCGCATACAGCAAGACCACAGAAGACCTCGCAAACATGATAGTGGTCGTCGTGAATCTCGATCCGCACTACACGCAGTCAGGCTGGCTGGAGTTGCCACTCGATTATTTTGGCCTTGATCCCCACCAGACGTTTCAGGCCCATGATCTTCTCACAGACGAACGCTACTTATGGCAAGGCCCAAGGAATTATGTGGAGCTTAATCCACACGTTATGCCCGCACACATTCTCCGGATACGGCGCCGCGTCCGGAGCGAGCGTGACTTCGACTATTTCATGTAAGCATTCAGGCTTGTGGGCGGGGGCCTTTGAGTGCCTCGCGCTTCTGTCGGGAATCAGAATAAGTGAATACAACGCAAAAAGCGACATTCGGAACGCTGCGCAGGCTGGCGGCCGCCTACGGTATTCAGTCCTCTTATCTGAATATCCTGGACGGCAGGCGGCGTCAAGCTTCCGCCGAAATCTTAACTTCCGTGCTGCGGGCACTGGGTGCGCCCCTGGCGCATCCCGAAGATGCTTCTGTCGCCCTCAGGGAACGCAGGCGCGACATCTTCCGCAGAGGTCCGGATCCCGTGGTGACAGCCTGGAACGGGCGCGGCGCGGAAATCAGGTTCCGGCTTCCTGTGAAAAAGACTGCGCGAGTGTGGCGCTGCTCTCTGAAGTTCGAGGATGGTGCAGAGGAAACCTGGGAACTCTCGCCGGATCGCAAAGCGGGCGCATCGCGTTTGAAGAAGACGAACGTCGAAGGCGATTCTTATTGGGAGTTTGACATGCCGTTGCGGCAAGGGCTGCCGCTGGGCTATCACTCGCTGACAGTCGAATCCGGAAATCACTCTTTTCAGACGCTGGTAATTTCGGCGCCGCGCAAGGCGTTTGTTGATGCGCGCTGCGCCGAAAAGTCCTGGGGCGTTTTCATTCCGGTTTATGCTCTGCGATCGGATTCCAACTGGGGGGTTGGCGATTTTGGCGATCTCAGGGAGTTGATCACGTGGGTCCGCGAACGTGGAGGGTCTTTGGTGGGCACGCTTCCCGTGCTGGCGGCATTCCTGGATGAACCTTTTGGCCCGAGCCCGTATTCACCGGTTAGCCGGTTGTTTTGGAACGAACTGTTTCTGGACATGAACCAGATCCCTGAAATGGAGCAATGCCCGGAAGCGCGAAGGGTGATGTCGTCCAACGTTTTCATGACGGAACGAAAGGAGTTGCAGTCCATGCCCCTTGTCGATTACCGGCGGGCGATGGCCCTGAAGCGCCGAGTGCTGGGACTTCTTGCACAAACGATTTTTGATCGCCCTTCGCTGCGGCAGCAGGAATTTTTCCGTTACGTTGAATCTCATCCGGACCTGAAGGATTACGCCGAGTTCCGCGCCACGTGCGATCGCCGCCGCTGTTCGTGGTGGGTGTGGCCCAGGCCGGCGCGCGATGGAAAAGTGAGCAGTGAAGATTATGACCTCGAGGACATGCGGTATCACCTCTATGTGCAATGGCTGGCGGAGGACCAGATTCGCAGTTTTGCCAAGGGCCGGGATTCAAACGGCGAAGGTTTGTATCTGGATTTGCCCTTGGGCGTGAACCCGGATGGCTACGATGTGTGGCGGGGGCGGTCTTTGTTTGTGCTGGACGTCAGCGCCGGCTCGCCGCCGGACGGCTTCTTCACGAAGGGACAAAGCTGGGGTTTCCCGCCCATGCATCCGGAAAGGATGAGGGAACAGGGATACGCCTACTTCAGGAAAGCGCTTCAGCACCATCTTGCGCATGCGTGCGTCCTGCGTATTGATCATGTGATGGGTTTGCACCGGCTGTTCTGGGTGCCGAAGGGTGCCGAGCCGCAGGACGGAGTTTATGTGCGCTACCCGGCGGAGGAAATGTACGCGGTCCTGACGCTCGAGTCCGTCAGGCACAGGGCCACTATTGTGGGAGAGGATTTGGGGACCGTTCCGAGCTACGTTCGGCCTGCGCTTTCGCGCCACAAGATCCTGCGGACGTACGTTCTGCAATTTGAAGTTACCCCCAGCGGCCGGAAAACTCTCCCTGCTCCCTCGGAGAATTCGCTGGCCGCACTAAATACTCATGACATGCCGCCGTTCGCCGCCTTCTGGGAGGGATTAGATGTTCAGGACCGCGTCGCCCTGGGATTGCTCGACAAAAAAGGCGCAGAAATCGAATTAAGCAATCGGCGCAAGTTGAGAGAGGCGCTTGCGAAGTTTCTGTGCCCGAATGCTGACAGGCGGCGACTTCCGCCGATTGCCGACGTGCTGAAGGCTTCATTAAAATATCTGGGCAAAGGACGTAACAGAATTGTCATTGTTAACCTTGAGGATTTATGGTTTGAAAAGCAACCGCAAAATGTTCCCGGGACATGTGAAGAGCGCCCGAACTGGCGGCGTAAGGCAAAATACACCCTCCGGCAAATCATGGGAATGCCGAAGGTCCGGGAAATGCTTGAGGTCCTCAAGAATGCAAGGCGTGGAAAGGAGGATTGATGGATATGCCTGAAAACAACCCCACGCAGGCAGGCCGAGCGACGGGTGAAGTCTTTCCCGTACGGTATGATGTTTCGATGCTGACGGAGGACGACGTTTACCTTTTCAACGAGGGATCGCATCACCGGTTGTACATGAAACTGGGAGCGCACTTGCGGACTGTCGATGGGCAGGGAGGAGCGTGTTTCGCCGTCTGGGCGCCCAATGCCGAACTGGTGTCGGTGATCGGTGATTTTAACGGATGGGACAAAGAGAGCCACTTGCTCCGACCACGCGGCCTCTCAGGAATCTGGGAGGGCTTTATTCCCGGCCTCCAGCGCGGGGAATTGTACAAGTTTCACATCAAGTCGCGTTATCACGGATATCGGGTGGACAAGACGGACCCCTTTGCCATTTACCGGCAGGTGCCTCCGGAGACAGCCTCGCGCATCTGGGACCTGAATTACGAATGGGGCGATCACGAATGGATGGCGAATCGTTACAAGCATAATTCCTTATCCAGCCCGCAATCGATCTATGAAGTGCACCTGGGTTCGTGGGCCCGTGTTCCGGAGGAAGGGAATCGACCGCTGACTTATCGCGAAATGGCACATAAGCTCGCAGATTACGTCATGCGGATGGGCTTTACGCACGTCGAATTTCTCCCTGTGATGGAGCATCCCTTTGCAGGTTCATGGGGTTATCAGACAACCGGCTACTTCGCTCCGACCAGCCGCTTTGGGACCCCGCAGGATTTCATGTACCTGATCGATTATCTTCACCAGCATGGAATCGGCGTTTATCTGGACTGGGTCCCATCGCATTTCCCGACGGATGAGCACGGGCTGGCTTACTTTGATGGAACGCACCTCTTTGAGCATGCTGATCCCCGCCAGGGCTTTCACCCGGACTGGGGAAGCTACATTTTCAATTACGGCCGGAATGAGGTGCGCAGCTTCCTGATGAGCAGCGCGCTGATGTGGCTTGACATTTACCATGCGGACGGGCTTCGCGTGGACGCGGTTGCATCGATGCTCTATCTCGATTACTCACGGAACGAAGGCGAGTGGATCCCCAATCAATATGGCGGCCGCGAGAACCTGGAAGCGATCAGCTTCCTGCGCCGTTTTAACACGGACGTTTACCAGGCCCACTCCGACGTTCAGACGGTCGCGGAAGAGTCAACGGACTGGCCCATGGTTTCGAAGCCAACTTATGTTGGTGGGCTTGGGTTCGGGATGAAGTGGGACATGGGATGGATGCACGACATGCTCGTTTATATGAGTCAGGATCCCATCTTCCGGAAGTACCATCACAACACGCTGACTTTCCGAATGCTCTACGCCTTCACTGAGAATTTCGTGTTGCCGCTTTCCCATGACGAAGTTGTCCACGGGAAGGGATCGCTGATTGGAAAGATGCCGGGCGACGAATGGCAGCGGTTCGCCAATCTGCGCCTGTTGTTCGGATGCATGTACGCGCAACCCGGGAAAAAGCTGCTTTTCATGGGCGGGGAATTCGGTCAGGTGAAGGAATGGTCGCATGAGGAGAGCCTGGAATGGCACGTCCTTCAATATCCATGCCATGCGGGCCTGCAAAAATGGGTCGAGGACCTGAATCACATGTATCGCCGCGAGCCGGCGCTTTACGAACTTGATTTCGATCCCGCCGGGTTTGAGTGGATCGACTGCAGTGACAGCGACAATTCTGTGGTGACGTTTATCCGCAAGGGCCACTCAACGGATGATATTATTCTTGTTGCCTGCAATTTCACTCCCGTCCCGCGAACGAACTACCGCGTCGGTGTGCCGCGAGGAGGCTACTGGCATGAAATCGCGAACAGTGATGCCACACACTATTGGGGCGGAAACTGGGGCAACTTCGGCGGCGTCGAGGCAACGCCGGTTCCTTTTCATAACCGGCCGTGGTCCGTTTCAATTACTCTACCCGCGCTCGCGATCGTGTTTTTCAAAAGCAAAGGGCAGCGTGGATGAGCGTTCCACTGGGAGCAACATACCTGGGAGATGGGCGGTGCGAATTTCTGGTCTGGGCGCCCAGGGCGTCTAAGGTCGATGTCCAGATCGTGTCGTCCGCTCGCCGAACTGTCCCAATGCAGGAGCAGGAGCGCGGTTATCATCACGCTCTCATCGAGGGAGTATTTCCTGGAACGCAGTATTTTTTCAGGCTCGATGGAAAGACTGAGAAGCCGGACCCGGCTTCGCGCTATCAGCCCGAAGGCGTGCACGGGCCCTCAGAAGTGGTCGATCTTGCGTTCGATTGGCAAGACACAGGTTGGACGGGCCGAGACCTTGCGGACTATGTCATCTACGAAATTCACGTTGGCACATACACGCACGAGGGGACGTTTGAGTCGATTATTCCTCACCTCGATGGATTGTGCGATCTCGGCGTTACAGCAATCGAGCTGATGCCCGTGGCGCAGTTTCCGGGCGAGCGCAACTGGGGATACGACGGCGTCTATCCGTTTGCTGTCCAGAATTCCTATGGTGGACCGCTGGGGCTTAAAGCCCTGGTCGATGCATGCCACATGCGTAATCTGGCCGTAATCCTCGATGTGGTTTACAACCATGTCGGTCCGGAAGGGAATTACCTGGGGTTGTTTGGCCCGTATTTTACCGACCGCTATCGCACTCCCTGGGGAGACGCGATCAACTATGACGGCCCTGAAAGCGATGACGTGCGTCGCTTCTTTATCGAGAACGCGATTTACTGGACGAATTATTTTCACATCGATGCGCTGCGGCTCGACGCGGTGCACGCAATTGTGGACCCATCGGCGCGTCCGATTCTTGAAGAACTTGCAGCGGCCGTTCATCTTCAGGCGAAGGAACTGAAGAGAAACATTTACGTCATCGCGGAAAGCGACCGAAACGACTCAAGAATCATCCGCAGCCGAGAGGCAGGAGGGTATGGGCTGGACGCGCAGTGGTGCGATGATTTCCATCACGCGCTGCACGCGCTTCTGACGCCGGAGCGAAACGGCTATTATCAGGATTTCGGGCAGGTGGAGCACCTGGCAAAAGCCTTTCGTGAAGGGTACGTTTATTCCGGTCAGTATTCAGCGTACCGGAAGCGGAGGCATGGCAACTCGTCGCATGGGCTCCCAGCGGAGCGCTTTGTTGTGTTCGCACAAAACCATGACCAGGTTGGAAACAGACTCCGAAGCGAGCGGTTGAGCCGGCTTGTTTCTTTCGAGGCGCTCAAGCTGGCGGCGGGCGCGGTATTGCTTTCGCCGTTTGTGCCGCTGATTTTCATGGGAGAAGAATACGGCGAGACGGCGCCGTTCAGCTTTTTCACCAGCCATTCGGACCCTTGGCTGATCAAAGCCGTGAGAGAAGGCCGCCAGAACGAATTCGCCGCTTTCGATTGGCACGGCCGGATACCTGATCCGCAAAACGACGAAACCTTTCGGAGTTGCAAGCTGAATCACGATCTGAAAAAAGCGGGAGACCATCTGACGCTATATAATTTTGTGCGTGAATTGCTTCGATTGCGAAGGGAGCTACCGTCCCTGTCGCTGAACACCGGGAAAGAGATCGAGGCCACTGCTTTTGAAAGAGAAAAGCTCCTGTGGGTCCGGCGTGCGAACGAATACAGTCAGGCGGTGATGATTTTCAACTTCCGCGACACACCGGCGAATGTAACGCTGCCTTTTCCCAGGGGAAGCTTTAGAAAGGTCATCGACTCCGCCGATCAACTTTGGAATGGCGCGGGGAGTACTTGCCCTGACCGGCTGGGTGCGGACGGTGAGGCGCCACTCTCGCTTCCCGGATGTTCGTTCGTCCTCTACCAGTCCCTTTGACGGGATGGGCCTATGGCAGACAGGTACATCTGCATCCACGGACATTTCTATCAGCCGCCGCGTGAGAACCCCTGGCTTGAAGCGATCGAGGTACAGGACTCCGCCTACCCTTACCACGATTGGAATGAGCGCATTTCGGCTGAGTGCTACGGCCCGAATGCCGCCTCGCGGATATTGGACGGCGAAGGCCGTATTCAGAAAATCGTCAACAACTATTCCAAAATAAGAGCTTATCCTTAAATAACCGTTGAATTGTGGGAGGACTCGAGATGAGATAAAGCCCCGACACGCCGCAGATACAATCTTGGGAGGTTTCCGATGCTATTTGGGCGAAAGTTGAACCGCTGATTCCTGTTCGCCAACGGCCGCCCGAACGAAAATACAGACGTTGGCCGCGCGGCGGGTAGAAGCCGATGGCGTCGCGCAAAGTTTTTCCCGCCGTCGTCTATGTATTGCGAACGCGCTGCCAGTGGAAGGCGCTGCCGGAGGAGTGTGGCAGCGCGAGCGCAATCCATAAGCATTTCCAACAGTAATACTGGGGGCCTTCCTGGCGCAGAAGGCGGCCAAGGCGCGCGGCTATCAGCCGAAGATCACGCACCGGTGCGAGTAAGCCCGAGCCAGGACGACACAGTTCGGCTATCGGGCTCTGCTGGGCGGTGGAGCGAACCCATTCCTGGCTCAATCGTTATCGCAAGCTTCTGGTGAGCTTTGAAAAGGCAGAAGAAGGCTACTTTGTGCTGTTAACCCTGGCTGCGGCCGTGATCGGCTGGCTTCAGACGATTATTATTTACGGATCAGCGCTTAGTCGATCAACCGAATCGTACTCGAATTGAGACGCCCCCTTCATGACATCAGACGCTTGCCTTGGAGCGAGTAGCGCGTCTCCGATTGTGAGGTCCGCAGTCTTTCTACAGCAGGAAGCGCCGAGCACTTTTCGGCGTCGTTAAGATTTTGTCGAGGCCCGGGGTCAGCAGAAGGTCCGCCGGATATCGGTCCGGCACGATGAGCAGTTCGACCGAGGAGACCTTTTTCAGAAGTTCGCTGGATCCTTTGAGGCCCACGACGAAGAACGCAGTGGAGAGAGCGTCGGCGGTGACGGCGTCAGCGCACAAAACGGTGACGCTGGCCGTGCCCGTCACTGGATATCCCGTGCGCGGGTCGATGATGTGGGAGAATTGTTCGCCCATGATCTCGACATAGCGTTCGTAGCTGCCTGAGGTAGCGACGGCCAGCCCACTGGGCAAGGTGAGCTTGCCTAGAATGCGCGAGCGGTCGAAGGGGTCGCGCACGCCGATCTGCCAGCCCTCTTTCCGCGACGGGCGCCCGAAAGCGCGCACGTTGCCGCTGAAGTCGATGAGGAAGTCTTCGATCCCTGCCCCCAGGCAATAGTCGCAGGCGCGATCAACGGCGTACCCCTTGGCGATTCCCCCCACGTCCACCGCCATGCCAAGGATGGGAAGAAAGGCGGTTCCGTCATGGAGCACCAGCCTGCGGTAATCGACGAGTTTCAAACGCTCGCGTATAGACTGGTCCGACGGAATTGTCATCGGTGCCCTCGCGCCGTTGAATCCCCAAAGACTTGCCAGCGGGAAGACCGTGTAGTCGAAGGCGCCGTCGCTCAGGTTCCCGAAGTGCCGGCAGAGATCGAGCACACGGAAAGTATCTTTTGAAACCGCAACCGGCGCCGCACCCGCCATTCTGGCAAGCTCGCTAATGGCGCTGTCGGGCCGGTACGCGCTCATCTCACGTTCCATCCTGTCGAAGATCGCGCGAATGTGTTCGGTAACGGATTCGATGCGGTCGGCATAGGCCGCGCCGAGCGTGATTCCAGCCATCGTTCCCATGGAGCGGAACGACCGGCTGGGGAGTTCAGTGTCGCGAATGAAACCGCCACGCAGACCTGCGCCACCTAACAGGCCACTGAGAAATCCCCGTTTGTTATGCTGAGCGAAGCGAAGCATCCCTGCTTTACTTTGAGAATCCATGCCAAAATCCTTTGCTTCGTTCACAATGGCATGTCCACGACCTCTTCCCGCAAACCTCTCAGGAATACCAGGGACGCGTGCGGTTCTTGAGGCTGGAAAGCACGTCGATGGCGGTGTTCACGTCCTCGACCACCTGGAAATCGAACATCCCCACATTGATAAAGTCGGCGCCGTTCTCAAAGGCATACCGAAAACCGTCTTTGGGATGGAAGGCGCCAGCCGCCAGGACTTTGAAGGCGATCCACGGCTTTTTGATGGTTGACATAACTTCGATGGTCTTTTCCGGGAAGAGGTCGAACATGTTGTCATCCCAGTGGCCCTGGGCAAGCTTCGGATCGACAATCGAAAACTCGACGCGATCCTTGAGCGGAGTCGCCGACCAGTACTTATCGCTGTGAAAAGTCTTCACATAGTAGTCGGGATCAAGTCCCGCCTTCTCGCATTGGATCGGTACCTCGATCGAGTGTGCGCCGATGCCCGCCGGAACTCCTTGCTTCTTGATGTAGTCGAGCGCGTTGGCCAGAACTTCCAGTTGCTGATCTTTGACGAAAAGGTCTCCTTCGACCCCCCGAATGTAGAGCGTGGTCCCTCCGTAGTCGATGGCCTGATCGATGACCTGCTTCATGTCTGCCGGTTTGGGTTGTCCCCAGATCTGGACGAGCGTCTGCATTTTAGAAGAGTTCAGCTCGCGATATTTCGTAAAGAGGGGCATCTGCTTGGGGTCAGCGCAAAAGGTGTTGATGCCTGCGCGCTCGGCCAGTTCGAGAGTCTCAAAAACCTTGCGCTCCGTGTTGTAGGCTTTGAAAAGCTGAGGGCCGTAAATCAGGTCCCGGGAATGCGAATACCCGCCGATCAGGTTGCCGCCCAGAATGAGGCGGCTGATTTTCAGATTGCCTAGGGTGCCCTTGGGCAGTTCCCCTTTCAAATCTTTCAGGCTCAGGTCCTGCAGCTTGATGGTGGGCCCCGTGATGGCGTGGACCTTCTCCCAGTTATATTTCCTGTCCGCCGCATATCCGAGAACTGCCAGGACGGGCGCACCTATCAGGTTCTCAAGGGTCTTGCGCCGGGTCATGGAAAGGGCGTCAGTTGGCGTGCTGGTATCTTGTGCGGTCGGCTTCTTCCGCGATTTCCAGCCGTGCCAGAACCGGTCAAGCCCCCACAACGCTCCCGCGGGCACAAACAGGAAGACCACCAGGACCACCAGTTCCACCAGGGTCTTGTTCACCACCATGTAATGGCCTTCCACCGGAGCCCAGTAATTTGTCCGGATCAGGGGCGGTTGCGCCAGGTAGTAAAGCGCCAGCAGCACGATCCCGCAGCCGCTGGTGAAACGGGTCACAACGCCAAGGATCAGAGCTAACCCGATCAGGGTCAACCCCCAAGTATTCAAAAGATCAACCGCACGCAGCATGCCCGGACTCGATCCCAGCCAATGGAAAAAGCCTGGGAAGAAACCGCGTGACAGCAGCAGATAGGGAGATGCCGTCCAGTACGGCGTCAGCAGCTTGGCAAGCCCTTCGTATAGCAACTGCCATCCGATGACGATGCGCAAGCACAAAAGAATGGCACTCATCTGCTTCCACGTCAGAGCTTGTTCAGCAAGCCCTCCCTTGCTCGTTTCACTCATGGTATTAACCTGTTCCGTCTGGCGCTTGCCAAATCGGGCATTATGAATGTCCAGGACGGTCCGCTGGAATTGGCCTAAAATACCGGGTTTATTAGACGAAAGGCTATCGTTTCGTAGAAAGCCTCGCAGTGATGCCAATCACATTTGCGTGTGCTACTTGCCTTAGCGTGGGCACCCGCGGACGCCCCTGCTGACGCGGAGCCTTGTCTTCTACGCTTTGCGAGTTCCTCAAGGGAATGGGGTGCGACGAGCGTAGGGTTCTTGAACCCGAAATCGTAAGTTAAAGCCCACTTTGGGAGGGGAATCAGATAATGAGAGGCTCTTGTCAGCCTGCTGTCTTGGGTTGGAGGTCCAACTTGCGCGAAGTTGGAATTTCATAATGTAAGAGTTTGTCGAACAAGGGGTTGCGCTTTTCGAGACCTCCCCAGGCCGAGGACAGATGGAGCACCGTGCGATGCCCGGCGCGGCCCAGAATCGCTCCACACAGAAACACCTGC
>Ga0070738_10005480_pt1 | contig 14039 bp, 14 predicted proteins | sample Coa_R2_2_FD_66446 | JGI IMG/M metagenome (GOLD analysis project Ga0070738, IMG submission 66446) | Surface soil microbial communities from Centralia Pennsylvania, which are recovering from an underground coalmine fire - Coalmine... | ecosystem: Environmental > Terrestrial > Soil > Unclassified ... | reverse complement strand
CGCACCACGACGGCCTCATCGCGCGTTGCCGCGAATTGCCGGCGATGCGCACGGCGATCGTCTATCCGTGCGACGAACTCGCGCTGGAGAGCGCCCTCGTCGCCGCCGCTGCGGGGATCGTCTATCCGGTCCTGGTCGGCGATCCCGTAAGGATGACCGCGCTCGCACGCGACCGCGCGGTCCATCTCGAATCGTGCGAGATCGTCGCCGCCGCCGATCCGCGCGCCGCCGCCGTACGTTCGGTCGAACTCGCTCGAAACGGTGAAGTGCAAGCCATTATGAAAGGCAGTTTGCACTCCGACGAGCTGCTCCACGCAATCGCCTCGCCGGATTCCGGCCTCCATACCGGCCGCCGGCTGACGCACGCCTACGTGATGGACGTTCCCTCGTATGCCGAACCGCTAATCGTAACCGACGCCGTCGTCAACATTGCGCCGACCCTCGACGAGAAGCTCGAGATCGCGCAAAACGCGATCGACCTCGCCCGCGCGCTGCACGTCGAGGAGATCCGCGTCGCCGTGCTTTCCGCGGTCGAAACGGTCAGCGCGCGCATCGGCTCGACGCTCGACGCCGCGGCGCTCTGCAAAATGTCCGACCGCGGACAGATCACCGGAGCGTCGGTCGACGGACCGCTCGCGCTCGACGACGCCGTGAGCGTCCAGGCTGCGCGCGAAAAGAATATCGTTTCGGCCGTCGCCGGACGGGCCAACGTCTTGCTCGTTCCCGACTTCGAGTCGGGCAATATGCTCGCGAAAGCGCTCATTCTTTTGGCGAAAGCGCGCGCGGCAGGCGTCGTGCTGGGCGCGGCAATCCCGATCGCCTTCACGAGCCGGGCCGACAGCATCGCGACCCACGTCGCCTCGCTCGCGGTGGCGCGTCTGCTTGCGGCCCGCGCGCCGGCTACGCTACGTGGAGCACCGCGGCACCGCGCAACTCGTCGTGCTTGAGCATCGCGAGCGCTCGATTCGCCTCTGCCAGCGGCATGCCGACCGTCGCGCTGCGAATCGGGATCTCGTCCGCGATTTTTAAGAACTCTCTGCCGTCGGCGCGCGTATTGGCCGTCACGCTTCGCAGTTCGCGCTCGTAAAACAGGTCCCGCTCGTATTCCAGCGGCGGGATCGGCGATAAGTAGATCCCTGCAACGGCGAGGACGCCGCCGCGATCCAGCGCCGTAAGGACCGCCGGAACGAGATCGCCGGCCGGTGCGAAAAGAATCGCCGCGTCGAGCGGCGCGGGCGGCTTTTCGATCGCCTCGCCGATCCAATCGGCGCCGAGCTCCTGCGCCAGCTCGCGATGGACGCCGCCGCGGCTCATCACGAAGACTCGGCAGCTCCAATGCTTGAGCACCTGCAGCGCCAGATGTGCCGAACCGCCGAATCCGTAGAGGCCGACGGTCGCGCCCGGGACGACTGCCGCGCGCTTGATCGCGCGAAAACCGATGATCCCCGCGCAGAGGAGCGGCGCCGCGTGCTCGTCGTCTATGCGCGACGGCAAGGCATATGCAAAATCCTCGCGCACGACCGCGTACTCCGCGTATCCCCCGTCGTGGTCCCATCCGGTAAAGCGCGCATCGGGGCAAAGATTCTCGCGGCCGCTGCGGCAGTAGCGGCAGACGCCGCAGGTTTCTCGTAGCCAGGCGATGCCGGCGCGATCGCCGATCCGAAAATCGCGCACGCCCGGACCGGTCGCCTCCACGACCCCGACCACTTCGTGGCCCGGGACGATCTGGGGATACTTGGGCGGCAGATCCCCTTCGGCGAGGTGCAGGTCCGTGCGGCAGACGCCGCACGCGCGCACCTTGATGAGAATCTCGCCGGCGGCCGGAACCGGCCGCGGCTTGTCGACGAGGTGCAGCGGACGAGTCTCGATCGCCGCGGGTTTGGCGAAAGCGAGCGCGCGCAACGGTGATAAACCTCCTACGGTTCGACCGCGATGGGTTCGCCGCGCGTGTCGCTCCTACTTTTTGCCGCCGAGGCGGAACGATGCACTCGACTAGCCTATAAAGGAAAGCGTGAAGCTCCAAATCGGGGTGATGGGATCCTCGGGCGGCATCTTGTCCGACGGCCAGCTTGCCCTCGCCCGGCGGTTGGGAGCCTTCATTGCGCAGCGGGATGCCCTCATCGTTACGGGCGCTTGCCCCGGTCTGCCGCATGCCGCCGTGCTGGGAGCGCACGAGGCCGGCGGTCAGAGTCTCGGAATCTCGCCGGCTCACTCGCGTGAGGAACACGTCGATCTCTACGAGTCGCCGCTCGAACCGTACACGACGATCGTTTTCACCGGCTCGGGGCTGATGGGGCGCGAGATCTACAACATCCATAGCTCCGATTTCGTACTCTTCGTCGGCGGCCGAAGCGGGACGCTCGGCGAGTTCTGTATCGCCTACGACGAGGGCAAACTGATCGGCGTGCTGCGCGATTCCGGCGGAATCTCCAATAATTTCCGGGAGATTGCGACGCTCTTCCAAAAGCCGACCGGCGCGGAGCTGATTGAGGATAACGATCCGCTGCAGCTCGTGGCACGCTGCGCGGAGCGATTTTCCCGGGAAGCGCGTCCCAGCGCGATGGCTTTCCAAGTGCCGCAGCGTGGCTGAGCTCACTTTCGTCGGGGCGGCGGGCACGGTGACGGGGAGCAAGCACCTCGTGACCACCAATGGAACGCGCTTCTTCGTCGACTGCGGGCTTTTCCAGGGCGCGCGAGAGATCGAGGCGCTTAACCACGCACCGTTACCGGTCGAGCCGGCACGGCTCGATGCCGTGGTCGTCACGCACGGTCACCTCGACCACGTCGGCTATTTACCGAAGCTCGTCCGCGACGGTTTTCGCGGTCCGATCTATTGCACGGCGCCGACCTCCGACGTCATCGAGATCGTACTCGAGGATGCCGCCCACCTGCAGCGCCATATGCACGAACGAGGCTTCGCGCAAGAACGATGCCACGGCTTGGCTCCGTTCTTCACCGACGACGACGTTCGGGCAGCCTTGGCGCAGCGCAAAACCGTGCCGCTGGAGAGCGATTTCAACGTCGGCGGCGCGACGCTGCGCTATCGCAACGCGGGACATATCATCGGCTCGGCATACGTCGAGATGGTCTGCGACGGACGGCGGACGATCTTCTCCGGCGACCTCGGGCACTACGACTCGGCGCTGCTCGAAGATCCGCAGCCGCTACGCAGCGCCGACACGCTCGTCTGTGAGGCCACGTACGGAAATCGCGACCATCCGGACGACGCCATGGGGGAGCTTCGGGCCGCGCTGCTTGCGGGCGTCGAACGGGGCGGACCGATCGTCGTGCCTGCCTTTGCGGTCGAACGGACGCAAGACTTATTGGTCGCGATCGGCCAACTTCAGCGAGAGGAACCGCGGATCGCTCCGCTCCCCGTGCACGTGGACAGCCCGATGGCGATCGAGGTGGATGCCGTCTTCGCACGCTTTCCGCAGTGGCATAAGCCCTTTCCGCAAGACGGCGGCGCGCCGTTCGGCTGCCGCAATCTCAATCTCCACGTCACGATGGCGGAGTCGCAAGCGCTCAACGACCTCGATAGTCCCGCGATCGTCATCGCTTCGAGCGGAATGGCGACCGGCGGACGGATCCTCTATCATCTCCACCGCAATCTGCCCAATCCGCGCGCCACGATCGTTTTCGCCGGATACGAGGTGCACGGTACGCTCGGACGGCTGATCGTGGACGGCGTTACGCCGATTCGAATTTTCGGCGATCGGCTCGACGTCCGCGCCAAGATCGTGCATCTGGCCGGGTTCAGCGCACACGCCGACCGCCGGGGACTGCTGCGCTGGATCGGGACGCTGGGCGCGGCGCGCCCCAACGTCTACTTAGTGCACGCCGAACCCGGGAGCGCGCAGGCCTTCGCCGCGCTGCTGCGCGAACGCGGCTTCGAAGCGGCGGCAGCGCAACGCGGCGAGAGCCGTCCGATCTAGGGCGTCGCCAGTACGATCTTGCGTATGTTGTTGGAACCCCAGTCGACGACGTACAGCGCGTTCGCCGTTGGATCGTAGGTGAGGTCGCCCGGCGTCGAAAATCGCGCCGCGGCTCCGACGCCGTCCACCGTTCCCGCGCTCTTTGCGCCCGCGACCGTGGTAACGGTTCCGGTGGGCGTCACCTTCCGCACGGCGTTGTTCGCCGAATCGGCGACGTACACGTTCCCAGCATCGTCGCACGCTACGCCGGTGGGACGGTCGAAGCTCGCCTGGGCGCCGGTTCCGTCGGTGAAGCCCCCGCGCGGCGAACCGGCGAGCGTCGAGACGCTGCCGCGTGCGTCGATCGCGCGAATTTCGTTGTTGCCGGTATCGGCCACGTACAGCGTATTTGCGGCGGGGCAGTACGCCAAGCCGTGCGGATCGTTGAAGGTGGCGCTCGATCCGGGACCGTTTGCATCGCCGGGCGCCCCGGTGCCGGCGAGCGTCACCGTTTCACCCCTGGCATCGACCTCGCGGACTCGGTTGCGGCAGGCCTCGGAAACGAAGAACGCGCCCGAACGCGGATCCGACGCAAGGCCCGCCGTGCCGCTGAACTGAGCCTGGCGCGCCTGTCCGTTGCGCCAACCCGAGGGTCCGCCGGCGAGGTAGCGCGATTTTCCGTTCGCAGGATCGATTGCGACCAGACCGTTGAACTCCGGCCCCGGAGCGCGAGGCTCCGAGCCGCACGCGACGCCGCCGACGACGACGTAGATATTGCGATCGCCTTCGTTGTACGTCATCGCGTTCGGCGAAACGGCATATGCGAGTACCGTCACTTCGCTGAGTTGATCGATCTTGCGGATCGTGTCTTTATTTTCCACGTACGGACCGAAAAACGGCGTCGTCCCGACGCTGAACTCATTCCAATCGCCGACGTAGATATCGCCGGTGACCGGATCCCTTACGATCCCATGCAGGTGGTCTTCGCCGCTGGGACGCGTAAAGAGATTCGGGTTGACGACGGTCGTAACGGTACCGGGCGCGGTAACGGTTACGGCGAGCGTGAGAGGCGCTAGGGCGAGCGCGGCAATAGAGATTGATAAACGCATGACGACCTTAGCGTACCTCCACGGGTGAGTGCGATTGGGATGGCCGCGTCAGCACGATGCGCACGGCCGCAACCAGCGCCTCAAACGCTTCGCGGCTAAGACGGCCGCCGATCGCCTCATCGAAGAGGCGCCCGGGAAGGTCCCGGCCGTACGTGCAGTGCGCTCGCACGTAAACGCTGGCGATGGGACCGAAGCGCCGCCGTACGATTCGTCCGGAGAACGAGGGTAAGCCTAAGCCCTCCCAACGGTCCCAGACCAGAGCGCTAACGTCGCCGCCCTTGGAATGGTCGTAGGAAAGCCGCAAGGCGTACAAACCTTGGACGCAAGATTCTCGAGTGGGCAGTTTTACGGCGAAGAACCGCGGCTGAGCGAATGCCGGCGCAAGGGCCGCCGGTCCGAACGCGGAGCCCGATGCCAGCCAAAACGTGTCCTCAAAAACGCGATCTTTCACAACCGAACCTCCCAAACGTTGCCGTAACACCTCACTCCAATGGTGCGCCATCCGTGGGAAGAAGTGGTGAAGGCGAGATTCACAAGGTCTTCCGGCGTTGCGGGTAGGCTCGTCTTATGAGCATCGAGGTCCACGGCTATGTCGCCCATCTTTGACGACCGCGCCGACGCCGGGCGCCAACTCGCATCACAGCTGCAAGAGTATCGGCAGCACGCCGATGCGGTGGTGCTCGCGCTCCCGCGCGGCGGCGTGCCCGTGGCATACGAAATCGCGCGGGCGCTGCGACTGCCGCTCGACGTCTACATCGTTCGCAAGCTCGGCGTCCCCGGCCACGAGGAGCTCGCCATGGGCGCCGTTGCGTCCGACGCCAGCTACGTGATGGACGACGGCATGATACAACGGCTGGGAATTACGCCGCGCCAGTTCCAAAGCGTGCTGGTTCACGAGTTCGCGGAGATCAAGCGGCGCGAGGCGGCGTATCGCGACGACCGGCCGGAGCCCGACGTCACCGCAAGGAGCGTCATCGTCGTTGACGACGGCCTCGCCACGGGGTCGACCATGTACTCGGCCGTTTCCGCGTTGCGGCAACGCCGGCCGCGCGAAATCGTCGTCGCCGTGCCGGTGGCGCCGCCCGAGACGTGCGCGGCATTGGCGCGCGTGGCGGATCGGGTGGTCTGCCCCCATCAGCCCGTTTATTTCGGCGCCGTCGGCGTGTACTACGCCGATTTCGGGCAGGTGAGCGACGGCGAGGTGCGGCGGCTGATCGATCGTGCCGGCACGGAGCGAGCGGCGTGGAAGGTCGCGTAGCGCTCGATCTGGCGGACGCCCTCGTACCACTCGCGGGGAATCGCGGCGATACCGACTCGCTTTTCGAAACGATCGCGGACGCCCCGATCGTTTTGATCGGAGAGGCAACGCACGGCACGCACGACTTCTACAAGGCGCGAGCCGAGCTGACCAAGCGATTGATCGCCGAAAAAGGTTTCACCGCGGTCTGCATTGAGGGGGATTGGCCCGATGCCTATCGCGTCAACCGATACGTGCGCGGCGCGAACGACGACGCCGACGCGGCCGGCGCGCTTGCCGGATTCAAGCGCTTTCCGACCTGGATGTGGCGAAACGCCGACGTCTTGGATTTCGTCGGCTGGCTGCGCGAGCACAACGACTTCTGCCAAACGAGCACGCGTCCGAAGGCCGGATTCTACGGCCTCGACCTGTACAGCATGTACGCCTCAATCGATGCCGTGCTCGAGTATTTGCAGCGCATCGACCCGGCGGCGGCCGGGCGCGCGCGACGTCATTACGAATGCCTGACGGCTTACGCCGAATATCCGCAAGAGTACGGGATTGCGGCGGCGCGAGGTTTGGAACCGCGTTGCCGAGACGAAGTGCTGGCAGCGCTGCTGGAGATTCAGCGCAAGGCGGCATCCTACGCACGCCTCGACGGCCGCGTCGCCGAAGACCAATACTTCTACGCCGAGCAGAACGCGCGCATCGTCGCCAATGCCGAGCGTTACTATCGTGCGATGATCGACTATTCGGCCTCGACCTGGAATCTGCGAGACGAGCATATGGCCGAGACGCTCGATCGATTGTTGCACCATCTGGCGCGCGAGCGCGGCAGCGCCAAGGCGGTCGTCTGGGCGCATAACTCGCACGTCGGCGACGCGCAGGCCACTTCGATGGCGCTGCGGGGCGAGACGAACATCGGCGCGCTGGCGCGCCGCCGCTACGGCGACGCCGCCTTCGCTATCGGCTTCTCGACCTACGGCGGCAGCGTCACGGCCGCTTCGGATTGGCACGCCCCCGAGGAGCGCAAGCTCGTATCGCCCGCCCGTCCCGACAGCTACGAATACTGCTTCCACCGGCTGGGCGTTCCGCGATTTTGGCTCGATCTGCGCGGTCGCCGTCCGTACCTCGAGGGGCTGGCGCCGCAGGCGCGGGAGCGCGCGATCGGAGTGATTTACCGCCCGGAGACCGAGCTGCAGAGCCACTACTTTTACGCGCGGCTGATCGATCAGTTCGACGCGATCTTCCATTTCGACGTCACGCGTGCCGTCGAGCCGCTCGAACGCAGCGCCTTGTGGCGGGAAGGCGAGCCGCCGGAAGCCTATCCTACGGGGGAATGACGCTCTCGCTTACCGATCTGAGCGCCGAACGCGTCGCGCTCTTGCTGGGACTCTCGCTCTTCTTCGGCTTCGCCTTCGAAGAACTGTACGCCGACGAACTTCCGCGTCGGCCCGGCGGCGTCCGAACGTTTCCGCTATTGGCGCTCGCCGGCGGCGCGCTCTATCTTCTGGAGCCTCGCTACGGCGCGGCCTTCATCGCCGGCCTTCTGATCGTCGGGTCCTGGATCTACGCCTACGTTCGACGCGAGATCGAAGACGAAACCAATGCGGTCGAAGGCGCGTTTATCGTTCCCGTTTGCAATATGCTCGCGTACGTACTCGGCGCGGTCGCCTTGACCCAGCCGCTCTGGTTTTGCGTGGCCGTTGCGGTCGCCGCCGTGCTGCTTTTGGGCGCGCGCCGCACCCTGCACGACTGGGCACAACGCGTGCCGGGATCGGAGGTCGTCACCGCCGGCCAGTTTTTGATTCTCGTGGGCGTCGTCTTGCCGCTCTTGGCAGGCCGTCCGGCAATTCCGCACACGACGATCACGCCGTTCGGCGTCTGGCTCGCCGTCATCGCGGTCTCGACCATCTCGTACGCGAGCTACCTGCTTCAGCGCTACGTCTTTCCCAAAGGCGGAACGCTCTTGACCTCCGTGCTGGGAGGCCTCTACTCGTCGACCGCGACGACGGTGGTCCTCGCGCGACGCGCGCACGACGAGGGAATGACCGCGGAAATCGACGCCGGCATCGTTGCCGCGACCGCAATGATGTATCTGCGCATCCTCGTCGTTTGCTCGATCTTTAATGTAGCGCTGGGACGCGAGCTTGCGATTCCGCTCCTGGCGCTGGCCGCGATCGGTGCGGCAATTTCGGCGCTTTTTTTCCGCATGGCGACGCCCTCGAACCAGGCTACTGCCTTCCCCAATCCGCTGCAGCTATCGACCGCGTTTCTCTTCGCGCTTGCTTTTGTTGCGGTCTCGATGCTGGCGACCTTTGCCGAGCAGCATTACGGCAGAGGCGGCATCTTCGCGCTCGCGGGAATCGTGGGCATCACCGACATCGACCCCTTCGTCTTGAGCTTGGCGCAGGGCGATGTGGCCGGAATCGGCACGACGACGGCCGCGAGCGCGATCCTGATCGCGACCTCGTCGAACAACGTGCTCAAAGCGCTGTATTCGGTGGTATTCTCAGGCCGGCGTGCGGGCGCGGTCCCCGCGCTCTTGCTGGGGCTGCTGGCGCTCTTGGGCGTCATCGCCGCGCTCGCGATCCTTCGCTGACGCGGCCGGTTCGTGCACGACCAGTACGGGAATAGAGGATTCGCGCAGCACCGTTTCCGCGACGCTTCCCATGAGGAAGTGTGCGATGCCGCGGCGTCCGTGGGTTCCCAGCACGATGAGATCGGCACCCGCCCGCTTCGCATAGTTCAGCAGCTCGAATGCGGCAGCGCCGCTCGCGACGCTCCCATGGGCCTTTATCCCGGCCTCGAGCGCGCGGCGCGTCGCCTCGTGCACCAGCCGCCGCGCTTCGTCTTCCATGTCGCGGACCACCAGGTCCATCGCCGGACTCGGCGGCGCCGTTCCGGTGAGCAGAATCGGATCGACGACGCAGCAGATATCCAGTTGCGCCCCTTGAGACCGCGCGAAGCCGATCGCGACGTCGAGCGCTTTGCGGCTGCATTGCGAACCGTCGAAACCGACGGCAATTCGTTCGAACACAACAGCAGCGTAACGCCGTCCGGGGAAGAACTCATGAACTTTGGGAAGACGCTTCTTCCCAATCGATTCACCGGTCCGTAACTCCCAGTCGTTACCCTACGAGAGTGAATCGCTATCGCTGTCGCGCACTGACCGTTTTCGCAGTGCTTTTTGTGCAGGCGTGCTCCGGAGGCTCGCAAAGCCTCGTCACGACGCCCGTCATCCAAGACTCGATCGCGCAGACCGTGACGGCGAGCGGCACGCTCGCCGCACAGGATACGATCCTGGTCGGCTCCGAGGTCTCCGGCACGGTCGCGCAGATCTACGTGGATTACAACAGCCAAGTTCGTCGCGGGCAAGTCCTGGCGCAACTCGAGCCGAGCCTTTTTATCGCCGCGCTCGATCAAGCGCAGGGAACCCTCGCTCAGCTCCAGGCGCAGCGCGCGGCCTCGGCCTCGACGGTATCGAGTGCCTCGTACGTAAGCTCCGCCGCGCAGAGCACCGCAGAATCCCAGCGCAAGCTCATCGTCGCGGCCGACGAGGACGTACGCAAGACCCGCAGCGCCCTTGCGTTGGCGCTGCTCACGCTCCATCGCGACAGCGCGCTCCTGCGCGAAGGCTACGTGGCGCAGAACGTCGTCGATGCCGACGTAACCGCGGTCGCGACCGCGCACGACGCCTACGTTGCCGCACTGACCGCCGCCAAAACCGCGCGGCTTTCGAGTGCGGCGAGCGAGTATCAAGCCGGCAGCGCGGGCGCCCAAGCCGCGGGTTCGGCGCAATCCGAGCGCGCGAGCGAGGCCGCGGTTCGCGCCTCACAAGCCGCAGTCCGACAAGCGCAGATCAATTTGGAACACGCAACGATCGTCTCGCCCGTCGACGGCACCGTAATTCAACGCAACGTTTCGGTAGGACAGACCGTCGCGGCGGCACTGCAGGCGCCAACGCTGTTCACGATCGCCAAGGATTTACGCAAGATGGAGCTTGACGTCGCCGTCGGCGAACCCGATGTCGGCTCCGTGCGGCCGGGCCAGCGGGTCGCGTTCTCGGTGCTGGCATACCCGGGGCGAATTTTTACGTCGACGGTGAACGAAGTCCGTCAGAACCCGACGGTCGTCAACAACGTCACGACGTACGATACGGTCGCATATCCCAGCAACCGCGACGGCGCATTACGCCCGGGCATGACGGCGAACGTGCAGATCACGGTCGCAATCTACCCGCGCGCGACGATCGTACCCCTGGCCGCGCTCCAATGGCGGCCGAGCGCCGCCACTGCAAAGCGCTACCGGGTCGTCGCTCCGCCGGCCTCGGGCGAAGGCGTGCGGGGCGCTCCGTCGATCTGGGGCGCAACGGGCGCCGGGTCGAACGTCGCGGTCTCGGTCGGAAGCCAAGCCGCCTGTTACGTCGCAGAGGGCAGCGAGTTGCGCGGGGTTCGTCTCGCGGTCTTGGCGATCGACGGAACGCGCGTCGGCGTCAAGCCCGTCGGCGGCGCGCTGGCGGCCGGCGATCGCGTCGTCGTCGACGACGGTACGGCGGCTGCCGCAACCGCGTCGCCATGACGCCGACGGTGCAGACGCACGACCTCAAGCGCCTTTTCCCCGTGGGCAAGGAGTTTTTCGCAGCGATCGACGGCATAACGTTTACGATGCAGCAGGGCGAGTTCACCGCGATCATGGGACCGTCGGGATCGGGCAAGTCGACGTTCATGAACATCATCGGCTGCCTCGACCGTGCGACGTCCGGTACCTATTTACTCGACGGCATCGACGTTGCGACGCAAACGTCCAACGAACTGGCGGCGCTGCGCCGGACCAAGATCGGTTTCGTCTTTCAACAATACAATTTGTTGCCCCGCACGTCGGCGCTGGAGAACGCCGAGCTTCCGATGATGTACTCGGGCGTAGGGGTCGACGAGCGCCGCGCGCGCGCGCGAAAGGCCTTGCTGGACGTGGGATTGGACGAAAGCCATCTGCGCTCGAATCCGAACGAGCTCTCCGGCGGCCAGCAGCAGCGCGTTGCAATCGCGCGCGCTCTCGTGAACGATCCGAGCCTCATCTTGGCCGACGAGCCGACCGGCGCGCTCGACTCGCGGACCTCGACCGAGATCATGAAACTCTTCCTCCGGCTCAATAGCGAGCGCAACATGACGATTCTGATGGTCACGCACGAGCTCGACGTCGCCCGCTACTCCAATCGGATCGTAACGTTCCGCGACGGACGCATCGTCGGCGACGCTCCGTCGACGGCCGCGGACGCCGCTTCGTGAACCTTCGCGCGGCCGTAACCATCGCGCTGCGGGCCCTGCGCCGAAACGCGCAACGTTCCATGCTGACCGTCTTGGGTATCATCATCGGCGTGGCGGCCGTGATCGTGACCGTCGCCATCGGAACGGGAGCGCGCGGCTCGATCGAAGCCTCGATCGCGGGACTAGGCAGCAACGTGATCGTGATTCTGCCGGGCAGCCTCACGCAGAACGGCGCCAACGTCGGGCTCGGTGCGGCGTCGACGCTGACTCTCGACGACGGGCTCGCGATCGCGCGACAGGTCCGCCACGTGGCGGGCGTCACGCCGCTGGTCAGCCTGCGCGAGCAGGTCGTCTCGCAGTACAGCAACTGGCAGACGAACGTGGTGGGCGTCTCGCCGGCTTGGCCGTACGTCCGGAACTGGACGCTCTCGAGCGGCTCGTTTTTCAACGACGCCGACGTCGCGACGAGCGCGAAGATCTGCGTGATCGGAACGACCGTACGACGCGAGCTCTTCGGCTCGAACGAGCCGATCGGCGCGACGATCACGATCCGCAACGTCCCCTTCCGCGTCATCGGCGTCTTGACGTCCCGAGGCCACACCTTCGGCACGGATCAGGACGACACGATCGTCATTCCATACAGCGCGATGCTCGAGCGCCTCTCCACGTCGTCCAACGGCCCCAACGTCGTGAGCGCGCTCATGATCTCCATCGATTCTCCGGCCAACATTGGCGCAAGCATCGCGGCCGTTTCCGAGCTTCTGCGCGTGCGCCACCGGATCGTACCGCCCCAGAGCGACGACTTCTCCGTGCGCGACCTTGCGGATGTCGCGAAGGTGATGACGACGGCGGGACAGACGCTGCAGGTTCTGTTGGCTTCGATTGCGACGGTCTCGCTGGTCGTCGGAGGCATCGGGATCATGAATATCATGCTCGTCTCCGTGACCGAGCGGACGCGCGAGATCGGCCTGCGCATGGCCGTGGGCGCGCCGGCCGGCGCGATCCTCGCGCAGTTTCTCGTCGAAGCCGTCGTGCTGTCGGTGGCAGGCGGCCTGATCGGCGTCGTCGTCGGCGAGCTTGCGTCGGCCGTGGCGGCCCGCATTGGCCACTTCCCCTTCGCAATCTCGCTTCCCACGATCGTCGTTTCGCTGCTCTTCTCCGCCGTCATCGGAATCGGCTTCGGATATTACCCGGCGCGCAAGGCGGCGCACTTGGATCCGATCGAGGCGCTGCACGCCGAATGAGAATTTCCCGAGAAGGCGGCCCGGCCGGGATTCATTTGGAATTCCTTGCCGGCGCGTAGCCTAAAGCCATGTTTAAGAATATCGCCGTCGCCGTCGACGGCTCGCCCTGCGCCGAGCATGCCTACGAGCTGGCCCTGCGTCTTGCGAGCCATGAAGGCGCAACGCTCGGGGTCTGCTCGGTAGCCGACCCGTCGCCGCTGTACGGTACGCTCGAACCGCCCGCCATCGTGGAGGCCGCGCTCGCGCAGATTCACGAACAGGCGCAGCGCTGCGTCGACGAGGCATTGGCCAAAGCCAAGGCCGCGGGCGTCGTCGCGAATGGAAGCGTCCTCGAAGGCGAGCCCGCCTACGAAATCGTGCGCTTTGCCGGCCGGCGAAAAGCCGACGCAATCGTGATCGGAACGCACGGACGCTCGGGTTTGCGGCGATTGTTCATGGGAAGCGTCGCCGAAGGCGTGCTGCGGACTGCGTCCATGCCGGTAATCACGGTCCGGGAGCATGCCTACGTCGAGCCGGAGGGCGAGCCGCAAGACGAACGACAAACCGAAGCTGCATCGTGAAAGGCCGAATCCTTGCCGCGGTCGACGGATCGGAATATGCGTTGCGCGCGCTGGACGTCGCCGCAGATCTCGCTGCGAGTCTGAACGGCGAATTGATCGCGTGCCACGTCGTGGATCTCTCGCGCGCCGCCGTCTTGAGCGGCGGTGAGGCTCAACTCGTTCCCGGCTGCCTAGAGGAGCTGCAAGACGAAAGCCGGCGCATTCTGGCGCAAGCGCTGGCGCGCGTCGGCGGACGAGTCGCCGCGTCGGCGCGCAGCGTCAAGGGAACGCCCGTCGAAGCCATCGGGCGTCTCGCGCAAGAACTGCGGCCCGATTTCATCGTGATCGGAAGCCACGGGCGCACGGGGTTGGCGCGCGCCCTCGTCGGCAGCGTGGCCGAGGGCGTGGTTCGAGCCGCACCGGTGCCGGTCGTCGTCGTTCCTCGTCCGCACGGCGCCAAGGATTTCTTGCAATCGGCGTAGCCGGCCCGCTTCAATAAGCTGCCGGCGTTTTGGCACCACGTTCGAAAAGCCGAGCGAATACCGCTCCGAAGACGAAGCCGCCCACGTGCGCCACGTATGCGACGTCGTTGGGCGTCTGAGCCGTTACCGCTCCCGCGTTCCAAAGCTGCGTAAGGAACCACACGCCGATCAGAATCACCGCCGGTATGTAGGCGACTCGCACGAAAATGAAGATGACGAGAATCGTTCGAATTTGGTCGTTTGGAAA
>Ga0070738_10005476_pt1 | contig 14041 bp, 9 predicted proteins | sample Coa_R2_2_FD_66446 | JGI IMG/M metagenome (GOLD analysis project Ga0070738, IMG submission 66446) | Surface soil microbial communities from Centralia Pennsylvania, which are recovering from an underground coalmine fire - Coalmine... | ecosystem: Environmental > Terrestrial > Soil > Unclassified ... | reverse complement strand
GGACGAATCGAAAAATCGCCGGGCCGCTCCGCGGGCCGCTGCAGCTCCATTTTCACGGCAAGCGAAGCCCTAAAATCTCGGCGGTTTGGCGGCGGGAAGCTCGCCGTAATCGGCGCGGACCGCGTGCGGGCTGGAGGCGGGCGCAAGGGAGCTCGCGGCCAACGCGGCGGCCGCGGCGGCTGGCGTGACGGCGGGGTCGAATGCGCGCACGAGAAGACCGCGTTCGCCGAGCGCGTCTAGTACGTCCTTCGGCGCGCCGATCACGGCAAGCGGCGCTTGCGCGCCGGCCTCCGCGTCCAAGGGCGACAAGGCCTCGAGCACCTGCCGGGTCGTGCCCGAGGCGCGGCGCGAGGCATCGCGCACCCGGAATCGCGCGGAAACGACTCCGGGGCGGCCGACGACCACGGCGAGCACTCGCTCGAATCGGGCTCCGTATTCGAGCAGATCGAAGGAATCGATCGGCACCAGCGGCCGCTTCCAAACGGCCGCCAGCGATTTGGCATACGCGATTGCAATCCGCAAGCCGGTAAAGCCGCCCGGCCCGACGCCGACGGCAAGGCGGTCGATCTGTTGCGGCGCGATCCCCGTTTGACGCAAAAGGTCGTCGACGATGGTTAGTCCGCGCTCCAAGGCAACGCCGCCCGATTGCGCGCGCGCGCCGGCGATAGAACCGCCGCTGGAGACGGCGGCGGAGAACTCCCCGAGTGCGCCGTCGAGTGCAAGAACGTTCATTGCGGCGGTCGAATCGAAATCGTACGCGGCCCTTCTCCGGCGCCTTCGATTTCGATTTCGTAGCGGCGCGCGGGGACGGCATCCGGCACGTTGCGCCACCACTCGATCAACGCGATCGCGCTCCCGTCCAGCGCCTCTTCGAGGCCGAGCTCGGCGAACTCGCGCGGGTCGTCGAGCCGGTAGAAATCGAAGTGCTCGATCGGCGGATCGCCGTCGTACCGGTGGCGGAACGTGAAGCTCGGGCTGCTGCTTTGGTCGGCGCCGTGCAGAGCCGCGACGACGGCGCGGACGAAGGTGGTTTTGCCGGACCCCAGCGGTCCCGAGAGCGCGACGACGTCGCCCGCACGCAGCCCGCGCGCGAAGAACTCGGCGAATTGCCGGAAGTCCTCTTCGGTGGGAAGCGTTAGGCGCAACGGAGCAAACCGGCGAGAAGTCGAAGGGCGTAATTCATGAGTGCAGGTGACCATTGAACAACGATATCGTATCGCAGGTCAACGTCGAAGATGAGATGCGGGAGAGCTATCTCTCGTATGCGATGTCGGTCATCGCTTCTCGCGCGCTGCCCGACGTTCGCGACGGCCTCAAGCCGGTACAGCGCCGAATTCTCTACGCGATGCGCGAGATGGGCCTCGATCCCAGCAAGCAGCACCGCAAGTGCGCCGGCATCATCGGCGAGGTGCTCAAGAGCTATCATCCTCACGGCGACGGTTCGGTCTACGATGCGTTGGTGCGCATGGCTCAAGATTTCACGCTGCGCTATCCGCTGGTGGACGGCCACGGCAATTTCGGCTCGATCGATCCCGACCCGCCGGCGGCCTATCGTTATACCGAGGCGCGGCTTGCGCGGACGGCGCTCGACGTGTTGGCCGACATCGACAAAGAGACGGTGAGGTTCGTTCCCAATTTCGACAATCAGGGGGTCGAGCCGAGCGTGCTGCCCGGGCGTTTGCCGCAGCTACTCGTCAACGGCTCGAGCGGAATCGCCGTCGGCATGGCGACGAACGTTCCGCCCCACAACCTCAACGAAATCGCCGATGCGGTCGCCGCGGTCATCGACGACCCCAACGTCTCCGACGATGATCTCTGCTCGATCGTGCAGGGGCCCGATTTTCCGACGGGCGGCACGATTTTAGGACACGAAGCGATACGCGAAGCGTACAAAACCGGGCGTGGATCCATAACGATTCGCGGAAAAGCCGAGATCGTCGAAGAGCGCGGCAAGCACAAGATCATCATCACGGAGATCCCGTACCAGGTCTACAAAAGCCGGATCGTCGAGGCGATCTCGGAGGCCTACGCCGAAAAGCGAATCGTCGGCATCGCGCGCATGGACGACGAGTCGAACCGCAAAGGCATGCGCGTCGTCATCGAGCTGCAGCGCAGCGCGACGCCCAAGATCGTCCTCAATCAGCTCTTCAAGCATACGCCGCTTCAGGCGACTTTCGGCTTCAACATGCTGGCGCTCGTGCCGGTGGGCGAGCCGCGAGCCGACGGTTCGGTCGCGCTCGAGCCGCAGGTGCTCACGCTCAAGCAGCTCCTCGAGTACTTCATCGAGCACCGCAAGACGGTCGTCACGCGGCGCACGCAGTACGACCTTCGCAAGGCCGAGGAGCGCGCGCACCTGCTCGAAGGCTACCGCATCGCGCTCGACAACATCGACGAAGTCATCGAGATCGTGCGCGGCAGCCAGACGACCGATGAGGCCAAGACGCGGCTCTCCGCGCGGTTCGGTCTCAGCGACGTTCAGTCACAGGCGATCGTCGACATGCGCCTGCGCACGCTGGTCGGCCTCGAGCGCAAGAGGATCGAGGACGAATATGCCGAGCTGATCAAGACGATCGCGGAGCTGCAGGATATTTTGCGCAGTCCGCGCCGGATCGCCGCCATCGTAAAGACCGAGACGCTCGACGTCAAGAAGCGCTACGGCGACGAACGCCGGACGACGATCGAAGCGGCGGAGAACGAGATTTCGATCGAGCAGATCACGCCGAACATCGACGTGGTCGTCACGTATACCGTCGGAGGCTACATCAAGCGGGTCTCCGTCGATACTTTTCGCACCCAGAGCCGCGGCGGGCGCGGCGTTACCGGTATCTCCAATCTCAAGCGCGAAGACGTCGTGCGCAATTTCTTCGTGACGAAGACGCACGATCACGTGCTGTTCTTCACGAACATGGGACGCGTCTACCGGCTTCGCGGCTACGAAATCCCCGATACGACTCGTCAGGCGCGCGGCACGGCGCTCGTCAATCTGCTGACGCTTCCGCCCGGCGAACAAGTCACGGCCGTCTTTCCGGTCCGTCATTTCGAGGGCGAACGGTACCTCGTGATGGTCACCAAGCGTGGGGTGATCAAGAAGACAAAGCTCAGCGAGTTCGCCAACGTGCGGCGCAACGGTCTGATCGCGATCAACCTCGATCCGGGCGACGAACTGCTTGCCGTCGATCTCTCCGACGGCTCGCGCGACATCATTCTCGGGTCGACGGCGGGCATGGCGGTGCACTTCAACGAGAAGGACGTCCGCCCGATGGGACGGGTGGCGCGCGGCGTCAAGGCCATGACGCTCGAGAAGGACGACACGGTCGTCGCGATGGACGTGGTCGAAGACGAGCGGCGGGAGGTCTTGCTCGTCACGTCGCTGGCCTTCGGAAAGCGCACCCCGATCGCCGATTACCGGCATACGTCGCGCGGCGGCAAAGGCGTCAAGGCCTTCGCACGGCAGCGCGACGACATCGGCCAGGTCGTCGATCAGATTCTCGTCGCACCCGACGATCAGGTGCTGATGATCACGTCCGGCAACCAGGTGATCCGGCTCAAGGTCGGCGACATCCGCAAGACCGGACGCGACGCCAAGGGCGTGCGCCTGCAGCGGCTGGGCGAAGGCGACGAGGTCATTGCGATCACGAACCTCGGCAAGCAGGCCAAGCAGATCACCGAGATCACCGGCGAACCGCAACAACCCGAGCTGTAGGAGTGTTACAAGAGAAGTATGAGTGCATTACCAGACGTTACGCAGAGCAACTTTGAGAGCGAAGTGCTGCAGAACCCGCAGCCGGTGCTCGTAGATTTTTGGGCGCCGTGGTGCGGGCCGTGCCGGATGCTCTCTCCCGTCGTGGAGAAAGTAGCCGCAGCGCACGCCGGCAAGGCGAAGTTCGTCAAGCTCAACACCGACGAAAATCCGACGCTGGCCGGTAAGTATCAGGTCTCCGGCATTCCTTGTTTGATTCTGTTCAAGGGCGGGCAGCCGGTGGATCGTATCGTCGGTTACGTTCCTGAGAATACCGTCTCGTCGATGCTCGCCAAACACGTGGCGTGAAATCGATTCCGGCCATGCACCGGGTGCTGGCCGACGAACGGATCATCGCGTACGAATCGGAGCTTGGGAGAAACGTTGTAAAACGCGCGGCCGAAGAAATCTTCGACCGCGCGCGTGCTTCGGACGACCGATCCTACGAGCCGATCGTCGCCGGCCTCTGCAATCGTCTCGAGCGCCTGTGCCGCGAGCGGTTGCTGCCGGTGGTCAACGCGACCGGCGTCCTTCTCCATACGAATTTGGGGCGCGCGCCGTTGGCATCCGAGGCGCTGGCCGCGGTCGTCGAGCTCGCGCGCGGTTACTCCAACCTCGAATACGATCTGGAGAGCGGCGAGCGCGGTTCGCGTTACGGACGCGTTTCCGCCGTGCTCAACGACGTCACCGGCGCGCAGGATTCCCTCGTGGTCAACAACTGCGCCGCCGCGATGCTGCTCGTACTCGATACCTTCGCGAAGGGCCGCGAGGTGATCGTCGCGCGCAGCGGGCTGGTCGAGATCGGCGGCGGCTTTCGGATTCCCGAGGTGCTCGAGCGCAGCGGCGCGACCTTGATCGAAGCCGGGACGACCAATCGCGTTTACGTCGAGGATTTCGAGCGCCTCCTTTCGCCGCGTACCGCGCTGCTGCTGCGCACTCACGCCTCGAACTACCGCATCGAAGGCTTCGTTCACGACCCCAGCGGCCGCGAGCTGGCGCAGCTCGGCCGGCGCGCAGGGGTGCCGGTCGTGGAAGACCTGGGCAGCGGCGCGCTGGCGGACCTGGCTCGTTACGGTGCGCCGCACGAACGTACCGTGCAAGAGGCGCTCGCCGAGGGCATCGGTCTCGTTACGTTCTCCGGCGATAAGCTTTTGGGAGGACCGCAAGCCGGCATCGTCGTCGGGCGCGCGCAGCTGATCGCGCGGATGAAAAGCAATCCGCTTCTGCGCGCGCTGCGCGTCGGCAAGATGACCCTAGCCGCGCTCGGCGCGACGCTGCAGCTCTATCGAGAAGGAACGCTCCTCGAACGGATTCCGATCTATCGCATGTTGTCGGCGACGATGGACGAGCTGCGGACGCGGGCGGCGGCCTACCTCGCCGGCATTCCCAACGCCCGCGCAATCGAGAGCGAAGCCTACGCGGGCGGCGGCGCGCTGGCGCAGGAGCGAATCGCGTCGCTCGCCGTCGCGATCGACGCCTCGAAGCCCGATGCGCTAGCCGCGGCGCTGCGGGCAAATGCGCCGCCGATCGTCGCGCGCGTCGCCGACCGCCGGCTGCTCCTCGATCTGCGCACGATCGCACCCGACCAAGACGAAATAGTCATCGCGGCATGCCGGAACTGCCCGACGTAGCGGCCTACATTGCGGCGCTTGCGCCTCGGATCGCCGCCAAGCCGCTCGAACGCGTGCGTATTCGCAGCGTTTCGCTGTTGCGCACGCCGCAGCCGCTCTCGGAGATCGAGGGCCGGAAGGTGCGCGAGCTGCGGCGCATCGGCAAGCGAATCGCCATCGGCCTCGAGGGCGACTACTGGCTCGTCATCCACCTGATGATCGCCGGACGGCTGCACTGGCGCGCGCCGGGCGCGAGCCTCGGAAGCCGTAACGCGCTGGCCGCCTTCGATTTTCCCGACGGATCGCTCGTGCTGACCGAAGCCGGGACCAAGCGGCGTGCGTCGCTCGAGCTCTTATCCGGCGAAAACGCTACGGCCGCGCTCGATCGCGGCGGAATCGACGTCTTCGAGGCGGACTTCGATGCGTTCGTCGAGGCGATGCGTAACGAGAATCGTACGCTCAAGCGCGCGTTGACCGATCCGCGGATCGTCGACGGCATCGGCAACGCCTATTCGGATGAAATCCTGCACGACGCGCGCCTTTCGCCGCTCGCAATGACGCAGAAGCTGCAGCCGCAGGAGTGGGCGCGACTCTTCGAAGCGACTCGATCGACGCTGCGAACCTGGATCGAGCGCCTAACGCGGGACGCGGCGCGCGAGTTCCCGGAAGGCGTCACCGCGTTTCGCGACGGGATGGCGGTGCACGGCCGTTACGGCAAGCCGTGCCCGCGTTGCGGCGACACCGTCCGGCGCATTCGCTACGCCGATAACGAGACCAACTATTGCCCGGCGTGCCAAACCGGCGGCAAAGTGCTCGCCGATCGTGCGCTTTCGCGCCTGGGCATCGATCCGGCCCGAGCGATCTCGACGGCGGCGTCGAGTACCGCTATTGGCCGAACCACCCCGAAGGCGCGACGTCGAGGTTGACGTTGATCTGTTTGACTTCCGTGTAGGCATCGTAGCCGTACGTGCCGAGTTCGCGACCGATGCCCGATTGTTTGTAACCGCCCCACGGTGCTTCGTTATACGTCGGGTGATAGGTGTTGATCCACGTAATTCCCGCGCGCATCTTGCGGATGACGCGGTGCGCCTTGGCGATGTCGTTGGTGAAGACGGCGCCGGCCAGTCCGTAAACCGTATCGTTGGCGAGCGCGACGGCTTGCGCTTCGTCGTCGAACGTCTGCACGACCAGGACCGGCCCGAAGATCTCTTCCTGTACGATCCGCATGCCGGGTGAGGTATCGTCGAAGATCGTCGGCGCGATGAAGTTGCCGCTCGCCAGCGGTCCGCCGAGGCGATTTCCGCCGCAAAGGAGCTGCGCGCCCTCCTCTTCTCCGGCGCGGATGTACGATTCGACGCGCTCGCGGTGCACGGGCGAGATGATCGGGCCCATCTCCGTTTGGGGATCGAATCCGTCGCCGACGCGGATCTTTTGCGCGCGCTCGACGAGCCGCTCGACGAACCGGTCGTGGAGCGAGCGCTGGAGAATCAAGCGCGAGCCCGCCGAGCAAACTTGCCCGGCGTTGGCGAAGATGCCGAAGAGCGCGTAATCCACGGCCGTGTCGAAATCGGCGTCGGCGAACACGACGTTGGGCGACTTGCCGCCGAGCTCGAGCGAGATCTTCTTCAGGTTCGAGGTCGCGTCGTGCATGATGCTGCGCCCCGTCTTCGTTCCCCCGGTGAATGCAATTTTGTCGACGAGCGCGCTCGCGGCAAGGGTGTGGCCGACCGTCGCGCCGGGCCCAAGCACCACGTTGACGACGCCCGCCGGAAATTCTAACTCTTCGAAGAGCGCCGCCAGCCGAATCGTCGAGAGCGGCGTCAGCTCCGACGGCTTGAGCACGCAAACGTTTCCGGCGGCGAGCGCCGGAGCCAGCTTCCAAACTGCCATCAAGAGCGGGTAATTCCACGGCACGATTTGGCCGCAGACGCCGATCGGTTCGCGCACGGTGAACGTCTGGGACGGCGCGGGAACGTCGAAGGTTTGGCCGTGCGGTTTCGTCGCGAGACCGGCGTAGTAGCGGAAACAGTTGGCCGCGTCGACGGCGTCATACTCGGTCTCGCGCAGCGGCTTGCCGTTGTTGAGGGTGTCGATGCGCATGAACTCCTCGCGATGCGCGTCGATGGCGTCGGCAAGCTTGAAGAGCAGCGCCGCGCGATCCGCGGCGCTCATCGTGCCCCAGGGCCCATCGTCGAACGCGCGGCGCGCCGCCAGAATCGCCGCTTCCGCGTCGGCCGCGCCTCCTTCGGCGACGGTCGCGATCGCGAGCCCGTTGGCCGGATTGCAGACGTCGCGCGTGGCGCCGTCGGCGGCGAGACGCCAGGCGCCGCCGACGTACATCGGAACGACGCCGTCGACGCGCGGAACGTTGTGGAGGATCTCGTCGGCGTTCGCGGGCGGATGCGAGACGGCTTGCATTTACGTAACTCCTGTCATGGGCATAGTTTGCTGCATGGACTTTAAGCTCGTTGCGATGGCGTCGCAGACGTAATCGGCTTCGCCGTCCGAGATCGTCAGCGGCGGCTCGATGCGGATGGTCCGGGCGTTGACCAGCGTACCCGAGACGAGCACGCCCTGGTCGAGCATCTTCTTGCCGAACTCAAAGCCGGTTTGATGGTCGCGAAACTCGATTGCGATCAACAAACCCTTGCCGCGAGCGGCGACGACCAGATCCTCGCGTCCGGCAATGGCGGCGTGGATGCCGCGCAACATGCGCTCGCCGACGACTGCGGCGCGCTCGGGAAGGCGATCCTCGAGCAAAACGTTGATCGTCGCGAGTGCCGCGGCGCACGCCAGCGGATTTCCGCCAAACGTAGACGTGTGGAGGAACGGATTGCCGAAGAGCCGAGCGAAGATTTCGCGCCGGCCGACGACCGCGCCGGCGGGAACGACTCCTCCGCCGAACGCTTTGGCGAGGCACATCAAATCGGGTGCGACGCCGTAATGCTCGCAGCAAAACATCTTGCCGGTGCGTCCCATGCCCGTCTGCACTTCGTCGAGAATGAAGAGCGCGCCGAACTCGTCGCAGAGCGCGCGCACGCTCGGCAGATAATCGTCGGCGGGGATGTTGACGCCGCCCTCGCCCTGGATCGGCTCGAGCAGCACCGCGCCGACGTCCTCGCCGACGGCCCGGCACGACGTGAGCATGTCGCGCAGCGCCGGCACGTCGTCGAACGGAACGTGTTCGATGTTCGGCAGCATGGGTCCGAACGGGCGCCGGAACTCCGCCTTCGCGCTCGCGGAGAGCGATCCGTAGCTCTTGCCGTGGAAACCTTTGGTCGCCGCGACGATCGTTTGCTTGGTAGGGTCGTACGCGCGCGCCAGCTTGAGCGCGCCTTCGACCGCCTCGGTGCCGCTATTGCAAAAAAAGCTGAACTCCAGCCCCTCGGGCGTCAGCATCGCCAGCGCTTTGGCGAGCATCGCGCGCAACGGATCGAGCAGATCTTGGCTGTGGAGCGGCTGGCGGCGCAACTGCGCGCTCACCGCTTTGACGACTTTTGGATTACGGTGACCGACGTTGAAGATGCCGAAACCGCCCAAGCAATCCAGATACGTTCGGCCGGTGACGTCGCGATAGGAGTTGGGACCGGCGTCGGACCACTCGACGACCGCGCCCGCGCGCCGGGGATCGTTGGCCTTGCGGTACTCTAAGAAGCCCGGATTGACGTGATTGCGGAAAGATTCGACCGTTTCGTGCGTGATCCACGATGCTTGCTCCGGCGTCACGTCCGCGTTTTCGATGAGGTCTAGGACGCGCTGCGTATACTCGTAAACTTTCCGTTCTTTATCACCGGTAATTTTCGGTCACCTCGTCAAGACGTCGCGTAAGGCGGCGGAGAGAATTTCGAGACCTTCCTCGAGCTCGCCGTCGCCGACGACGAGCGGGACGAGAATTCGGATGACGTTGCGCTGCCCGGCGAGCAGCAACAGCAGCCCGCGCGCGCGTGCGGCCTCGACGACTTCGGGCGCTCCCGATGCGAGCTCGATCGCCTGCATCGCGCCCAGGCCGCGGACGTCTTCGATCTGCGCGAATTCGCGCTGCATCGCACGCAATGCGTCGGCGATTCGAGCTCCGATGGATCGCGCGCGCGCCAGGAAAGGCTCGTCGACGATCTTAAAAATTTCGAGCGCCGCGGCGCAGGCGACCGGATTGCCGGCGAACGTTCCGCCGAGGCCGCCGGGATGCGGCGCGTCCATGATCTCGGCCTTACCGACCACGGCCGCCAAGGGCAGGCCGCCGCCCAGCGACTTGGCGACCGCAATTAGATCGGGTTCCACGCCGTACTGCTCGCAGGCAAAGAACGTGCCGGTTCGTCCGAATCCGGTTTGGATCTCGTCGGCGACGAACACGATGCCGTACCGGTCGGCGATGCGCCGCAGCTCCGGCAAAAACTCGCGCGGCGCCGGAACGAAGCCGCCTTCGCCGAGCACCGGCTCGACGATGATCGCCGCAACGCGGTCCGGCGCGACCACCGAGGAAAAGATCTCGTGCAGCGCCGAGATCGCGTGCTCCGTCGTCGCGCCACGATGCTCGTAAGGAAACGGCGCGTGGTAGATCTCGCTGCAGAACGGCCCAAAGTGCTGCTTGTACGGCTCGTTCTTGCCGGTCATGGAAAGCGCGAGGAGCGTCCGGCCGTGGTATCCGTGCGTGAAGGCGATGACCGCCGGGCGCCGGGTGTACTCACGGGCAATTTTGATCGCGTTCTCGGTGGCTTCGGCGCCGGTCGAGAGCAGCAGCGATTTCTTGCGCGACGGACCCGGTGCGCGCCGATTGAGCTCCTCGGCGACGCGCAGGTACGGCTCGTACATCGCCACTTGGAAGCAAGTATGGGTGAAACGAGCGGCCTGCGCGGCAATCGCCTCGACGACCTTGGGATCGGCGTGACCGGCATTGAGCGTGCCGATCCCGCCGACGAAATCGATGTAGCGGCGTCCGTCCACGTCCCAGATCGTCGCGCCGCTCGCGCGCTCTACCCACAGCGGATGCGCGGTGGCGACGCCGCGCGCAACGGCCGCTTCCCGCCGCCGTAAAAGCGACGCTTGGTCGACGATGCTCGACGTTGGCTCTCGTACGCTCATGATGTTGCGAGGAACTCCTATTCGGCAAGTTTAAAGCGCTCTTCTCCTTGAAGATGCGCAACCCGCGTTACGCCCGCAGGAAATTTGGCAGGCCCCTCGTGGCGCCGGCGCGCAGCCGTCGTTTATACGGCAATATCGCCGCGCTTCTCGTGGCCGTCTTGACGTTGCTTGTCTTCCTCTCCCCGCAAGCGACGGTTGCCGGAACGACCGGGACGCTGCGCGGCCACGTCTTCGACGCCGCCACGCGCGCGCCGCTGGCGGGCGTCCTGGTGGTCGCGACGTCGCCCTCGCAGACGGCGCAAAGCCTCACCGACGCTTCCGGCGCGTTTTCGTTTATTTCGCTTGCGCCCGACACGTATACGGTCAGCGCGAGCAAGGCTGGATACGAGCCGCAATCCGAGCCGGGCATCTCGGTCATCGCCGATCAGTCCGCGACGGCGACCTTCACGCTGCAGCGCGCGCTCAAGACGATCGCGCGCACGACGTCGCGTTCGGCGCAATCGCTGGTGCGTTCCGGCGTGACCAGCGACGTCTACTCGGTTACTCCGGCGGGTCAAAAGGCGGCGGCGACCCTCAACGGTTCGGGCTCGCTCACCCAAGCCTACGGCGCGATCGCCAGCGCTCCCGGCGTCAACGTCCCCACGAATCAGCAGGGCTGGTATCAGAGCGTCTACATCCGTGGTGGCGACGTCGATCAAGTCGCCTACGAGTTCGACGGATTGCCGACCACGCGCCAATCCGATCTGGCGCCGATTGCGACGCTGACGTCGTTGGGAAATCAGGAAGTGCAAGTCTATACCGGCGGAACGCCGGCCACGTCGAACTCTTCGGGACTTGCCGGCTACATCAATCAAGTCATCAAGACCGGCACGTATCCCGGCTATGCCGACGCCGATCTCGGAATCGGCACGCCGGCCTTCTACCACCAGGCGACGGTCGAAGTCGCCGGCGCGACGCCCGACCGGCTCTTTTCGTATTACGTCGGCCTCGCGGGGACGAATCAGGCGTACCGCTACGGCGATCAGTTCGGCGGCGTCAGCGATCCGCTCTATTTCTATCCGCTCAACGTGCCGACGAACAATAACGTCTACAACATCCTCGACGGCTCGGGCGGAAAGGCACCCAACTACGGCTTCATCTACTCACCCGGCTACAGCTACGCGCAAGGCGTAAACTTCGACCGCGAGAACGTCGTCAATCTCCACATTGGAATTCCGCATCGCGATTCGTCCCTGCGCGACGACGTTCAGATGCTTTACGTGACGGGCGGCATCGCCGACCAGTATCTGAGCTCCGCGAACGACGTCTGGTACACTCCGCAAGCCGGGGCGAAGACCGGGATCGGGTATCCGATGCCGTACCTGGATTCGCTCTATTACGGCGGTCCGCTCATGCAGGCGCCGCAGCCGCGCGATTTGGTCGTCGGACTCTTCCCCAGCAGCCCGACCGATCGCGCCGTCGGCGGCCCCATCGATCCGAGCAACCGCGACGGAAACTACAACGGCTATTCGATCGAAAAGTTCCAGTACCAAAAGAACATCGATCCGCACTCGTACCTGCGCGCGCTGGTCTTCGGCGAATACTCGGATTGGTTCATCAACGGTCCCAACAGCGCGCAGCTCGTCTTCGGCTCCGATCCCGCCGACTACGAGGTCCTAGAACACGGCTACGGCGGTGGTCTGATTTACGCTAATCAGCTTTCGGCGCAGAACCTGCTGACGGCCGAAGCGTCGTACGACACGCAGCGCCTCCAAACGTATAACGCGACGTTCAGCTCGACCGATCCGTTCACGAACAGCCTCGCGGCCACCGGCTTGGGGACGATTCTTTCCAGCTACGGTACGCCCAACGGCAAGTGTTACAACTACGTCACCGGAAAGCCGTGGAGCTGCTTTGCCGCCGGAAGCCAGGGCGGGTGTCTGACGCCGACGGGCTGCTACCCGGGCGAGGGCACGTACGATTTCAACCTCACGCCGGGCTATGCACCGCCCAACTCGCCCGCCGGAAGAGCCGGCGCGCGCTGGATGATGACGGAGAACGGTCAGAGCGCGCAAGTCGACAACGTGACGCCGCATTTCCTGTCGTACGCCGTAACGGACGTCTGGCAGCCCAACGATAAGCTGGTCGTCAACGCGGGCGTGCGCCTCGACCAGTTCGAGTACTTGACGAATAATTTGGAGGCCGGTTATCCGGCGCGGCAGTTTTGGTTCGACGCCTATAACAACGAGTTCTGCGGCGCGCCGGGCACCGCCACGCAGTGGAGGTGGAACTCGAAGAAGCACCGGCTAGGCGTCTGCGCGCCGGGGCTGGCGCCGCTCAGCGCGCCGGGCAACGGTCTCTACAACGTCGGCGCCGGCAGCTATCTGTTCAACGTGCTGCAGCCGCGCCTCTCGTTTACGTATACGATCAATCCCGATACCGTCGTTCGCGGCTCGGCCGGCAAGTACGCGCGCGCCGAAGGCTCGTCATACTATCAGTACAACACGTACCAGCAGAACCTGGCCTCGTTCATCGCGCAATTCTATCCCTACGGCTACCACACGCCGGATCACGAGATCTATCCCGACACCGCCGAGAACTTCGATCTCTCGCTGGAGAAGCACGTTAAAGGCACGCAGCTTTCGTACAAGATCACGCCGTTCTATCGCGACACGCACAATCAGCTCCAGTTTCAAGCGATCAGTCCCGTGCAGGGGACGCTGGCCGGGTTCAACGTCGGAACGCAGGAGTCGTACGGCGTCGAGTTTTCGATGCAGTATGGAGACTTCAGCCGCAACGGTCTCTCCGGTCTTCTGTCGTACACGCACACCGAGAATCGCATTCGCTTCAGCCCCATCAACGGCGTCAGCGTGATCGACGCGCTCAACACCCAGATCGAGCTGTATAATTCGTACACCGCGGCGTGCGCCGGCGTGACGAAACGCTCGGCAAACTGGCAGGCTTGCGGGAGCGGCGCGTATCCCGATAACGCGAAGGCGCTGCTGGCCAACGATCAAGCGAGCGGCGATCGCGGGAAGCTCGAGATCCCCAATCCGTATTATCGCGACGGCCTGCAGCCGCTCTTCGATACGAATGCCTGGTACACGCCGTACGACGTGATTCCGAGCCCGTTCAACGCCGCCAACGGTTACGAGGTGCCCGACGTCGCGTCGCTGATTCTCAACTACCGCCACGGTCGTTTTGCGGTGACGCCCTCGCTGCGTTACAACGACGGATCGAGCTACGGTTCGCCGCTGGTCTGGCCGGGTTACGTTCCGCAGTCGTGCTCCAAAGAACCCGTGAAGTCGCCGCTGACGCCGGGCGTCAGTTGCCCCGGCGGATCGATCGGGGCGATCTTTCTGCCCGATCCTTACAGCGGGCGTTTCGACAATCTGGGCGCTTTCGTCGAGCCCTCCGAGCTTTCGGCGAACCTCCAGACCAGTTACGACGTTACGCCGCGCATGACGCTCACGCTCCAAGCCGTCAACCTGTACAATCAGTGCTTCCAGCGCGGTTACGCGTGGGACAACTCCGTGACGTGCGTCTATTCCAACTTGCCGTCGAACATTCTCGCGCCGGCCGGAAACTTCGTGAAAAATCCGCCGGCGCAGCTGCGCTATCCATACGGCACGTT
>Ga0070738_10005473_pt1 | contig 14049 bp, 16 predicted proteins | sample Coa_R2_2_FD_66446 | JGI IMG/M metagenome (GOLD analysis project Ga0070738, IMG submission 66446) | Surface soil microbial communities from Centralia Pennsylvania, which are recovering from an underground coalmine fire - Coalmine... | ecosystem: Environmental > Terrestrial > Soil > Unclassified ... | reverse complement strand
GTTGGAGTTTGAATGGCCCCCTGGGACCGCCGGCATCCCTGCCGGCAGACGCGGGCCGGCAGGGATGCCGGCGGTCCCAGGACGCACGCCCCGCTTCAAACTATGCCCTCTGAAATAGCACTAGATTTTCACCTTAGGCCGTCGCTGGGGACGATGTCGAACCCGACGCCCGGCATGACGACGATTCCCGCCTGCTTGAACTCCGCAGCGCGGGCAAAGATAGCCTCGAAGACGGCGATCTCGCCGGTGATGTCGAGGTAGTGGCTACGGGCATGCAGGCAGCCGGCCAGCATAGGTGCGCTCGTGGCGGAGAACGGGCCGGCGCAGTGCAGGACGGCGGCCACCCCACTCAGGTGGCGAGCCACCAGCGCGGCATCCACCAGAGTAAAGATGCGGGTCTCCAAACCCAGTTGTACACCCATTTGCCGGATCTCCGGACCGTTGCGGCCTGCCAGGATAGGCGTCAGCCCGCGCCGCTTCGCTTCCTGAGCGATGAGTCTGCCTGTATACCCATTGGCCCCGTAGATCATCCAGGCGTCAGACATCCCAGCCTCCTTTCGCGCCGGCCCACATCCCGGCGTGACCCGTGCGCTGCGTGTGAACGGTACGGCGGCGCTTCGCGCTGACCACTACACACAGCCATAATATCGCGATAGAGTGCACGCGTGCCGGCCATCCCGTTCTACATGTCCAATCCAAGCCATATGCGGAAGCGCCCGAAGCAACAGTGCAGATAGGCTCATAGCTCGGGCTGTCGCGCGTAGGCATGGCTCCACTTGGCTGATCAGGCAAGGGATGCCAGCCCAGCGTGGTCTGCCCGATGATTGACCTGCTCGGCCCCGCGCCTGTATCATGCCTTCAACAGAGGAGGTACGGCGGTGACGGCTCTATCCGGCAAGGTCGTAGTGGTGACCGGGGCGGGAGGCGGCTTCGGGCAAGAGATGACGCGCCAGTTCCTGCGCGCCGGCAGCCATCTCATCCTGTCGGACCTGCATACGGACAGCCTGCCCTGCGCGGCATCAGATGTGGCCGGTGCGCGCGGCCGCATCCTTGGCCACATCGCGGCAGATCTCTCCGAGCCTGACGCCGCCGATACCGTGTTCGGCCACGCCGTGGCGCTCTCCCCGGCCGTCGACATCCTGGTGATGAATGCGGGCGTCGCCGTCTCCGGCCTCTTTACGGACGTGCCACGACACGAGTGGGAGCGCCTGATGGCGGTGAACTTGCTCGCGCCGATGCGCCTCACTTGCGCCTTCCTGCCCGGCATGCTGGAGCGGCGCCGCGGCCATCTCGTCTACATCTCGTCGGTCGCCGGCCTGATCGGCGTGGGGCAACTCGCGGCGTACAGCACGAGCAAGTTCGGCTTGCGTGGCTTTGCCGAAGCCATCGCCGCCGAGGTCAAGCCGTACGGCGTCGCGGTGACGGCCCTCTATCCCTACTTTGCGCGCACCCCGATCCTGGAGTCGCCCCACTACGGAGACTCGCGACCGACATTGGACACATCGCGACTCTCGGAGCCCGAGGATGTGATCGCGGCGCTGCTCGCGGGCATACGCAGGAAGACCCTGCACGTCTATCCCGGAGCGATCCCCCGCGTAGTCGACGGCCTGCGCCGCCTCGCGCCGTGGACGCTGCCATTGCTGCTAGCGGATCGCTCGAGGCGCGGTAAGTAGCGAGTGTTTCACGTGAATCATCGGCGGCTGGTACCTGCCGGGGGCACGGCCCTATGCACGAACTGTGCAGCGCCTGCTTAGTAGGTAACGGGCACAATGGCCGACAGCCCGATGGCAGGGGGAGACTATACACTGGCTGTAGCACCCGAAGAGCGTCCCATAGCTGGCACTAGGGGGCAGGTTCACGTAGCACAGCATAGAAGAATCGAGGCAGGATTATGTCAAAAGAGCAGACGCTCAGGCAGTTCGCGGAGGCGCGTGATGCGCTGGTAGAGGCGGTTCAGGGGGCAAGTGAGGATCCCGATGTCAGGGGCAAGGCCGGATGGAACCTGGGGCAGGTGCTGGCCCACATCACGGCCTGGGAAGAGGAGGGCATCCAACAGATCCCGGCGCTAGCGGCGGGTGGTGCCGATAAAGAGTACGACGACGATACCGTCAATGCCGCCATAGCCGCCTCGGCTGAGAAGAAGTCATTGGCCGAGATACGGGATAGCTTTGAAGCGACGCATGCCCGCCTGATCGGCGTGATCCAGGGCATAGATGAGTCTATCTTCGCCTCGTCAAACCCGACCTACGACTGGATCATGGGGCTCGTCGAGCACACTACCGAACATATCCCCGACCTACCAAGGCCTATCTGACATAAGACCGCGCCGGGCAGGTAAGGATATCGTAGAACCAAGCAAGTGAACTGCCGGAGCGCGGGCGAGCACGCGTGCTCTCGCCCGCTTTCGGCCACCAATAGCGGGCGAGGACGCCCGCGCTCCGCGTTTCGGCACGTCCAGCGTACCGCAAATGCCAAGGGTTTGAGCTACCCTATGCCGGCCTACCTTTGTCTCTCGCCACGGCCCGCCGGTATACTGATGGGACCTGGCTCGGCCCCGGCAACAGCTATTTTGACCGCGGTGGTTGAACTAATATAGTCATGGTGGAGGACAAAGTTGGCAGCATCATCAGCCCGTAGGCGTCGCCCGCTTACCGCCTTAGTTCTGATTGTCGGGCTGGTCGGCCCCTTCATGGCCGGCCCGCATGGCGTGGGCGGCGTTCACGCCGCGACCGGCCATGCTTCCGACGGCATTTTGCGCATGTCCGATGAAGGTGAGAACGACCTGCCGTCCATCGACCCGCCGTCGCCCAACGCCGGCGACGCCCAGAGTAATCTGGTGGAGGGCCTGATCTTCGGCGGATTGGTGCGCATCGACGACAAACTGCACATCCAGCCCAATGCCGCGTCGTCCTGGCAGATCAGCAACGGCGGCAAGACCTATACCTTTACCTTGCGCAAGGGCCTGAAGTTCGGCGACGGCACGCCGATCAGCGCCGACGACGTGGTCTGGTCCTTCAACCGCGCGTTCAGCCCTGACTTCGCCTCGGGCGCGGCCGACTACTATCTCGGCCACATCGTGGGCGGCAGCGACGTGACCAACAAGAAGGCCAAGACGGTCAAGGGCATCAAAGCCATCGGCTCGGATAAGGTTCAGATCACCCTGGACCAACCGGAAGCCGTGATCCTGTACCAGCTTGCCTACTCGGTCGCCGATATCGTGCCGCGCCACCTGATCGAGAAGTACGGCAAGACCTGGACGGAGCACGCCGTCGGCATCGGCCCTTTCACCGTCAAGCAATGGAAGCACGGGCAGGAGATCGACCTGGCGCCGAACCCCTACTACTGGCGCGGGCAGCCCAAGCTGAAGGGCGTGATCGTGGAGTTCGTGCAGAGCGCCGATACGGCCTACAACCTGTACCGCACCAAGGCAGTTGACGTGATGGGCGCCATCCATTTCCCCAATAACCGACTGGGCGAGGTCAAGAGCACGCCCGATTTCCACGAGGTGGCCCAACTCTTCACCGAGTACTTGACGCCGAACGAACACAAAGCGCCCTTCAACAACGTCCTGGTACGGCGTGCCTTCTCCTACGCCTTCGACCGTGCCGCCCTGGCCCGGGTGCTCAACAATCGCGTCCTGCCGGCCAGCGGCATCCTGCCGCCGGGCATGCCCGGCTTCAACCCGCAACTCAAGGGCCAGGTCTTCAACCCCACGCTGGCCAAGCAATTGCTTGCCCAGGCCGGCTATCCCGGTGGCAAGGGCCTGCCCAAGATCACGCTCAGCGTGGACGGGGGCGACTCCGACGGGCCGACCAAGGCCAATCTGCTGCGCGAGTACTGGAAGCAGGTGCTCGGCGTCGACGTCTCCACCCCAACCATCGAGCACGGCGCCTACAACGACGCCCTGACAGCCCGCAACTACCAGATTGCCTTCATCGCCTGGGGCGCCGACTATCCCGACCCGCAGAACTTCCTGAGCCTGCAACTGCAATCGGGCACCGGCAACAACAACGGCGATTACCGCAACCCAACCTTCGACCGTTTGACCATGCAGGCCGACATCATGCCCGTCAACTCGCGAGAGCGCTACGAGCTGTACCGCAAGGCCGAACAGATCGCCGTCAACGACGCGGCCTGGATCGTGCTCGACTGGGCCAAGGCCGATGTCCTGATCCGACCCTCCGTTCATGGGCTTATCGTCAACGCGTTGGGCCTGACGGCGCCGAACTGGGCAACCGTTACGGTAGGATAGAGTCTTATAGGGCAGGATCGCAGGCCAGGGCAGCGCGGTCCTGCCCTCGATTCTCGTGTGCGCCCCGGCGCAGGATCGCCATAAGCTATGACTGTCTATCTCATCCGCCGGCTGATGGGCCTCATCTTCGTGGTCCTCGCGGTGACCTGTCTGACCTTCATCATCGGCCACGCGGCGCCGGGCGACCCCATACAGACCATCATGGGCTTTCGACACGATCCGGTCGAGTATCATCGGCTCAGGCACCTGTACGGCCTGGATCGGCCCCTGTTGGTCCAGCTTGGAGACTATCTCTGGCACATCGTGCGCTGGGGCGACTTCGGGCTCTCCTTCCGCTATGACGGCCGCCCGGTCATGTCCCTGCTGCTCAATGCCCTGCCGGTGACTCTCACCATCGGCCTGTCGGCGCTCGCGCTGGCCTGCGCCATCGGCGTGCCGATCGGCATCTGGGCGGCGGTCCGGCAGAACAAAGCGTTCGACCGCGTCAGCATGACGCTGGTCCTGCTGCTCTACTCGGTGCCCAGCTTCGTGCTCATACCTATCCTGCTCTCCATCGACATCTGGCTCGATACCCACGGCTATCCATCGCTACCGGTGGCCAATTGGGGTACGGTGCAGCAGGCTATCCTGCCTATCCTGGTGCTGGCGGCCGGCAGCGCCGCCTACATCGCGCGCCTGACCCGTACGACCATGGTCGGCATCCTGCGCGAGGACTTCGTGCGCACGGCGCGGGCCAAGGGCCTGCCGCGCGCGCTGGTGGTGGGCAAGCACGCGCTGCGGCCCGCCCTGTTGCCGGTCATCACCTTTCTCGGCCCGGCCATTGGCCTGCTCGTCACGAGCACCTTCGTGGTAGAGAATATCTTCAACCTGCCGGGCGTGGGCTTCACCGCCGTGACCAGCATCAATGCCCGCGACTACCCCGTGGTCCAGGGCACCACGATCATCGTCGCCGTGGGCGTGGCGGTGATGAACCTGATCGCCGACCTGCTGTACCGGGTGCTGGACCCGCGCATCCAGGAGTAGCAGCAGTGGATAGATCGGCGGCCGGCCAGCTCGCGCCGACGAGGCAAAACCTGCCTGCTCAGGGCACCGATCCCGAAGGCGAGTCGCAGATAGGTGCCCGTCCGCGCTCGGAATGGCGGCGCTCCTGGTCGGTCTTCGCGGCCAACAGGCTGGCGGTGGCCGGACTCGCCGGCCTGGCGATCCTGCTGGTCATAGCGGTCGTCGGGCCGCTGGTCTACACACAGAGCGCCACCGACGCCGATATCTTCAACCTCACCCTCAACGCCTGGCCATCCCCGGCCCATCCGCTGGGCACGGACAAGGATGGCATCGACATCCTGGCCCGCCTGCTGGCCGGGCTGCGGGTCTCGCTGGCGGTGGCCCTCTTCGCCGAACTGCTCAACATTATCATCGGCGTGCCGATCGGCCTGGCGGCCGGCTACTTCGGCGGCGCGCTCGACTTTCTGTTGTCGCGGGTGGCAGACGTGCTGTTCGCCTTTCCCGGCCTGCTGCTGGCCATCCTGGTGGCCGGCGTCTTCGGCGCCAGCATCGGCGACGCGGCAGGCGGTCTGGGGCGCCTGGCCCTGGTGATCGTATCGCTGGCCCTGGTCAGTTGGCCGCTGCTGGCGCGCTACGTGCGGGCTGAGGTCCTCTCGCTGCGCGAGCGCGATTATGTCGAGGCCGCGCGGGCCGTCGGCGCCCCGACCTCGCGCATCGTGCTGGCCCATATCGCGCCGAACGTCGTCGGCCTGGTGCTGACGGCCACCACGCTGGACATGGCCTCGGTTGTGGTGAACGAGGCGGTATTGAGCCTGCTGGGCCTCGGCGTTCAGCCACCGCACTCCAGCATCGGCATCATGATCAGCGCGGCCATCACCGTGCTCAATATCAACTGGACCGAGTCGCTCTTCCCCGGCCTGGCGCTGACCCTGATGGTGCTCTGCTTCTCCTTCGTGGGCGACGGCCTGTACGACGCGCTGGACCCACGCTCGCTGCGTTAGCCTGGCTTATTCATGGACGTCTGATAGGGCGGGACGACCCGGCCTGGAACGGTGCCCGGCGATCCTCGTGAATAATGCAGGTTAGGTCGGTTGCAAATTCGGCCCGCGGGCGAGGACGCCCGCGGACCCAGAGATTACCGGCTACGTTCTACAATATCCTTCCGAGCACCTGCTGTGGGCTACAAAAGTCCGCGCAGCAGGCCGCCGTCCACCGGGATATTGGTCCCCGTGATGTAGCCGGCGGCGTCGGAGCAGAGGAAAGCCACCAGGTTGCCCATATCGGCGGGTTCGCCGATGCGTCCGAGCGGAATACCGGTCGTCGAGGCGCGTACCAAATCGTCGACCGGGACGCCTTCGCGCTCGGCCCGCTCGCGCGCGAATGAACGCAGCCTGTCCGTCAGGATGCTGCCCGGCAGGACCATGTTGACGGTGATGTTGTCGGCAGCCAGCTCGTCGGCCAGCGTCTTGGACAGCCCAGCGACGCCGGCGCGCAGGCTGTTGGAGAGCAGCAGGTTCGGCAGGGGCTGTTTGACCGAGGTGGAAGCCACGGTGACGATGCGCCCGTGGCCGGAGGCGCGCAGATGCGGCAACGCGGCGCGCACCATGCGCACCACGCTGAGCAGCAGCAGATCGAAGGCCGCCTGCCAGGCCGCGTCGTCGAAGCTGGCAAAGGTGCCGCCCGGCGGCCCGCCGCTATTGTTGACCAGGATGTCAAGGCGTCCGAAACGCGAGACAGCCGTCTCGACCAGGCGCTCCGCCGTCCCGGCCGCGGACACATCGGCCGGGACCGGCACGACCTCGACGCGATGCGCGGCGGATATCTCGCGCACCGTCTGCTCCAGCAGGTCGGCGCTGCGCGCGGATATGACCAGCCCCACGCCTTCCGCCGCCAGTGCCTCGGCAATACCCCGCCCGATCCCTTTGCTCGCGGCGTTCACCAGGGCGACGCGCCCCCGCAGTCCGTAGTCCATGTCCTAGTCACTCCCCCCTTACAACCGCAGGTGCTTATTGGAGCCTTGCTGCTCTGGCTAGAGGATACCATCGGGGCCAGGACCTGTATCCAATCCGTCGCCAATTCCTACATGACAAACCGGTCCACCGGGCTGTTGTGGTCGGACACATGACGAAGTAAGATAGGTTAGTAGTATAGACAGGTAGGATAGACGGAGGAGAAGTTAGATGCCTATTGTTCGGGCAACGACACGTGGCAGGAGGCCCCGCATCAGGCCCTCAGGTGCGCGCCGAGAGGAAACGGGGCAGCGCCGCGTCAAGATCAGCGTGACCATGCAAGCGGGCGTACTGGAGGCCATCGACGAGGAGGCTAGAGCGCGCGGAACCAACCGCAGCCGGTTGATAGACGAGGTGCTGGCAGCCTGGCGCACCGAGCAGCGCAGGCAGGCCCTCGCGCGCCAGTATACGACCCCGCTCACGCCGGCACAGCAGGAAGAGAGCGCAGCCTGGGACGCCATTCACGACGTAGCGGCAGCGGAGATGCTGGCGGATGCCGCCGACCGTTAATCACCCGCGCCGCGGCGAGGTCTGGCCGGTCTCGCAACCGGGCGATCCCCATGCTCCGCGCCCGGGCCTGATCATCTCCGAGAACGAACGCAATCAGAACGCGACATCCGTGCTGGTGATCCCGATCTGGACGAGTAGCCCGCCCGGGCCGACGCGGGTTCCGCTCCGTGCGGGCGAGGGCGGCATCGCCCATGCCAGTGTGCTCGTCTGTGACGATGTGACCCGGATAGCCAAGCGCCATCTCGGCGAGCGCGCCTACGGGACTGTCACGGTGGCGGTGTTGAAGAAGGCCGTGCAGGCGATCAGAATCGCCATCGGCGACCCGACCGCCTGAGTCTCGGATCCCTACTCTCCATGGTCCCATCATCCTGAACGGATGTCACGTAGTCGACCATCTTGGATCTCAACGAGCACCTTCAGACAATCAGGCTCAGTGGCGCCGTAGGAGCAGCACCCGCGTGGGCAGACCGCGCAGACTGACGCGCAGTGTCTGCTCGACAGCCCAGGCCGGCTCCGCATTGAGAGCGGACTCGATCAGCCGTGCCTCGTGTGTCACCAGGCAGAAACGTGCCCCGGATCGCGCCACGCGCGCGGCCTCGCGCAGCAGAGCGGGATACAACTCCCTGTTCTGGTCGTGCGATCCGACCAGTTGCCCGAAGGGCAAATCGGCAAGCAGCACGTCAACACTGGCGTCGGCGAGCGGCAAGCCGCGGGCGTCCCAGTCGTACAGCTCGATCCGGCCGGTGTAGCCGCTCTCAGCCACGTTGGCACGGGCGCAGTCCAGGGCCCGGGCGTCGATGTCGCAGCCTATCGCTCGCCGGGCAGGAGCGCAGGCCAACCGCTCGATGAGCAGAGTTCCCGAGCCGCAGCAAATGTTGAGGCAGACATCCGAGCGCCTGGGCACGGTCAGCAGCGCCATGGCGTGGGCGACGCCCGCGTTGAGGGCGCCTTCCATATTGCAGACGCGCCAGGCTCGGGCCGTCAGCGGGCGTGGCGTCAGCCGTACCAGCGTCTCCCAGCCCGTGTCGGGAGCCGGCGCCGGACGCAGCCGAATCTGCAAGTCTCCCTCGCCTTCGCCGGGCTCCAGCCCCGTGCGCGCGGCCATCTCGCCCTTGAGCCGGGCCAGCACAGCGCTCTCGGATCCGGCGGCGCTAATGAAGAGCGTGGCAAAGGCGCCGGGAGGGTGCAGGCTGCGCGCCAGGGCGAGCTGAGCCAGTAGCGCACGCAGGTGCTGGTCGCCCAGCAAGGCGCGCGGCCGTGGTATGGCGTAGCGCTGTACCAGGTAGACGGCGGATACAGTGCGCAGATGCAGCGCCTCCGTAAGCGAGCCGTCGAGGGCGAAACGGATTCCGGTGTTGCCCGATCCGTGCACCATGCCCTCGCATAGCCGCGCGCGGCTGCCCAGGCGCCGCGCGATCTCGTCGCGCGCCACGGCCTCCAGTCCGGCAGCCACGACAGCCTCGCACAGAAACGTCGAGTGTTTCGGTTGCGCCGCCGGCGCCATTCGGACTCTTGCCGCGGCGCTCCGTGGGTGTCGATTGTAAGGTCTTGTCACGGCCCTCACCTACGACCAGCATAGCGCACCCAACACCCTCCATCCGGCCGGGGCGGTAGACTGAAGGGGTAGGTAGATACGCTGCCTGTCCAGAGAGAGAAGCATTATGGCCGGAGAGAAAGCACAGCGCCTGCGCAAAGAGGCCGATGATGCCATTACCGCAACCATACGCGATCTGCAGGAGACGCATGGGTTGCGCCACCTGTACGGCCAGCGGCTTGATCTGAGCGACAACAGCCCCGATTGGTTCCTCAAGAAGCTGCTCAAACGCGAGGGGCTGGCTCCGCCGTTGGTCGAGCAGGGCAAGGATGTTGATGCTGCACAGCAGGCTGCCGAGGCCATCGTGGAGCGACTGCGGCGGAGGCGCGCCTGGCTGGTGCAACCGGAGGCGCGCTGCACCCCGGAGATGGCCCGGACCTTCAACCAGGCCCGCCTGGAGGCGCTTGCCGAGTACCGCGAGGCGCTGCATAATCTCAACCGCGCCATCCGCGATTTCAACCTCGCCGCGCCCGCGCCGCTGCACCGTCGCGGGGTTATCGCCGACGCCGCACTGACCAGGGCCGAGCAGGAAATTGCCCCCCTGCCGGAGACCGCGCACGGAGCCAATGACGAGACGCGACCGCGACGGCTCACCCTCTGGCCGCGCCCGCGGAAACGCCCGTGAAGATTGAGCTGCACTCTCACACCCGCCATTCGCGCGATTGTCTGCTGGACTACGATACCATCATCGATGTCTGCCAGAGGCGCGGCATCGCGGCGCTGGCCGTGACCGACCACAACGAGATCGAGGGCGCCTTCGAGATGCGGAGACGGGCGCCCTTTCCGGTGATCGTGGGCGAAGAGGTGTTCACCGAACAGGGTGAAGTGATCGGCCTCTTCCTGCGCGAGCTCATCCCGCGTGGCCTCTCCGTACAGGAGACCATCGCGCGCATCAAGGACCAGGGCGGGCTGGTCTACGTGCCGCATCCCTTCGACTCGTATCGCAAAGGGGCCATCGGCCGCGACACGCTCGACGCCATCCGGCCGGAGATAGACCTGATCGAGGTCCTGAACGCGCGCAACATCCGCTACCCCGACGACGCCCGCGCCTACTGGTATGCACGCGAGCACGGGCTGGTCATGGCCGCCGGCAGCGACGCCCATTCCGCGGGCGAGTTCGGCGTGGCGTACCTGGAGATGGAGCCGTTCGACGGACCGGCCGACTTCCTGGAGAAGGCCCGGTGTGGCCGCGTCCGCGGAGGCCATTCGCCCAGCCTGGTGCACTTCCTGAGCAGCTACGCCAAGATGCACAAGCGCGTGTCCAGGCGGCTCGGCCGGCCCGTCTAACGCATGTGGCTCATCCCTGTGCCGGCTATGACGTCCGCTCTCTCGGGTAGCTGTCGTGGGGGAAGCCCGGCGCGAGCGCCGGGAGCGCGGCCTGACGCTGAAGGACCTCGCTGAGCGCTCGGCGCTCTCCATCGTATATCTGGGAGAGATCGAACGGGGAAAGAAGTACCCGTCGGCCTCCGTGCTGCAGAAGCTGGCGGAGGGGCTTGGCATGGAGGTACCCGATCTGCTCGAGTTGCTGGCCGATGCCTTGCGCGGCGAGCGCGAGCCCGCGATGACGCAGGCTATCGGATTCGCCCTGCCGGGCCGCACCGGCATGGCGCCTCGCGCCACGGTGCGGCGCATCGTGCAGATGCTGGAGCCGGAGGAGGCGGCAACCATGGCCGAGCTAGGAAGCTTCTTCCTGGCCCGACGCAGCGGGAACTGGTCACCGGCCGAGCGGCGGGACGAGGATTGAGCGCCTACTTCTTGCGCAATGGAGCGCCCCTGCGGGCATCTTCAATGCGCAGAATCTCGCAGCGCTCGCGGCCACGCCTATAGAACACGCGGTAGGGCGTTCGCGGCACCAGGATGACGCGTAACCCCGGCTTGTCCGTGGCAAGACCGTAATCGGGGTGCTGTTCCAGGCGATCTGTCGCCCGCTTGATGGCGACGAGGGTCTCGTGGGCCCGCTCGAGGTTGATGTGCCTGGCGATCGCGGCATGAATCTGCTCGCGCTGCTGCCGGGCACGAGGCTTCCAGACTACCTCCACCGCAGCGGTCCGCGCTGTGCAGCCTCATACTCCTCATCACTGGTGGGATCGGGGCCTTCCAGATCCTCCGGACGTATGAGGCCGCGTGAGATCAGATCGGCCGTATCCTCGGCGTTCGTCACCGCGGTGGGCTCATCCTCTGCAACGGCCGAGGCCATCGTTTCAGCCAGCCATAGTTGGTCGTCGATGTAGGCCTGGAGGGCCTTGAGCAGGTGAAAGCTCCGCGGGCGCTCGGTCAGGGCACCAAGGCGGTCGTAGCGCGCCAGCAGGTCGGCAGGCACGCGCAGGCTGGTCGTGACGGTGGCGGATGGCTCAGTAGTGGTGCTCATGTGTTGCATCTCCCTTCACTGCATTGTAGTCGATTTGAATGCATCATGCTCGCAGAGGAAAGAAATCAAGCTCGCCAAGCGCCTCAAGTTGAGTCGCGATTTCTTGTTGTGGCTAGGCCAGGGCACGCGCGGCGTAGCGCCGCAGCCGGACCTCAGCAGGAAGGCCGTTGACGCGCCAGTTCTCCAACTGTCCGGCATCGGAGAGGCGGATGCCTTGGTCCAGCAGCGTCACCAGCCAGAAGATCGGGAAGACGGCCAGGTAGAGGTGCAGGCGCCGTGGCAATTAAGGAAGCAGGCACGCCCGCGACTATGCATCTACTATATCGCGAGCCATGCCCGCCGGTACACTGTTGAGTGTGTGCGATGTAGCCTTCCTCTACCACGAGTTGTATAACGGCCGCGGCTTCTCGCCGATCAGCGACTCGTGGCGGCGCTACCCTATGGCCGTCGAGCTGATCAAGCAGCTCGGCTTGTACGAGCGACTGCGCGCCGTCTCGCCCGACCCGGGCGGCGAGGCCGAGCTGGAGCTGGTGCATTCGCCGGAGTTCGTGCGCGAGGTGCGCGAGCGGGTAGCCGGCGGAACGGGCCGCTTCGACCGTTCGACGCCCATCTACCCGGGGTTGTATCAGCGGGCCCTCGCTGCCGTCGGCGCCACGTTGGAAGGCGCCCGTCTAATCGCGCGCGGCGAGGTCAGTCATGCCTTCAACCCCTCCGGCGGTCTGCACCATGCCGCTCGCGAGCGCGCCTCCGGGTTCTGTCTCTTCAACGATGTCGTGATCGCCGTGCGCGTGCTGCAACGCGACTATGGCCTGTCGCGCATCGCCGTGCTCGACGTGGATGGGCACCATGGCGACGGCACCCAAACCGAGTTGTACGAGGAGCCCATCCTGTACATCTCGCTGCATCGCTATGACGGGCGCTTCTACCCCGCGACCGGCTCCGCGGACGAGATGGGCAGCGGCCCCGGCCTGGGCTACACCGTCAACGTCCCGCTGCCGCGCCGCTGTGGCGATGCACCCTATCTGCTTGCCCTGCACAAACTGGTCGCCCCATTGCTGCGACAATACCGGCCCGAATTCATCATCCTGCAGTTCGGCACGGACGGCCACTTTCAGGACCCACTGGTGCGCCTGGCCCTGACGACCTCGGCCTATGTCGAGACCGCACGCCTGGTCCATGAGCTCGCCCACGACCTGTGCGCCGGCCGGCTATTGGTGACCGGCGGCGGCGGCTACAACCCGGACGCCACGGCGAGATGTTGGGCGTTGCTGCTGGCTACGCTGGCGGGCGACTGTCCGGCGCCCGAGCACCCGGTCTACGGGCGTCTTTTCGACACCGGACCCATACCGGAGGACCCGACGGCGGGAGATGAGGTTGGCGCCGCGCTCGACGCACTGGCCCGACGGTTCCCGCGGCGAGAGCAGACGGAAGTGCAGTGAAGAGTGCGCGACCTGCCAGACGTATCACGGCCGGCCCCATATTCTGTCGGTCGTCCGCGATATCAGCGCACAGGTAGAGGCCGAGGAGCGGCTGCGGGAACAGGAAGAGCAGTACCGGGACATATTCGAGGCCACCGGCGATGGTCTGGTTATCGCCGACTTGAATGGCATCATTGTCGTGCCCGGCATCGTCTCGTCGTCACCGCCGAATATGGCCCGGCGCCGGATGCACCGTTGCCGGTGAAGGAAGCCCTCTATCGCATCGCTCAGGAGGCGTTGCACAACATCGTCAAGCATGCCGGCGCGCGGCAGGTTGATATCCGGCTCGACGCCACGTCGAGCGGACTCATGCTCGAGGTGCACGACGACGGCGCGGGCTTCGACACGGCCGACGCCTTTCCAGGGCACCTCGGCCTGCACACCATGCGCGAACGCGCCAGGCGTCTGGGTGGTACGCTTGAGTTCTCGAGTGCGCGGGGATCGGGTACCCGCGTGCACGTCGAGATCGGCGGCCCGCGCTGCATCGCGACGAGCCTCCCCCTTGGGGCTCGACGGCGAGTCCGGATAGGCGGACAGAGCAGCGGCCCGCGATCACAGCGCAACCTGTGCAGGAAGTGTGCAGGCGCTGTTCATGGTAGGCGGGGCACAGACGGCCCACACTGTAGGAGTATGATGTGGAGGCGCCGGCCCAGGCCACCAAAGCAGACCCAAGGAGAGGGTGCGGGCGCCCGTTGGCGCGAGCCAGAGAGGAATGACGACGATGAAGAGGGTGCGCACCACTGAGAAGCTACAATAAGCTCCGTTTCGTCCGACGATCCCACAAAATGCAGGGCCCGCGGTCGCAGGCCCTGCACCAACGTTACCCCTGTGCGGCT
>Ga0070738_10005469_pt1 | contig 14065 bp, 8 predicted proteins | sample Coa_R2_2_FD_66446 | JGI IMG/M metagenome (GOLD analysis project Ga0070738, IMG submission 66446) | Surface soil microbial communities from Centralia Pennsylvania, which are recovering from an underground coalmine fire - Coalmine... | ecosystem: Environmental > Terrestrial > Soil > Unclassified ... | reverse complement strand
TCAATCAGGTAACCTACGTTGCCGGACGCTCCGCTGAAGTGTCCGGCGTAGGAAATCCATTGGGCCCCTTGCAATCGGGCCAGGCCCACGGGCGTGCCCGCCCAAATCACGCCCGCGCTGTCCTGGTACAAACAGGAAATGTTCTCGCTCGGCAGGCCGTTTGTCTTTCCGTAGGTAATAGCCTGGCCAGGGCGCAATTCCACCAGGCCGGCTCCTTGTGTCCCGACCCAGAGATTGGAAGAGGTGTCTTCCAAAATGGCGCGCACGACGACAGACGGGGCGATCCGGGTATCCAGTGCCCAAACATGACCATCCCAATGGGCCAACCCCGCCTGGGCCCCAGCCCAGAGTCCGTGCTCGCGGTCCTCATACAGCGCCGATATTTCAAAGTCATGTTCGAGCGGCCCGGACCCCGGTGCCTTCACAAACCGGCCGGACTGTAATGTCAGCAACCCTCCAAGCCGCGTTCCGACCCACAGATTGCGATCGTGGTCGACCAGCACCGACTTGACCCCCAGGTCAACCAGCTGATTTGTTCGGCCAAACGTTTCAACACCGTTGGTCCCGAGGTGATCGATGTGCGGGCCGAAATAGCCGACCCACAAGCCCCCCTGGCCGTCGTCACAAACCGATTGGGCGGTCAGTCCGCTGGACTTTTCGAACACATCAAAGCTTTTGCGGCGGACCCTGTTCAACCCACGGCCATCCGTGCCCACCCACAGCTCGCCATGGTGGTCCAGGCAAAGGGACAGGATGTTTGTGCTCGAGAGCCCGTTGGTTTCCGTCAATTGAATATGGCCGCCATTGTGATCGAAAAGGAACACACCTTGCCCGCCTGTGCCCACAACGAGGTTTCCCTCCTGGTCTTCGCACGCGGCACGAACCGGAGTCAGCCTTGGATTCCACGGGTAAGCCCAATCCACACCGTCAACCAGGCGATCCTCATTTAATTTTTGAATGCGACCCGCGGCAAAGCGCCAGTAGCCCCCGCGGCCGCTGGCGAGCAGAAACTCCAACTCGGGAACAGGCGCACTCGAATACGCGATGGTTGGAACCTCAGAGGGCCCGGCCAGTGCCGGCCGAAGCCGGTGCAGGACGAAATCGGTTCCGATCCATAACGTGCCGGTCGAATCAGCGACCATCAGTCGGCGCGCGTTCGGATAGTTTGCCGTGACCTGCCAGGAATCGACTTTGCCGTCAAGATAACGCCCCAGATACCCGTCAGCCGTATAAAGCCACACCGCGCCTGAGGCGTCTTCTGCGATTGCCGCCAGGCGACCTTCCCGCGTGCCATGGCCGACCTGGATCGGCTTCACCTGCCCGTCGTTTACCACCAACACCTCGCCCGTATCGGTGCCGATCCAAAGATTGGTGCGCGAATCTTCGAAAAGCTTTACCACGCTGCCGCGTTTGAGTCCGGGGGTATTGCCCTCATTGTAAGTTGTGAACCGTTCCCCGTCGAATCGAACCAAGCCGTCGGGTGTGCCCAGCCAAAGATACCCGTCGCGCGTTTGCGTCATGGTAATGACGGCGGTAATCACCGCGTTCTGTGGAGAAATTGAATCGGATGTCCATTGCGCGACCGTGAACGGGACCCCCTGGTCGGCGGCGAGGCGAAAGCCGCCGATCCACAAACAAATCAAGGCGGCGGCCAGGTTCCTGCAGTTTCTCGGCATATCCGAAGAATATGGCGGCTCTGGCCGATGGACGCCTGGCCGCCGGGCACAGGTTGCCTGCGGGTCGAGATCGATGCAAGTGCCGGGTGGGGCGCGTCCTCAGCAATCCGCGCCGTGTGTGTCACACCGCCTCGGGCCAGCGTTGCCCTGCCACTCAATCATTGGTTCAATAGGCGAAATGATTGGCCCAGATCTTTTTAATTCGCCCGAGGATATCTACGAGGTTCAAACGAAATCACCCGGGCCGAACGGCCGATTGTCTTTGACCAAAGAGCAATTGCTGAACAGTCCAAGTGGCGACCTTTTCGGACTGTCGCAAAACGCGGGCATGGGTTGGAACCCCGCAGAAGCAGGCGGACACCAGTTTCTGATTCTCAGCACCCTGGGCGGGTTGCGGGCGCCGGATGGCCGGCCAATTGCTTTAGGGTATCACACCGGCCACTGGGAAATTGGCCTGCAAGTCCAGGCCGCGGCCGAGGCCTTTAAACGACTCAACGTCATTCCTTTCGCGGGATTCTGCTCGGACCCTTGCGACGGACGAACCCAGGGGACGACCGGCATGTTCGACAGCCTGCCTTATCGCAACGATGCGGCGGTGGTCTTTAGAAGACTTGCGCGATCTCTTCCTCTGCGGCGTGGAGTTCTGGGCGTTGCAACGTGCGACAAGGGAATGCCTGCGATGATGATGGCCCTTGCGGGGTTAAGGAACCTCCCATCGGTCCTGGTTCCCGGGGGAGTCACGCTTCCGCCCGCCGTGGGCGAGGACGCGGGGACGGTGCAAACCATTGGGACGCGATTTGCCCACGGGTTAATCTCCATCGAAGAAGCTGCCGAGGCCGGATGCCGGGCGTGCGCCACGCCGGGCGGCGGGTGCCAGTTCCTTGGCACGGCGGCTACTGCTCAAGTGGTCAGTGAAGCCCTGGGGATGTCCCTGCCCCACTCCGCCCTGGCTCCGTCAGGACAGCCGGTGTGGCTCGATATAGCAAAGCGATCCGCTGCAGCCCTGTTTGATCTGGACGCGCGCGGGCTCTGTTCAGCTGATCTTCTGACCGAGGCGAGCATTCGAAATGCAATGGTCGTGCATGCGGCTTTTGGCGGCTCGACCAATCTGTTGCTGCATATTCCAGCCATTGCCCACGCCGCCAGACTGAATCTGCCTTCGGTAGACGATTGGATTGAAGTGAATCGAAGCGTGCCCCGAATCGTGAGCGTGCTGCCCAACGGCCCGGTTCATCATCCGACGGTCCGCGTTTTCCTCGCCGGCGGAGTCCCCGAGGTGATGTTGCACCTGAGGAAATTGGGCTTGGTAGAACTCGAAGCGCTCACCGTCACCGGCAAGACGCTGGGAGAAAACCTTGATGCGTGGGAGAAATCGGAGCGACGACGCAGATTCCAGTCAATTCTTCAGGACCGCGACGGCGTGAAACCGGAGGACGTGATTTTTTCGCCTGAACAGGCGCGCGCAAGAGGCTTGAAAAGCACGCTGGCGTTTCCGAGAGGAAATTTGGCCCCGGACGGCTCAGTTTTAAAAAGCACAGCATTAGATCCGTCGGTTGTGGATGGCGATGGCGTGTATCGAAAAGAAGGGCCGGCGCGAGTCTTTGTGAGTGAACACGACGCGATGGCGGCCATCAAGCAGGGGCGAATCAAAGCCGGCGACATCATGGTCCTCGCGGGCGTCGGCCCGATGGGGACGGGTATGGAGGAAACGTACCAGCTCACCGGCGCACTCAAGCACCTGCCTTTCGGGAAACATGTCGCGCTGCTGACCGACGCCCGTTTCTCGGGCGTTTCGACCGGGGCATGCATCGGTCATATCGGTCCCGAAGGCCTGGCCGGGGGGCCGATTGGAAAGGTTTTGGAAGGCGATACCATCCGGATCCGGATTGATCTGAACCGCAACGAGGGGTCCATTGACCTGGTGGGAGAAAGCTCCGCACGATTTACGCCGCAGGCGGGTGCGGGCGTCCTGAAAAGACGAGCCATTCGAGGCGACTTGGAACCTCATCCGGCATTGCCTGATGACACTCGCCTCTGGGCCGCACTGCAATCCGTCGGCGGGGGAACGTGGAAGGGTTGCGTCTACGATGTGGATGAAATCCTGAATGCGTTGGGGCGAAGCCCACGATCGGCGAGCCGCGGCAACAGCAAAGTTCCGTCGAAACCGGCCCCGAAGCGCCGCAGCTCAAACGAACATTTTGCCAGGCGCAAAGCAACGAACAAACCGGCTACTGCGCGGCGGGCACAACACCGAAAAGGTTCGTAAAACTCCCGGGTGCGACTGTGGTCCCGTTGTTCAGCGCGTTTATGACAGGCAGCATTCGCTGAATGTCGCTTTGCAACACGAGCAGAGCCCGTATCGTGTCGCGGGAGACCGGAGTGTTAGCCATCCCCTGGGGCAGTCCGGCAGCGGCCGCCGGCACTCGAACGCCGGCGGTGGTGGGGACACTCGTGATCAAAGGAGGCCCGGTCGGGACTGCGGTGTTTACGGCTAAGTTTTGAGCAAAATTAGTGGCATCGTTTGAACTGAAATTGCCGGGCGGATTGGCGGTCGTGGTGGCCGGAACCCCGTTATCGCCAAGGCTCACAAAATCGAAGTTGTTGTTGAATAGAATAAGAATTGGCAAGGTCTGTTGCAGGTTGGTTTGCAACGCGGAAAGCGAATTGGCTAAAGCGAGCGGCGTCGCGTTGGTAGCGACGACATTCGAATTGACCGGCGCGGTCAATGCAGGGCCGCCCGGAACGAATACCGATGAAGGGGAAATGGCGGGCGTGTCAGGCGTTAACGCCACCTGGCCGTGGGCCCGGCACAGAAGAAGACCGGCAGCCGCTACTATCACAATGGATCTCATAAAGCACTCCTTGACCTCCGGCCAAACGATACGACCGGCGCGAAACAATGTCTGCGTTCCGCTCCTTAAAGCAAAGCCCCGCAACAATGTTTCTCTATGGGGTATTGTCCCCGACAACGATCCTGAACTGATCTTCTAGTGAGAGCCTGCTCCGTTGCCGGCTGCGGCTTTGGCGTTTCCGGGCGTGAGATAGGTGAGGTAATCGATCAGCCGGGCTTTCATTTCTTTACGCGGAATGATGGCGTCAATCAGTCCATGCTCGAGAAGGAATTCCGCTGTTTGGAATCCATGAGGCAACTCCGCCTGCGTGGTGTCTTTAATCACGCGGGGACCCGCGAAACCGATCATCGCGCCGGGTTCGGCGAGGATGAGGTCGCCGACGCTGGCATAACTGGCCATGACGCCGGCCATGGTGGGATCCGTCAGGACACTGATAAAAGGCAGGCCCGCACGGGCATGGTAAGCCAGGGCGCCGCAGGTCTTGCCCATTTGCATCAGGCTGAACATCCCTTCGTACATGCGCGCTCCGCCGCTGGTCGAAAAGATAACCAAGGGCAAGCCCTTGTCAGTGGCCCGCTCGACCAAACGCGTTAGCTTTTCGCCCACAACCGACCCCATGGATCCGCCCAGAAATTTGAAATCCATCACGCCCAGCGCAATCCGATGCTCGCCTATTTTGCATAGCCCGGTGATGACGGCGTCCTTGAGTCCGGTTTCCTGCTGATATTTTTGGAGCTTCGAAATATAAGAGGCAACGCCTGTAAAATGCAAAACATCGACGCTGGTCATGTCGGCATCCATCTCCTCGAAAGTGCAGGTTTCGACAAGCGAATGAATCCGCTCCCGCGACCCGATCGGAAAATGGTGCTGGCAATGGGTGCAGACCTTGAGGTTTTCATCCAATTCCTTGTCGAAAACCATCGTGCTGCATTTGGGACACTTGGTCCACAGGCCCTCAGGAATCTCTCTCTTTTTGGATTTTGCGGAGGCCAGTTTCGGCTTTTTGACAAACGTGGTGTGGCTGTTCACGGGAGGAGGAGTGACGGCGGGTTCGGCCGTTTCCAACCCAAGCGTTTTTTTCGTAAACAAGGTCGTTGCCATATGCGAGTAGAAGTTTAAGCCCAACGGGGCTGCCGAACAAGCCCCCTGTTGGCCATTGACCGCCCGCCTAAATTCCCCGGGCGACCGTCCAGACACAGACTTCGCCCGCGCCAAGGTCCATTAGAACGCGCGCGCAAGCTCCAGTCGTCGCGCCCGTTGTGAAAACATCGTCCACGAGAACGATTCGTTCGCCCTTCAACCGGGCGCGGGTTCTCGCTGCAAAAGCTTTGCGCACGTTTTCCATCCGTTCCTCCCGGCTTAGAAGAGTTTGTGTGCGGGTCGGCACCGTGCGTCGCAACAAGCGTTCGTTGACCGGCACATGGATGGCTTGACTGAGACGGTGCGCCAACCGCTGCGCCTGGTTAAATTCACGTTCGCGCAGTTTGGTTGGATGCAGCGGCACGGGCACGATAAAATTCCATTCCGTCTTGGAGAGCTCGGGAGCGGCGCACTGAGTCAGCAATTGACCGAGGAACGGCTCGAACCACAGTGCCCGCCGGTACTTATATTTGTGAATAACATCGAGCATTGTGTCGCCTGCGATCACGGCGGAGCGGGCATGGGAAAATGCCCAATTTTGGGTTTTGCAGTCCGCGCATTCAAAGGCCTGGGTGATGGCGCCCTGAAACGGCAGACCGCACCGTTCGCAAAAGGGCTTTTGAACAAATTGGATCGAGCGTCGGCAGCGCTCGCAAAGATAGCTGTCCCGGCGGCCCGCTCTGCCTTCTCCGCACACCTGGCAAATCTCGGGATAAATCAAACCCAGGCCCGCACCGAGAAACTCACTGACCGATTGAATGACTGAATTCATCCCGCCTGGTTCGCCACGGTAAACAAGGCCCGGGCCATTGCAATTCCGATTATCGCGTTGTTTCCAGGCCGGTTTTCCCCGATATTCGCAGGCTTATGGCAGGACGCCGTCAGTATCCGTTTCATTTGATTGAGCCCAAATGGCAGGCGCATTGGGATCGCGAGCAGGCGTTCCGGGCGTGGAACCCGGGTGAGAAAATCCCGTCGACCCACCCATTCGCCAAGCGTCATCCCAACATCCCGCCCGAAGCCGTACCTAAGTTCTATATCCTGGACATGTTCCCGTACCCGTCGGGCGCAGGGCTGCACGTCGGCCATCCTGAAGGCTACACGGCGACGGATATCCTCGCCCGATACAAGCGCGCGCGCGGTTTGCACGTGCTACATCCAATGGGATGGGATGCGTTCGGTTTGCCGGCCGAGCAATATGCCATCAAGACAGGTCAGCACCCACGAAAGACAACCGAGCAGAACGTCACCACTTTCAAGCGCCAGATTAAATCCCTCGGATTCAGCTACGATTGGACCCGTGAAGTCGATACGACCGACCCTAAGTATTTCCGGTGGACCCAATGGATTTTTCTGAAGTTGTACAACTCCTGGTTCAATCCGGAGTCCAATAAAGCCGAGCCGATAGATTCCCTGCCCTACCCTTGCGAGTTGGAGTCCAAAGGCTCTGACTCGGCGGAGGTTCAAGCCAAGCGCCGGGCTTATCGGGACTCGAAGCGCCTGGCGTACGTGAGCGAGGCTCCTGTCTGGTGGTGCGAGCAACTGGGAACGGTCCTGGCCAATGAGGAAGTCGTGGACGGAAAAAGCGAGGTAGGCGGGTTCCCGGTGGTGCGCAAACCGATGCGTCAATGGATGCTGCGAATCACCGCCTATGCCGAGCGGCTGTTGCAGGACCTCGATACCATCCAGTGGAGCGATTCCCTCAAAGAGATGCAGCGGAACTGGATCGGGCGCAGCGAAGGCGCCGAAGTCGATTTCGCGGTGGCTCAGTGCGGCGAGTTCCCGGGCAACGAGTGCGGCGTGCGCGACGGCAGTTCTTCCATGGCCATTCGTGTTTTCACCACGCGCCCGGACACCCTTTTCGGCGCTACCTACATGGTGCTGGCCCCGGAGCACAAACTCGTGGATGAAATCACCACGCCGGGGCAACGCGCCGCGGTGAATAATTACAAAGCCGAAGTTGCAAAAAAATCCGACCTCGAGCGCGCAGAACTGGCGAAGGACAAAACGGGTGTCTTCACCGGCGCCTACGCCATCAACCCCGTCAACGCCAAACGGATCCCCATCTGGATCGCCGACTATGTTTTGGCCAGCTACGGCACGGGCGCAATCATGGCTGTGCCGGCTCACGACACGCGCGACTTCGAGTTTGCGACCAAATTCAATTTGCCGATCCTTCAGGTCGTGGCGCCGCCCACCGGGCAGGACTGGCACGGTTATGTCGGGGACGGCACCGCCGTTCATTCCAGCAGTGACACGATTTCGCTGGATGGGTTACCCACTGCCGAAGCCAAGCGAACGATAACGCAATGGCTCGAAGCAAATAAATGCGGCAGGAAAACTATCAATTACAAGCTCCGGGATTGGCTTTTCAGCAGGCAACGGTATTGGGGCGAACCGTTCCCCATTGTCTGGAAAACCGGCCGGGACGGACGGCCTTACCACGAAACCTTGCCGGAATCGGCGTTGCCGTTGCTGCCGCCGCCGCTCGACGATTACAAGCCGACTGCCGAGGGGCAACCGCCATTGGCCCGCGCTACCGATTGGGTCAACCTGCCCGATGGCAGCGTCCGCGAGACCAACACCATGCCTCAATGGGCCGGGAGTTGCTGGTATTACCTGCGCTACCTGGACGCCGGAAACGCCCAAACCTTTTGCAGCCCGGCGGCCGAAAAATATTGGATGGGCACGACGACGCCTGGCTCTACGGCGACCCGTCCGACTCCGGGCGTTGACCTGTACGTCGGTGGAACCGAGCATGCCGTTTTGCACCTCCTTTACGCGCGGTTCTGGCACAAAGTTCTTTTCGACCTGGGATGGGTTTCCACAGGCGAGCCCTTTTTTAAACTGGTGAACCAGGGACTTATCCTCGGCGAGGATTCGCAGAAGATGTCAAAGTCCCGCGGCAACGTTATCAATCCTGACGTTATTCTTGCCGAATACGGGGCCGATGCGTTTCGGCTTTATGAAATGTTCATGGGCCCGCTCGAAATGACCAAGCCCTGGAGCACCACAGGAGTTGAAGGCGTTTATCGCTTTCTCGGCCGTGTGTGGCGGCTCTTTGTCGACGAGGCCAGCGAAACGGAATTCGAGCAGAACTGCACCGCCGCGCCCGATCAGGGGACGGAGTTCCTCGAAAAGATTCGCCTTGGCTCGGCCATTGTTCAAACGGCGCCGGAGCCGGCCCAGTTGAAAGCGCTGCATGCATGCATCAAAAAGGTGACCGAAGACCTGGATGGCTTGCGCTTTAACACGGCCATTTCAGCTCTGATGGTCTTCATTAATGAAGCAATGACATGGCAGGTTCGGCCGGCGGCTGTGTTGCGCGAGTTTTTGATCCTCTTGCAGCCGTTTGCTCCGCACCTGGCGGAGGAACTTTGGTCAAAACTCAACGCCACGACCGGTGCCGCCCAGCATCCGTTGACATACGCCCCCTGGCCACCATTCGACTCCGCACTGCTCGTCGAAGACGTCGTTGAAATCCCTGTCCAGGTAAACGGAAAACTCCGCGATGTGATGAAAGTCCAGGTAAACACTCCGGCGAGCGAATTGGAATCGCTGGCGAAAGCCTCGGACAAGGTCAAACCGTTTATTGAAGGAAGGACGATAAAGAAGGTAATCGTGATCCCCAAGCGCCTGGTCAACATCGTTGTGGCGTAGGAATCGTGGTTGCCGCGGGCTGGAGGCAGGTTAATTACCACCAGGTTCGCTCTGTAAGCGCTAACAATCGCCCGAGCGACCCGCACCGCCTTATTGTGAACCGGCCCGCAATATGCTACTCTGGTTTGGGTGAACCGCTTGACCAAAGGTGAACAATTGGTTCTTTGTGTGGTATTGGGCTTGTTATTGTTAGGCTGGGCCGTGAAGATCTACCGTTCAGGCCATCCACCGGTACTTACGGTCGAACCTGTAAAACTTTAGAATGCAAGACGTTAGTTTCGAAGAAGCCCTGGAGATTATAACGATCAAAGACCCGCGCTATCCGCGCGACGCCTATTTGTTTGTCCGGGAAGCTTTGGATCACACCCAGCGAACGCTAATCCGCGACAAGCAAGGCAGTATTCGCCACGTCTCCGGGCATGAATTGCTCGAAGGAATCAAGAGTTACGCCGCGTCGCAATTCGGCCCAATGGCAGTCATGGTTTTTGAATCGTGGGGGATTCACTCGTGTCAGGACTTTGGCGAACTGGTTTTCAATATGGTCGAAACGGGCGGCTGCCCCAGTCTTTGCAGCGACGATATCCCCGACGTAGCATCCTTGGGAAAACGACTGCAGCAGCCCTCGCACTTGCTCTCAGCTTATATTTGGAAAAATCTCTCGGTCACGACGCGGCAACTGCTGGAGAGTTCGCCTGCGTCTCTGGAAGCCCGCGAGCTTTTGACCAACGATTTGAACAGGATCATCCACGCCGGGCCGCTTTACGACCCGCAGCGGTTCGCCTCCGTGCCGCTTTCTGATGAGACCCGAATGCTTGTGGGTCGACAACTCTCGGGGGTTCCGCTCGCGCAATTGAATCGTTTGCTGCTCGAATGCGCTTACCCAGGCGATATTCCAAAAAGCCACGGCCTGTTGGCCAAAACCAAGAATGATTCAAGGGCCGATTTCGAAGACGGCTTCGATTTCTACGAAGCGTTTTGTCGGCCGTATCTTCCACCCAGCAAACAAGCCTCCGCCCGATCGGATCCCGTGGGCAAAAGATAGCCCGTGGCGCGAGGAGGGCCCACAGAGACAGCAAAAGGAGTCTGCGACAGGGTTTGAGGATGACTTCCGCCACGGTTTCAGCGGCGGCTGTTTTAGATTCTACTCTTGTGTTTCGTATCTTCCATTCGTTGCGCTCTGTTCGTTTTTCGGCTTAAGTTACCGGCCACATAATGATTTCAACCAAAAGCAGCGAAGCGCCGCACGTCGGCGCCATTCCTTCAATGCCTCCCGGCGTTAGCCTGACCACGCTTGAAAACGGCCTGAACGTGATCATTCGCGAGGACCATAGCGCGCCCGTGGTATCAGCCCAGGCCTGGTGCATGGCCGGCAGCATTCACGAAGGCAAATGGCTCGGCGCAGGCCTCTCGCACGTCCTGGAACACATGCTGTTTAAAGGCACCACAACCCGTCCAGGCAGCCGCATCGATCAGGAGGTCCAGGAAGCCGGCGGTTACATGAACGCCTACACTTCCTTTGACCGGACGGTTTACCATATTGACGTTCCCAACACTGGCGCCCGGGTCGCGATCGATATCCTCTGCGACATCATGCAGCACGCCACTTTGCCCGCGGACGAACTCGAGAAGGAAAAGCAGGTGATCGTGCGCGAAATGGACATGAACCTGGATGACCCGGGCAGGCGAGCGAGCCGCCGGCTTTTCGAAACGGCCTACACCCGGAGCCCATACCGATTCACAATTATCGGTTATCCCGACATCTTTAATGAAGTCAAACAGAGCGATATCCTCGATTATTACCGCGAGAAATATTCACCGAACAACGTGTTTTTCGTGATTGCCGGCGACATCAATTCCGCGGACGTCCTGGCCCAGGTGCGCAATGCCTATATGAAAAGCAAGGCCAGAGCACTCCCCCCGGTGGTCTTGCCCGAAGAACCGCCCCAGGTCGCCCCGCGCGAGATCGTCGAGGAAGCTCCGATCGAGCTTGGCCATTTCCATGTCGCCTGGCACATCCCGGAGTTACGGCATCCCGATGTTCCCGTCCTGGATATTCTCGCGGCGATTCTCGGGCACGGACGGAGTTCGCGGCTGTACCAGCAGGTCCGTGAAGCGCGCAGGTTAGTCCATGCCGTTGATGCCTGGACCTACAGCCCCGGCGCGCCCGGATTGCTGGGGATGAGCGCCACTTGCGATGGCGATAAGTTCCTGGTGGCGCGCGACGCCATGCTCGAAGAGGTCGAAAAAATCAAAAACGGCCGCATTACTCCCGAAGAGATCGGCAAAGCGGTTAAACAATTCCTTTCGGCCACGCTGTCCTCGCGCAAAACCATGCAAGGCCAGGCGCAGGACCTCGGCTCAAACTGGCTTGCGGCAAACGACCTCAGCTTTTCCGAGCGTTACCTCGCCGCGGTGCGAAAAGTCACACCCGCCGACCTGCAGCGCGTCGCAGAAAATTACCTTCGCCCCGAGAATCGGTCCGTGTACGGCTTGCTCCCGACGGGCGCCGCGCCAAAAGCCGGCGCGATCATCGAAGGCGCGAGCGAGCACCCGATTCGGAAGTTTGACCTGCCCAACGGCCTGCGATTGCTCATCAAAGAGGATCATCGTCTTCCGTTTATTGAACTTCGGGCTGTGTTCAGAGGCGGCGTCCTTGTCGAAACCATTTCCAATAGCGGCATTACCCAGCTTATGGGCAAACTTCTGCTCAAAGGAACGACGTCGCGTTCGGCTGAGGAGATCGCGCTTCAAATCGAATCCATTGGCGGAAGCATCGATAGCTATGGCGGAAACAACAGTTTCGGCGTCAACGCTGAAGTCCTTTCCAGCGATTTCCACACCGGCCTGACTCTTCTTGCGGATGTGCTTTTAAACCCGACGTTCCCCTCAGGGACGCTGGAACGGGAACGTGAGGTGCAGTTGGCCGCGATTCGTTCCCAACGCGATCACCTCCTGCAAAGCGCGTCCAAAGCCATGAGACGGGCGCTCTTTGGCGAAACCGGTTACGGACTGGACGCACTCGGCTCCGAACCCAGTCTCCAACAAATCCACGTGGATCATCTCAAGGAATTCCACGCAGCACATGCGACCCCCGACAATTGCGTATTGGCGGTTTACGGGGATGTCGACACCGATCGAGCCAAAGTGGCAGTCGAGGAAGCCTTCTCGATATGGAAGGGCGGCGGCCAGGCCAATGCCGCCCGCCAGAAGATCGTCTCTGCGGACAGCGCTATTAGCGGACTGCGACGCGTCAATGAGACTCGCGACAAGAAACAGGCCGTGATTGTAGTCGGGTATCGCGGCACCTCCCTAAAGGACGCGGACCGCTACGCGTTGGAACTGCTCCAGGAATCCTGCAGTGACCTGGGCTCCCGATTGTTCATGCGCGTTCGGGAGAAACTCGGGCTCGCGTATTATGTCGGCGCGCAAAATTTCGTCGGCCTTGCCCCCGGCTACTTCGCTTTCTATGCGGGAACGATGCCCGAAAAAGCCGACCTGGTTGAAAAGGAACTGCTCAGTGAAGCGGAATTGCTCCGGGTGGAGGGCTTGACCGAGGAGGAACTGAGACGCTCGAAAGCCAAAATTATCGGCCAGAAAAAAATTGCGCGGCAAGACCTTGGCGGCCTGGCGATGACCACCGCGCTGGATGAACTATATGGCCTCGGCTACGGTTACAGCGACTCTGAAGACTCGCTTTATGAGGCTGTAACTCTTGAGCAGGTGAAGGCAGCGGCGGTGAAATTTCTGAGGGTGGATGCCCTCGTCATCGCCACCGTGAAACCTGCGTAGCGCTCTCTGCCTGCTCCCGCCGTTGAGAGCCCTGAGCTCTGCCGAACGCCGCTGTGCGAAAGGAATTATTTGTCCGCGGGCGGGCTTTTAATGCCGTCCAATGCGGAATTCAAAACGCCGTGCGCGCGGGCCAGGGCGTCATCCAGCCGGGCGCATTCCTCGAGGTTCGCTTCGTCAAGCGGGCGCTTGCTGAGCAGGCGCATGGCAAACTCGCTGCACTCACGCCGCATCGAATTGAGTTCGTAAGCGATTTGAGCGGCATATGCCAAGGGCAATGTGTTCGGTTTTTCGGGTTGGTCCATCGGCGCGGAAGGTAGGCGCTCGACGACTCCGTGACATTCAGACAAACCACTATTGCGGCATCGGTGTTTGTCTGACACGGATCATAAAGTTTCAGGCGCAATCCCGGTCTTCTGCGGCGCAGAATCGGCCGCTAGCCCAAGCCTAACTTCGACAGCCTGTGTTTCTCTGATTAACGCGGGATTCTCCAGCGTGAGCAGGATTCTTTGTCCCTTTTGTTCGAAGTGATGTCTCGCGCGGCGGCCTCGAACCTTAACCTCGGCGCGCTGTACCCGGGTTCCGGCCGGAACTTCGAAACTCAGCGTGCTTATCTCCAGTGACCCGCTCTTCAGCGCAATAAGGCAGTTCATCCCTTCTGCAGCTGCGGTCTGGGAAAACGTTCCCCATCCCGCGGCAGTGGTAAAGGCGGCCTTGAAGTTTCCCTTGCTGGGACCAGGTCCAAAGACTTTCGGAGCGAAGCCAAGATGTTTGGAGGGACCGTGGTATTCATAACCGCACGCAGCCAGGAACACGCCATAGCTGGCCATGCTTCGCGCGTAATGATCGCCACACTCGATTTCGTTCCACGGGTTCCGTCGAGACGGATGATACCGGTCGTGAACCGCCCGGGTTACCGCCAGGCCCTCGGTGACCAGACCTTCCCAAATC
>Ga0070738_10005464_pt1 | contig 14071 bp, 14 predicted proteins | sample Coa_R2_2_FD_66446 | JGI IMG/M metagenome (GOLD analysis project Ga0070738, IMG submission 66446) | Surface soil microbial communities from Centralia Pennsylvania, which are recovering from an underground coalmine fire - Coalmine... | ecosystem: Environmental > Terrestrial > Soil > Unclassified ... | reverse complement strand
CTCCCCCTCAATACTGAGATAACTGCAAGTCAGAACGCAATGTAACATCCAAATCGCCGCTTTGAGGCTTTACGACCACAACTTCAACTTTCTTTTTTCGTAGGAGAACACTGGCGGCTGCACCAGCACCAGCACCAAGTACAGGTTCAATAAGACGGATTCTACGGTCTGTAATGAGTCCAATGACACTAGCAGCACCAGCACCAATAGCCGCATCTTGCAAGATTTTGCTAGTATCAGTTCCTTTACTAATCTTTTCTTTTCTCGTAATCACTGAGGAAGTTGCATCAATATTCTGCCGATTTCCGTTTGGAAAAACTAATTCTCGCGCTACAAATTGAGAACCTTTTTTAGAGTCTTTCGTTGCTGGCTCCAATTGCCCAACAAGCTGAGAACCCTGTGGGATTAGTACATTTCCATTTCTATCTATGATGTTTCTTGCTATATTTACAGTTAAAGGTATTGTCTCATCAGGAGTCACAACAATTTTATCTTTTTCATAGGTAACAGGAAATTTGACTCCAGCAGGAATTGAAAGATTTCTTATTTGTGAGCGAAAGATTTGTGCAGTTGCAGGAGTTACAGAAAACATGGGAGAGATTGAGCTTGTTGTGATGGCTATTGCTATAAGCGCTGCAGTTCCACTTTGACGATGAAAAACAGACATTTTTTATTTCCTTTATTTGATTTTTGAGTAATGATGACGTGGAGTTTCTGACAATTGTTTCTTAAATTGTTAAACCTTTCAGGACAGCACTCACTCACCTGTGGAAGGAAAACCAGTCTTTGCACTAACTCACCACCCTCAAGTCTCTAAGTCTGCAGTTTTTTACTCTTTCATCTATGACATCCCATTAAAGATTGCAGTCGAGTAGAGGCAGCGAAAGCATGAACAAGTATGATTTTTTACTATAAGAAAAATTGTATTTGCCTACTATTATACTTACAGCCATATTAAATGAAATTTGTGACTGTTATCCTTTCACTATTAACTTAAGAACAATAAAATCTGGGAAATATCACAGAACTCTTATTTCTCTCTAATGATGCGAAAAAATCGAATAACAGAGAAAAAGTCTTCAGTTAATTGTAAATAATAGTAAACTTAAAGTGTTCTAGGCTAGAAAAATAATTTTTACCTAGCTAAACTAGCAAAAAGAACACTTGTACTTTAGCTATTAATTAAAAAGTTAGGTGTAGCGCTAAAGCCTAAATGATTCCAGTACAACTTACTCTCAAAAACTTTCTGAGTTACCGTGATGCAACTTTAGATTTTCGCGGGTTACATACAGCGTGTATTTGTGGTTCTAATGGAGCGGGTAAATCGTCTCTTTTAGAGGCTATCACCTGGGCAATTTGGGGTGAAAGCCGAGCCATTGCTGAAGATGATGTTATTAATACCGGTGCAAAAGAAGTTCGAGTTGATTTCATCTTCCAAACTAACCAACAAATTTATCGAGTCATTCGCACCCGCCATCGGGGTGGTAATAGTGTCTTGGAATTCCAAATAGAAACGTCTACTGGGTTTCGTGTACTTACTGGCAAAGGCGTTAGGGCAACACAGGACTTGATTCTGGAACATATTAAGCTGGACTATGATACATTTATCAACTCTGCCTACCTCCGTCAAGGTCGTGCAGATGAATTCATGCTGAAGCGCCCCAATGAACGCAAAGAGATTCTAGCAGAGTTGCTAAAACTTAACCAGTATGACGAATTGGAAGAACGAGCGAAAGAATTGTCGCGTCAGTTCAAAGCACGAGCAGAAGAGTTAGGGCGTTCTTTGGAGTCGATGAAAAGTCAACTGCAACAACGTGAAGTCATTACCCAAAAACAGGCAAGCTTAGAAGCTGAACTCAATCAACTCCAGCAAGTACAAGCATTTGATACTATTCAATTACAAAGTTTGCAAGTTTTGCAGCACCAGCGGCAAACATGGGAAGAACAACTTAACTTTGTCAGGCAGCAACACCAAAATCTCACCCAAGACTGCGATCGCCTACAACAAGAGCAATCTGCAATTAACATTCAACTATCAGATTTAGAAAAAATATTAGGTCGAGAAGCTGAGATTAAAGCCGGATACACTCAGTATCAAATGCTGCAATCTCAAGAAGAAGCTTTTGCTACTAAGTTTGAAGAATACACTCGCACTGAAAGAGCACGACAACAAAAGCAACAGCAGCTGACCAAACAGATTCATGAAATTGAACGACAGCTGCAACAAGCGGAGACTCAACTTGAAGCCTTGCAGCAACAAGAACGAGAAATTCAACAAACTCTGGCTAAATCTGATGAAGTGGAAGCTGCTTTGGCACAATTAGCAGCGGCACGTCATCGTGTTGCCCATTTAGATGAGTTACGCATGGAAGTGTCTCCTCTGCTACAACAAAGAGCAACTTTGCAAAGCCAACTGGATCGTGTTCAAGCTAATTTGGCGGCGCGGATAGAACAGTTAGAAGTGACAGAAAACCAACTGCTATCACGCTCATTGCGTCAACCGCAATTGCAACAAGCAGTTATGGAAGTGGGAATGCAGATTGAGGAAATGGAGAAAAAGCGGGTTTACCTGCAGCGAGTGCAGGAAAAAGGACAGGAGAGGCGTCACTTTATTGAACGTCTACAAGCTCAGCAACGGGAGTATGAGAGGTTGCTAGGAGAACTTGATCAAAAACTGCAAATGCTCCAAAACCCGAATGCGCTGTGTCCTTTGTGTGAACGCCCATTGGAGGAACATAACTGGAATCACGTCGTAGAAAAAACCAAGACTGAGTACAACGATACGGAAGGACAATTGTGGGTATTTCGCGAACAAATGGCTGTTTCAGACAGGGAAATTCAGGTTCTTCGGCAAGAATACCGTGAAATCTCGCAACAGTTAGCCAATTATGATACTCTACGTGAACATCGAGGACAATTAGCGGCACAGTTGGAAGCAACAAGTGATATAGAACAACAGCTCCAGCAAATTGCTGTAGAAAAACAGCAGCTAGAGCGATCGCTGCAAATCGGTGATTACGCTCCTGACACACAAACCGAACTACAACAGCTAGAACAATATCTGCAACAACTTAATTACAATGAGCAAGACCACGCCCTTGCCCGTAACGAAGTTGAGCGGTGGCGATGGGCAGAGATTAGACTAAGCCAAATTAAAGATGCAACTAAGCGGCAGGCACAAATAGCAGCACGAAAACCCGAGATTCAGGCACAAGTAGCCCAACTAAAAACAAAAATACAGCAGGAAGCCACCGACTCTGACTGTGCTAAAGAAATTGCCAGCCTCGAACGTTACATTCGTGAAATTGGCTACGATACTGAACAGCATAACAACTTACGTCTGGCACTCAGAAAAGCTCATTCTTGGCAGTCACCTTATCAGCAGCTATTGGGTGCGCAACAGCAGTATCCTCAACTCAAGGCAAGATTGCAAGAGATAGAAGTGTCTTTACAAGCGAGATTAACTGAGCGTCAAAGACTCGCAACCCAAATTGAAAATATTATTCATCAAATAGAAGAAACCGCAAACCCAGAAGCGCAAATTCAAGTCTTAGAGCAGCAGTTAGCATCCCGGAGACGACAACTAGATGAACAAATTGGGCAATTGGGTCGCCTAGAGCAAATGGCTCATCAACTAGAAGCATTGCAACTGCAGTATGAACAACAACAACAACAACAGCAACAGGCAAGACAGCAATACCGTGTTTACCATGAGTTAGCACAAGCATTTGGTAAAAATGGTATCCAAGCACTCATGATTGAGAATGTTTTACCCCAGTTGGAAGCTGAGACAAATCAATTACTTTCACGACTCAGCGCTAATCAATTGCATGTTCAATTTATTACTCAAAAAGCTGGGCGTCATGGTAGGTCAACCAAGAAAAATACCAAGCTGATAGACACTTTAGATATTTTGATTGCTGATGCCAAAGGCACACGAGCTTATGAAACTTACTCTGGGGGGGAAGCATTTAGAATTAACTTTGCCATTCGTCTAGCTCTAGCAAAATTACTCGCGCAAAGAGCTGGAGCAGCATTGCAGTTGTTGATTATTGATGAAGGGTTTGGTACACAAGATGCTGAGGGATGCGATCGCTTGATTGCGGCGATCAATGCGATCGCCTCCGAATTCGCCTGCATCCTCACTGTTACCCATATGCCTCATTTAAAAGAAGCCTTTCAAGCACGAATCGAAGTCAGTAAGACTCAACAAGGTTCACATCTACAGTTGTTGGTTTAAGCGATCATGCACAAAATTTCCGGCTTCACGAACACTGCTATCATAATCTTGATTATTTATGATGTCTTGGTGAGAGCAGTGCCTACTTAGCAGCAACAAATTCATCTACAGTTAATCCAGCAGTACGAATTAAACTTCGCAAAGTTCCTTTTGCTACTTCACGATGATCAGGAACCGAAAGTGTTGCAGGTTCAGAGTCCTTAACCATAATGATATGGCTACTTGTCTGTCGCACAACTTCCCAACCCAAAGATTCAAAGACGCGCACAACCTCACGCCCACTCATTACAGGAAGAGCAGAACTCACTAAACTACAACCTCAACTTGATACGTCTCAACCGTAAGTGGCATTCCACGCTCTGCCCGAACCTGTAAACAAGCTGCTATTGCATCCTTAATATTTTCAAGGGCTTGTTGCCGTGTCTGACCCTGACTCACACAACCTGGAATACTGGGACATTCCACAATCCACATTCCATCCTCATCACGATCAAGCGTCACGTTAAACTTCATAAACTCCTCCTGATTATAGGAATATCAATGAACTACCTACACACTTCACTATGCTAAGTGCGAGGTTACCGCAATCATAATCTTTACTCTCCTCCGGCAAGCTCGCGTGCAATACCCATGTTCGCTGCTAGTACACGTACAATCTCAACAGGATTTTCGCCTCGGTATATCAGGAAATACCGGGGATGTACCAGCCAGAAACGTACGGGAAGGGGGGTCAGGTCGACAGTAGACATTATAATAACAGTTTTTGTTATTGCCTGTGAGTTAACGCTGTCGCGGAAGGGTAAAGAGAGCAGGAGTACACTCTCTATGCCCCATGCCCAACCCTAACGAAAAATTGTCTGTTCTCAACCTAGTTCAGCTGAAACTCATCAAACTTCAGCACTTGCGAATCTTGCTTTCGGGTATCAAAACGATAGCTACTAATCGTACCTGTACCTGTATCAAAGATGCTGAACACCGTAATATCGTTACTTGCAATGTACGGCATCGACTTACCATCTTCATTTAGCAGGGGTGCAATTGTGGGTACTATTGGCTCTAATCCATTAGGGTCGCCAAGTTCAACATACTCTTGTTGATAACCTATCGGCACTTCTCGCTTGTTGTCACCCCAAGCAGCACCATAGGAGTTGCCAACATTAGATGTTTCTAAAAAGTGTATCCCCGATGAGCTACAAAAGCGGTTCCACAAATGAGAATGCCCATAAAACACCAACTGTACATTAGCAGCCTCAAGTAAGGGCATAAGATCGCCGATAATGTAATCTGCCTCTTTGGGGTACTCATAACGAACTGCCTTGATATTGCCCTCTTCATCCCGTTCAATGATTTGCAATGGATCGGTATAGGCAGGAACACTATTACCACCAAGAGTATGGGGTGGATGATGCAACATCACCACTTTATATTTTGCTTGGATAAACTCGGGACTGTTGAGTTCTTGTACCAGCCAGTTGTACTGAGTGCTACCTTATGCAATTGGCTCATAGATATGCTGTCCATATCCCCAATTTTCTGGGTTTTGCAAATCTGCTGTTCGTTCTCGGTATTTACCCCTAGCCTCCGCATCTAAGTTAGGAGTCCGCCACATATTTGTCACGTATAGTACTACTAGACGTACATCACCAAAGCTAACTGCATAGTAAGTTTTACCACCCTCTTGACTTTCCGGTAGGGTGAAAATCTCTTCGTAAGTGTCGGTATTAAAGGAATTATCTTTTAAGGATTGCTCTCCATATAACTTTTTGGCAACCTCACGGGGAATCGTGTGATCAAAATCATCGTTTAAACTCCCACAGCCAACCCGTCCCATGATCTCATGATTGCCAATGCAGGTAAACATTGGTGCATGTTGAATGATTTCACCACCCACGTAGGATATCTTAACCCCGTTGTTTTCCATTTGATAGTCAGCATGACCTTGCAAACAGGGAAAGAACGCCCCACCACGATGATCGTCAAACCATTCCGAGGCGCGATCGCTGACGTTGACCAAATCCCCAGCAAACCAAACTGCATCTACTTGCCCAACTGTCTCCACGACTTTTTGCAGATTTGCTGCTACCATTGGCTTAATTTGATGGTCAGAGGTGAGGAGAATTCTGGCGGCTGTACCTGGACGCGGCGTAGATGCAAGGGTAAAGACATCGCTGCTAACACTCTCCCCATCTTCCCGTACACTGATAACGCGATAAGCCACTCGTATTCCAGGAGTTAATCCGGTGACCTCAGCCTCATGTCGCCAAATATTACGCTTGACTGGTTGCTGATAAACTTGTCCGTCTTGGGTTTGGTTTCCTACTCGTGAATGCTGATCTTCCTGTGTACGACTCAGTTTACTGGTACTAGCAACCGCAGTTTTATAGAGATTCTCTCCGTAGGCAACTCTATGTTGAGAGCCAGCAAACTCGGTAAACCACACAACTCGCACTGAGTTTTCTGTTGGCAGTTGTAGAAACGGATCGGTCAGTAGTCGGGGTGCGGATGTCATATGTTGTTTACCCAGATAAACGCACAACTATAAGGGTAAGACATAGACGTAAAAGTTAGTGTAGATTTGCAGCCAGAAACATAGACCGAAACAGCTAAGGCGATCACACAACCTGCTGGAGTTTGTGTGATCGCCACTCAACCATAGTAATCCATCGTTCCTTATTCGTAGAACGGATAAAGAACGCTCATCAGAAAACTTTTTCATCTATTGAATCGGAGCGGCGGGATTTGAACCCACGACCTCCACTACCCCAAAGTGGCGCGCTACCAAGCTGCGCTACGCCCCGTGAACCCTAACATTATAACACAAGGTCTAGAATACACAATAGCAAAATCTAAAAAACCCTAAGCATCCCAGCCGCCTGTTGCAAAGCCTGAACTGCCGGGCTTTCCCATTTACCTTCTACACAACGCCTCGTCTTGAGGATCAAGCGCAGACAGTAAGCATGGGGATAACCTTCTACCTCCATCCATAATAAATCGCTTTCGGCTTCACAGGCAATTTTCTCCTCATCCATCAATTCATCTGCGAGTTGCTTCATTGTGTCTGCCAGCTGTGCCAAAAGCCGACAAAAGTCATTCAATTCCGGTTCCGTTAACTCGATCGCCCAATCATCAGTACCCACCAACCCTTTAAATTCAGACGCACTAGGATTCCAGCCAATACGCCAACCAAGTCCATTTTTCAGAAGACGTTCCATGGTTAAGTTCTACATCCCTATTCCTACTTACCCTTTACATTGTTTTTAATGTTAAGCAGTCAGGAGTTATTATTTCTAACTCCTAACTCCTAACTCTTAACTCTCACCTAAGCTTCCTAGCATCTCCTGGTTTAGGTATTTGCGGAAGGGTTGGGGTGGTTTCTTGTGATTGGGAGGATGAGGGATCAGGGGTAGAGGCTGGTGTTTGTTGGGAGTGAGAATTAAACGCATTAACCAAGGCTTCCACCAAAGCATCCCGCTGACGTCGATTGAGATGTGCAATAGCAGCGCGATCGCCATCTATAGGATTTTTCTTCAATATGTCATTTCCTGGATAGCTAGAGTCATACATAATTTCATTTGCTCCCAGGTAATCAGCCAGAGTTAACTTCCAATCCAGTCGATAATTTGGCGGACGACCCTTGACATAAAAGTGATACCTAATCAGGCGACTTGCCAGAGTGTTGTTTTCAGCAACTTTCCCTGTTTCTTTACTGATGTATTTGTTTTCTCGCGGTAAGTCAGGCAATTGTTTATAAACTTGCTGCCAAACATCACTGGGGATGAATGTTTGTGCTATGGCGGTTGGAGAACCGAGTAAGTTTGTGTGGTTAATGGGGTTCCATTCCCCTATACCTGAACCTAAAATAACTACACCCACCACCATTAAAGTAGTGAGTGTGTGCCAAGGTTTGAGCATTGCTTGGATGAACTTTAAGCTTCTGCGCATTCTTTCTTTAACTGGCGTCTTTTCTACATTTCGCCAATAATTTCAGGCTGAGTCAGTTCATCAGACATCTCAATAATTGCCCTTAGCACTGGCTTCATCATTGCATCGTCCGCATTATCAAAATCTTCATAGCGGCGACGTTTTGCACGGTTTGCCACTTGAACTGTAATGCGGTAGCGATTGGAGGCTGCATTAATCAGATCTTCAGCACGGTGCATAATCTGAGATTGAGTTGTCTCGAACTTAGAACGCTTGAGCATAATCACTGGTTCTTATGGTTATTTCCCAGTTTAACAGCACTCAAAAAGTTACTGTGGATATTTGTGCCACTAACCTCTCTGTTGATAGAGGATCAGTGATTTCTGTCGCTCTAGCATACAGTTACACTCATTACATCAGCTAATATCAATCTCATGCCTGATCTTGTTGAAACTGCTGTCAATGCCGGAAATTTTCAAACCTTGGTAAAGGCTGTTGAAGCTACCGATCTGGTAGAAACTCTCAAGAGTCCTGGTCCATTCACAATTTTTGCACCTACAGACGAAGTCTTTGCTAGTCTTCCACAAGAAACTTTAGATTTACTAGCACAAGACACGCTCAAACTGAAAAGAATTGTCGCGTATCATGTTGCCTTTGGGGATGTAAGGTCTGATGATTTGCGGCAAATTGACGAAGCACAGACTTTTGAGGGCTCTGTTCTGGCGATTCAGTCCACTAACGGTAAAATAAAAGTCAATGACGCCAATGTCCTGCAAACAGACATTCTCACAGACAACGGCGTCATCCACGTTATTGACAAAGTTTTGATACCTGCTATTGTTGCCAGCGAGTGAGGGAGGACAGGGAGACAAGGGAGACAAGGGAGACAAGGGAGACAAGGGAGACAAGGGAGACAAGGGAAGTTATCCTATGCCCTATGCCCCATTCCTAACTCCCCAGCACACATCCAGTTCGTGGCGGTAGGCTGATGGTGAATTGTTTCGTTTCTCCCTCAATATGCCACTCAACCTCTGCATTACCATATAAAAGTTTGTTGGGTTGTGTAGCCAGGCGTGTTGCATCTACATGATCTTTTGCCGATGCAGTGCCAACATTAACAGCAACGATCAATTCCTCTGTTCCCAAGATTCGTGCAAAGATGTACAGTTCTCTTTGTGCGAAAAGAACTTGGTAATCACCTGTACGCAAGCATAGGTAAGTATGACGTAGGGCAATCAATTGACGGTGAGTCTTGAGAATTTCCTGATCCCAAGAAGCTTCTAAAGGAAACCCACGGCGCGAATCTGGATCTATAGCACCAGGTAAACCGACTTCATCACCATAATAAATACTAGGTGCTCCAGGGAAAGTTAGTAGTAGTAAAGTTGCTAGTTCGATACTTGGGCGATCGCCTCCTGCGATAGTCATGAGTCTTGCTGTGTCATGACTAGCAAGTAAATTCAACTGAGTCAATTGAATTTCCCAGGGATAGAGTTGTAACAGTTCTTGGATTTTTTGAGCGTACTCAGCAGCAAACAAGGGTGGATAAGGTTTGTAGTCACGACTTTGAACTTGTTCCAAGACAACGCGATCGCCTGCAGTAAAAGCGATCGTTGGTCCTGCAAATAAGTAGTTCATCACTCCATCAAACTGAGTCCCATCTAACCATTGACGGGAATCTCCCCAAACTTCACCGACGATGTAAGCATCAGGATAAATTGCTTTCACGCGTTCACGAAATTCTTGCCAAAAACCAGGGGTTTGAATTTCAAACGGGACGTCCAAGCGCCAACCATCAATGCCGAATTTAATCCAATATTCGGCAATTTCCATAATATATTCTCGTACTTCCGGGTTGTCATGGTTAAATACTGGTAAAGCTCGATTTCCAGCCCAACCCACATAATTCGCGGGAAATTCACCATTGTAGGGAGAAAGGGGCCAACCTTCAATTTTGAACCAATCTACCCAAGGTGAGTGGGGACCATTTTCTAAAACGTCATGGAAAAAGAAGAAACCGCGACTAGAGTGGTTAAAGACTCCATCAAGCACAACTTTAATATTTCGTTGATGAGCTGCGTCTAGCAATTCCTGAAAAGCCTGGTTACCCCCCAGCATTGGGTCTACTTGATAGTAATCGTGAGTGTGGTAGCGGTGATTACTTGCTGATTGAAATATAGGTGTGAAGTAGATAGCGTTAATTCCCAGATCCTGTATGTAGTCTAACTGCTCTGCAATACCCCATAAATCTCCTCCCTTGTAACCTTGGAGTGTTGGCATAGCATCCCAATCTTCCCAACGGGGATTATGCAAAAGCCGTTTATGAGGTTGTTTACTTTTGGCAAATCGATCTGGAAAGATTTGGTAGAAAACAGCGTGCTTAACCCAATCTGGTGTTTGAATTTGCATGGATGACTTTAAAAGATTTCTCCAAAGATATCGTTGCAGATAACAGGTTCTTTACAACTCACACTTGTGGTAGAAAATTTCACCTTTGATACTTAACTGTTTATCTTTGCTATAGCTCTACTAACATAGAGTCGTTACAAAATATAGCAGATATCAAGATGGTAGTGTCTGCTAATTAGCTACTTGGTGTTTATGCACACCAATGCTTGTATTTAATTGTGTTATCTTGACTGCTGAGATGAATAAATTCTCACAAAGTTAATCAACTAACTTGAGAAATTCGCTGAGTATACCTTAACGTAGGTATACAATACGTGCCGCAGGAATGCACATGGATTGGATTAGCTTACTTAAAGCTCAACAAGCTGATTTCCTTCAACGAGTGAAAAAGACTAAGACAAATGACTTATCTTTACTGGAGAGTCAAATTAAAGGTTGCCACAGTGAAATTATGTCATTTTGGGGCGATACACTGATTAAACTGTTGGAATTGACCCGCCAACAAGCAGAAATTATTGCCAGAAATCCGCCACCTACACCACCTGAATATCCTGATCCTCCTGATTGGACAATACCTTTTGCTGAACATTTTCAACAGCAAGCAGAAGAATATCTACTACGAGAGCAAGTTGTTGACAGACTGATCAGTGAACGCTGGAGTAAACATGTGAAAAAAGTGTCACAGGACACTTTGAAAAACATGGCATTAGATGATGAAGGAAATTTACGTAGTGAAAGCAAATTTACATACTTGCTCACAGGCAACCCTAAAGTCAGTATTCAAGTCTATGTTGCTGACGGAGAAAGTCTTAACAGTATCAAAAAAGACAAAATAAGATGGTCAGTTACTTTAGATGATTTAAGAAATCATCAGGTATTGATTTTTCTATGTTTGTTGTATCCATTTAATAGAAAAAGAGGTCACGAAAAACAAGCGGTTATTGCAGGTTTTTTACCAACACATCAAATTGAATTGAGTGAACCAAAACTGTATATCACCCCAAGTAACCTGTTATATGCTGGTGGATTAAGCTGGTATTTAGAATCCCTCATTGCCAAAAAAGATACTTCTTTTGTCTTTGATCAGAGGCTGATGGCAGAGACAACACAAACTTTGTCACCAGATCATCCTCTAAAGAGTGTCATAGGAGACTGGGAGTATTGGCAGACTCTAAATGGTCATACAAGGGGAATCAACTGTCTTGCTTTTAGTCCAGGAGTGAAGGATAACGAAACTCTGCCGCTTGTGGCTAGTGGTAGTCGTGGAGAGACAAAGCTATGGGATTTAACCAAGGGTGAGTTGATAGGTACATTGTCAGAGTATCCTTGGTCATTATCTGGACTCGTGGATGAAGTAAATTCTCTTGCTTTCAGTCCTGATGGACAGACTTTGGTGAGTGGAGGAGCAGACTCCACAATTAAGATCTGGCATGTAGGCGCATTAGACCTGATAGATATTTTGCACAAGCATAACGGTATGGTAAGATGCGTAGCCTTCACCCCAGATGGGCGGATGTTAGCAACCGGCGGGGATGACAGAAAAATTATGTTTTGGGATCTGATGCAACGTCAGGTCACAATCACTCTGTCTTTGGATGATACTGCTGCTTATGCTTTAGCTTTCAGCTCAGATGGAAAGACTCTTGTAACAGGCAGTTACCGTAAAATCAAAGTGTGGCGTGTTTGTGGACCAGAAGCGTCAATAACTTCTGAACCACAGTTGCTACACTCGTTTACTGCTCACTCTCACATTGTTCGTTCTTTAGTAATCAGCGCAGATGGGAAAACTCTCATCAGTGGTAGTCGAGACAAAACGATTAAAATTTGGCAGTTAGAGACTGGAGAGTTGATCCACACCCTCGCAGGACATAGGGATGGAGTGTATACGATCGCCTTAAGTCCTGATGGACAGATCCTTGCCAGTGGGAGTGTAGATAAAACCATTAAACTATGGCATTTACAAACTGGTGAATTGCTAGGTACATTTATCGGGCATACCAGCACAGTCACAGCATTAGCTTTTACTGCTTCAGGTGAGATTTTGGTGAGTGGGAGTTTGGATAAAACGATCAAAATTTGGCAGCGAGGCTAACCCAATCGAAGCATTGTAGTGAACGCTGAGGCGTTTACCACTATGCTTCAACTGAAAAACTTTTCTACACAGCGCACAAATATCTCTACACCCATTGCCAGTGCAGTTTCATCAAAATCGAATCGAGGATGATGATGGGGATACGCCAAATCCAAGGCTTGATTGGCAGAACCAAGGAAGAAATAGCAACCAGGAACCTCTTGTAAAAAGAAAGACATATCCTCACCACCCATAGTTTGGCATTCTGGCACAACACCAATGGGTGTTTCAATCACTTCTTGGGCTACTGAACGCACGAGTTCTGCAATACCAGCATCATTGATTACTGGTGGATAAAGGCTCCAGTATTCTAAGTTATACCTAGCACCATGACTTTGACAAACTCCGGCAATAATTTGCTCGACTCGCTGTTTGAAAAAGCCTGCTAGAGCAGGATTAAAATACCGTACAGTACCATTCATATTGGCTGTATCAGCAATGACATTGTGTGTTGTACCGGCATGCAGTTTACCTACAGTTACCACTGCCGAATCAATGGGGTTGACATTACGAGCAACAATAGTTTGTAGGGCATTGACAATTTGAGCGGCAACCACAATTGAATCAACGGTTTGATGGGGCATAGCACCATGTCCACCTTTGCCCAAAATTGTACAGTTGAATAACTCGACAGCCGCCATTAATGCACCAGTACGAACACCCACTTTCCCTAACTGAAGATTATTCCACAGGTGCAACCCGATAATGGCATCAACGTCAGGGTTTTTCAGTACCCCAGCCTCTATCATTGGCTTAGCACCACCTGGACCCTCTTCCGCAGGTTGGAAGATGATTTTGACAGTACCTGCAAAACTGTCACGATGCTGGTGAAGATAGTAAGCAGTACCTAGTGCGATCGCTGTATGTCCGTCATGACCACAAGCGTGCATGACTCCATCATGCTGCGAGCGATATGGCACTTCATTCAACTCCTGAATAGGCAAAGCATCCATATCAGCCCGAATAGCTAACACTTTCTCACTACTGAGTTGATTTCCTTTGATAACGGCAACAATACCAGTTTGAGCAATACCAGTTTGGTGTTCAATTCCCCATTGTTGCAGTTTCTGTGAGATAAACTCAGCAGTCAGTTTTTCTTTGAAACCTAGTTCTGGCTTTTGATGCAATCCCCGCCGCCACTCTACCAATTGAGGTTGTAATGAGCGAATAGCGAGTCGGATCTGGGATAAATCAACAGGTGTGGTGTTAGGAAACGTAGAAACCATAAAATCTGATAACTATAATAAGTGGGCATCGGGCATCGGGCATCGGGCATGGGGCATGAGGAATTGGGAATTAGGAGTTAGGAATTAAGAATGGGGAATGGGGCATCGTTATAGAGTATTTCCCTTGTCCTCCTTGTCCCCCTT
>Ga0070738_10005459_pt1 | contig 14083 bp, 10 predicted proteins | sample Coa_R2_2_FD_66446 | JGI IMG/M metagenome (GOLD analysis project Ga0070738, IMG submission 66446) | Surface soil microbial communities from Centralia Pennsylvania, which are recovering from an underground coalmine fire - Coalmine... | ecosystem: Environmental > Terrestrial > Soil > Unclassified ... | reverse complement strand
GATCGGCGTCATGTTGGCGTCCACGGCGGCGCCGTTCGCCTGGGCGAAGTCGCCGCCCCGGTCGTAGAACTCCACGACCTGCATGAGCGTGAGGGCGCTCCCGCTGTGGAAGTAGGGACCGGTCAGCTCGACGTTCCTGAGCTGCGGGATCTTGAACTGCCCCTTGTGGAGCGCGACATCGTCGGCCGTCGGGCGGACTCCGGTGTTCCTGAATCCCGTCTCGAAGCGGACGAGCGCTCCGAGCTGATCGAAGGCCTTCTCGGTCACGCCGTGGCGAGCGACGTTCGAGACCGAGGCCGCCGTGAGCTCCGGGCCCATGTGGCACCGGGCGCAGCTCATCTGGTGGATGACGACGTTCCCGTTCTCGTCGCCCGGGAAGCCCACGTCGCCGAGGAACAGGGCGAGCCCCGCCTTGGCGTGACCGTTCCCTATGTGATCGAGGGCGTTCGACTCCTTGCCTCGGGCGACCTCCTCGCAATACCGGTCGAAGGGCGTCTCGTCGGCGACGAGCGTCGACTCGTAGAGCTGGATCGCGAGGCCCCAGAAGAGCTCGAAGTTGTCCGCGAGGAGACCGGGAGCGTCCCAGAGCGCCGGAAGGAACGCGGCCTCGATGAGCTCGCGGTAGTTCTTCGTGAGCCCCAGATCCGTGTGCGCGATCGGACCGAGCACGGAGTCGTCCTTCGCGACTCTCTGCTTCCCGAGCGGCCGGAGCGCGAGGAGCTTCCGCCCGAGCTCGGGGAAGGTGCGGCCGTCGTAGGACATCTCGACGGGGCTCAGGATCGGCATCGTCGCCTGGACGGCGAGGGCGGCGTGGTCGAGCCGGGCCGTGACCTTCACGGTCTTGCCCTTCTCGACGCGCTGGATCGCGACCTCGAACGTCGAACCGGCGCGTCCGTCCCAGAACTCGCGGGAGTTGAAGACGGCGTCGATCACGCTCGGGGCGTTCCTCGGCGTCACGGCCCGGAGGTCTACGTGCCCGAGCGAGAACGTCGAGTCGGGCGCGATCGAGCCCGTCTCGGCCGCCTTGCCGGCGTCGATCCGCACGAAGGCGTGGTCCACGATCCCCTGGGAGCCGACCACGTCGTGCGTCCCCTCGAGCGGGAATTCGCCCTTCGAGAGAGTGTGGTTCGGTCCGTAGCGTCCTCCGGCGTCAGCGAAGCGGTGCCCGCCGTTCGTGTCGGGGTTGATCTGGTTCCGGGTCCGCCCGTCGGCGCCGGCGTGGAAGTGGCACGTCGCGCACGCCTGGATCCCGTCGCTCCCGGCCTGCATGTCCCAGAACAGAGCCTTCCCGAGCTGGACCGCGGCCTTCCGGTCGCGCACGTAGTCCGCGAGCTGGCTCGGCTCGTGGACCTTCACGCGCGAGAGCGGCTCGGGGACGTGATCGGGCGTCTGCGCCGCCGCGGGTCTCGCTGCGAAGGCGACGAGGAGGACCGCGACAGCGACGCCCCCCCGTTCGCCCTGAGCGACGCCCCCCCGTTCGCCCTGAGCGAGGGATCGCCCGGAGCGCGCGAAGCGCGCGAGGGCGATCCCGAGTCGAAGGGCACGGAGCCTAGCGGTGACGCCCTTCGACTCGTCGTCGCGAGTCGAGCTCGCTTCGCTCGCCCGACTCGCGACTCCTCGCTCAGGGTGAACGGGAGGGGCCGCGACTCCTCGCTCAGGGTGAACGGGAGGGGCCGCGACTCCTCGCTCAGGGTGAACGGGAGGGGCCGCGACTCCTCGCTCAGGGTGAACGGAGGGGGTGCCCGGTCGCATGTCAGTCGTCCTTCGCGCCGGCGCTGATCCACTTCTCGATCGTCGCGAGCTCGGCCGCCGTGAGGTGGCCTCCCTCGGGCATGGTCGCCCCGGAGCCGCCGACCGAGGTCTGCGTCCCGTTGACCTTGTGCCAGAGGTAGCTCGCGTTCGGGTCGCCGGGCTTCACGCGCTTCAAGGCCGGGGCCTCGAGCGAGTCCACGTTCACGATGCTCTGCCACGAGTTGGAGGCGTCGAGGCTGAACGGAGCGCGCGCCGCCGTCCTCGCGTGGCAGACCGTGCAGTGGTTGTTCCAGATCGGCTGCACGTCCGCCTTGTAGTGGACCGCCGACTCGAGGGCGTGGAACGCCGTCCCCGTGTATTTCGCGAGGACGGTCACGTGGTCGCCCTCGATCTTGATCTTCGCGGCCGAGTCGTTGTTCGTCTTGTCGGAGTTGCTCTCGTCGAGGATCCGCGACCCGTGGAGCACGAGGTAGTAGGTCCCGTTCGGCGTGTGCGTGATGTCGATCGACTGCCCGTCGAGCCCGGCGCCGTAGGTGTCGGCCCAGCCGACCGAGATCCCCTGGAGGAACTGGCTCGAGGTGTAGACGCCCGAGGACGGCGAGCCGGGGAGGTTCTTGTCGACCTGGAACACGTCCTCGATCGCGAACGTCATCTTGAGGTTGCCGACGGCTCCCGGGGCCGCCTTGAACTGCTCGTCGAGGAGCGTGTACTGCGCCCAGTCCGCGAAGTGGAAGTCGCCGTCGTAGGTCGTCACGAACTCGCCAACGAGCTGCTCGCGCGAGAACTTGAAGTCCTTGAAGTTCCCCTGGGCGTCCTTCTCCATGATGTAGATCTGCTGGTAGGCGTCGAGGATCTGGTGCTGCTTGTTCCACTGACCCCGGATCATGAGCGGTCCGGGGCCCATGTTGGCGAAGGTCGTCGAGAACTGGAGCTGCTTCTGGTTCCCGACCTGCTCGATCGAGATCTGCGTCGGCGGCTGCATGACCATGTCCGGCAGCGCCTCGTCGGGAGACCGCGGGCCGCTCGCCTGCTCGAGGAAGAGCGTGAGCCCGAAGGCGTCGAGCTTGCCCTTGTCGCCCTTCTTCATGTCGGCGACGAGCAGTTTCCACTTGCCGTGGATCGGCTCGCCCTGGAGGACGGCGAGGCTCTGCGCGGCTTCCAGGTCACCGAGGACGCCGTCGCCGTAGGTCCCGCGGAGGTTCGGGGTCGTGTCGCTCGAGGGGCCGTGGAGCTTCACGTGGGTGCCGGAGGGCGAGACGAGCGTGACGGAGAGGTCGCCGCGCCTCGGGTGCGTCACGTCGACGCGCACCTCGGCGCGCATGAGCGTCCCGGAGTCGTGGACCGTGATCTCGGCCGTGATCCCGCCCGACTTGTCGTCGGGGATCGCCTTCTCGGGCTTCACGACGAAGCCGAGCGCACCCGGTGGGACCGGCGGATACTCGACCTTCCACGAGTGCTCGGCGCTGTCGCGCGACTCGCCCTGGGCGTTCGTGGCGTGGATCACGTAGTAGACCGTGCAGGGGAGGTCCGGCGACTGGACCGGCACCGCGAACGAGCGGAGTCCCTTCGTCTTCGTCTCCGTCGCGGAGACGTGGGTGTAGTGGCCGCGGCTCGTGCCCCAGCGCACGTCGGCCTTCACCTCGGACGAGCTGTCGGTGCGGAAGAGGACACAGACGCGCTCGTTGGGACGCGCCGTGGTCTGGACGAGCACGTCCTGGATGTCGAGCGTCTTGTTCGCTCCCTGCGTCGCCCCGACGAGCAGGGTGAGAACGGCGCCGCCGGCCAGCATGCGCTGGCCGCTTCGAGAGAATCGCATGGCCACCACCGGCTCCTTGTCGCGACGGCCATGAACGAAGCCCGTGCCACCGCGAGCGCGTCGGAGCGAAGTCACGCCCGCGGCGTGACTACCGGGGATCTCGAGCCTGAAAGGAGCGGAGGTCGTCCCGGGCCCGGTCGTCCGTCCACCGTCGCGCTGCGACGCAAGACTCCAACGTGACGTATTTCTAGAGCCAGTGGAGCAGGAAGCTGACGCCCGCGACGGCGTAGGCCGCAAACGCCAGGAGCGCGTAGCGATCGCTCGTGCGGGGAGGGTGAGCGAGCGCCCACCAGAGCACGCCATCCACCGGGTTCTCGCAATCGGTGCAGCGGCTCATGGTCCCCTCTGCCCTTGAGAACGAGAGCGCGCTGCGAAGAATTCCCGCGCCATCTCCCTCCCCCCGCGAAGCCGCGCCCTTCTCCCTCCCCCCGCGAAGCGGGGGGAGGGTTGGGGTGGGGGGCCGCTATGCTCTAAGGCGTGAGTCTCCGCGAGGCTTGGAACAAGCTCGGCCGTGCCGACCGGTGCGTCTGGGGCGTTGCGGTCATGCTCCTCGGGCTCTCGTTCCTGCCCCCGCTCCTGGCGCACGTCTTCCGGGCGCCCGATCCGATCGGCCAGACCCTCGAGCCAAGGCCCCCCGACCGCGATCGGTGGGTTCGCGAGGGCGTCCCGATGCTCCTCGTCATGACCGCGGTCTCTCTCGTCGTCGCGTGGGAGGCCGCGCGCTGGATCGATCGCACGATCCGCGCTGCGCCGATAGAGGTCCTCGGCTTCCTCGTGGCGCTCCCGGTGGCGGTGCCGCTCGCGCTCGTCGCCGGCGGCCTCGCCCAGCGAGCGACCCTCAAGGCAGGAGACCATCCGTTGTTCCAGCAGCTGGTCCCGGCATCGATCGGAGTCGGCGCCGTCGTCTACCTTCTCGTGACGGCGCTCATCGTCCTCGCCGTGAAGGAGCGCCGGCGCGAGCTCACTTCTGGGGATCCGCCCCAAGAGCCCCCGCAAACCCCTGCGTCGTAGTCAGAGCCCGCGTCATGGGGCAAGCCGCGCTCCACCACACAACTCGAGGCCGCGTCACGATCGTCGAGGCACGGACGTCCATCGCCGAACGCATGAACCGCGAGCGAGAGCCAACCGAGACGAAGCCCGGGGCGATCTTCGCGGCCTCGGGACTTGAGGTGCGTCGGGGATCGTGGCACGCTACGCGCACGCTGCGCCCTGGGGAGAGTGCATGCGATCATTCGTCGGGCTCGTGGTGCTCGCCTGCGGCTGCGGGGCGGCTTCGCACGGTGGCGTGTTCATCGCGCCGGCCGTCGCGCCCGTGCCGTCGACCGTCGCGGCGACGACCTCCGCGGGCTCCACGAGCTCCACGACCTCGGCTGGTACGACGACCACGGCCGTCACGACGCCGGCGACGGTCGCTCCGCCCACGACGCAGCAGCTCGCCCTGGCGCACGCGCCTCTCTACCGCTTCAACGCCTTCGACCCGGGAGGCCCCTCCTCGATCGCGAACGTGAGCGAGGACTTCTTCCCCATGTCGGTGAAGAGCTACTTCGATCAGCTCGAGGCCGGGTCGGCCCGCGTCGCGATCACCGAGGCGTGCGGGACCACTCCCGGCACGAACGCTCTCCGGCCGTGCGGGCCCGTGGTCGTGAGCCACGACGCGATCCACGGCGTCCCCCAGCGCATGTCGGGCGACGACCCCGGGACCGCTCCCGTCTACTTCCACGCCTACGAGGACGTGGCGAAGAAGGTCCGCAACCCCGACGGCTCCGGCGAGGACGTCTATGACGTCGAGTACTGGCTCTTCTACGGCGTCGACATGTCGCGCGACGAGATCGCCGGGATCCCCTACGTCCTCGACGTGGGAGGCCACCTGGGCGACTGGGAGACCGTGTCGGTCGCCGTCGCCGTCGTGCTCGGGCCGGGCGGCGTCTACCTCCGCGACGAGGTCCGCCTCGGGATCTACAGCGCCCACGGCAAGCAGGCGTCCGTGCAGCCCTTCGAGATGGAGCTGACGGACGACGCGGGCACTCCGACGCCTCTCGGGGCGCACCCCGTCGCGTACGTCGCGGTCGGCAAGCACGCGAGCTACCCGGAGCCGGGCTACTGGATCGACCCCTACCACCTCCTCCCGGTCGCGATCCACGACGAGTGGTTCCTCGGGAACGGGTTCGCGTGGTGCTCGTGGAGGAGCCCTCTCCTCGACCTCGACGGGCCCGCGACGGCCGAGTTCACGCCTGCGAGCCTCGTGGCGCTCGAGGACTCGTCGGTGCAGGGTCTCACCGATTGGCGGAAGTACAAGGGGACCTACGGCGACACCCAGCCGCCGGCGGGCTGGATCGCCTCACTCGGGTTCTGGGGCGACAGCCCGCCCGGGCCCGAGGTCCACGGGAACTACAACTCCATGGCCCACGGCGCGAAGGCCTGGCACGACATCAAGACGGGCGCGAAGGGTCTCGTGCTCGGACCGGTGACGACCGTGTCACCGGCGCCGATCCCCGTTCACATCCCCTAGACCACCCACCCGTTCGCCCTGAGCGAGGAGGCGCGGCTCCGCGAAGCGGAGACGCGCCGACGAGTCGAAGGGCCGGTGCGCGCGGCGGGCTGCCCTTCGACTCCTCGGCTCGGCGCTCCGCGCCGAGCCTCGTCGCTCAGGGTGAACGGTCATGGGAGCGTTCGCGCGACGACCGGGCAGGCGAGGAACCTCCCGGGCTTCACCTCGACGAGGGGCGGCGGCGTCGTGGCGCACGCGGGCTCGGCGAGCGGGCACCTCGTGCGGAACGGGCACCCCGACGGCTTCGCGACGGGGCTCGGCACCTCGCCCTCGAGGCGGATCCGGTCGGGCCGCTCGAGCGTCGGGTCGGGGAGCGGCACCGCCGACAGCAAGGCGCGCGAGTAGGGGTGGAGCGGCTTCTCGTAGATGTCGCGGGAGGGGCCGATCTCGCAGACGTGGCCGAGATACATGACCGCGATCCGGTGGGCTATGTGCTCCACGACCGAGATGTCGTGGGCAATGAAGACGATCGTGAGGTTGAACTCCTCCTGGAGGTCCTGGAGGAGGTTCACGACCTGCGCCTGGATCGACACGTCGAGCGCCGAGACGGGCTCGTCGGCGACGATCAACCGGGGGCGCGTCGCGAGCGCGCGCGCGATGCCGACGCGCTGGCGCTGGCCGCCCGAGAACTCGTGGGGGTAGCGGTAGGCTTGCTCTCCGGTGAGGCCCACCTTCTCGAGGAGCCAGGCGACCTCGTCCTGCCGCTGTTTCGCCGTGAGCTCCGGCTTGTGGACGAGGAGCGGCTCCTCGACGATCTCCCCGACCGACCAGCGCGGGTTCAAGGAGGAGTAGGGGTCCTGATAGATCATCTGGATCTCGGCGCGGAGCGGACGGAGCTCGCTGCGCGAGAGCCCGACGAGATCGATCGGCTGCTCGCCGTTCCGGCGGTAGAGGATCTCGCCGCCCGTCACCTTGACGAGCCGCATGATCCCCTTGCCGAGGGTCGTCTTGCCGCAGCCCGACTCGCCGACGAGGCCGAGCGTCTCGCCGCGCTGGACGTGGAGCGAGACTCCGTCCACGGCCTTCACGTCGCCCACCTTGCGGAGGAAGACGCCGGCGTGGACCGGGTAGTAGATCTTGAGGTCCTTGATCTCGAGGAGCGGAGCTTCCGTCACGGTGTCGTGGCTCCGGTGACGGCGGCGGGCGCCGGCTCGACGAGGTGGCAGCGGCAGAAGTGGCCCGGCGAGACCTCGCGGAGCTCGGGCTCTTCCTTCTCGCAGCGCTCGATCTTCTCGGGGCAGCGCGTCCAGAACTTGCAGCCCTTCGGGAAGTCCATGACGCTCGGGACGATCCCCGGGATCGCCTCGAGGCGCCTCTGCTTGGGCTTGTCCGGGCGGGGCAGCGACCGCAGCAGTCCTCGCGTGTAGGGGTGCTGCGGCGAGCCGAAGAGGCGCTTCGTGGGCGCCATCTCCTGGACCTTGCCGCCGTACATGACCGCCACGCGCGCGCACGTCTCGGCCACGACGGCGAGGTTGTGCGTGATCAGGAGGATCGACGTGTGCCCGCTCTTCTTCCCGAGCCCGAGCATGAGGTCGAGGATCTGGGCCTGGATCGTCACGTCGAGCGCCGTCGTCGGCTCGTCGGCGACGAGGAGGTGCGGCTGGAGCGAGAGCGCCATCGCGATCATGATCCGCTGGCGTTGCCCGCCCGAGAACTCGTTCGGATAGCTCTTGAGACGGCGTTTCGCGTCCGGGATCCCGACGAGGTCGAGCATGCTCGCCGCGCTCTCGTCGAGCTCCTGATGCGACGTCCCCGGCGCGTGCTGCTTCATGACCTCACGCATCTGGAACCCGACGGTGAAGACCGGGTTCAGGGCCGTCATGGGCTCCTGGAAGATCATGGAGATCTCCTTCCCCCGGATCTTCCGCATCTCGGGGAAGGAGAGCTTCGTGAGGTCGCGCCCGCGGAACAGGATCTCGCCGGCCTCGATCCACCCGGGCGGGCTCGGGATCAGGCGCAGGATCGAGAGCGCGGTGACCGTCTTGCCGCTCCCCGACTCGCCGACGACCCCGAAGACCTCGTTCTCGCGGACGTCGAAGTCGACGCCGTCCACGGCCTTCGCGGTCTGGCCCTCGACGTCGAAGTAGGTCTTGAGGCCCTTGATCTCGAGGAGCTTCGGAGCTTCTTCGGTCATCGCAGCCTCGAGAAGACCTTGGGGTCGAACGCCTCGCGGACGGCCTCGCCGACGAGGACGAGAGAGAAGAGCGTGAGGACGAGCGCCACCGAGGGCGCGATGATCAAGTGCGGGTGGAAGAGCACGTTCTCGAGGCCTTGCTCGAGGAGGTTTCCCCAGCTCGGGGTCCCGGGAGGGAGGCCGAACCCGAGGAAGTCGAGCGCCACGAGCGAGCTCACGTAACCGACGATCGTGAACGGAGAGAGCGTCACGATCGGGACGAGCGCGTTCGGGAGAATGTGCCGGGTCATGATCCTGAAGTCGGAGACGCCTGATCCGATGGCTGCCTGGACGTAGTCCTTGGCCTTCTCCCGATAGAACTCGGCACGCATATAGAACGTGATCCCGAGCCAGCTCGAGAGGATCACGGTGAGAAGGACGAGCTTCCCGAAGGTGGGAGTCACGAGCGACGCGATGATCATGATGACGTAGAGGTAGGGGATCGAGGACCAGATCTCCTCGACGCGCTGGAGGCCGATGTCGGTCCATGAACCGAAGTAGCCCTGGAGCGCTCCGATCACCGTGCCGATCGAATATCCGACGGCCCACACCACGAGCGCGTAGGCGAGCGAGATCCTGAATCCGTAGAGGAGGAGAACGAGCACGTCGCGTCCCGCCTCGTCCGTCCCGAGCGGGGCCCCGCACGCGAACGAGGGATTGCTCGGCGGGCTCTGCGGAAGGTCGAGACGGTAGTCCGTGGGCCCGTACCAGTAAATCGGCATGACGCACCAAGGGTGCGCCGACAGGAACGTACCCTGCGTCTTCTCCCGCTCGGCGAGCTCCGTCTCGAGCTGCTCGGCATCGTTCTTCAACGCGGCGACGCGCATCCGGTCCTCGACGGACACGCGCTCTCCCTGCGCCTTGAGCTCGGCGTTGTGGTCTTGCGCCGCTTTGAGTGTGGCCCGGGCCTCGTCGAGCTTCTTCCGGTCGTCGTCGAGTCGGGACTTAACGAGCTCGGGATGGGCCGCATCGAGCGCGAAGCGGCGGTAGTCGACCTCGTCGTCACCCGACTGGCCGAAGTCGCTCTTCCTCTGGAAATACGCGATGTCCGCGAAGAAGACGGCCTTGCTCGCCCACTCCGCGATCGCGGGGAACGCCGTCCGGTCCCCGTAATGAATGACGAGCGGCCGTCCGTTGACGAGGAGCTCGAGGAACAGCGACGTGACGAAGATCGTCGTCAGCGCGAGGAAGGACCAGTAGCCGCGCCGGATCCGCTTGAAGCGTGCGATGCGCTTGAGCGTCACGGGCGAGGCCTGTGTGTTGAAGCCGAGGATCCGCAGGAGGAACAGCGTGGCCCGCGGGATGACCTGCGTCGTCAGCAGGAAGCCGAGGGCGAGGGCGAGGACGACGAGGATCAGATCGGCGAGAACGCTCCGCATAGCTCGCTATCCGAACCGGACTCGCGGGTCGACGAGCGCGAGCACGACGTCCGAAATGATGTTTCCCGTGAGCTCGATGAGCACGGTAAAGACGAGGATCCCCATCCCCACGGGATAGTCCCGCTCGACGAGAGACGTGTAGCCGAGATAGCCCATGCCGGGGATGTTGCACGTCTTCTCGATGAGGAAGGACCCGGCGAACAGGAGCGCGAGGGCCTGTCCGATGCCGACGCAGATCGGGATGAGAGAGTTCCGGAGCGCGTGGACGTAAATCACGCGTCGCTCGGAGACTCCCTGGGCGAACGCCGTCCGCACGTAGTCCGCGTTCAGATTCTCGAGCATCGAGTTCTTCATGAGGATCGTCATCGTCGCGAATCCCCCGATGACGTAGCCGGCCACTGGAATGGCCGTGTGCCAGAGCTGGTCCTTCGCGCACCGGAAGTACTCGCCCGCCGCCCACCACTCGTTCCAGTGTTCGCCCCGGAACTTTCCGAGAGGGAACAGGTTGAGGCCCATGTCCGTCGCGAGGAGCAAGAGAAGGATGAGGCACGCGACGAACCCGGGCGTGGCATAACCGAAGAAGACGAAGACGGACGTCGCGGTGTCAAATGTCGATCGATGCTCGAGCGCCTTCTTCACGCCGAGCGGGACGCAGACGAGCCAAGTCGAAAAGTAGCCGATGAGCCCGAAGTAGGCGGAAATCGGGAACTTCGAGACGATCGTCCTCAGGACCGGCTCGGAGTAGCGGTACGAGGTCCCGAAGTCTCCCTGAAGAATCCCGGAGCGACGCCCCCCGATCTGGTCGTCGCCGAGGACACCGAGCCAGATCAGGTAGCCGACGGGGATCGGCTTGTCGAGCTTGTAGTAGCGCTCGAGCTGCTCGATCGCCTCCTTCGGGAGTGCCTGGGAGCCATGATCCCGACCGCGAGCCCCTCCGCCGACCTCGCCGTTCATGCGACGCATGGCGTCCTGGCGGGCCTGTTCGATGGGGCCGCCCGGCGCCTTGCGCATGATCGCGTAGACGAGGAACGTGATGCAGAAGAACGTCACCGGAACGAGGAGCAATCGCCGGACGAAATAGCTCCACATTCCCTTCATGTCGGGCCTACTTCTTCTTCTTGTCCCAGGGCTTCACGTCGACGTCCGCCTCGACGTCGCCCGCGCCGAGCGTCTCTCCGGCTGCGCGCGCGGTGGCGAGCGCCTTCATGCGGTCCGTGTCGTACCACCAGAGCATCATCATGTCTCGCTCGGGGTCCTCGACGATCTTCGTGACGTAAGAGTCCGGATGTCCGAACTTGTCCCAGTAGAGGATTCGCTCGTAGGGCGCGAACCATCCGAGCGCGTAGGGATGGTGTTCGTAGACGAGCTGGTCGATCTCGCGGCTCAGGCGCTTCTGCTCGGCGAGATCGAACGTCTGGTTGAACTTGTCGCAGAGCGCGTCGATCTTCGGATCCTTGAGGCCGCAGATATTGTTGTTGTCTTCCTGGTCGGCGAGCTCGGACTTCCACATCGACTCCCAGTTCGGCAGCCAACCACCGCCCCATGACTGGAACGTGATCTTGAACTGGTACTTGCCGATCTTCTTGAAGATCGTCGACTGATCGACGTACTTGAGCTGGAGGTCGATGCCGCCCTTCTTGAGCCCGGATTGGACGACGAGGAAGATGCGGTCGAGCGACGGCGACTGCTGATACTCGAGCGTGAGCTCGAACCGCTTCCCGTCGGGACCGATCAGGATGCCGTCCGCGCCCCGCTCCTTGTAGCCTGCCTCGGCGAGGAGCTTCGCAGCCTTCGCGGGATCGTAGGTGATGATCTCGTTCTCGTCCTCGTTGCCCCAGTCGCGTCCGGGCTGGTACGAGTTCGAGTAGAGGTACTGCTTGAGGAAGATCGACTTCATCAACTCTTCGCGGTCGAACAGGTAGCAGACGGCGAGGCGGACGCGCTTGTCGTCGAACGGCTTCTCGCGCATGTTCATGGCGAGTCCGTTCCAGGGGCAGGGGCCCTTGTGGAAGATCTTCCGCCGCTTCGCCCAGCCCTTCTTGACGATGTCTTCCTTCGGGATCTCCTCGACCCACTTCGTGGCGCGGCGAACGATGTAGTGGTTCACCTCGCCCTTCTTGAACGTCTGGTACTCCATGTCTTCGTCGCGGACGATCGACGCCTTGACCTGCGCGAAGTTGTTCGTGTTCTTCGCCCAGGGCTCGTTCTCGGCCCACCAATCGTTCCGGCGCGTGAGCGTGATGGACTCGCCTTTGTTGAGGTCCTCGGGCTTCATGATGTAGGGGCCCGAGCCCGTCACGAACTTCCAGTCGTAGTCCTTGAGGTACTGCGCGCCCGGGATCTTGATCTCCTTCGCCGGATAGATGCGCATGCCACCCGCGTCGAGGAAGAGCTGCCAGTTGAGCTCCTTGGTCTTCATCTTGACGGTGTGTTTGTCGATGACCTCGGGCTCCTCGAGACGCTTGTAGGTCATGAGGTAGTTGGGATCGTTCCGATCCTCCTGGGTGACGTGCCACCAGCTGGCGCGCACGTCCTCGGCGGTCACCTCGGAGCCATCCGAGAAGCGAGCCTTGGGATTGATGTGGAACCAGAACGTCTGAGTGCCCTTCGCCTTGTCGAGCTCGCGCTTCCAGTGCGTGGCGAGGCACGGGATGACTTCTTCCGTCTCGGGGTGGACCTGTGTGAGGCTTTCGTAGATGAGGGAGTGCAGGTTGCGCGTGCTTACGATGTTCGAGTTTGGTCCCTCGGCGCGAAGCGTGGGAGGGAAGCTCGACCAGAGGACGATGAACGGATCCTTGCAGTCGCGCTTGGCGCGCGCGTCACCGATCGGCGGGTAATCCGCCTTCGTCTCCCAGCCCGTCGGGTCGAACTTCCCATCCTCGTCACCCTGGGCCGTTTGAAGGCGCAGGAGGCCGACGAGGGGGACGGCCGCGAGCAGAAGACAGCTCGCGCGGAGGGTCTTGGCTCGAATGCTCATGGGGATCGCTCCCTTGGGGGGCGCGATTCTACAAGGAATCCGCACCTTTGGGGCGCCAAGTCCGAGAAGCCGGCCGACCGCCCTCGCGCGCTCCGTTCACGAGGCCTCGCTCGGCCTCACGAGCGCCCCTCATGGATCAGGCGTGCCGATGATGAAGGTCTCGGGCCTCGCCCTCCTCGCAGGGACTTCCACGAACGGGTCACGTCCCCGGAGGACGAGCGTGTCGCGGGGAACGGAGAGGCTTCCCTTGGCGACGATCCGTTCGACGATCGCCCTCGCGTCGTGACCGCGGGCGGCGATCCGGCTTGCGTCCCCCATGCTCCGGTTCACGACGCCGCCGCGAGATTTCACGGCCGCGACGATCGCCGTCCCCGTCGCGACTCTCGCGTTCCAAACGTGGACCGAGTCGCTGGCGCGGACGACGAGATCGGCGAGGCCCGCGGCTCCAGGCTTGTCGCGGCTCGCGCTGGGGGCCCCGGTCCTCCTTCTCTCGCCCACGCCGGGGACGGTCGGCGGACCCGGCGCGACGATGGCGCTCCCCTGCGCGACGAGGGAGCCTGGAGCTCTCTCTCGAGGCTCGTCGAGAAGGAGCATGAGACGAGGAGTCGTGTCTCTTGCGGCCACCGTCCCCACGACGGCGGCAGGATCGCGGATTCACGCGTGAGCGGTCGCGTTCGACGCGGCCACGGTCGCCGCTCACGACGCGTGAGCCACGACGGTGGACTCTCTCGTCCCGGCCGTCACGCCATGAATCGCGGCGTGGAGGCTAGAAGTCGCCTCCACGGCCTTGTCGGGGGCGATGCTGAAGCACGCAACCCGGAGTCGTGAGCCAGGAAGGCGAGCGGCGGCCGTCAGGGTCGCGATCGAGGCGCTCTCACCCGGGACGACGCCGCTAGCAAGGAGCCGTGATCTCTCGAGAGTCGTCGCGAACAAGCAAGGAGCCTGCATTCATGGGTCACGATTCGTCATCGGAGCGGCTCTCGTCCGGCCTCCTCCGTCCTGCGTTCGAGCCGTCGCCTCCAGAGCCCGAACGGTGAAGTCAGGAGCCGTGACTCATGAGCTTGCACCCGCGATTCATGCCTCATGAGCCGTGACGCACGGATCTCGACCCGTGATGCACGCGCTAGCAATCGCGATCGGCAGCTCGTGAATCGTGTTTCGTGCTCGATGAAAACACTTTCAGAACCCGACGGGAGTGTTTCGGGACCCGGTGAACGCTCTGGCGAACCGGATCGACATCTTCGATAGGGTACGAGACGAGATCGCGAGTCCGATCGACCGCTCTTCGAGCGCACGAGTCGTCCTTGAGAACCCGATCGTCTGCGCGCTCGGGTCGATCGTCGCGTCCGAGAGCTCGCTCGTCGTCTTTCCAGGGAGAGTCTTCGTCCTCCGAGCTCGATCGACACGATCACGAGTCGGATCGAGGTCTCTATGAAGG
>Ga0070738_10005457_pt1 | contig 14085 bp, 10 predicted proteins | sample Coa_R2_2_FD_66446 | JGI IMG/M metagenome (GOLD analysis project Ga0070738, IMG submission 66446) | Surface soil microbial communities from Centralia Pennsylvania, which are recovering from an underground coalmine fire - Coalmine... | ecosystem: Environmental > Terrestrial > Soil > Unclassified ... | reverse complement strand
GACGTCGGAGCTGTAGTGCGAGCGTTGAGCGGACAAGGATTGTTCAAGCACCGCGCTTTCGGAATCGCAAGGAGCGCGGCCGGTGGCCAGGCGGAACCCGTACCGCAGCCGGGCTGCGTCGTCCAGGCCGCCCTCGCGCATCATCCGGTAGCCCAAGTGACGGGCCGCTTCAAAATACTGCGGATCATTCAACGTAATTAGCGCCTGCAACGGCGTATTGGTGCGCTCGCGGCGCGCCCTGCATTTCTCCCGGGACGGAGCGTCAAAGGTAATCATGGTCGGGGGAGGCGCCGTGCGTTTCCAAAACAGGTACAGGCTGCGGCGATAAAGAGCGTCACCATGGTCCTGGGAATACTTTGCCGTGTTGCTGGTCGTGTAACCAACGGCTTCCCAGATGCCCGGCGGCTGATACGGTTTCACGCCATGGCCGCCGAGTTCCATGTTGAGCAGACCGCTCACGAAGAGAGCCTCGTCGCGCAATTCTTCCGCATCCAGCCGAAAACGCGGACCTCTTGAGATCAGCCTGTTTTCCGGATCGATGGCGAGCAATTCCGGCGTAACCTTGGAATCCTGCCGGTAAGCAGCCGAGGTTACGATCAATCGCACCATGTGCTTAACATCCCACCCGCTTTGCATGAACTCGGTCGCCAGCCAGTCCAGCAGCTCAGGATGCGAGGGCCACTCGCCTTTTGTGCCAAAGTCTTCGGACGTTTTAACAATGCCGATCCCGAAGAACTGTTGCCAGACCCGGTTGATGGTCACCCTGGCCGTCAGCGGGTGCTCAGGCTGCACCAGCCACCGTGCAAACGTGAGCCGGTTGGTGACGTCCGTTTTCGGTAGCGGTGGAAGGATTGCCGGCACCCCAGGGCCGACCGGCTGGCCATGCTTGTCATATTGCCCTCGAATCAGGATCCAACTGGGCCTGGGCTTCTCAAGCTCCTTTGAAACCATTGTCGCCGTAATCTTTTGATCCAATTGGTCTTTGTCGTGCCGAACGGGCTTCATCTCGGCCCGGATGGCCGCGAGATGCCCTTCGGAATCCTCGTAGACGTTCCGCAGGTAATAATCCTTCAGTTTCTTCTGATCCGCTGCTTCCAGTTTTGCCGGCTCCTTTTTCAGCAACTCTTTGATGTCGTCAGGGGCCCCGGACTTGTCTCCCACCCGCCGCTCCGTTGCCGACCATGCTGCAAAAGATTGGTACGGATTAACTGCAGGATCATTGGGCGAGAGCAGGCCCGCTTTATCCCAATAAACCGTGCCGTCGAATTGAGTAAAGGCAATCCCTTTGACTTTGACTCCGCGCTTCAATCCTACCGCGCCGGCGTCCACCTCAAGCCGAACCCACTTCCCCGCTTCCGGCAGGCCTCCCATGTCGAGCCGTTCGGGCGTGCCCTTTTCTCCAAACTCAATTGCGTCCTGGTCCCCCCACACCGCGCGGTGTTCCCAATCTTTGGTGTGGAACTGGAGCATGACCGATTTGGGAGGGTCCTTGGGATCCAGGTAGACGTAGGCAAAAAATCTGTCGCCGGCGTTTACCGTGAGCGGTTCGGCGCCTTCCTTAAAATAGACCTGCTGTAGTCCTTTCCCGGATCGGCGGATGGCTCGTTCGCCGCTATAAACAGGACCTTCATCCTTGGTGATCCATTGATTGGGCGCGTTCCCGTCATGAACTTCGATTTTTGCATTTGCCGGGAAGTCGTCATCCACCCAAACCAGCTCGTGAGGCTCCGGTTTCGCGCGGTTGGTATCCGAAGCAGGATCCTTGTAGTCAGCTGCCGCGATCCATTCGGTCAACTGCTTGTCGAGCTTCGCGAGTTGGTCATTGTATTCGCCCAGTTGCCTGGCCTGCTCGGGCGTGGGCAGTTGCATGGTCGGCGGCGGCAGCAGCGCGTTGCCATCCATCGCTTTCTCGGCAATGTTGTTGAAGATGGAAAAAACCTCGTAAAATTCCTTTTGAGTGATGGGGTCCAGTTTATGATCGTGGCAGACGGCGCAGCCCATGGTCAGGCCCATCCAGGCGCTCGAGGTTGTCTCCACGCGGTCGACCGCGTAACGGACCTGGAACTCTTCATCGATCGCGCCGCCTTCACTGGTTGAGACGTTGCATCGGTTAAAACCTGAGGCCACTTCTTGGTCACGCGTAGGATTTGGCAATAAATCTCCGGCAAGCTGCCAGATCGTAAACCGGTCGAACGGCAGGTTCTCATTGAAAGCGCTCACGACCCAATCGCGGTAAGGCCAAATGGATCTTTCGTTATCCAGGTGCAGGCCATGTGTGTCGCCATACCGTGCGACATCCAGCCAGTACCTGGCCATCTGTTCTCCGTAGTGCGGCGAATTGAGCAACCGATCCACTACCCGCTCGTAGGCCCCGGGCTCATGGTCCGCGACAAATGCGTCGATTTCTTCCGGTGTCGGCGGCAACCCCGTCAAGTCGAGCGTCACTCTGCGAAGAAGCGTTTCTCGCGGCGCCTCGGGGCCAGGCTCAAGGCGCTTGCTTTCAAGCGTTGCGGCAATGAACCGGTCGATGTCATTCCGAGGCCAATCGGCCTTTTTCACAATCGGAACTTCAGGCCGGACTGGCGCCACAAAAGCCCAATGCTTCTGATAAACAGCACCATCCACAATCCAATCCCGGAGGGTGGCGATTTGAGCAGGACTAAGCTTCTTACCGCTCGAAGGCGGCGGCATCATCGTCTTGGGGTCCGTCGAGCTGATCCGACGCCAAAGTTCGCTTCCGGCCAGGTCCCCCGCCTTTATCGCCTGGTGCCCCTTATGGAGAGCCGAAGCGCCTTCGGGGCTATCCAGGCGCAGATCGGCCTTGCGCTTGGAAGAATCAAAACCATGACAAGGAAAGCAGCTGTCGGAGAGAATCGGCCGAATGTCGCGGTTGAATTGAACATGCCCCTGCATTGCCTCCGCCGCCCCCGACTGGCCAATCGAGGCCAAGAGGGCAATCATCCAGAGGCCGAGCCAGAAATCGACTCTTCTCAGCGTAAGTTCCGTCATTCGTGCGGTTTCCGCTCCATGGAGGCACCGGGGCACAAGCAACCCAGGCGCATGCCCAACCAATGTCCTCCACGATAACCTGCGACCGGCATTCGACAAGATGAATTTTTGGATTAGACGTTGTCGTCCCCCCGCGGATTCAGCGAAATCTTTGGCCCGGCGTGGGATCAACACCCGGCCCAACGCGGCGCAGCGCGGCCGCCCGGATTACCAGATCCTGGCCCGGAGGTCAGGGGCCCGCCACATCGCGGCGTCGGGTCCGATCCCGAATGCGTCGAAGAATTCCTGCATATTGACGTGCGGCCCGATGGCGCGGAACTGGCCGGGACTGTGGGGATCGACGGTGATGAGTCGCCGCATTTCGGCATCGCGGCAATTGGTTCGCCACACCTGGGACAATGAAACGAAAAAGCGTTGCTCGGGAGTCAGGCCGTCGATCTGCTTTCGCTTCGAAGGTTCCTTGCGCAGAACACGTTGAAGGGCTTCATAGGCGATGCGGGTCCCGCCGAGGTCAGCAATGTTCTCTCCAAGAGTCAGCTTGCCGTTTACGTGGAGGCCGGGCAACGGCTCATACGCGTCATACTGTTCAACGACTTTTTGAGCGCGTTGCTCGAATGCCTTCGCGTCCTCAGGGCCCCACCAATCATTGAGGTTCCCATCGGCGTCGTATTTGCGGCCTTGGTCATCGTACCCGTGAGTCATTTCGTGGCCGATCACCACACCAATGCCGCCGTAATTCACAGCGTCATCCATGTCCATATCGAAGAACGGCGGTTGCAGAATCCCGGCGGGAAAAACAATTTCATTCTGAACCGGACTGAAGTAGGCATTGACGGTTTCGGGCGTCATGTGCCATTCGCTGCGGTCCACCGGGTGCCCAACCCGGACCAAAGTTCTGCGGGTCTCAAAGGCGTCGGCACGCTCCACATTGCCAAGAAAATCATCCGGCCGAATCTCAACGGACGAGTAATCTCTGAATTTGTCCGGGTATCCGATTTTCCTGGTGAAGCGTTCGAACTTGCCCAAGGCCTTGGCGCGGGTCGGTTCAGTCATCCACTCGACGGTTTTGAGACGATCCTGAAAAACGCTTCTCAAATTATCCACCAGTTCATTCATCCTGGCCCGGGCGGCCGGCGGGAAATGCTTTGCCACAAACAACTGGCCCAGCGCTTCCCCGATTTCCGCGTCAATGACCCGAGCGGCGCGTTGCCAGCGGGGTTCCTGCAAAGGCTGGTCTCGCAAAACTTTGCCATAGAAACGAAACGATTCGTCTTCGGCGGCCGAATGCAGGTACGGGGCTGTGGCGCGCAGCAAATGCCAGCGCAAGTACACCTTCCAATCATCCAAAGAACGCTCGCGCGCCATCGAATAGAGAGCCTCGAAGAACTCCGGCTGCCGAACGACGACCTCGTCGAGTTTCAAATCCGCGGCTTCCAGGTAAATGGAAATGGGCGCCTTTGGAAAGTCCTTCGCCATGTCGGCTACGGCGGTTTTGTGGTAATTGGCGATGGGATCTCGAAGATCGACCCGCGACTTGCTGGCTTTGGCCAAAGCGGTTTCCATTTCCAGGACGGTGGCCGAATGTGTTTTGGCAGCCGCCTCGGGTTCACCCAGCAGAACAAACATGCGCGTGATGTGATCGCTGTAAGCCTGGCGCTGTTGGGCGAATCGTTCGCTGAGATAGTAATCGCGATCCGGCAGGCCCAAGCCGCCCTGGCTCAGGTAAAATGCATACACACCGCTGTTTTTCGCGTCAGGCGATGCGGATCGACTGAAACAGGCGTCGATTCCGTGCGCGTGAAAATCCGCCAACAGCCGCAGAACGTCCTCCGCGCCTGATAGTTCGTTGATTCTCTTAAGGTCCGGCTGGATGGGTTTGAACCCGAGCGTCTCCAGGCGGTTTGTGTCCATTGCTGATCTAAAGAACTTCGCAACCTTGTCCGCAGGTGAATTGGCAGGATTCTCTCCCGACAATGTTTCATCCAGGATCTGGTGGATCAGGAACCAGTTCCGTTCCTGGAGTTCCGCAAATCCGCCCCATCGCGATTTATCCGGCGGGACGGGATTGTTTTTAACCCATGAGCCATCCGCGTAACGGTAAAAATCATCCCCAGGCTGAACAGATGTATCCATGTAGCTGATCGAGAAGCGCGGGATCTTCGGAGCGAAAAGAGTGGACGCAGATTGCGGGACATCCGAACCCAACGCGCCGTCGACGGAGTTCAGGATCAGGGATGAAACAATAATCAGCGGGGATTTCAACGAGTTGGTCATCTGTCAAAAATGCTTTGCGCAAAACTTGAGGCGTACCAGTACAGGAACAAACCGGCGGAGGCTAGGCAAAACGCCAGTCAGGAAACGTTCAGGTGGCGCAAAAGCCACCTTCGTAATGAGCATCAAAGAAGGGCTGGAAGATCAATACGCCTTGGCCTGGCGATCGTCCCTGGTAACGAGCCGGCAAAACCGCTCGGCTCGCTCGCGCACAGCTTTGCGCGGCCGTTCAATCTGGGCAGGGGCGTTCCAAAGGACGTAGAACTCAAAATCGCTCGGGGGCCGGTTGTAAGAACGTTCAAAATTGGCGCAGCGTTCCTTCATGAGTTCCTGGGCCGCAGCCAGCGCATGGAGCGGGTTCTTCCAGTCCGCATCACCGCGGGCGTATCGGCGCCAAAGCAATGGTTTCATTTGGTAGCGGGAGATTTCACCCGCCGCTCCCACGGCATTATCATCGTCCCGTGTTTCGATCTGAGACAGCGCCGACCATCGGTCCATCGCCTGGACTGATGTTGAAACTTCAAAGACGAGAGCAGCCGCGGCCAATGCTAGTTTGAGCCTCATTTTAGAAACAATCGGTTAAAGATTAGCGTTAGTTCGATTGCTGCGCAATACAGGCCATCAGCCTGGAATTGTTGGCCAGGCTCCTACTCCCGTCAAGTGGGCCCGGTCTGATTCCGGGTTCCTGAGAGAGTGGCTATGATGATCTCATAAGACTGCAGACAACGCGATGGGGTAATGTCAGCACGACCTATGCCGGTGAACCCTACCTCCTGGAATCACATGCGCGAGTGTTGTGCCCCAGTGCCAAGGTCTATGCTCGACTGCTGCCACAAATTTGAAAACACGCCTTCAAAGCAAAACCTCCGTCACCGGGAGAACTAGCATGGTGACGGAGGCTGTTGCTGAAGAGTGATTTCGAAAGCGGGATTATTTTGCGCCTTGATCGATCCAGGCGCGTACCAATCCCACCTGCTCGGGCGTCAACGGTTTCGGGGGCGGACCGAACCCGCCGCGCATTCCACCTTGTGGCGCTCCTGGGCCACCAGGAGGAGGTCCGCCCGCACCGTCGCGACCGGCACCCGGCGGAGGGCCGCCGGCTTGACCGGGTCCTGGACCTCCAGCCTGAGGACCCGCTCCATCAGGACCAGGACCGCCCGGGGGAGGACCGCCAGGTCCTCCAGGCCGGCCGTGACGGCCCTGGCCTGGCTTGAACTTGGGCGGCATGGCCGTCTCTTCATCAAGTTGAGACACTGCCAGCACCAGCGGGCTGCCTTGCTATCGCCGGGCAGGACCACTTTGCGATCCTTGCTGCCTTTCAGCACGCCTTCGAGGCTGTTGAGTTGAAGACCCGCTTTGGGTCGATTGTTCCCGTGACAACGCACGCAGGAAGCTTCCATCAAGGGCTGGATGTCCTTGGTGAAAGTGAGGCCCGGCTGGGTTGCCGGAGGGGGCAATTTACTTAGGTCGATCTCTGTGGCGCCTGCGTTTGTCAATATCGCCAGCGCCAACGGAGTCGCAATGTGCATGGCTAACTTCATGGTCAGTTTAGTTTTGTTTTGGTTTAGATGAATCTCGCACCTGCCAATGCTTTGGTGGCGTCTCCAGACTCGGAACGCTCTTAAGACAAGTGCTTGCATCGAGGAGGAAGCTATTCGCCAGCACCTTAAGGCAACGTGAAGTCGTGGGAGGGAGGCGGTTCGGAGCAACTGAGTTTCGGGAACTCGAAAAACGGCCTGGCTGTAAAAATGGTTTGATGAACCCGGGTAAAAATCAGCAGTCCACTGTGGGCCCATAATGCACCAGGTCAAAAACTCCAATCCAACACGATGGCAAACAGGACAACGCCAAGGATCAACAGCAGCATGGCGATCAAAGTCCGATGGATGAGCAGCATGCGGATCTGAATTCGCCTGATTTTGTGTTTCGCAATGCGGCCCATATTTTGATCGTCCGGAAATTTCTGGGGAGGCGCAGCGAGCAAGCTGGAGGGTTTTAACTTTCGGAGCAGGAACAAGCCCAACTGAGCATGGCGGGGTCCGCCCAGGGCTGTGAGGTGGGGGAAGGGAGGAGGGCAGCCCCATGCCAACCCCCCTGCCCTTCCCGTTGGCGGCAGTATTGAGCCCTTAGTCTGCCGGCCGGCCCTGCCGCCGTGGGCCGGCAAATCCACGCTCGAAAACTCGATTGTATGTATGCGATTCAAGGTCCCGGCACTTCACTCTGCTTCATTGATCGCGCGGAGCCTACAACTTGGAACCTTAAGCCAAGATTAAGGCGAACGATTCACCACAAACCGCGGCCATGCCGCGCATGGCTACCCGGAAAAGGCGATTTACGCGGGAGTCGCTTAATGCTTTCTTAAGGCAACTCCTGTCAGGATAGCAGAATGAGTAGAGCACTGAATGCCGCGGCCAAATGGATATGAGAGTGCTGGTGATTGAAGATGAACCCGATTTGCTTGCCAGCCTTTTGCAGGCCGTGCGAGAAGATGGCTACGCTGCCGATGGCGCGACTGACGGTGAGGAAGGCTTCTACAAGGCTGAAGCTTACGAATACGACGCGGTGCTGCTGGACGTGATGCTCCCGGGAATCGACGGTTGGGAGGTTCTCAGAAAGCTTCGGAAGATACGCAAAACGCCGGTGCTCATGCTCACCGCCCGCGACACGGTCCGGGACAAAGTAAAAGGCCTGGATACCGGGGCTGACGATTATGTTGTAAAACCGTTCGATATCGACGAGGTGCTAGCGCGCTTGCGGGCACTGATTCGGCGGTCTGCCAGCGAAGCCCAGCCGCAGCTTGCGCTTGGCGATGTGACGATTGACACGGCCTCGCGTACGGTAAGCAAGGCCGGACACCCGATCTTTTTAACAGCTAGAGAGTACGCCCTTTTGGAATACCTTGCATTGCACCGGGGCAAGCTGGTCACCCGAACGATGTTGTACGAGCATTTGTTCGATGAAAACGACAATACGCTATCCAACCTGCTGGATGTGCATGTCTCCAACCTGCGCAAAAAGCTCGGGCACGATTTTATTACGACCCGCCGGGGCCACGGCTATTCGATCGAGGCACAGCCATGATATTCAAATCCATTCGGTGGCGCCTGCAAGCCTGGCATAGCCTCATCCTTGTTGTCGTCTTGACCGGTTTTGGGATCACCGCTTACCGCGTTGCCCGCAGCAATCAACTGCGCAGAATTGACCAGGAACTGCAGCAACGACTGATGAGCGCCTTTCGCCCGGGACCGCGCGGTGAGGGTCACGGGCCAAAAAAACCGCCCGAAGGCGAACCGCGCCCGGAAGCGCCGCCACCGGGCAAGCCTCCCGAGGAGCGAGGTCACGAGCACGACCTGGCGGGCTGGCGAACTCACATCAAAGATGTGATCGCGCGGACCGAAGCGCTGGAAGCCGGCCAGACTAATGCCTTTTATTACGTGGTCTGGGAATCCGATGGAACTTTGCTCGCCAGTTCACCCGGAGCGCCGGCCGGCATTCCCATGCCCAAGGATGCTCAAACCGGTGAACGGGGACCAGGCGAACAACCCGGAACAGTCACTCGCACGCGCGGAGAATATCGGGAATTTGCCGTGTGCTTTCCATTTGGGGATCGCGCATTGATCGGCCGCTCGATGGCCCCGGATTTGGCGGCGATGCACCGCCTCGCACTATGGCTCTTCACGGCGGGAGCCTCCGTTCTGGCATTGGGCATGGCCGGAGGCTGGTGGGTGGCCACCCGCGCCATCCAGCCCATTGAAGCCATCAGCACCACGGCATCTAAAATCGCCGGCGGCGATCTCTCACACCGCATCAACGCGTCGGATACCGAGAGCGAATTGGGACGATTAACCTCGGTGTTGAACTCAACTTTCGCGCGTTTGGAAGCCTCGTTTGCTCACCAGGCGAGGTTTACTTCCGACGCCTCACACGAGCTGCGCACGCCGGTTTCCGTCATTCTTTCCCGGACCCAAACCGCCTTGTCCCGGGAACGCAGCGCAAGCGAATACAAGGAGGCCATCGAAGCCTGCCAGCGCGCGGCCCAACGCATGCGGACCTTGATCGAGTCGCTGCTGGAACTTGCAAAACTCGACGCCGGCCAGGAACCGATCCGCCGCGAGCGTTTCGACCTTGCCAGGGTGGCCCGCGATTGCGCGGAACTGATCCGGCCCTTGGCGCAGGAAAAAAATGTCGAACTTGTTTCCGACCTGCAACCCGTCCATTGCGTGGGCGACGCGGATCGTGTGGGCCAGGTCATCACCAACCTCCTCTCCAACGCCATCTACTTCAACCGGGAATCAGGTCATGTTCGGCTGGAAACCCGCCACACAAACGGAAGCGTTGTCCTGACTGTGAAAGATACCGGGCCGGGAATTCCTCCCGAGGATTTGCCGCACATTTTCGAGCGGTTCTATAGGGTCGACAAATCCCGTTCGCGAATCCAGGGCAGGACCGGCCTTGGGTTGGCTATTTGCAAGGCGATTGTCGAGGCTCAGGGCGGCACGATCGAGGTCGCGAGCCAACTTGGCGAAGGCAGCACATTTGTGGTCCGGCTGCCGGAATGAACCGCCGGTCGGCAGGCTCCGCGCCCCGGACCGGCGAAAACAACTCGCTTTGAACATAAGCTGACCAAGAAACAAGGGCAGAATTCGAGGAGTTCCTGCGGCGTTGTTTCAGGCCAGATTTGCCTTTCATTTGGCTCGTTGTGTGTGTTTCATCCATGCCGCTTGCAGCTATGCCCAAGCGCACTGACATCCATTCGGTTCTGATTATCGGCGCCGGCCCAATTATCATTGGGCAGGCTTGTGAATTTGATTACTCAGGCACGCAGGCATGCAAAGCGCTGCGTGAGGAGGGTTATCGGGTTATCCTGGTGAATTCCAACCCGGCGACCATCATGACCGACCCCGAGTTCGCCGATCGCACTTACATCGAACCGATCACGCCGGAGTGCGTCGAAAAAATCATTGCCCGCGAAGTCGAAGAAATGGCTCGCATGGGGGCCAAGGGCAAGCTGGTGCTGCTGCCGACACTCGGGGGACAAACGGCACTGAATACCGCAATGGCATTATTCCGCCGTGGCACTCTGGAAAAGTACGACGTCGAGATGATCGGCGCCAATGCGGCGGCCATTGAACGCGGGGAAGATCGACAGGTCTTCAAAGACCTGATGATTTCCATCGGTCTGGATGTGCCGGTGAGCGGGACGGCCCACACCCTCGAAGAAGCGCGCCAAATTGCCGATCGGATCGGGCGTTTTCCCCTGATCATCCGGCCGGCTTTCACCCTGGGCGGCACCGGCGGTGGAATCGGTTACAACCGGGATGAGTTCGAAGAAATCGCAAAACGCGGCCTCGAACTCTCACCCGTTTCGGAGGTTTTGATCGAGGAATCGCTTCTTGGGTGGAAGGAATTCGAAATGGAAGTCATGCGCGATCGGCGTGACAACTGTGTGATTATCTGCTCGATCGAGAATTTTGATCCCATGGGCGTGCATACCGGGGATAGCATCACGGTGGCGCCGATACAAACTCTTACCGACAAAGAGTTCCAGATCATGCGCGACGCTTCGTTTGCGGTGATCCGGGCCGTGGGTGTGGAGACCGGCGGATCCAATATCCAGTTCGCGGTGAACACCGAGAACGGCCGGATGGTCATTATCGAGATGAACCCGCGCGTCTCGCGTTCCTCTGCGCTCGCCTCGAAGGCAACCGGTTTTCCCATTGCCAAAATTGCCGCCAAGCTGGCAGTGGGTTACCTGCTTGACGAAATCCGAAACGACATCACCCGCGAAACACCGGCCAGTTTCGAACCCACCATCGACTACGTTGTTACCAAAATCCCTCGATTCGCTTTTGAGAAATTTCCGCAGGCCGATCCCACCCTGAATACGCAAATGAAAAGCGTCGGCGAAGCCATGGCAATCGGGCGCACTTTCAAAGAATCGCTTCAAAAAGCGCTGCGTTCTCTGGAAATCGGCCGGTCTGGGCTCGGCGGCGACGGCAAACCGTGGCGCCTGGGCGACAAAGTTTTCGGAGATCGCGATATTTTCCCTCGGGAAATCATTGTCCAGAAACTCAGCGTCCCCAATGCCGAACGGATTTTCTTTATCCGACACGCGTTACGGGCCGGCTTCAGCGTCGAAGAAATTTTTCAACTGACGAAGATCGACCGCTGGTTCCTTACGCAAATCCAGCAAATCGTCGATTTCGAAGAAGAATTGGCCACGGCACCCCGTTCTTAGGGCCGCGCCGGCAACGGCTCGCTGGAACAGTGAACCCGGCCGGTCCCCCCCATCCACCGTGATCAATCTTACAGTTTAAGCATTTGCTCCAGGACAGGCTCCCAAGGGGTTTGAGAATCGTTGACGAGCTGGCGAAGCGGCCGCAGGGCCTCGCCCCAATGCTGGGCCAGCGGAGCCAGGAGCGCTTCTTGGATTGAGGCAGGTTCAGGCAGTCGCGATTCGGTCGCCAGCGCAGAACCCAGGGGCAGCACCGCTTCGAGCAAAGCAGTGCGGGCTTCTTCGTGCAATCCGCCGCCCCCGAGCAGCGCCGCGATCTTGAGCTTGCGGGCGGCGACCTCCCGTTGCGATGCCGCCTTAAGGCGCTCCCAATGCGAGAGTTCCACGGTCTGCGTGGCAGCGGTTTCCGAAGGGTAAAGCGAACGGCTCGCGCGGATCGTTTTGGACACCAGCCCCAACTGCATCAGCCGCGTCAGAGCTTCATCGGTCGATCGGTCGATAACCTCCAGCCGGACTGGCGCCAGGGGATCGGAGTCTTCCGCGGAGAAAAACTCCTGCTGCAAGGAATTCAACTTCTCACGAAAGTTTGCGGCGTCACGTTCGACCACGACGTAAAGGACCGAGTGCAACCCGTCTTTAGGGTACCGCTCTTCGCACCTGAAAAGCGCGCCGTTCAGAGATTGGCGCGCCGCCCTCGCGAAATCCATAAGACGGTCCGGAGGCGATTGGTCTGTCCTCGCCAAAACCTGCTCTGCGCCATTGCCGTGGACGCGCCAGCCTCCACCCGGCGCCGGGTTCGCTCGGAGCCCGACCGCGTCGCCGTTTGAACCGTAATCATTCTGAGGACAGGAGACACGCGCTTGAGCCGTTTGATGCTTTGGCATGCTCCTAGTCTTCAACTTTCCGCGAATTCGTCAAAGAGGAGTTGTTGCAAATTGTTCACCGGGTATTAACACCGGTTCCATTCTCCGGCTTTTCAGTTCGAATGCGCCTTGGGCGGCGCAGGCGGGGACGTGGTGACTTCCGTCTCCACATCGATCACAGGCGGAGGCGCTGGCGCCTTCCTTTTCCTCAGGAAAATGACGGCTGCGGTGCAGCCCGTCCAGGTCGGCAGCATGTCTGGCCCGGGAATGAACTCGATGATGAACGTGGGCAGCAGCAACGTGTGAAATCCGATAATGGCCGAAATGAGCACCATCGCGAGCACATCCAGGCCTTCATCCACAAAAGCCCAACCAAAGGGGCCAAGCCCCACTTGAACGGCGTCCGTGACCACGGCCACTGTCATTGCCAGGACGATTCGCGTTCTGCTGAGGGTGGGACGGTGTGAAAACGGATTGGCCAGGCTCCGCGCGTTCATGCTGAAAAACTCACCTGCATACCGAAGCTTAACCCAGTTTAAGCCAACCCGCCACGATTTGTCGGCGGAGCAGCCACTTATGCGCGGTCAAGCGGCCCATCATCCTGGTGAAAGCGGCTCCAGCCAGCCAGCATAGGACGCTTGCTGTCGAGCTCAACTTGGATAGTATGGATCCATGAAACCCCTCGGGTTCGAGGATCTGGCGCGCCTCGCCGTCGTGCAGTTTTACGAGACTGCATTCCGCAAAGCCACGGGGATTTCTCTGCGGCTGATCCCACCCGACTGCGACCCCTTACGAGACATTCGCCCAAGAGGAAATGATTTCTGCGAACAGATTTCCAGCACGACGGCCGGATGCCAGGCCTGCCAGGATGCCGAGCAACGGGCGCAGCGCGGCGCCGCTGCCACTCAAACAACCCGGCAGGTTTATTGCTACGCCGGCATGACCGTCCTGGCAGCGCCGGTTATCGTTGCCGGCCGCCACGTGGCCACCCTGTTGGCCGGACAGATACTTCGACGCGAACCCACCGAACGCGACTTCCAAATGGTCGTCAAAATGGTGGAAAAGGATCTTTCAACCGATTGGGTAAGAAAAGCGCGGAAGGCCTACTTCGAGACACCGGTGCTAAGCGCGGAGCGGTTCGAAGCGGCTATTCAACTGCTAGACGTCTTCGCGCAGTACTTGGCCGACGTTGCCAGCCGTCAGGCTATTGCATCGGCTGAAACCGATCCAAAACCTGTCGCCACCGCCAAAGAATTCGTTCGAGCGCACGTGGACGAAGCGATAACCCTCGACCAGGTTGTCCGCCACGTTAACGTCAGCCGCTTTTATTTCTGCAAACTCTTCAAGAAAGCCACGGGGTTGACGCTGACAGAATACGTCGCCCGAGTAAGAATCGAAAAAGCCAAGGAACTTCTCAGTGACCCGAATTCGCGAATTTCTGAAGTAGTATTTGCCTCGGGCTTTGGGTCCATCCCCAGGTTCAACACCGTTTTCAAACAGCATGTAGGCATGCCGCCAACGGAGTACCGAGCCACCTTGCGCGGCGCGCCCGCAGGTCTGCCAGTGCGCGGATAGCGCAACCTCTTCCGCACCTCCCCAGCCGCCCTCTTCCTGAGGGAAGCGGGCCCCTCCTCCGTGGTTGTCCAACCGTTCCGCCGTACCCGCCCCTTGTCACAGACACCAAAAAGCAAGCATTGAAAGCCAACC
>Ga0070738_10005455_pt1 | contig 14089 bp, 13 predicted proteins | sample Coa_R2_2_FD_66446 | JGI IMG/M metagenome (GOLD analysis project Ga0070738, IMG submission 66446) | Surface soil microbial communities from Centralia Pennsylvania, which are recovering from an underground coalmine fire - Coalmine... | ecosystem: Environmental > Terrestrial > Soil > Unclassified ... | reverse complement strand
TGACGATGGCGATTATGAATTTTGATAAGAAAGAACCGGATGCGGACCAATTGATTGAGAAGTGGGTAGAGAAACATCGGCGCGCATTAGATCGTTGGGATAAGCTTTTGGCTATGCTGCATGCGAGTTCTAATGTAGAATATACGATGTTCTTTATTGCGATTCGGGAATTGTTGGGATTGGTGGCGGGAAGTCAGCGGTAAATTGATACACCATATGGCAGTAATAATAACATCTATAATAAGAGAAACAGCCTATGCAAGCTCGAGAACCTCATTACTTAGAAAACACCTTGAGAGAGGCCATTGATAATAATCACTTTGAGTATGCAAAGGGATTAATTAAATTAATCAAAAAAAAGATGGCATGCCTCCTTGGCCAAGCTTAAGTAGCACCGATGAATTAGAAAGGACTTTTCTTTTTTATGCATTAGAAGTTGGTGCGAAAGAAATAGCTAAAATGCTTTTAGATGAATTCAAAAATGATAATAATATTCTTTCTCAGCCAGATATAAAAGAAAGAACGCTCATCTGGATAGCTGCTTCTCAAGGATACGGGGATATTATCGCGATGTTAATTCAACATAAAAAAATGCGGGAAAACAATCTGTGGCTAAAAGCAGATGTAAATGGCTTGACCCCTTTGCACATTGCTGCAAGGAATGGCCATCATGAGGTCGTAAAAATTCTACTGGCAGAAATTAAAAAAGAGGTTGATCCATACATCATCATTAACCAATTCGATGCGAAAGGGAAAACTCCCCTCTATTATGCTTTCCGTGGGACAATACCCCATTTAAACATCATGTATTTAAACATTATAGCTGAACTCATTCAAGCAGGTGCAGATATAAATTTGCATGTTGAAGACGAAACTTATTTCTCAATTCTCTCTAGAATGTCATCAGAGTGTCAATTATATATTTTTACGAGCTTAGATAAAGGGAGTCAAATCATTTTTCTGAGAGCCTATCAAGTAATGGTAAAAAAGTTTCCTGATAGAAGCGAACTTAAAGCAATTTATCATCAATGTGCAGGCAAATATAGTTTACACGCATTACTCATTGCTCATTTGCCTTCCTATGCTAGAAATTTCTTTCTAGCAAAGAGAAAAACTGAAATAACTATCCCTTGTCGTTCCCAGACAAAACAAATTCAGCATTATATGCAGTTAGTGGATAAAGATATATTCTTGCTAACAGAGATAAGGAAAGAAATTAGAGAATACCTTTATAAATTAATAATAGAAGAAATTAATCCAACTTCATTTTCTTATAAAGATCATTTAAGGCATGCTCCAAGTATCACTCCCTTTTCCTGTTCGCTACTATATATAGGGTATGAAATATTGCAGCGAGAAGGAGTTTTTACTGAAGATAAAATGTGCCACCCACCTTCTCATTTGAACTTCTTTTTCATGATAACAAGTCTTTTTATAGGTCTTGGTATATTTGCTTTCTCAGAAGATATGATTGAAGAAAAAGAATATATGGCACATAAAAGAAATTGGCAAGCTATTTCAGAAAAATTAAAATTGATTTTAAGTGAATTACAAAGCTTCAAAAACCGTGAATTAGGGGGAAACATTTCTGAGGAAATGCGGAAGCAAGCGTTACAAATTAACCAGTTAAATGATGAGATAACCATATTAGAAGAAGCTCAGCCTATTGAGAAAATAAAGCTTACTTTTAAAATAATTACTGAAATCCTCGATAAGCTTATTACGAATTTTTATAAAATAAAAAGACCATTTACTTTAACATCGTCTACCCTGTTCTTTAGACAAGCTAACCAACAATCTAATGAAACACAGTATGAAAGACAATTTCGAAATGCTTCTCCTTAAGTTTGGCAGCGTACAAAAAGACATTGAAGCTTTCCCTGAAAAAGCAAAGCAACGGAGCATGACCGCACTAACGGTCATTAGCGCTAACCTAGAGCTTAGCCAGAAAGAATTTAAATATACGCCAACTATTGGTCAGGCTGCTATGAGTTAAGACAAAAAAGATTGAATTTATTGAAAGTACAGGCAATTTATTTGAAGATGTAGGTTTTATACTTTTATAAATTAAGATAAATAAGCATATGAAAGAAGATCAAGCAGCAATAAAAATCCAAAGTGTTTTTAGAGGATATTTATTTCGGAAGAAAAAGACTTTTGGAAAATCAGCTGGTAAGGAAATTGAAATCTATCTTCCAATAGGTATTAAAAAAAGTAATAGCAGCACTATTAGCTACGATAATATACCAGGGGCTGGTGCTGATACATTTATATGTGAATCAGAATTATTTTCCATAAAAAGGGATGTGATGAGGTTCACATCACACTGTGAAAAACTAGAAATTCCTGAAATTGTTACTGCTCCCTTTAGACAGCATGGGGAAATTAATACTAATTTGCCAACAGAAGAAGAAATTGACACGGCTATTTATGATTTATTATCTATAATAGAAAACTTTACTCAGCAAGCTGCTCAAACAAACCAAGTATCTTATCTTCCACTGAGGCAACTTCTACAGGAATATAATCAAAAACATGGAAAGCATCCTTTGAGGATACCAACTTATTTTAAAAAAATGCTTAATGAGCCAAGGGACATGCTGTATTTTTTTCAGAAATATTCTTACGGATCAAAAATCAATTCGAAAAAACTAACATCCGATAGCAATGCTGAATTATGTCTTGTTTATGACCATAAAGTTGAGCCAATCTTTAATAAATCTGATACCCCTAGAACCTTAGATGCTTCCAGGGTTATTACTGAAAATAAATATCAAACTGGTGAATTATTAGTTCATATCCAGAAAACTTTCAGTTTTCCAGTAGAAGAATATAAACCTGGTTTACTTTCAGAAGATTTCCATTTAACGGAGCAACAAAAGGATTTTTTAAAGGAAGCACGCAATAGATCAGAAAATTTTATTGATAAACATCCACTACCAACCACCGCAAATAAAGAAAAAATTCTTGGACTATTAACAATTTGTGCTGAGCATGTTATTACCGTAACAAAATCTAAAGAATATGTTGATCTTCATGAAAGAGCTGACCGGCCTGCTTTAGTTTCTAGACACCTACTTCATTATATTAAGAAAAACGTTTGCAACGATGTCGAGCTTAAATGGTTTGACGAAATGTTTAAAAATCATCAAGAAGATATCCAAAGAATATTATGTGTAGATCACTATGAGCCTGATTATAAAGGCAAAGACGGGGCGTATGGCAGTTCTGATAGTAATGGATGGAAAAATGCAAGATACGATGTGATATTTGATCTTTTTGGAGATTTTGCTAATCAATACGCGCTAACGGTAGTTGATAAGGATTATTTACCGGAAAAACAATATCTCAAAATGAAAGAATACGGAATAACGAGTTGGAAAAAAATGTTTTCAAATTATCAATTTTTACTGGGGAGAAATATTTATTTTAATTTACAAATGGTAAAAGGTGAAAATAAAAAAAATGAATATGAAGTCCTCGCTGAAGCTCGCAGAATTGGTCTTATGACGATAGAAGAATATGGACAGAGTAAGAGCGGTATTTCTTTGTCCAATCGGAATAAAAGAGGTACTTTATGAAAAAGCAATCAAAATTAACCGCAGAAGAACCAGAGATATTTGATGACTTAAATCTCGCTATGGGTAAGTAGCATTGTAGACACACTACTTCCCCATAAGAGATTCGATAATTTAAACTCGAACAAAAATGGGCTATGTTTAGTGATATACCAAATAAAATGTGACCCGAATTTCATTTCTCAGAACAATTTCCCAGACGTATTTCTATTCCTAACAGATTGTGAAACACCTTCGATTTGTTGCGATAGCTGTGCTTTTAAGGTCTTCATTTCAGAAAGAATATTTTTCATTCCTTTCTGTAAATCAGCTATTTCTTGTTGCGCGTGTTGGAGTTGCTGTTTCAATTTAACTATATCATTATCACTCGTTGATAAAGGACCGCCTAATGTATAAGATTCGATACTTAATTTCCTTTGCTCATCAATAAATTTAATTGTCTTATGCACATCCTCAAATGCTTCAACAAAATAGTCACCCCCTATTCTGTAATAAACTGGGTTCTCTAAATATATAATATCTTTTTCATCTTTAATCGACTGTAACTCGTTAAAACTCAGCAACTTATATTTTTCTCCGTGATGGTAAACAACTTTTTTATTCTCCACTCCATTTTTAAATGAATTGAAAGTTTTACCATATAAATAGTCTTCATTTATAATTCTAGGTTGCATATTATTTCTCCAAAAATTGTTTTTATTTAATTATTATTTAATTATATAGAAAATAAGTAAAATCCTCTATCCGTCACCACCCCCTCTAACCCCACATCCCACGGCTCCGATGGCAACCATTTTGCTTCCTGCACTGCATAAGCCACCCCAATCAGCTTTGGCTTTTCGCCTCCTCGCTCCTGCAAAAAAGCTAATGTCCTATCATAATATCCCCCTCCCATTCCTAGCCGCGTCCCCGCACGATCAAACGCTAACAACGGCAGCAGCATGATATCCAACTGCTCAGGCGGCACACGCCGTGATTGATCAAGTGGCTCTAAAATTGAATAGCGATTAGGATGTAACACATCACCATAATCATATTGCACAAACTGCAATGATTTTTCTTCGGTTAACACTGGCAAATAACAGTGTTTCTTCGCCCGCCAAATCGCTTCAATCATCGGCAAGGTATCGAATTCATCTTTCACAGGCAAATAGCAAGCAATCATCGTGCTCGATTGAAATACAGTCTGCTCCGTCAAAATCTTTGCTGCTGCAAGCGCTGCATGGGCGCGGTAATCAGCAGGGATTTGACTGCGTAATTGGCGGAAGTGCTGCCTTAAGGCAGATTTACTCGGTCTCGGTTGTATAAACAAACTCCGTCTGCAGTTTTTTATTAATAGCGGTATCTAATTTATTCTGCAATTGCGCAATACGTTGGCTCACTTTATGTAAAACATTACTACGCTGATTGTCACGGCGTAAAAATTCATGTGCCATATTTAAGGCGGTAATCACAACAATACGCTCAAAGTTAGCGACTTTTCCTGAATCTCGCACTTTTACCATTTCTTGATTCAAAAAAGCAGCTGCTTCCTGTAAGGAATTAAGCTCAGAGGCAGGGCAGCGTATGGGATAAGGTCTGCCTAAAATTTCGATGGTGGTATTAATCATTTCATCGTTCATGGTAGTTTCTCGATTGTTTTGAGCATGGTTACCAAGCTATTGATCTGGGAGATCGCTTTATGCTGTTTCACCTTCAAGGATTCATGGGATTGTTTGAGGTGATCGTGCTGATAAAGCAGCGTTCGGATTTGATGCTCAAGGCGATTTAACAAATCTTCCATGGTTATATTACCTACACTTGGACTTGGGTCTATAGGCATCATATAATATGCATCGCCAAACATAAAGTATAGCCGATGACCAAATTAATGAAAAATCCAACGGAATTAGCTGAATGGCAAGCTCTCAAGGCTTACTATCAGACCTTATCCCAACAGCAAGTGCGGCACCTTCAAACCAAGGATAGTTATGACAAAGCCATGCGCACATTTTCTTTTAATAAGTAGTACTATTTTGCTACTTTCTGCCTGCGGGCAATCGGGGCCTTTGTACTTACCATCGCCAGAAAAACCCCCTGCTAGTCATACGGTTACCACTAATTTAGCAAGCGATGTTCAGCCTGTCCGTAACACGCAATTTCCCAATGGAGGATAATCTGCATGCCATCAACTTCATTTCATTTCACTAAAATGCATGGGCTGGGTAATGATTTTGTGATTGTGAATGCTACCGATCATCCGCTTGTTTTATCTTCTCCCTTGATTGCTCAATTAGGCCATCGGCATACGGGCATCGGCTTTGACCAATTGTTAATGATTGAACCTTCCCAGCAAGCTGATTTCTTTTGTCGTATTTTCAATGCTGATGGCAGTGAAGCAGAACAATGCGGTAATGGATTACGGTGTGTGGCACGCTTTGTCCATGAAAAAAAGTTACAGACTTCTTCTCATTTACGAATTGAAACACGAGCAGGTGTGTTTCCGGTTATGATTCGGGATTACGATCATATTCGCGTCACGATGGGCGTCCCGCAGATTCAAGAAAAATACATTGAACTTAAAATAGCAGAAAAACTATTCAGGCTGAGTGTCTTATCTTTGGGTAATCCGCATGCCATCATAAAAATAGAATCGATCGCAGCGGTACCCGTTTTAGACTGGGGAACTGCTATTTCCGAACACCATTTTTTTCCGCAGGGAGCCAATGTAGGTTTTATGCAAATTATCACCCCCCAACATATTCGTTTGCGGGCGTTTGAAAGAGGCGTGGGTGAAACCTATGCTTGTGGCAGCAATGCGTGTGCAGCCGTGGCTGCAGGGATACTAAATGGGTGGTTAGATCACCGAGTCAAAGTGGAATTTAAACTAGGTTACTTAGAGATAGAATGGGCAGGCGAGGATAAGCCGCTACAGATGACGGGGCCTGCCGTTAGGGTATTTGAAGGAAATTATCATCGAACGTGAGGTGGGGACAGCTTCTTTCTTATTTCCTGGGTAAAGCAAGTTGTGCAGGACGGAGAGGCTCTATATTTCTTTTTGGCATCGCAGATTGATATGGCCTAAAAAAGTTTTGCATTGTTTCTAATGGTGATGCTTGAAGCCGCTCATAGAGATCACGTGTCAATTCTTCTTTAACCTCATCTATCATAGCCATGAAATTGGCCATTTCCTCCTTGGTCGCCTTACCCTTAGATCTTAAATCTTCCCAGTCATCGCGCAATCCAGCCACACTTAGCTCATCTTCAAAGCGGCTTTCTAATTTACGTAAGCGTTGATCGGCATGATTTAATTCAGCTTGATAAGCTTTGGAGGAGAGATACGTTTCTTTGATGGGCGGGGTAGACTTTCGATTAAAAAATCCATAAATGTTGCGCGCAAGGACAGCAGCCAAAGCGAGGGTGCCATCTATGGGTGGTAAAGTGACAGGTATGTTGGGTGCCATGTTTGTTTGATGGACTTTACAAGAAATAGACGGTATGCCATAAGATTCAATTTCACTACAATAAGCAAATGCATCCTGCTTCAAAGCCTGTCGGTTAGGATCAGGAAAATACGTAGAAGCTGTAACAGAATCATCCGGTAGGTGGGTAAAAGCATAAGGGTCATCCTCGGAGTTTATACTAGGAGTAGCTGAGTTTGATCGATCTTGCGGCTGAAGGGATGCCGTATCCATATAAGTGCAGCTAAGCGTATCGACAGTGGTCTTATCATACAAGGCAACGACATTATTTTCTTCGGTCAAATCAACGCTAACAGGTGCACCGCAAGGTAAATCGGGTGAAAGAGCCGCTTGTGAAACAAGTTGATTCATATCATCAATTAACGTAAAGCCACAGGTGGAAGTAAGTAGCACATAATTGTTAGGTAGTCCTACTGCGGCCAACAATTTGTCTTTACTATTTAAAGTAAAATACAATGGTTGCGACCAGGTTGTTCCATTATAGATTATCGCCCCATATAGGCTGGGGTTTTGGTAGTTGTAGCCAATCACCATAAATCCTTGACCTGTAGGGGCAACTACCTGAGAAGCGCAATCCCAATTGTCGGTAATAGGGATCTGTCTGATGATTTCGCTATTGCTATTAAGAATGGAAAAGGAAAGAGCATGTTGGTACATGTCTATGGCGCCGACTACATAATTACTATCGTATAATGAGGCAGCAATAGGAGTAATGTAGTAACTACCAGTCATAAGTACAGTGCTTTTTTCAAGAGAGGAAGCTGCCAGCACATAAGAAGACATGGGTGATTGATTTTCTAGAGTATAAAAGGCAAGAAAATTATTTCTATTACTGCTAATGGTAGGGTTGCTCATTATCTCACACCCTCGGAATGTAGTATGATCAAAAATACAGGTTCCATCAGGAGTTGCCAATGGAAGATTGATCGGTTGCTCTGCGTCCGATTCTGATCCAAAAACTGCTTTTAGATAGTAATAGTCATGCTTGTCCTCGGTGAGGGGTATATAGGAATTTTCAAAAGATTCTTGGTAGGCAAAAACGAACCTCTCGTCGTTAAGCGCTGCCACAGAATTTTTACTAAAGGAAATACTATTAAATTCCTGAGGATTAATTTCAAAAAGTGGTATTTGGTTTAAAATGTTTCCGTCTGGCGAAACAATATTGGCATTTACTTCGGTAGTTGTAGCCGTGGAAGAAAAGGAGATGGCTACATAGCTTCCTGTAATGGCAGGATTATTTGTGAGTAATCGCTTGATGGAATATTTACCGTAATCTTTTTTAACTTGACAGCCAGGATTGGCGTATAAGTCAGTAAGAATTAAATCCATATTACCGCTTTTAAAGTTATTAATGAGAATATCATTCTGTGGATCACCCCAGCTAATTTTGAGTTGATTGACGTTTTGATCATAATCAGAGGGAATTAAATTGAGGTTGTAATTAGGGAAGATAGAACTGCCAAGAAACTGATACAGATAAGGTGTTGGTGTAGAGAAAATTAAGCCTCTAATTGCTTTTTCTTCATCATTATAAATTACGCCATCGCTGTCATCGATGGTGACATGGCCGGCGGTTTGGGTGAGGTAATAGGCATCGTCGTCTTCATTGCCGGCTAGGTAGGTGAAAGTTTGATCATTATCATTGAGCGCAACGGTGAGGGATGGAGAAGATGGTTTTACTATAACAGTATCTTTGCCAGCACCGCCAAAAACCGTTTGATTAGAGTTGGATGTAGGTTCTATCTTATCTGGCTGATTTGTCCCCAAATAAGTGGTGGAAGTAGGGTGGCAACTGGAGCCGGAGACAGGAGGCTGAGCGGAATCGGAGCCTGTATAATTTTTCTCGTAATCAGCGATGACATAGGGGCTTGGGCTTCCCACGTAAGCATAATCTTTACCGGCACAATTTTTCTTGAGCCAATTATATTGCTGCATGGTCATAGCAACGATTTCTGGGTCGCCGTGAAAAAGAGCAGCTTCCATTAGACGTCGATTTTGTACGCCTACGACACCGGCAATGCATGCATTTGCGTTTTTATTTGAACATTCGATAATCTCTAATAAAGCTGAGCCGTCATTTCCTGTGTCTTTCAATTCTTGCAGACGAGCAATTAATTCTGGGCCTATTAAGTTCGGGCTATTAAATGAAAGACTTAGTAAACTGATAAGTTGATTAGGTGTAAAGAAGTAGTTGCCTAGGCCACCTTGATTGAGGATTTTAATAAGACGTGGGATTTGGCCTGGGTAGGTATATGTTGTTCCCGTTTCAGAAGAGACATTTTTGACACCAATGAGGGTATAGTAGAATATTTCGTAAATTTGGTCTTCGGATAAGTGATTCTTGAATTCATCACCATAGGATTCATCAGGTAGATGCTCATCTGTTAATATAGCAATTTTGCCTGGATTTATCTTGCTTTCTTTATCCCATGTGACATCTGGCATGGGCTTATAAAATAAGGCCAAAGCACTTGTCTGGCTTTTGGTTAAATCTAATCCGATGCCAATAGTTAAATCACCTATGGGGTTACCTGCTTTATCATGTTTATCGTAATAAGTTTCATTCTTTAAACCTTCTACGCTTTCAAGAAAAATTTGAGTAGCTTGAAATAAGTGACTATTCATTCCCTTATCTTTTAATTCTTTTTGAAATTCATTAGCAGTTAGTTGAGTAATTCCACTTGCTTTTATCTCAGACAAGGTGTCAATCACAGCATTTAAGTTATCTTCAGCACCCTCTTGAGTTAATCTAGTAAAAAATGATGTAGTCATATCATAATCTCTTTGCTTATAGGTTGTTTAATTTATTAATGTCAAAATAACCGTTTTTTTCTTTGAAACATATTCATAAAATAGTAAATTTTTCCCTTTGGGAAATTCATAAGATCCTGATATAGGTAATTTGATGGAATATAATTGTCGATCTTTTTCGTTTAATACTTTTATTATGTTTTCATAATAAGGAATGCTGATATCGTCAACATATAAAGCGTCCGCATGTAACACAGGTCTGGCTAAGCCATGAATTTTAAAATTTAACTTTCCTGTCAGTCTATCTAATGAATACAAATTTCCATCATGTCCATTAGCGCTAGTAAAGTAAATATTTTTTTCATTTATATGTAATTGATTTGGCAAAAATTGATCTTCATCCATGTTGTCTGGAATATAGTGCCAAATGACTTTACCTGTTTTAGAATTAAGCGCCCAAACACCTCCCATGCATTCTGTATATACCATACCATTTTTGTATATGATGTCCTGACTAGATTCATTATATATCCATTGTGGTTTGCCCGTTTTGATATCATATGCCGCTATTCTATTTTTATACTCAGCAAATAGTCTTTCGCCATCCGTTGCTAATTGTACCCCAGTTCTATTTTTAGCAGCCGTGCGCCAAAGAACCTGATTAGTTTTAAGAGAATAAGCAAAAATATATGTTGCGGAACTAGTGAAAAGCATCTCATTAAATGCCAACATGCTACCAGGCGAAGCTTCTGTCTCAATAGGCATATTAAGCATTTTCATACTTTTGGTTGCGATATTTATATCTACAATGCCCATATATTTTCTGGAATGTTGCCCTTGATGGTAAAGATAAAGAGTCAAATACATATGACCTTTATAAATAATCGACCTTCCGATGTGGTATTTTTGTAATTCAGAAATTTCCCAGACTAATTTTCCTGTTTTTTCATCATAACCTTTATTACCGAAAAAGATTTTATCTTCATAACACAGCAAATCCAGGTCGGGATTGGCATTTTCTATTGCTGTGCTCCAAACTATATTATGAAATTGCTCTATTCCTTCCGCCTTATATTCTCTTGTTCTTCCTGGATCAGCACCCTCGATAACACACGACGGCTGCGTGGCATACCATGGGTCATCTTGCCCCCACGCCATAAGCGGAACCCATACAATAACGCACAACAAAGCCTTAACTAACCTGCAATCAAACTTTTCCATAGTTATCTCCATTTGCGGTTTAAAATTTTAATTTATTAACGCCAAGATAGATTCTCTATTCTAAGCAAAGACTACAATATTTTTATCCTTGGGAAATCTATGATTTGCTTGGCAGGGCTGATTCACACTTCTTGATTTTGGTTTGAAAAGAGATCGTAGTATAACATTTAGTTTCAACTTAACAATGTCAAAGTAGCTTCTTTTCTCTTTGTATCAATCTATATAACAGCCTGATAGGGGTAGCTGGTAAACGCTTATGATAGAAAGGAGTCCCGTGCGAAAAACACGGGACGCATAGGATTAAATAATCGGAACTAACGAGATTTTCTTCTTCTCGCCATTTTTTTCTAACATCACACCTGATTTATCTATTGAAACAACTTTCGAACCATCTGAAGGTAACACATCGCCTACCGATACACTATAGAGATTCCCTTGATACCCTAATACTGCACTCCATTTGTATTGCAACTGTGTCACTGAAATAACCGTGTAGCTTGGTTCCGCTGAGGTAACAGTAGTAGCCGTCGAGGGAGGTGCAGCAGGCGCGCCGTTTGCAAGACCTTGGGCATAAGCTTGAGGTGGTGTTTGAGGAGTGGAAGGTGCCAATAACTGCATAATACTTTTTTCTGATGCCACCGTATCCAATTTCGCCTTCATAATGGCTTGATTGGTTTCAGCAATTTCTTTCGACACTTTTAACATTTGTAATTCATTCAAAGCCGCAAGATATTTCGCTTCTGTTTCTTGCTGCATTTTCATTAGCTCCGCTTCGCGTGCAGACATCGCAGCAGCCTCTGGTTTTGAGGCAGGAGCGGCTGGAGGCATTGCAGCAGGCTGAGGAACACCAGCAGTACCGGGTGGCTTAGGTGCCATTGCTGTTGTGGGCCCCTGGGGAGCAGGCGTAATAGTGGATGACGTTCCACCTCCACTGAATAATCCCTTTATTTGCCAAATAATAATAATCACCACCACCACAAATACAGCGGCTGTCACTTTTTGGCGACCTGTCATACCGGAAAGTTTTTCTGCGACCATAGTTAGCTACCTAATGCATCAAGAGTGATTGTACCCGCCATCGTTCCATTGTTGATCTTAATATTGATATTTTGCATGGTAACAGGCAAGTCTTGCAATTGCTCGCCAATCAAAGCTAAAACGATGGGTAAGATGTTTTCTAACTTAATTGTCACTTTTACATCTGTAAATACACCTTGGGACACGAATGAACCGAGATCAAGATGATTGCCAGGGTAAACAACGGCCAAGCGATCAACTAACTGGCTTATCACTTGATTAATAGGAAAGATCGTCTTAGGTGATGGCCGCGAAGGAACAGATGTATTAAGCGTAAGATAAATGCCATCTGATTTAATATTAACAACTGCGTTATTTGCATTAGCCCACGCCAATAAGCTCTGAGTACTAACGCCATCCGATTGTACGCTTGCTGTCACAGCGTGGGTATCATAATTCACTTGCACCGGTACCCATCCAGGCATCAGGTATAACAGCTTTAATTGATCTAAGAATGCTTGCACGAGTTGATCAGGTGCAGGTGACATCAGGGCACTATTATAAGCAGCGTAAGGATTAGCTTGAGGAACAACTTCTTGGACAATTTCACGTTTCGTGAAATGCGACCACATCCACCATACCAAGGCAATAGCCACAATGCCTATCACGAGTTGTCGAGTAGGAAATACTCCAATACCATGCGCTTTTAAAACGGTATCAACTAATTGCAGTTGATAAATTTTCAGCAAAGGAAGAGTAGGGAAAACCGGGCTATCAAGGATAGTAAAGGATTTAACTGAGCTCGGTTCGAAATGAAATTTACCTTCTTCCGGCGTCTGGCTGATAGGCACATCCCCATAAAGATAAATTTCAAAATTATTTTGCTGCGTTAAGAAAATAATTAATTCTTCCGGAACACTATCCAGCGGAAAACTGCCATCAAGATAGACACTGCCATTTTTCACAATGACTAACATGGCGTCAGCCGTATTGGGAATGGCCTCGCAATAAATCATATCGAGCGGCCGTTTGAAATAATGCCAAATTGATTCACCGAGTAGATAACCGGTATCCGGTGAAAAGGCGACTTCGTATTGAGCACCGCTTTTTGCTTGAAGAGTAATATATTCCCCATAGCTTTGGCTTAACAAAAGAATTTCTTTCTTCAATACACTCTTTTGTTTCGCCGATAATACATCGCGATAAGACGGTATAACAAAGCGTTCGCCATCTTCTCGGATAATGTATGGCATTAGGCGCTTCCATTTAGAACAATGGGGGTGATTAACACAATCGTTTCTTTTGTCACTTCCGAAGACCCTTTACCGCCTAGCGCTTGCGAGGTTAGGAATTGGTTTGCATTGGCTAAGTTAACCACTTGTCTAAAGCCTGACAAGATCAAGGTATCGCCTGATTTGATCATGCTACGCTGGCTGAAATGCTTTTCAGTGACATTAGGCACTTGGATAGACGTACTATTCGGATTATCCGCTGCTCCTGAAGAAACTGTCGTGAATTGCCCAGCTGTGGAAATATCCGCATTGACTTGGATATAAATATTTTCTCTTAAAATCTTAGGAAGGATATATAACGTTAACCCCGTGGTTAACAATCCCGGCGTTAGCTGCGATGTCACCGTATTATTATTAACGTTGGTACTACCGGTAGTGCCGCCTAACGTTGTATTCTGTACGCTGGCGAGGTAGCCTTGTGTATTCACAATACGCTCAACGCACACTTGGTTGTTAAGACAAAGCACGCGAGGTTCGGATACAACCGAGGTTTTTCCTTGCTGGTTCAAAGCATTCAACAGAATTGTATAACTATCTGTTTTCCCATTTCCCTGTGTACCAAACTGCGGCAGCACTGTCGTCCCTGGCGTTGCATTAGCTTGCGGGGTAAATGTCGTAATACTGATAGGCGTCCCATAATTGGCATTAATTTGGAAGGGAGATTGGTGGAATGCTCGAGTGACAATACCCCAATCGATACCAAAGTTATAATCATTTTCAAGCGTCACTTCTAACACTTGCACTTTCACCAACACTTGCTTAGACATGT
>Ga0070738_10005451_pt1 | contig 14095 bp, 11 predicted proteins | sample Coa_R2_2_FD_66446 | JGI IMG/M metagenome (GOLD analysis project Ga0070738, IMG submission 66446) | Surface soil microbial communities from Centralia Pennsylvania, which are recovering from an underground coalmine fire - Coalmine... | ecosystem: Environmental > Terrestrial > Soil > Unclassified ... | reverse complement strand
CCGGTGCAATACTAAGGGGTCGCGTCCGTAAAGCTCGTGGCGTAGAACGTCCCGTGCAGCCAGTAGCCGTCGGCGACGACTTGCCGGCCTACGCCGACGATGCCCGTCGCTTTGGCGTTGAGTGCAGGCTGATCGTTGATCGTGATCGATCGCGAGGATTGCTGCAGCGTGACCTGACTGCCGTTCACCGCCGTGATGGTGCCGCTCAGGCTGTCGGGCTCGTGCGCGAATGCGCCGAAATCCGGCGCAGCTTCGTCCGCGGCGCTCGCATTGCGTGCGTCGTCGATCGTTGACGCGAAAAACGTACCGCGTTCCCAATACCCGATCGCGACGACGTCGCGGCCGACCGCGACATTGCCCGTGAGTCTGCGGTTGAGAGCCGGTTGATCGTCGACCACGATAGTATCGTTTGCGCGCTGCAGAGTGACCAAGTGGCCATTGACCGCCGTGATGGTGCCGTGCACTGCTCCGTGCAGGCGATCGCCCACCTCGTCGCGTTCGGCATCGGCACCGGCCTCGGCATAGACGTTGGCGTCGGCGAAGCTCGTTGCGTAGAACGTGCCGTCCTGCCAGTGACCGCGCGCGACGATCTGCCGGCCGACGGCGACGTTCCCCGTCATCCGCTGATCCAACGCGGGTTGATCGTTGATCACGATCGTCCCTTCGCTGCGCTGGACGGTGACCAAATGCCCGTTTACGGCCGTGATCGTGCCGCGAATGACGCGCGGCTGCTCGCTTTGAGCGTGTACGGCCGCCGTCAGGGCAGCCGAGAGAAGAATGCCTACGAGGCTGGCGCGGAATGCCGGCATGTGTATAGGTCCTCCAAAAAAGTGCACTCCGATCAGATTCCCAAGTCCGCGCGCCGCGACGCGGCAGCGGCCGCTCGCTCGTGCTACAATACGATCCCGACGTGGAGGACAGCATGAAGTACCTGCGATTCGTACTGCCGGCTCTCTTGCTCGCCGCCTGCAGCGCACATGCGCCCGGCCTGCCGCCCGCATCCTCGTTTGACGCCCGGACGTTCGATCGAGCGAGCGGGCCCCGCTATCTGCGCGAGTACACTCTGCCGCTCGGAACCTATCCTAGCAGCATCGTGTCCGGTCCGGACGGCGCACTCTGGTTTACGACCTATCCCTATTTCACGAATCATCAAGCTATCAACTTGGGCGTCGGACGCATCACCCTCCAGGGCAAGCAGCACTACTACCTGTTTGAAAACGGTTTGTACGACATGGTCGTTGGCGCGCAGGGCCGTATGTGGTGGACGAATCCTTTCTGGCGCCCGTTTTCAACGGGATACGTTACGACGAGCGGCACCTTCGTACAATTCACCGGTGACGGCGGCGGCGATCCGGAGATTATAACGGCGGACGCGGCCGGCAATCCCTGGTACATACGCTTCGGCGCGTCGCACGACGTGATAGCGATGAATCAAAATGGGCGCCGGGTCCGGCAGTTCCAAATTCCTTGGGCGGTAAGAACCGCTTGGGGAATCGGCAATCAGCTCTGGCTGAACGCGATCGCGACGCCGCACAGCCTCGTGGGCTACATCCACGGGGGCGGCTTTCACCGCGTGCAGATTCCGGGCGGGAATTACATCCCCGGCCTGCTGACGCCGGGTCCGGACGGACGAATGTGGTTCTGCCAAAGCGCGGCGCTGGCCGCCGTCACGTCCTCGCTTCAAGTGACGCTCTATCCGCTGCCGCAGAATCACGAGTGCGCAGGCCTCGTCACCGGGCCGGACGGCAACATTTGGGCGGCTGATTTCCAAGGGAGCACGCTGATACGCATGACGCCGTCGGGAAGCGTTACGCTGTATCCGACGCCGACGCCCAACATGATTCCGGCAGCGATCTGCGTCGGACCGGACGGAAATATCTGGTTCACCGAGATTCAGCACGACACCGACGTCTCGAAGATCGGCGTCCTTAAACCCTGACCGAAGGAGCAGTACCATGCAAACGTCCGCGTCGACGCAGTTCACCCGCCTAGAGCGCGACGGCCCGATTGCGATCGTGACGATGGCCAGGCCCGAGAAGCGAAATGCGCTCTCGCTCGACATGATGGAAGAGCTGAACGCCGTCTTTGGCCGGCTGGGCGGCTCGAGCGACGTCGCCGTTGCGATCTTGCGTGGAGAAGGAGCAGCCTTCAGCGCAGGACACGACCTGCGGGAACTGGGGTGCAGCGACGCCGCGTCGGCCGAACGCATTTTCGACGTCTGCGTAGAGCTCATGACCACGATTCAGACGATTCGGCAGCCGGTCATCGCGGAGGTCGCGACGGTCGCCACTGCGGCGGGGTGCCAGCTCGTCGCCACCTGCGACCTCGCCGTTGCGTCGACCGAAGCGACGTTTGCAACGCCGGGTGTTCGCATCGGGCTGTTCTGCTCGACGCCGATGGTTGCGCTCACGCGCGCCGTCGGCCGAAAGCGTGCCATGGAGATGCTGCTGACCGGCGACTTCATCGACGCGCGCACTGCAGCGGAGTGGGGCCTCGTCAACCACGTCGTGCCGCCCGAACAGCTCCACGAAGCGGCGTTGAACTTGGCAGTTCGAATAGCTCGAGCGAGCCGGACCATAGTCGCACTTGGGAAAGCCGCGTTCTACCGGCAGATCGACCTCGATCAAGCGCAGGCATACGCGGCGATGAAGCGCTTGATGACGGACAACACGTTGGAGCCGGATGCGCAAGAGGGCATTGCGGCCTTTCTGGAGCGCCGACCGGCCCGATGGCACGAGTGACGCCTTTTTGTTAAACTTCGTTTAGGCTTCGATAGTGTCGCAGGTGGCTGCCGCGGTGCAAGCCAATGGCAGCCCTACGGTTCTCGCCTCGTGGGCAAGCGGGAAACCGGACAGAAAAGCGTCGCCCACACCCGGTATGCGGGAAACCGCATACGCGACGACAGCGAGGGCTCGCCTACGGCGGGCCTTCCTGTTTTTTGCGCGAAGAGAGCCGCCCGTGAATCGGATCGATCCCCGGACGCGCTACGCCGCGATCGTCCTGTTGATTGCGCTCGTCGCCTGTGCGGCGATTGCGCTCTTCCGGATTCGCGTCGAGCAGCGCACGCAACGCGTCGAGATCGCGATGGACTACAACGACTTCATCGCTCTGGCGCACTCGTACAACTACAAGCCCGCCGAATTTCTATTGCAGCTGCGCCGCGCGGGGCTCACGTCGCTGGCCTTGAGCGAGGAACTCGGAAGCGCGCTGACCGGATCTGCGAGCGCATCGGCATATGCGATTTCGGGCGTCGCGCTCCAGGATGCCGCGCGCGTTTCGGCGATTGCCGACCCGACGCTGGCCGAGCTCGTCCGCAGCAAGAGCATCCGCCCGGGGGCGATGTACCTGCTGGTGTACGACCGCCCGACGTTCGAGCGGTACCTGCAGCAGCTGCCGCTGCACTTCGAGCGATCGGGAATTCGCGTTCTGCACGCGAGCCCGCCGTACGTCATCGCGCTGCGCACGCAGTCCGATTATTTCAACACCGCCTCCCTGGGAATACCGCAGGATCAGGTCGCGCTCGCGCGCCGTCTGGGTTTCTTCGTCATTCCGCGGTTTCAGAACGACGAGCGGCTTTCCGACGGGCAGATCGCCTCGATGTTCTCGTCCGTGCGTGCCGGCAAATGGGTCTCGACGGTCATCTTCTTCGGCCTTCGCAACCAGGTGCTGGGATATCCGGACCACGTCGCCGATACCGCGGCGGCAATTGAAGCGCGAAAGGCATTGAACTTCGGCGTCATCGAGACGTACGACGCGTCGCAAGTGCAGAAGGGCAATGTCGAGCTGGCGCGGCTGATTCCAGGCAGAGTCGTCCGCGTTCAGGCGATCGGAAAACTCGAGCTCGACAAATTGACCGTGCCGCAGATCGTCGCGCGGTACGAGTTGGGCGTGCGCGAGCGCAACGTCCGCGTCGTCTATCTCCGTCCCTTTCCGCATCAGTTCGAGAACCGCTCGATAGAAGCGACGAACGTCGAACTCGTCCGCGAGCTCGCCTCGGATCTGCGTTCGCACGGCTTTCGGTTGGGACGCGCGGCGCCGGTGCCGCTCTATCGCGGTAACAGCCGGATTCTCGTAGGCATCGCCGCGCTCGCCGTCCCGTCGATCTTCGTGCTGCTGCTCGCGTGGTACGGCTGGTACAAGCCTTCGTGGGCGGTGGCCGCCTACGTCCTGACGGCAGCGGTGTACGGTGCGGGGATCGCGGTGAATCACGATCTGCTCGCGCGCTCGGCGATAGCGCTTGCGGGTGCGCTGCTCTTTTCGGCGGCGGCGTTCAGCATCTTGAGCGGCGCGTTTGCCGAAGCGCCGCAGGCTCGAATGCCGCAGCAGATCGGACAAAGCCTCCGGCATACGTTGGCCGCGACGGGAGTTGCGCTTGCCGGCGCGCTGGTCGTGATCGGCCTGATGAGCTCGCCGCTGCTGATGGAAGAAGTGGAGACTTTTCGCGGCGTGAAGCTCGTCTTGGCCGCGCCGCCGATCATCGCGCTGCTGCTCTACTTGTTCACCGATCGCTTCGGTGCAGGCAACCAGCGTCCGGTGCAGACGTTCGCATCGCCCGTTCGCATCTACCAGCTGCTGCTGGCGTGTGCGGTGCTCGGCATCGGTGCGCTCGTTTTGGTGCGCAGCGGAAACCAAAGCGACATCGCCCCGTCGGCGTTCGAACTATCGCTTCGGCACCATCTCACCGCGCTGCTGAGCGTCCGTCCGCGTTTCAAGGAGTTCCTGATAGGCTTTCCGCTGCTGATGCTGCTTCCGGCCCTCCTGCCTGCGCACCGCCGCGCGGCCGGAGTGCTGCTCGCGCTGGGCATCGGCGTGGGAATCGGGGACGTCATCGATACGTTTTCTCACCTGCATACGCCGGTGCTGATCTCGGTGCTGCGCGTCTTTAACGGGTTGGTGATCGGGGTGGTTGTGGGAATCGCCGCCATCGCGATCTACCGCGCGCTTCTGCGCAGGTACGCGCCCGCAGCGTAGTGCGCTTTTTGATCAGCGGGTACTACGGGTTCGGCAACCTCGGCGACGAAGCGCTGCTCAAGGTGATCGTTTCGCAGCTGCGCACGCGCCGGCCCTACGACCAAATCGACGTGCTTTCCGCGAGCGCTCCGGCGACCGCGCACGAGCTCTCCGTCGACGCAACGCCGCGCTGGGACGCCAAGGCCGTGCGTGCGGCTATCGCGCGCGCCGACGTGCTGGTTTCCGGCGGGGGCGGTTTGCTGCAAGATGCCACCAGCCTGCGCAGCCTCGTTTACTACGCCGGCATCATTCGCGCCGCGGCGAATGCCGGAAAAAAGACCATGATCTTTGCGCAATCGATCGGCCCGCTGGATTTTTGGGGCAAACGCGTGGTCAAGGAGTGCTGCAAGAACGTCACGGCTGCGACCGTTCGCGACTCGCGATCCGCTGCGCTGCTTCGCTCGATCGTCTCGGGCCTGCGCGTCGAACAAGCCGCCGATCCCGTCTTCCTATACGACGCTGCCGAGCAGGACGTGGATCTTGCGGCGGAAGGCTTGGGCCCGCAAAGCGATCCGCTGGTGATCGTGAGCGTACGCAAAGCGGCTGGCCTGAAGGACCGGGTCGACGTCGTCGCGCGCGCGGTCGATCGGCTCGCGGCGGCGCACGGCGCACGCGTCGCATTTCTGCCGCTCGGCGGCGCGGCGGACGCGGAAGTTTCGGCGCTCGTGATCCGCAAATGCAAGAGCGCTCCGGTTCTGCTTCCGGAATGTTCGCTCGCACGCGCCGCCAACGTCATCCGCACCGCCAAGGCCGTCGTCGGCATGCGGCTGCACGCCCTGATTCTGGCCGCCCGTTACGGCGTTCCCTTCGTCGCGATCCCGTACGATCCGAAAGTGACCGCGCTCTGCGACGACTTGGCCTACCCGCTCGAACCGCTGTTCGTGCTCAACCCTCCGAGCATCAAGCCGACTCCGCAGGAAACCGACGCGCTGATCGATCGCTTTTGGTCGCAGCGGGAAGCGCTGTCCGCGCATCTGCTCGGGGCCGCCGAACGTTTGCGCGCCCTGGCTCTGCGCAACTTCGAGGTGCTGGACGAGGTTGCCGAAGGGAAAGGAGCACCGTGACCGACGAGCGCGACTACCGCGATACGCTGAACTTACCGCGCACGAGCTTTCCGATGAAGGCCGATCTTCCCGCGCGCGAACCCGCGCGCGTTGTGTGGTGGGAAGAGCGGCGGACCTACGAACGGCGGCTCGAGCGCAACGGCACGCGGGAACCTTGGATCCTGCACGACGGTCCGCCCTATGCGAACGGTCAGCTCCATATGGGCGGCTTTTTCAACATGGTCCTCAAGGACATGTTCGTCAAGATTGCCCTGCTCGAAGGCAAGTGGGCCAAGTTCGTCCCCGGCTGGGACATGCATGGCCTGCCGATCGAATTCGAGACGCTCAAGCATCTAAAGATCAAAGACTTCCGCGAGATCGATCCGCTCGAACTGCGCGCGAAATGCAAGGATCGCGCGCTCTACTGGCTCGATCAGCAGCGTTCGACGCGCATGCGCATGGGCAATTTCGGCACGTGGAGCACGCCGTACCGGACGATCGATCCGGAGTTCGAAGCCACGATCGTCGAAGCACTCGCGGATCTCGCACAAGCCGGCCAAATCTACAAGGGCCTGCGCTCGACGCTGTGGTGCGTGCACGATCGGACGGCCTTGGCCGAAGCGGAGATCGAGTACGAGGAGCGGGTCTCGCCGTCCATCGTCGTCCGCTTTGCCGCGAACGCGCCGCAGCGAATGGATCTGCTTACGCGCTTTGGCGTCGATGCCGCTGCGCAGGCGGACGTACCGCAAAAACTCTCCGTCCTCATCTGGACGACGACGCCCTGGACGCTGCCGGCGAATGTCGCGGTCGCGCTCAAACCCGACGCGCTCTACGCACTGTACGAGCACGGCGGCGAAGCGGTGATCGTCGCCGAGGCGCTGGCGCCGCAGGCATTGGGCGAACATTTCGGTCAGTTCAAGAAATTGGCATCGGCGCCCGGCGAAGCGCTGCGCGGCGCGTCGGTGCGCCATCCGTTCATGGATCGCGACTCGGCCATAGTAACCGCCGAGTACGTCGATCTCGAAACCGGAACGGGCGCGGTGCACACGGCGCCCGGTCACGGCGCGGACGATTTTGAAACCGGTATGCTCTACAACTTGGCGATTATCAATCCGGTTGACGAAGGCGGCGTCTTTACCGCGCAAGCGGGACCTTATGCGGGCATGCACATTTGGAAGGCGAACCCGCGCATCGTCGAGGATCTTCGCGCGTCCGGCGCGCTGTGGACCGCGTTCGAATACACGCACAGCTATCCGCACTGCTGGCGGTGTCACAACCCGGTCATCTTCCGTGCGACCGCGCAGTGGTTCATCGCCATGGATCAGAACCGCCTGCGCAAACGGACGATCGAGAACATCCGCGACGTGCGCTGGACGCCGGCATGGGGGGAGACGCGCATCGAGCAGATGCTCGAGAATCACCCGGAGTGGTGCATATCGCGCCAGCGCACGTGGGGCACGCCCATTCCGGCAATTGTCTGCACCTCGTGCGGCGAGTCGACGCTGGACGCGGGCGTCGCGCGTACTGCTGCCAAACGGTTTCGCGAATCCGGCGCCGACAGCTGGTGGCGCGACCCGGTCGACGCCTTCCTTCCGCACGATTTCCGCTGCCCGCGCTGCGGCGGCGGCACATTCGAAAAAGAAAAGAACATCGTCGACATCTGGTTTGAATCCGGCGTCACGCATCTGGCGGTGCTGGGCAAGAACGCTCTTCCCTGGCCGAGCGATCTGGTGCTCGAGGGCGGCGATCAGTACCGCGGCTGGTTCCGCAGTTCCATCGTGACCGCGACCGCGATCAAAGGCGCCGCCCCGTACAAGCACGTGGTCAAGAACGGATGGGTGAACGACGAGCAGGGCCGGCCGATGAGCAAATCGCTGGGAACCGGCATCGATGCGAACGACGCTATCGCCAAATGGGGCGCCGACGTGCTGCGGCTGTGGGCGACGTCGGTCGAGTTCGTCGACGACGTGCGCTTCGGACCAAATGTCGTCGATCAAGTCAGCCGGGTCTACCGCAACATCCGCAATCGCGTACGCTTCATGCTCAGCAACGTCGACGATCTGACGCCGGACGGCATCGTCCCGCGCGAACGCATGAATTGGTTCGATGCTCTTGCCTGTACGGTGACCGATCGCTGGGCGGCCGATCTGCACGAGCTGCTTCGGCAATACCGATTGCACGACGCGTATCTGGAGATCGTGCGCTTCGACAACGAGGACTTGTCCGCGTTTTATCTGGACGCGCTCAAGGACCGGCTGTATTCGAGCGCGGCCGGGTCGCAGCGGCGGCGCAGCGCGCAAAGCGCGATCCTTGCGATCCTCGAGCGCGTTCTGACGGTGATCGCGCCCGTGCTTTCATTCACGGCGGAGGAAGCATGGCAAGCGCTTCCCGGCGTCCTCAAGGGCGATCGCGAAAGCGTCTTCGACTTGCAGCTCGGCGCTTCGGTGCCGCACGACGTGCGCGAAGCGGTTGAGACATGGAACCGCTTGAAAGCTTGGCGCGCGCAGGTTGCCGCGAGTACCGGACAGCGCGACTACGAGCTGCAAGCAGTACTATCGCTCCCGGCGGTGCTGCACGACCGCTTCGCGCCGCACTCAGACGAAGTGCGTGAAGCCCTCGTCGTTTCAGCACTCGCGGTCCAACGGGGAGAGTCCGAACGGCTGACGCTGCTGGCGGCCGATGGGCGCAAGTGCCGGCGCTGTTGGAAGTACCTGCCGCTTGGCTCCAATGCGCGCCATCCGGCGCTCTGCGCACCGTGCGCCGAAATCGTGGAGCAAATAGTGTAGCCTAGCTGACGCTGCGGAAGAATAGACTGTGGAGCGGCAAAGCGAGCGGAGCAGCGGGGGCTCGATTCAAGGCCTGCAGTGGCTCCAGAAGGCGTTCGCGGGGTTCCCCGGCGCGGTCGTGGTCATCGACTGCGACCATCGCATTTTGGCGGCAATGGGTTCGGCCTTCCCGGCGCCGGGCCACGGCGGCGCACACGCAGTCGGCAGGACGCTCGAGGAGTATTTGAGCCACTGCGCCACCGGTGCCGAACTCCAAACGGAGCGCATCTTGTCGGCGCTCTCGGGCACCGCGTCGGCATATGAAGCCTGGTTCGGATCGCGCTGGTACCAAGTGCGCGCCGAACCGTTCCACGACGCGAACGGGAACGTGGCGGGCGTGATCGCACTCGCGCTCGATGCGACCGAACGAAAAGTCGCGCAGATAAACCTTCAGCAGCGCGACATGCTGCTGCGTGCCGCGACATCCGAAGCGCAGATGCTGCTCGTCACGCGGGACTCCGACGATCGCATCACCTTTGCCGCCGGCAGCCTGCTCGCCGAGTTGGGCCTTGACGACGGGCGGCTGATCGGGACGCGTTTTGAAGTGCTTCCGGACAGCGGCGATAGCAATCATCCGCTGATACGCGCGCACCGCACGGCGCGCCAAGGGCGGCGTTCGGACTCGGTCGTCTTCCGGCGCGGAGATCGCATCATCGAAGCGCGCGTCAGTCCGTTCAGCGACGAGGCGCAACGCGTATCCGGTTCGGTCGCCGTCTGGTTCGACGTGACGCAGCAGCGCCGCTCGGAGCAGCTGCTTCGCCAACGGTACGCTTCGCTCGAGCTCGCGGCGTCGCATACGCCGAGCGCGCTGTGGGCGATATCGCGCGACGGCATCGTAACGATGCTCACGGGACGCGCGCTGGAATCGCTGCGCTGGGATCCCGCGCAGATGATCGGCAAACCGATCGAAGAGGCGCTGCGTCTGGCCGGAGCTCCCAATGCCAAGGAGCGCGCGGAGATGCACATGGCTGCGCTCGACGGGAACGCTCGTTCGTACGAGACCCGTTGGGGCGACCTGACGTTCACGCTGCACGTGAAGCCGGTGCGCGAAGCCGACGGCGAGATCAGCGGCCTGGTCGGCATTGCATACGAGACCACGCAGCAGAAAGAACTGCACGAGCGAGCCGCCTACTTGAGCAACTACGACGTGCTCACGGGCGTGCCCAATCGCGTCCTGCTGCGCGAATTGCTGAGTCAGGCCTTGACGCTTACCCGCGAGCACGGCGCGAGCGCTTCGATCGCCGCGCTCGACGTGGACAACTTCAAACGCGTGAACGATTCGCTGGGCGTCGACGTCGGCGACCGGCTGCTCACGGGCGTCGCCAGGCGAATTTGCAACGCGCTGGCACCCGGCGATTTTGTGGCGCGCTCGAGCGGCGACGAGTTCATCGTCGTGCGTCCCGATACGCAAGACCCGCACGCACCGGCCGAGCTCGCCAAGGCCCTGCTCGAGGTTTTCCAGACCCCGTTTCAAATCGGCAGACACGAGCTGTTCATGCGAGCCAGCATCGGTATGAGCGTCTTTCCGAACGACGGGGACGACGCCGCACAGCTGCTCGCCAATGCCGACGCCGCGCTCATTCAGGCCAAGGCGCACCGCCGCGGCGGCGTGCAGTTCTTTCACCGTTCGCTGCAGGCGGCCGTCGCCGAGCGCCTGACGCTCGAAGGCGACCTGCGCCGAGCGCTCGAGAAGCGGCAGTTCGAGCTGCACTATCAACCGATTTTCGACGTCGCCCGCAACCGCGTCGCCGGTGTCGAAGCGCTGATTCGCTGGCGCCACCCCGTCCGCGGGATGATTCCGCCGGGCGCGTTCATTCACGTCTGCGAAGAGAGCGGACTCATCGGCGCGGTCGGGAGCTGGGTCATCGACGAAGCCACGCGTCAGAGCGTCCAATGGAGTGACGCGCTGGCGCGCGACTTCTTCATCGCCGTGAACGTCTCTCCGCGTCAACTGGACGACGAGCTGTTCGAGACGCTGCGTCACGCGCTCGAAAAGAACGGAGCGGATCCCAAATCGATCGAGATCGAAGTCACCGAGAGCGCGATCGTCAAGGACGGTCACCTGAGCGTCTCGGAGATGCGGCGCCTGCAGAGTTTGGGCGTGCGCATCAGCATCGACGATTTCGGGACCGGGTACAGTTCGCTGGCCTATTTGAAGCGGCTTCCGGTGGACTCGCTGAAGATCGACCGTCTCTTCGTTCGCGATATCGCCGTCAGCCCGTACGATGCGGCCATCGCTCGTGCGATCATCACGCTCGCCCAGAGCATCGACTTGCGGGTGATCGCCGAAGGTGTGGAGACCGTGGAGCAGCGCGATTTGCTCGAGGCATTGAGCTGCCGCTACATGCAGGGGTTTCTGTTCAGCCGTCCGCTGCCGGCGGACGCCGTGCTCAGCGCCGTCGGGGGCGCTTGAGCGGCCGGTCTTCGGCGCGAATAACCGTCAGCTGGCTTCCGCCCACTTCAAACAGGTGCAGCGTTTGGATTGCGGCCGCCGCGTGGCTTTCGTCCGCGACGTTCACGTACGCATAGCCCTTCTTGCGCCGGGTACGCCGGTCGCGCGGGAACGTCACGTCTTCCTCGCGCGCGCCGAATTGGCGAAACAGCCGAAGGAGATCTTCCTTTGACGCTTCGCGCGGATAGCCGGCGACGAATAAGCGAATCATGCAGCGCGTTCCTTCAGCAGGCTATCGCGCAGCGACGCCCAGCTCCCTGCTTCGATCGCGGCGCGCGCGTCGCGCATCAGGTCGTTGAGCACGTAGACGTTATGATAAGAGAGCAGGCGCGGCCCCAGCATCTCCGAGCAGCGGAAGAGGTGGGAGAGATATGCACGCGTGTAGCGCTTGCAGACGAAGCAGCCGCACTCGGGGTCGAGCGGGGAGAAGTCGGCAGTATATGCGGCATTGCGGATTGCGAATTCGCCTCGGCGCGTCATGACCCGGCCGGTGCGCCCGCAGCGGGTCGGATAGACGCAGTCGAACATGTCGACGCCGCAGTCGACGGCGGCAATAAGATCGCGGACGGTTCCCACGCCCATGAGATAGCGCGGTTTTTCGGCCGGAAGCAGCCGGGCGGTGTGGCGCGCGACGCGATAGAGTTCCTCCCGGCTCTCGCCGACCGAAAGGCCGCCGATGGCGTACCCCGGCAGATCTAAAGCGACGATTGCGTTCGCGCTGCGCTCGCGCGCGTGGAGATCGAGGCCGCCCTGCACGATTGCGAAGAGCAGCGTCTCTTTCCGCGTGCGCGCTGCCGCGCTTCGCTCGGCCCAGTCGGCCGAAAACGCGACCGCGCGTTCGACGTCGGCGGGAGCCGCCGGCAGCTTCACGCAGACGTCGAGCTGCATCGCGACGTCCACGCCGATCGCTTCCTGAAACGCCAGCACGCTTTCGGGCGTAAACCGGTGCGTGCTTCCGTCCAAATGCGATGCGAAGGTGACACCGTCGGCGTCGAGCGTGCGCCGCGACTCCAAACTGAAGACTTGGAAGCCGCCGCTATCGGTCAGCAGCGGTCCGTCCCAATCCATGAATGCGTGCAACCCGCCCGCGCGTTCGAGGAGCTCGCGGCCCGGCCGCAGCCACAGGTGATAGGTGTTTGCCAGCACGATCTGCGAGTGCGCGCTGCGCACGTCGTCCATCGTCAGCCCTTTGACGGTGCCGGCGGTGCCGACCGGCATGAACGTCGGCGTTTCGACGGTGCCGTGCGCCGTTTGCAGCGTGCCGCGCCTGGCGGCGCCGTCGGTCGTATGGAGCGTGAACGTTTGGGCCATCAGCGCGGTGCCAGAATCTCCTTGGCGCGGCGGTATTCGGGCGGCGGATCGGCAACGAAGATCATGTCGCGCCCGCTGCGCGGATGGCGGAACGTCAAACGCCAAGCGTGCAGCGCTTGGCCCGGCAGATCGAAGCGCGGATCGGTTTTTCCGTATACGGGATCGTTCACCAGCGGATGACGCATTGCCGACATGTGCACGCGAATCTGATGCGTTCGGCCGGTTTCCAAGCGAAATACCAGCTCGGCGGCGTTCGCGAGCACTTCGCGAACTTTATAATGGGTGACGGCCGGTTTGCCATCCGCGACGATCGCGAATTTTAGCCGGTTGTGCGGATCGCGCCCGATCGCGCCGTCGACCGTGCCCTCGGCGTGCGCGGGAACGCCGGTCACCAGGCCCAAGTATTCTCGCGTGATGAAGCGCGCTTTCATCGCTTTACCCAACGACGAAAGCGCGAGATCGCTCTTTGCGACGACGATCAACCCGGACGTGTCGCGATCGAGCCGGTGCACCAAGCCGGGCCGAAGCGCATCGCCGGGCAGCGAGCGCACGTGCGCGAGCAGCGCGTTCACGAGCGTCCCGCTCGTCGCTCCATGTGCCGGATGCGTGACCATACCGGCTGGTTTGTCGATGACGATGAGGTCCTCGTCTTCATAGACGATCGGCAGATCGATCGCCTCGGGCTCGACTTCGAGTTTCGGACGTTCGCGCACGTCGTAGTCGATGACGTCACCCGGCGCAGCCAAGTGGCTGCCCTTTACGGCGGCTCCATTGACGCGAACGTCGCCGCGCCGCACCGCCGCAGCGACCAGGGATCGGGAAAAACCGGTGTGGTGCGCGACGATGACGTCGGCGCGTTTGCCGGTCTCTTCAGGCGTGACGACGTGCTGCAAGGCTGGCGAGGATCAGCAGGATCACGCCGCACGTAATGCAGGCATCGGCGACGTTGAAGATGTTCGGCCAGATGCGATAGAAATCGATGAAGTCGACGACGTACCGGAAGTGCACCCGGTCGATGATGTTGCCGATCGCGCCGCCGAGGATCATGCCGAAGGCGATCCGCACGACGAGCGAATCGCGCGCGTGCTCCCGGAACGAAAACCAGAAGACCGCGAGCACGATCAGCGCCATCACGATCAGCAGGAACGGCGAGGAGCCGAACAAGCCGAACGCCCCGTGCACGTTCTGCTCGTACGTCCACTTCAGAAAATGCGGAATGACGAAGCGGCTTTCTCCGGGCAGAAAGCTGGACGTGATCAGATGCTTGGTGTATTGGTCGAGCGCGACGACGAGGGCCGCTACGCCGAGCAGCTGCGCGACTTCAGAGATTCGGTTTTGGGACAAACTGGTAGAACCATCCGGCGATGCGTAGGAACGAGTTAGTGACAAGAACGACTCCCGTGGCAATCATGAAGGCGCCCGCAGCCATCTCGATGGCCGGCAAGTAGCGCTTG
>Ga0070738_10005450_pt1 | contig 14096 bp, 9 predicted proteins | sample Coa_R2_2_FD_66446 | JGI IMG/M metagenome (GOLD analysis project Ga0070738, IMG submission 66446) | Surface soil microbial communities from Centralia Pennsylvania, which are recovering from an underground coalmine fire - Coalmine... | ecosystem: Environmental > Terrestrial > Soil > Unclassified ... | reverse complement strand
ATCAGACGCGGTACTGGTACGAGAGCGCAACCGGCTTCACGACCGAGATCCGGGTGGATGCGGCGTCGGTCGTTTTCGACTACCCAGGAGTGTGGACGCGGGTAGCACAACACAGTAGCTAGTTAGCTAGTCTCTGATTAGCGTCTCTCTACTTGATATATTGGAAGATTCTTAATTGTCGCCTGGCGACCGGCTTACGCCATATTCCTGGCCCTGGCTACTGACGAAGAACTACTGGAGTCAAGAATGTCGAAAGTGCAACGCGCAATCTTAAGTGTTACCGACAAAACGGGGCTGGTGGAGTTTGCCCGCGAACTACAAAAGATGGGGGTGGAGCTGGTTTCCACCGGCGGTACGGCCAAGCTGGTGCGTGAGGCTGGCATTCCGGTGAAAGATATCTCCGAGCTCACTGGCTTTCCGGAAATGCTGGATGGTCGCGTGAAGACGCTGCATCCCAAGGTGCACAGCGGCATCTTGCATAGGCGCGCGAACGCGGAGCATCGGGCGACAGTAGCGCAGCATGGCATTCCACCCGTCGATATGGTCGTAGTCAATCTGTATGCATTCGAGAAGACGGCGGCCAAGCCGGGCGTTGCGTTCGAAGAGATCATCGAAAATATCGACATCGGCGGCCCGTCGATGATTCGCTCGGCAGCCAAGAATTTCGAAGATGTAGCCGTGGTGACTTCGCCTGCCGATTATGCTCCCATCGCGGAAGAGATGAAATCACAGGGCGGCGCGGTCTCTCGTGAAACGAAGTGGAAGCTGGCGCAGAAGGCATTCGCGACTACGGCTGCTTACGACTCTGCCATTGCATCAACGCTGGAGCGCCTTTCCCCTGAAGGAACAACTGAGGGCAAGTCCGACGGCTTTCCGGCCGTGCTGCGGCTTAATTACAAAAAGGTGATGGACCTCCGATACGGAGAAAATCCGCACCAGAGGGCGGCGGTCTACGCCGACAACAGCAATGCCGGCATCGCGCACGGGAAGCAACTTCAGGGCAAAGAGCTGTCCTACAACAATCTGGTTGATCTGCAGGCATGTTGGGATCTGGCTCAGGAATTCGACAGTGCGGCAGTGGCGATCATCAAGCACACCAATCCGGCCGGATGCGCGACAGCAGACACGCTGGTTGATGCCTATAAGAAAGCGCTGGAAACCGACCCGGTGTCTGCTTTCGGCGGCGTGATCGGCGTGAATCGGCCCATTGATGGCGATACTGCCAATGAAATGGCAAAGCTGTTCGTCGAAGCAATCGCCTCACCTGGTTTCGACGATGCAGCGCTGCAGACATTCAGCGCGAAGAAGAATCTGCGGCTGGTGCAAGTGGTCCCGGCCGCTCCGGGACCGGTGATCAAGAATGTCTCCGGCGGACTTCTGATGCAGGACCCGGATGTGTATGAACTCAAGGAGAGCGAGCTGAAGGTAGTGAGCAAACGCCCGCCCACCGCCGAGGAGATGCGTGCCCTGAAATTCGCCTGGATCGTGTGCAAGCATGTGAAATCGAATGCCATCGTGTACGCACGCGACGGCCAGACGGTCGGAGTAGGCGCTGGACAGATGAGCCGGGTGGATTCAGCGAAGATCGGCGCCATGAAAGCGGTTCTGCCGCTGAAGGGGACCGTGGCCGCGTCCGACGCGTTCTTTCCATTTCCGGACGGAGTAGAGGAAATCGCCAAAGCAGGGGCGACCGCGGTCATCCAGCCCGGAGGGTCAGTTCGGGACCAGGCGGTTATCCAGGCCGCCGACGAGCTCGGATTGGCGATGGTATTGACCGGTGTACGGCACTTCAGGCACTAAGAATCGGGGTAATCGGGTGATTTGTGATCTTTTGATCGTAAATGCCGGTTTCAATTCTCGATTACTATTTGCCCGGTATCCCGCTTCCGATTGACCGGATTCGACAATTGTCGCCTAAACATCTGAGCTGCAAAGACTTTCTTCTGCTGCCGGGGTTAATAGTGACCATTGCGCAGCAACGCTCGTAAGTTGGTGGCCGGCGCGCTATTCCCTTGTAAAATAGGGAGAGACCCACGCGCGCGGTTGGGCATCCAATTTGGTGGCGTGGCACGCTGCCACAAGGCACTCATGGACATTCGTAAACCAGCCCTTTTGCTGGCGTTTGCTATCGCAGTACCGGCGTTCGGCCAAACGGATAGCTCCGCCCCGAAATCTACTCCCAACGGACAAACTGAGCCTGCTACTCCGGATAGCAGTCTGACGCCAGCGCCTTCGACCACACCGAAGAAAGTTCCCGATCGCGCGCAGGCGTACTACCACTACTCTCTGGCGCACATGTACGAAGAACTGGTGTCCATTTACCAGAGCAGCGAGTTCGCCAATAAAGCGATCGAAGAATACCGGCTCGCGCTGGAGAATGATCCCAACTCCGAGTATTTGAATTCCGGATTAGCGGAACTGTACGCGAAGACCGGACGCATCCGCGACGCGGTCGAGGAAGCGCAAGACATCATCAAACGCGACCCGAATAATCTCGACGCTCGCAAGCTGCTGGGACGGATCTATCTGCGGGGGCTCGGCGATCAGCAGACGGGAGCGCAGTCGCAGGACATTCTGAAGCGGGCCATAGAGCAGTACGAGCAGATCGTTCGGCTGGAGCCGAACAATATCGAGAACCATATGCTGCTTGGGCGGCTTTATCGGCTGAACAACGAGTTTTTGAAGGCGGAAAATGAGTTCAAGACCGCGGTCGCATTGCAGCCGAATTCCGAAGAAGCCGTCACAATGCTTGCCATTCTCTACAACGAGGAGGGCGATTCCAAGCGTGCAGCACAGGTTTTGAACGCTGTGCCGGAAGCGGATCGTACTTCAAAGATCTATTCGGCGCTGGGCTATACCTACGAGCAGCAACATGATTATAAGAGCGCGATCACGGCATATCGTGCTGCGATTAACGAAGACAAAGATAACCTCGAGGCGATGCGCGGGCTGGCGCAGAGCCTGCTAAATGAAAACCAGACGGAAGCCGCTCTGGAAACTCTGAAGCAGATCGTCGAAGCCGATCCGCACGATGCCCAGAGCTACATGCGCATGGCCGAGGTTTACCGTCGGACTGGACGGTTCGATGCCGCCTTGGACGCGCTGAAGAAGGCCGGTAACGAACTGCAGGATTCACTGGAAGTTCCATTCAACGAGGCAGTGATTTATCAGTCGCAAGGCAATTTCGATCAGGCGGCCCAGCTTCTGCAGCAACTGCTGAAGAAGAGCGAGAAGCCGGATAACAGCTACACCACCGGTGAGCGTAACAATCGGGCCGTGTTCCTGGAGCGGTTGGGCAGTGTCTATCGCGACCAGAACAAGACGCAACTTGCCGTCGACACTTTCCGCAAAGAGATTGAACTCGGCGATCCGGATACCGGTTCCCGGGCGTATCAGCAGATTATCGACACGTATCAGAACGCCAAGGACTGGAAGTCGGCGACTGCCATTGCGCAGGAAGCAGTCAATAAATTTCCCAAAGATCGCAATTTGCAATTGATTCTCGCAGGACAACTGGCCGATTCAGGGCAGGCGGACCAGGCAATTGCACAGGTCAAAGGCATGCTGAAGGGAAATGCCGACGACCGTGACACTTATATCAGCCTGGCGCAGATGTACGCCCGGCTGAAGCGCTATCCTGAAGCAGAGGACGCCATTAACCATGCGCTGCAGCTTTCGACCAAGCCGGATGACAAGCGTTATGCCCAGTTCGTGCAGGGGTCCATTTTCGAGCGCGAGAAGAAATACGATCAGGCTGAAGATGTCTTTAAGCAGCTCATCAACAGCGATCCCAGCGACGCGCAGTCGCTGAATTATCTGGGATACATCCTGGCCGATCGCGGAGTTCGCCTCGACGAAGCACTGGGCTATATCAAGCGTGCGGTCCAGATTGACCCGCAGAATGGCGCCTATCTCGATTCTCTCGGTTGGGCGTATTACAAGCTGGGGAATTACGATCTAGCGGAAGATTATCTGCGCCGGGCCGTGGATCGCGCGAATAACGACCCCACGGTGCTGGATCATCTCGGCGACCTTTTCCAGAAGACCGATCGCCTAAAGTTGGCGGCCGGTGTCTGGGAACGCGCACTGCATGAGTGGACCAAGGCGGTACCGGCCGATGTTGATAGCAATGACGTCGCTAAGGTCCAGAAGAAGCTGGATGCTGCCCGCGTGAAGCTCGCCCGAGAGAATGGCGGAGTCGCTACACCGACGCAGAAACCGTAGCAGAATTTGAGGTAGCTGGTAGCAAGTAGCTTACTATCGCCAGTCTAACCACCAGCTACCCGTCATCTTTTGATCGGCAGAGTAAGTCGTGCCCCAGGTTCAGACTGCGCTGTTCGGTGCTAACCTCGGATTCTTCCTCACAGTGCCATCCCGCCTGACACTTCGATCCTCTGCCCATTCACCCACCGATTCTCGTCGGATAGAAACGCAGCAATCATCGGCCCGATATCGTTCGGGACACCCACACGCCCCATTGCGGTCATCTCCGCAACACGTTTGTTGATCTCAGGATTGTCGCGCACCATTCCGCCGCTGAAATCTGTTTCGACGGCGCCCGGCGCAATGACGTTCGCCGTAATGTGGCGTGGCCCAAGTTCTTTCGCCAGATATCGTGTAAGCACTTCGACTGCTCCCTTCGTTGCTCCGTAGGCAGAACTGCCCGGAAGAGCAAACCGTGCCAGTCCTGACGAGATGTTTACGATGCGGCCGCCGTCGTTCATTAGTGGAAGTAGTTTTTGAGTCAGGAAGTAAACACCTTTGAAGTGCACGTTCACAATTTCGTCAAATTGCTGTTCCGTTGTTTGCTCGAACGCAGCGTGAAGGGAATTGCCGGCATTGTTCACCAGGTAATCAAACCGATCTCGTCCCCAGTTCTGCAAGGTCTGGCGGACTGCGGCGGCGAATGCGTCGAACGAACGAACATTGCCGGTATCGAGCTGAAATGCGGCGGCCCTCCGCCCCATCGCTTCGGCTTCTCGGATGAGACTGTCAGCTTCTGCTTTATTCGACCGATAGGTGAAGATAACGTTGACGCCACGCCGGGCGAGATTTTCAGCCGTGTTGCGACCGAGTCCACGGCTTCCGCCGGTGATAATCGCAATCTTGTTCCTGTCCTTTGCAATTGCGTTGTCTGTCATACAAGTGCTCCTATCTAAGTACGGTTCAGCCTATTCGCGTGTTGTCTCAGCAAAATACCATGGCAACTCTGGCTCATGAGGAACAACCAACGATATAAGTCAAACGGAAGGAAAACTGACAATCAGCAACCGACAACGGTAAACTGGCCTCATGCTCGCCCCTCATGCCGTGCGAGTCGAGCAGTCACGCGGGCGCCGGTATCCGGAGCCGCCCCATCCTTATCGCAATGACTACCAGCGCGACCGCGATCGCGTAATCCATGCACGCGCGTTCCGCCGGCTCGAAGATAAGACGCAGGTTTTCACGGGACGCTTCTCCGATCACTTCCGAAACCGGCTGACGCACACGCTGGAAGTCAGCCAAATTTCTCGCACCATTGCAGGGCAACTGCATCTGAACACGGATCTGGTGGAAGTGCTTGCCCTGGTGCACGATATCGGGCATCCGCCGTTCGGCCATGCCGGAGAACACGCGCTGGACGAAGCGATGCGAATGCAGGGGCTTTCGTTCGACCACAATTTGCATGCCCTGCGAATCGTGGAGGACTTCGAGCTGCGCTATGCTGCCTTCCGCGGACTGAATCTGACCTTTGAGGTACGCGAGGGAATCATCAAGCATTCCCGCGACTACGATGGGAGTACGCATCCCGAGCTGGCGGAGTATCTCCTCGGGAAGCTCCCGCCAATTGAGGCACAACTGATCGACCTTACCGATGAAGTCGCGTACAACACCGCCGATCTCGATGACGGCCACGAAGCGCATATCCTTACTGTCGAGCAGATCCGAGAAAGTGTGCCGGTATTCGATCGCTACTTCCGCGAGGTGCAGCAACTATATCCAGATGCAATCGAGAAACTGCAGTTCAGTGAAGCGTTGAGGCGCGTCCTGAACCGCTTCGTGACTGATCTCATCACGAATACCGGGCGGCGGATCGCAGAAAGTGGGGTGCAGTCGCTGGAAGACGTCCGCAGTTATCCGGAGCGGCTTGCCGCATTCAGCCCCGAAGTGGATGAAGAGAGGCGCCAGGCCAAGCAGTTTCTTTATCGCAACCTGTACTACAGCGAAGAGCTCGTTGCTCGCAAGGAGCATGGTGAAGAAGTCGTGCTCGGCTTGTTCGCACACTGGCTGGCACATCCGGAAGATTTGCCCCGCACGTATCAGGAAAAGGCAGAACAAGAGCCGCTGGCGCGCGTCATTTGCGATTACATCGCGGGTATGACCGATCACTTCATCCTGGATCAGCACAAGAGGTTTCGTGGGTAGTTCGCAAGCTACTCTCTCGGATCCAAGGCCTCAATTACCTGAAGGTGACTATTTCGCCTGCAACGATTCCACAATGGTGGTCATGTTGCCTTCGTCGACCTGCACGATCTTGGTGATTGGATAATAGCCATCCATGCTCAGCCGCACGCGATAGGTGCCTGGCGGAACAGGGAATCGGAATGGCGTACTTCGTGGCACCGGAATGTCGTTTACCGCGATCTGTGCGCCAGAGGGGATAGTTCGGACTTGCAGGCCACCTTTGCCTGGAGGCAATTGACCACTCTGTTCGAATTTCCGCCACGCCGCAAGTCTTCCATTGTTATTGCCGTTCACGCCGAATCCCTGTGGCTGAAGTTCAGGAGAGAAGTTCAACGTCTGTCCGGGGCCGGCATCAGCGAGCGTTTCTGCCCAGCGGAAGCCCTGCTTGCGGACTACCACTTTATGCTGGCCGGGGTCAACGGTGATCTCTGCCGGGGTTACCTGCCCAGTCGGGATACCGTCCACAACGATGTTCGCGCCTGCCGGATTGCTGTTCACCGAAAGCGTCGCTTGCAGCTGCTGTAGTGACAAGGCGAGCGGTGTTCTCTTGTTAGCGACCACTTCCACTTTCTGCGCAGCAGGTTTGTATCCCTCCAGCGAGACTTTAACAGTATGCAAGCCCGCGTGGAGGGCAGGAGTCGTAAAAGGTGTGATCCACTTGTCGAGCATTCGGCCATCAATTTCAACCTGCGCACCAGCAGGATCTGACGTAATTTTCAGTTCGCCGGTCTCAACAAGAGGCTTCCCCTCCGGCGCGGTTTTCACGTCCGCTACCGTTTGTACGGTCGGTACAGTAGCGGGCGGAGCAGGTGCCGGCACGGCCGCCTCGATCGGCTGCACAGGTGCAATCTTCGGCGCAGTTCGGGCCGTGGCAGCTGCAGCCGTCGCGACAGGCTGTTGCGCGGCAGCCTGCGCCGCGAGCAGAGCCTTGTGTTTGCGCGAGGCGTTAGCCATCACCAACAAACAGAAGAGAGCGACAAGCACCGCGGCGAAGAGCAGACCAGGTCCCCGCTTGCGCTTTGCGGGACGCAGCGCAACACGTTTCACGATTGCAGCAGGTTTAGAAGCCATCGCCTTCGGAGGAGCGACTGCGATGGTCTTCTCGACGAGCGGTTCCGATTCCGTCTTCTTTCGTGAAGTAGCATCAAGTACCACCGCTGGTGTGAACGCCGGCTCGGCCACGATGGCCGGCGCCAGCCCCGCCGTACCACTAACTGCCTTCTGAATTCCGGAACTCGGATCGAGTGTGGTGGCAGCAAAGAAGTGAGTCGTGACCATCGCCTGATCGGCAGTTCCGGCTGTCAATTCGCTGCAAAGCGTAAAGGGATCCTGCAGCGCAGCGGCCATAGCTGATCCGCTCTGGTAACGATCGTCGGGCAGCTTCGACATTGCCTTAGTGATGACTGCGCTTAAGCCGGTTGGAATCGAGGCATCGAGCTCGCGCGGCGGTGGCGGCACCTCGTTGATGATCTTGTAGATTATCGTCGTAACGCTGTTCGCGTTGAACGGCTTCTCACCTGTCAGCATCTCGTAGAGAATCACGCCCGTGGCGAATAAATCCGTGCGCCCGTCGATCGCGCGTCCGCGCACCTGCTCCGGCGACATATAGTTCGGCGTTCCCAGCACTTCGCCAGTGTGGGTAAGACCGGCACCCGCTTTCGCGATGCCAAAATCCATGATCTTCACTACGCCGTCAGCGGCGATCATGATGTTGGCAGGCTTGATGTCGCGGTGAATCACTCCCTTATAGTGGGCATAATCAAGGCCTTCGCAAACCTGCGCGCCGATCTTTGCGGCCTCTTCCGGAGAGAGCGTTTTGCGTTCACGGAGCAGCCCGGCGAGCGTGGTGCCCGGAATGTATTCCATCGCGATGTAGAACATTCCATCGGCTTCGCCCGCGTCGTAAATGGTGATGATGTTCCTGTGGTTCAAAACTCCGGCAGCGCGTGCCTCGTTCTGAAAGCGCTTGAGCATGTCGGCGCTGCTGGCACCGTGAATATCGACACGCATGGTCTTGAGCGCGACGGTTCGGCCAATATTGGGATCGGTGGCGCGATACACGACTCCCATAGCACCCTTGCCCAATTCGCCTGTAATGACATAGCGGCCGATCTTTTCGGGGGTCATCCAGTCCTCGCCGGACAAAAAATGTCACTTGACCTGTTGCTATTCAGAAACACTGCAAGAATAGCCGCGTTTCCTTCGGATTTCTGCGGGCAGGTGACTAAAGTACCTTGATAAACTCTGTTACCACGGTGAACGTCCTATGCGTCGGATTGTGATGGTTTTCGTGCTTGGCTGCGCGTGTTTGGCGGGCGCACAGCAGATCAGTCCCACGGATCAGCAGCAGTTGGCGATCCGGCACCTGCTGCAGGACCAGGTGGATGCCTGGAACCGCCATGATCTCACCGGATTCATGAATGGATACTGGCACTCGCCGGATCTGACGTTCTTTTCTGGCAAGACCGTCACCGAGGGCTGGAAGACCACGCTCAAACACTATCGCCAGAAATACCAGCCCGAAGGCACAGATAAAGACATGGGCAAGCTCGACTTCTACGACTTGCGTGTCGATCTGTTAGCGCCAAATGTGGCACTCGTCAGAGGGCATTGGCATTTGGTGAAGGAGTCAGGAAAAGAGGATGGTGGGTTGTTCACGCTGGTGCTGAAGAAGTTTCCCGAAGGCTGGAGGATCGTGCACGACCATACGTCGTGAAAAGCCCGATTTCAGCATAGAAGGATTGCGGAAAGCCGATGGGTTTTCGTAGCGCCCGTGCTCCTCTTTACCGGACCGGAGGCCCACGGAACAGCCGGAGAGACGCCGACGCTACCAGGTCAGCCCTTCACCACTACAGCTGCCGGCTGGATATCCTGCACGTCCACGAAGTTCGTCGGGTACTCGCCCGTGAAGCAAGCCGTGCAGTAAGTGGTGTGCTCGCCTTCCGCGCAGGCTCTCTTGAGGCCATCGACTGACAGGTACGAAAGCGAATCAGCGCCGATATATTCGCGAATCGCTTCGACCGTCTTATTGGCGGCGATCAGTTCTTTTTTGCGCGGAGTGTCCACACCGTAATAGCACGGCGAGATGGTTGGTGGACAACTGATACGCATGTGAACTTCTTTTGCGCCCGCTTCGCGCACCATGCGGACGATTTTGCGGCTAGTAGTGCCGCGTACGATGGAATCGTCGATCAGGATGATGCGCTTGCCTTCCAGGATGCTGCGCACCGGGTTGAGCTTGAGTTTCACGCCAAAATCGCGAACGCGTTGTTCGGGCTCGATGAAGGTGCGGCCAACGTAGTGGCTTCGAATCAGGCCAACGCGGAAGGGAATACCGCTTTCTGCGGCGTAGCCGATGGCCGCCGGAAGTCCGGAGTCGGGCACTGGAACGACCAGATCGGCGTCAACTGGAGCTTCGCGCGCGAGCTGTCGTCCCAGTGTTTCGCGACTGGTGGCGACCGAGCGTCCGAAGACAACGCTGTCAGGCCGCGCGAAATACACATGCTCGAAGATGCAGCTCGAGATCGGCTGCGACGACGAGTAGAAGCGCGAGTAGGTGCCTTCCGGTCCGACGACGATCAACTCGCCGGGCTTCACGTCACGAATGAACTCAGCACCAATCAGATCGAAAGCAGTCGTTTCCGACGCGAAGACAATCGCATCTTTCTTCAGCTTGTCACCGGCGACAATTTTGCCCATCGAAAGCGGCCGGAAGCCTCGAGGATCGCGTACGGCGAAGATCCGGTCGCGAGTCGTGATTACCAGCGAGAACGCTCCTTCGATGCGGCGCAATGCATCGGCAATCGCGTCGGGCAACGTCTGCTCTTTCGAATGGGCAATCAGGTGGACGATGACTTCGGTATCGCTGGTCGTCTGAAAAATGGAGCCGTCGTGTTCGAGCTTGGCACGTAGTTCCGCGGCATTTACCAGATTGCCATTGTGCGCGAGAGCCATCTGGCCCTTGTTGCAGTCGACGCGGATGGGCTGGGCATTGAGGATCGCAGAATCGCCGGTGGTGGAGTAGCGCGTGTGGCCGATGGCCTGCGTTCCGGGCAACTTGGCGAGAATGTCTTCGGTGAAGATGTCGACAACCAGGCCCATTTGCCGATAGAGGCGCAACTGGTCGCCATCAGACGCGGCGATGCCGGCGGATTCCTGTCCGCGATGCTGGAGGGCGTGGAGGCCGAGGTAGACGACCTTCGAGGCTTCCGGGTGAGCGTATACGGCAACTACGCCACATTCTTCGCGAAATTTGTCCAGCTTCGGCATTTTCTCCTCAGTAGCCAGTTAGTCAGGAGTCAGTATCCTGACGAACCAAACTGCGACGACGATCGACAACCAATTAACTCTTCTGCAGAACTTCCGGCACCAGATGCTCTTCCGTGTCGGTGTGCAGAGCCTTAGGTAACGCGCTCTCCCAGGCTTGTTTCAACTGCGACACCGGTGCGGAGACGACCTTACGCCCGTTCACCAGAATTTCCAGGTTGTCCTCTGCTGTTTCGCCGATGACCTCGGCCCCGACCCCGTGCTTTTCCGCTACCTCTTTGATTCGCGAGAGCAGCTGCCGGTCGCAGGAAACCAGCACCCGGCTGGCATCTTCTCCGAAGAGGATATACTCAGAGGGCAGGTCGTCGGACTTGACTTCCACGTGGGCACCGATGCCGTTCTGAAAGCTGGCCTCGGCCAGGGCGACAGCCAGTCCGCCGTCCGACAAATCGTGTGCAGACTCGATAAAGCCCTGATTGATGGCATCGATGATGCAGCGCTGCAAATTCGCTTCGTGCTCAAGTTCCAGCGCCGGCGGGAAGCCCCAGAGTGCTCCCAGAATTTCCTTCGCATACTCGGACGAGCCGAACTCGGTCTCGGCATCGACAAGGTCACCGCCTTCGGAACCACTTAGCAACACCAGCACGCGATTCGTACGCTGGAAGTGCGGAGTTCGCATACGATCGATGTGTTCCAGGACACCTACAATTCCGAGCACAGGTGTCGGATAAATTCCTTCGCCAAGCGTTTCGTTGTAGAAGCTGACGTTTCCGCCCGTGATCGGTACTTCGAGCTCTTCGCATGCAGCGGTGATACCGTCGATGGTCTGCGAGAACTGCCACATGATGTGCGGCTTCTCAGGATTGCCGAAGTTCAGGCAGTTGGTAGCGGCGACCGGGGTCGCGCCGGTGACCGCGACGTTGCGGCAGGCTTCGGCCACCGCATGCATGGCCCCGAGCTTCGGATCCAGATAGCACCAGCGGCCATTGCCATCGAGTGCCATCGCGAGGCCGCGATCGGTGCCCTTCACGCGAATTACGCCGCCATCGCCGCCGGGGCGCTGCACTCCCGTGAGCTGTACGTAGGATTCGTATTGTTCGGTAATCCACTGCTTGGAGCAAATGTTCGGGCTGGCAAGGAGTTGTTCGAGTTCCGAAGTGAGATCGGCCTTATTGCCAAGTTGAATATGTTCGGGCTTTTCGCGGTCGACGTTCGGTTCCCAGCGCTCCAGAGGACGCTTGTAAAGGGGAGCTTCATCGGTGAGCGCATTGTTGGGAATTTCGGCGACAACTTTGCCATGCTCAAGCACGCGCATGGTGTTCTCGTTGATTACGCGACCGATGGTTACCGCATCCAGCCCCCATTTCTGGAACACCTTGAATACTTCTTCCTCATGGCCCTTCTCAGCCACCAGGAGCATCCGCTCCTGGGATTCGCTGAGCATGATCTCATAAGGGGACATACCCGTCTCGCGCTGCGGAACCAGATCGAGTTCGATTTCCAGGCCGACGCCGCCGCGTCCACCCATTTCGCAGGTGGAGCAGGTCAGGCCGGCAGCACCCATGTCCTGTATGCCAACGACTGCACCCGTCTCCATCGCTTCCAGGCAGGCTTCGAGGAGGAGTTTTTCCATGAAGGGGTCGCCTACCTGTACGTTGGGGCGCTTCTGCTCGGATTCCTCGCTGAACTCCTCGCTCGCCATGGTTGCGCCGTGAATACCATCGCGGCCGGTCTTTGAGCCGACGTAGATGACAGGATTGCCCTCACCCGAGGCCTTGGCATAGAAGATCTTGTCGCGCCGCATCAGGCCCAGCGCAAAAGCATTTACCAGCGGATTTTGCGAGTAGCAGTCTTCGAACTTGGTTTCGCCGCCAAGATTTGGCACTCCGAAGCAGTTACCGTAATGGGCGATGCCGCTAACCACGCCCTCGAGAATCGAGTGATTCTTGTGGATCGTCGCTTCGTCCTGGTGTGTGTCCCTGGTGATCGGGCCGAAGCGGAGCGAGTCCATTACAGCGACCGGCCGGGCGCCCATGGTGAAGATGTCGCGAAGAATCCCGCCAACTCCAGTGGCCGCGCCCTGTAGCGGCTCAATGAAGGACGGGTGATTGTGCGACTCGATTTTGAACGCGCACGCCCAGCCATCGCCAATATCGATGATGCCAGCATTTTCGCCTGGCCCCTGCACAACGCGGCGGCTACGGGTCGGCAGCCGTTTCAGATGCACACGCGACGATTTGTAGGAACAATGTTCGCTCCACATAACGCTGAAAATACCCAGTTCCGTCATGCTGGGTTCGCGTCCCAGGAGTTTCAGAATTTTCTGGTATTCGTCGGCTGTGATGCCATGATTTTTCAGCACTTGGGGACTAATGGCGGCGGGTGCGAGCTCGGTGTTTGCCATGATCTACTTGGGTGTAGAAAGTCGTATCCCTTGCGCTGGGAAAAGTGAAGTGTTAAGGGATCGACGCTACAGCTTATTGTCTCATGACAGAGCACGCCTTGGTTGCGAAACCTTGATGCAAAATTCAGCATCAGATCAGATAGCAAGCAGTAGTCCTGACGTCATCATTCGATTGCCGGGACCCTGAAACGGCTCGCCAACCAGCGAGCCGTTTTGCTTTGTGGCGAACGGCTTTACCAAAAGAGACCACAGGCACAGACACGAGGACCGTCACGACTTCGGGTGCCCCATCCTAGCCCTCTGTTGGCGAGGGTAGGATTCCGCAGAGGTTCACACAAGGTGCCCTTCACGCGGCCCGTTTCTCCCTTGTTGCAGCCGCTTTCTGCGCGGCGCGCTTGCGCGCCGCAGCTCCCCTGGTTCGCACCGCTTTTTGTGCAGCTTTCTTCCTGGAGGTACTTCCTCGGCGCTTCGCCGCATCGTGGGCGTGTTTCGACAGCGCTTTTTTCGACGCAGCTTTCCGCGGCATGCGCTTGAGCGCCCCTTCAATCGCGCGTGACCGCTTCCGTGACGGCTTTTTCTTTTGCGCGCTGCTGTGTCCCTTGCGATACGCGCTTTCTGCTGACTTGCGCGTCTTTTGAGAAGTACGGCCCTTCTTCGGCGGCGGAAGATCGACTCCGGCACGCCGTGCTTTTGATAACCCGATCGCAATTGCCTGCTTGGTATTGGCCGCTCCATGCTTCCCGCGACGGATGTGTTCCATTTCCTCCTTCACGAACTCGCCAGCCTGAGTAGCGGGCGCTTTACCTTCGCGCTTATCTTCTTCGGCGCGCTCAAGTGTGGTCTTCCAAGGCATGTCATTCTCCCGTAGTGCACAGGTGCTATAAGGGTGAGACGTCAGGCTTGAGATTGGAGATGGATGCTAGGGATTCGGGGGACTGGGAGGCATCTCCGTGACATCAGCAACAACTTCCCATTCGGCACC
>Ga0070738_10005449_pt1 | contig 14102 bp, 13 predicted proteins | sample Coa_R2_2_FD_66446 | JGI IMG/M metagenome (GOLD analysis project Ga0070738, IMG submission 66446) | Surface soil microbial communities from Centralia Pennsylvania, which are recovering from an underground coalmine fire - Coalmine... | ecosystem: Environmental > Terrestrial > Soil > Unclassified ... | reverse complement strand
TCAGTGCGTCAGGCAGCTTCTCATCCGGCGGCTCAAAAGGCTTCGCGGCAAGAGCGCGCGCCAGTTCGCGCACCGTTGACGGACCAAACGGGGCGTCAGATCCCGTCTCGGCAGCCCGCGCAACCGGCAGAATGGCGGCTGCAGAAAACATCGCGGAGACGCGAAGAAGCTCTCGTCGATTCAAGGAATTCCCTCTCCGGTTCCAAACCGAGAGAGGAAACGGTCGGGGTTTGAAGGAGTTCCTTTGGTTGGGCACCAAACTCAGACTCGAATGACCCGATCACAGGAAAATTGCGCGCACGCCAGGCACCTGCCTGTTTCGGTTGCTCTTGTCTCGACGGTCTGGATCGTTGCGATTGCGCATTGGATCGGCAAGGACGCCGTCATACCCTGGGACTCGAAAAACCAGTTCTATGCCTTCTTTCGCTTTTTTGCTGGAACGTTGCACTCGGGCGAATGGCCGTTCTGGAATCCGTACCACTACGGCGGGCATCCGAGCGTTGCGGACCCGCAGTCGTTGATCTGATGATAATCGACAACGTGGCCGCCCTTGGTTTCCGATACCGGCCGCGGCGAAGCGTCATCATCGGCGTCGCGCCGAGGAAGCACTCGAGCCGGTCATCGTAGAGGTGCACGCGCGCAGGCGATGGCCGATCAACTGCGATGGCGCGGTGTAGAAGACGCGGCGTAGGATGAAGCCGCCGCTCGAGGTGACGGTAACGATCTTCTCCTCGTAATCGGCGGTCCGGCGCTTGGGCAGCGCAGTGAGCATCGGTCGCTTCAACTCGATGCGCTTGCGCTTGTTGGCATTGCGCCGGCCAACGATCTCGTCGACGAAGCGGCGATATCCGTCGAGGTGATCGAAGTCGCGGCTGCCGCGCAGCAGCAGTGCGTCCTCCAGGGCCTTCTTGAGATGCCCATGCGAGCTCTCAATCGATCCATTCTCGTGCGCGACACCCAGATTGTTGCGGGTCGGCATCATATCGTAATGGTGCATCAGCGCCTGATAGCGCAACGTCAGATCTTGCTGCGCGTCGCGGTCCAGATTGCAAAATGCCGCCGAGAGACTATCGCTGCGATGCTCGCGCGGCGCGCCCCCGAGCGCCCACAGTGCATTCTGCAGGCCCTCGGCCAGCGCGACAAAGCTCTCACCTCCGAGCACCACATGGGCATGCTCGAAGCCCGAGAAGGCAAGCCGGAAGTGGTATAGCCGATGCCCCAGCACGACGCCGGCGACGGTGATGCCGAGCACGCTGGTGTCGGTGAAGTCGGACAGGCCACACCGGCCGGGTTCGATGCGGTAGCCGGTGGCCCGGCTGAAGCCGGACTTGGCGGCCGCAACGATTGTATCTTTGCTCTGTCGGTAAGTCATATACAGCCTCGTCTGGTGGTCGGTGATGTGAAGGCTGGGCAATCGCTGATTCCCCAATTTCGAGAAGAACCAGACACTTGACCCGGTCGCTCACGACCGTCCGCGTGGCACGTGCCGTCGGAATCTTCTCCAGTCCGTCCGAGGAAGAACGGTCTGTTTGTTCGACGGATCCCGAACTATCCCGCTCGTTCTAAATTTTAAAGGAGTTCGGCGAGCCGTGGCGCAATCAGGTTGCGCTCACCTCTATTTCTGCAGACCGAGACTTTGCAGGAACGAGGGCGCATTCTGAACCGGCTCCTGTGGTTGAGCATCCAGTGTAGGTCGAGTTTTAGGTCGCTCGTTTTGATCGCGCTGCATTCTGGCCTGCCGCCTGTGAATGATCTTTGGCTGCGCTCTTTGTGCGGACCTAGCCTTTGGTCGCTGTTCTGCAGATGCCAGGGCATCTGCTACAGCTGGTGCTGATTGTGCGGGCTGCGATGGTTGCTGCGCCAGTGTATGTTGCCTAGCCGCCCAAGCTTGGAATTGCCCAAAGAGGGCCTCTGATGAATCCTCAGTATGTTCCATCGGACTCGGACCAGTGGCTTCTGCAACGGTATCAACTTCGTCCTGCGCCAGGGTGCTCCGTGCTGGTTTAGATGTCGCAGCTGCGGACCATGCATTCGATGAACCGTCGTCGGCTGCTTGAGCAGTCGGAATGACTTCGTTAGCATCGGAGCGTAGGAGCGAAATGTCGGCCACTGAACCGGTAGCGTTGAGAACGAGCTTCACCGCCGGCGGCCGAGTTATCGCAATTCCGCTCACAATGGCCGCTATAACAAAGATACAAGCCTTTAAAAAATGCGATTTGCCCCACTGCTGACACTCGTCAGCGAGTGAGTGAAGCATAAGGTGATCCGGATCAACGCCGTCTTCCGTAGGCATCGGTAAGCCTCCGCTCAATGTTCTTGTCGACTGATATCTCGCAATCGAGGGCCGAAAAGCGGAGAAATCTTGATCAGAATTAGGACGAGGGAACCCTCAAACCACACGATCTAGAGTTCCGAGTCCATCCACACACTCCCGGCACGTTGCGTTCCATCTTACCGTCCGCGCTGCAACGGCGAGCGACAACACGCCTCAAGCACCTTGTGATCTTTCCGCGAAACGTGGACTTCTCTTCTTCAGGAATCATCCATATCTCGATTCACGACTCACGAATCAAGGAAAGTGGGTATTAGGAGCCGTCTCGGCGATGCGAGCGATTGTCTCACCGCCAGCACGATCCTTGCTCGGTTGCCGCGCGGCAGTACCGCCCCGTTGAGAGGATCCGGTTGTGCAGCTCGCGATCACTGTCGTCGGCTCCGTTGCCGATCCGGCCTACAACATAGCAACGAAACCATTGCGCTCGGCGTTGTGCTCGCGGTCGTGCCGCTGCCGCCGAAACGGCGTGTGAGCCGTGCTGCCCTGATTTCGGCGTCCGCCCGGACCGCGAATGGATTATTGAACTCGTGTTGGACGAGACAGGAATGCTGGTACTTGTGTTGTCCATTTTTGTGCTGCTAGGTACCGCCCTTGCCCATGCGCGCGACGACGGCCGCTACGCAAATTCACCGATGAAGCCTTGGTTCGAAAGCCTGCACAACAAGGACGGTGTTCAATGTTGCGCTGTTGCGGACGGCATAGCGTGTCAAATGTCAATTGGGACACCCAAGATGATCACGATCGCGGGCGCCTCGACGGGCAATGGATCGTGGTCCCTGACGATAGGGTCGTCGCCCAGCCGAACCGGATCGGTCCATCGATCGTCCGGCCGCAATATCCCAACGGCAACCCGATCGTCCGCTGCTTTATGCCAGGGACCATGACCTAAGTTCGAAGCATCAGCGGTTGGCAACTCCCTTTCGGCTCGCGGAAGCGCGCCGCCAGCCCGGCAAGTGCTGACGTGTGCTGCAACGCACTCCGCTCTTGCGGTCGCGAACAGCGGTGGCTTGTCCGCTCGCGCTTTCGTTGCTTTGTTCTTGTCAAACCGGTTTCATCAGATCAGATTTCAAGAGACCGGCGTGATTAGCTGCCGGTTCTAATAATTCGAATGATATGGGGCGGAAAACATGAAGAGATATTCGATTGCGTGCGCCACGTTATTCGGCCTGGGTTGCACCCTCGTCGCACCAAGTCATGCGCAAGAAATCGCCAACCCGGATCAGTGGTCGCCTCCGCGCGAGGCAAAGATTTCTCCGATCAATCAAAATCAACTCAACGCAGCAGACAAGAACGCGACAGACTTTTTGCTGACCAACGGCAATTACGCTCAGACGCGCTTTCACTCGGCAAATCAGATCAACCGCGACAATGTGAAGAACCTGCACGTCGCATGGATCTTCCAGACCCAGGTCAAGGAATCCTTGGAGACCTCGCCGATCGTGGTCGACGGCGTGATGTATGTGACGACATCATTCAGCCATGTCTACGCGATCGATGCCAAGACCGGCGAACAGCTCTGGCATTATGCTCACAAGATGGGACCGGTGACGACGTACTGCTGCGGTCCCAACAATCGCGGCGTTCAGGTTCTCGGTGAGAATGTCTACCTGGCCACGCTGGACTCCAAGCTGGTGGCCCTGAATGCAAAGACCGGCGATGTTGTCTGGACAACCGATATCGCCGATCCCGAACTCGGTTACAGCGAGACGATGGCTCCGACTGTCGTCAAGGACAAGGTCTTGATCGGGACCAATGGCGGCGAATATGGAATTCGCGGCTTCGTCAGGGCCTACGATGCGAAGACTGGCAAGCTGGTCTGGAATTTCGACACCATCCCTGAAAACTCCGTAGGCGTCTGGGCGACCAAGGACGCCACCGGCCGCGACATGCATCGGGATATTCAGGCCGAAAAGGACCAACTAGCCAAGATCGGCGATCCCTATAAAAAGCTGGGCGGCGGCGTCTGGCAGAATCCCGCCGTCGATCTCGCCACCAACCGGATCTACTTCGTCGTCGGCAACCCGTCTCCCGATCTCGACGGTGCGTCCCGTCCCGGCGACAACCTCTACACGGACTCACTGGTCTCGCTCGATCTCGACACCGGCAAATACGTCTGCCACTTCCAGTATATTGCACACGATGTGTGGGATCTCGACGCCGTCAGTCCAGCGGTGCTGGTGGATGTGAAAGACAAGAGTGGCAAAACCATTCCGGGCGTGATCCATGCCGGCAAAACCGGTCATATCTATGTTCACGATCGGAAAGATTGCAGCCTGATCCGGTTCTCCGAGCCGATGGTGCCCCAGGAAAATATGTGGACCCTGCCGACGAAAGAGGGCGCGCGTATGCTTCCTGGCGCAAATGGGGGCGTCGAATGGTCGCCGATCGCGACCGACCCCGGACAGGCCCTCGCCTACGCCATCAACCTGCATCAGCCCATGCACTATCGGGTCGACAGCTCGCCCTATCCGAACGGCAAGCTCTGGCTTGGTGGCGCTTTCACAGCCATACCGAGCGAAAAACAGTCAGGCAATATTACCGCAGTGAACTACAACACTGGCAAGATCAAGTGGCAGGTGAAGACGCCGGAGCCGATGATCGGCGGTATCCTGGCGACGGCCGGCGGTCTGGTCTTTGCTGGTGAAGGCAACGGCAAGTTCGCCGCCTACAACTCGTCGACCGGAAAGGAATTGTGGAGCTTCCGCGCCGGTGCAGGCGTCAACGCGCCACCGTCCAGCTATGTTATCGGCGGCAAACAATACATCGTGGTCGGCGCAGGCGGCAACACTCAGGTGAACTTCAGGCGTGGCGACAGCATCATTGCCTTTCAGCTCGATTGAACGCACGGGGTATCATGTCGTAGCGGGGCCGTTAGCGGCCCCGCTTCCGTTAGCTCACCGGACGGAAGTCGATGGCCACTTTGATCTGGACGATCTCGCGCGGGATGGTCCTTGGGGCATTACTGAGCGCAGCCCCCGCGCTTGCGCAAAATCTCCTCGAAAAAGTCGAGGTCTGCGCCAGGTGTCACGGCCAGGACGGCAAACCGGTCGACAAGGCAATTCCCATCATCTGGGGACAGCAAGCCGGCTACATCTACATCCAATTGCGCGACTTCAAACGGGGTGACCGCAAGAACGAGATTATGCAGCCGATCGTATCGTCCTTCGAGAGGGCTGAGATGCTGGCGATCGCAGAGTATTTCGCGCAGAAGCCGTGGCCCAACCTCGGCCAGCCGCGGTCAGCAAAGGATATTGCACGGCGGGCGCTCATTGCCGAACACTCGGTCGGCTGCACCGGCTGTCATCTCGAGGAGTTTCAGGGGGCCGGCACCGTACCGCGACTAGCTGGGCAGAGCCAGCACTACCTCGCCAAGACAATCGACGATTTCCGCACCCGGGCCCGCGCCAACAATCCTGGCATGACCGATCTGATGCGCGCGACATCCCAGGACGACCTTGCGGCGCTGGCAGAATATCTGGCCGGGCTTTAAGGCAGGAGGAGACCAGAGTGTGGCTCCCGAAGGCAGAGGCGGACTCCGCTTTCACGCAAAGCTGGCCTCTTCTAGCCTGGATGGGCAGTTTGGCGCCAAGATCGTTCACGGCGCCGAGAGTCGTTCCCGCAGCAATGACACGGTCGTAAGATCTGCGGCGCGTTTGCCGGAATTGTCCTTGAGCAAAGGATCAGCTCCACGTGCGAGCAGCAGATTGCCAATCTCGGCACGGCCACCCTCCGCGGCAATCATGAGAGCGGTCCGCCCGCGAGCGTCCCGATCATCAACATGCGCACCAACTTCCAGCAGGTAGCTCACCATGTTCAGGGCGTCCGCTTCCGGAACCTTTTCGTCCGGGCCCGCAGCCCACATCAAGAGGGTGAGATCGTTCGCGTACCGAGCATTGACATCGATGTTTCGGGCGAGCAGCCGCTTCACGATGTCAAGCTTGGCCCGGGCCGCCGCATAGACGATCGGCGGCTTTCCTGTCTCGTCCGCTCCACGCTCGTCGGCGCCATGCGCGAGCAGCAATTCAACGATGGCATCGCTCCCGGCATAGGCCGCGGCCGCAACTGGCGAGATGCCGCTGCGTCCGGTCAGCTTGAGGTCAGCGCCCCGCTCGACGAGCCGTTGTGCGACCGCGACATGACCGCGTTCGGCCGCGAAGTACAGCGCAGTCGCCCCGGCCAGATTGCGTGCATTGATCGGGGCCCCGCGCGCGAGCAGGAGCTCGAGCATCTCCAGATGGCCGCTCCGCGCGGCATGGCTTAGGGGTCGTGCGCCGAACCGGTCGCGCGCGTCGACCGAGGCTCCGCCGTCCAGCAGTTCAGTCGCGAGCGCAGTACAATTTCCATCCACCGCCGAAAACAGAGCGAGCGAGACCTCGATAGCGCTCATCTGTGCCTTTTCTACGCGAACCCGATTGGCAAGCTCCTGGCAAGGTTCGGGGTCGGCGGCCCCAGCGATCGACGCGCCGCTCAGTGCAGCGATTACTACTGAGCATAAAAATAGAACATGCCGGTACACGCGGATGTCCTCCCTGCACTGCTTTTTTCAACATGCCACAGCGGCATGCGCATGCCAAGCCGTCGCGGCGTTTGCCACAGGAAACCGAGGGGATGCACGGGGATCATTCGGGCAAACCTGCCTTCCGAAGACCCTCGATCAACTGCTCCGCTAGCTTTTGGGGGAGCAGGTCATACGGCTTGCTTTGGACTTCCTTCGTCCTCCGCGGGAATGCCGAGCAATCCTCGAACACATTCAACCAGCGCGTCACCATGGAGCGGCTTCTTGAGGTAAGCGGCGGTTCTAAACTCTTCGGGAAGCTGCTCGCGCGAATACGCCGTCAACACCGCGAAAGGAATGCTCCTCTTCGCGAGCACTTCCACTATTCGCGCAGAAGTGCCGTCTGCAAGTCTCACATCCAACACCGCAGCCTCGCAGCCGTGAACCTCGACCATTCTGATTGCTGCTTCAGCGCGCGCAGCAAACCCCGCGATTGCAAAACCTCCCCGTAGTAGGGCTCGTTCGATTTCCAAAGCAACGAGTAGTTCGTCTTCTACGATCAGTACTCGTGGCCCTCGTGGGAATGGAATTGGTGCTGGCAGCGGAGGCGCTGTGGCACTCGTTGCGCGTCCGCTTTCCAGAACCGAAGCAAGGGGGCACTTGAGCCTCCATAAAAGACCTTCACGGCGAAACTGCAGTTCAGCCGTGCCTCCGAGAGTTCCTTCAATGAGGCGACTGAGCACCGTTGAGCCGAACCCAGAGTTGCCCTTCCGAATTGGTGGCCCACCGAGTTCTGCCCATTCGATCAAAAATAGCGGCTCATAACCCTCGACCACGATATGCCAAGCAACGTCAACGCGCCCGTGCTCGCCAGAGAGGGCTCCATGATTAGCTGCATTCGTCGCAAGCTCATGAAAGGCCATTCCCAGAGCCTGAGCAGCACGGGGAGTGACGTACATCTTCGCTCCTTGGACGAAGATGCGGGTGCCAAGCAAGCCTCGGAAATGGGCCAGTTGGGCTATTGCAAGCTCCTCTAGGTCCGCGCCTTGCCATCTGTTCTGAACAAGAAGGTTGTGGCTAGACGACAGAGCGTGAATGCGCGTTTCAAAGCGACGCATGAACTCCAAAGGCGCGTCTTCCCAAGTTCGCCTAGCAATGGCCATGACGATACCGAGCAAGTTTTGCGAGCGATGGTTCATCTCCAGCATCAGCATTTGGATTTGCTGCTCGCGCTCCGTCGCGCTTTTCAGTTCGACTGAAAGCCGCGCTTCATTTTCTCGAAGGGCCTTCAGCGAGTTTGAAAGGTCCTCCTGTGCGCGTTGGAGACTAGCGAGTTGGAGGCTGGCATTGATGTCGATACTATCCTGAATGTCGGTTAGGGCACTAAGCCATCCTACAACTTGCTGATCATCATCTCTGATGGGAATGCCGCGTGTTTGAAAAGCCCGGTAACTTCCGTACTTTACCGACCAAATCCGGCCTTGCGTGAAGCAGGGCGTGCCGGTCGAAATGGCCCGTGTCCAATCTGCCGCGATGCTGTCCCTGTCGTCAGGGTGAAGGCAAGAAGCCCAGCGGTTTCCCTTGTACTCCTCCCAACTCTGACCCGTGTACGCTTGCCAGAAGGGCTGCTCCTCCACGAACTCGCCAGCAGCATTGGTCCACCAGACGATTGAAGCGGACGCCAGCAGAAGTGCGTCGAAACGTCGCTTGATCAAACCCGATGAAGGCACGCTCATCGCTCCCACCAGAGCGTATCTCATTCCAGCGCTATCTTGCGCCTTCTTTACCTGCTCGACCAGTCCAAAATCGCTGCAAATCTGCCGTTAGCAGTGAAACTCCGCAAGCACACTGTCGCCCGCCGTTCGGTCAGCCCTTTGAGCGCGCCGGCCTCGTCAGCGCCCACGAGGCGGCTGTAGCCCTCCACATCGGCTGCGAAGACTGCAACAAGGCTTCGGCTAATTGTTGTAGGGTCTGACATGCGTGGCCCGATGCCAACCTGTAGGGACCAAGGTGTGCTGGAAGCGCTCAAAGCGGCAAACGCAAGGCTTCGGTCAAACGGCCGCAACCGAGCCGGCCAGCTCTTTTGCGTGTTGCCCGTGCCTTGGCCCGCAGCAAATACATCGCGCTCGGCGGCTTTTGCCGGCGCATGGCGGCACGGCGCGCCGGCTTGATGGCGAACAAGGCCCTTGCGCGAAAGCTAGCAACACTCTTCTGGCGCGTGATGGTCAAAGGCCTCGACTTCGTCGAGATAGGTGTGGCTCAATACGAGGCGAAGGTATTGGAAACCAAGCGCCGCATTCTGCACCGACCGGCTCGCCAGCTCGGCCAGCAAATCGACCCGAATCCAGCCGCCGGCGTCTAACAGCGTGTTCATGGAGAGGCGCTGCGACCTCGGAAAGGACCATGACCCCAGCGATGGCATCAGCAGGTCACGTCGATCCAATGCAAGCGCGATGAGGCTTGCGAGCGTGTCTCAATTCTCCGTCAGAATTTCGAGGCACTTCTGGAACAGTTCGAAGAACTTGAGAAGCTTCGAAACCGCGTCCAGGAGGCAGATGCTCTTGGCGCACGTGCCATGACCGGGTGCCGGCTCGATGAGGTTGAGGGTCTGCTCAAGACGGAGGTGGATCCGGTAGCTGGAGCCATTCAGCAGCGAGGTTCAGCCATTCGTCCCGGTCGAGCGGCGTTATCGCCTTCGCCGCAAGCTGTCGCTAGTCCTCAGCTTCGTCGCAACCTGTCGGCGTCAGTCCCCGTCATCGCGGCAGCATGGGCTTTGGCGCGGCTGAATAATAGGGCCCATTCGTCGCAACGAATTGGCCAGCACATAACATAGGAACGGGCGCTGGAAGCGGATTTTTCTCACGATCACCGCAGAGGAGCAGGCATGTCGCGCTATCATTTCCACGTCCTTGACGGAACTGCGTTGCCCGATCACCAGGGTATGGAGCTTGGCAGCATCGATATCGCAAAGGCCGAGGCCGTAAAAATGGCAGGCGAGGTTCTGCGCGATTCCGCTGCGAGGGGAATTTGGGCCCTAAAAACTTGGAAGCTTGTAGTCAATGGCGGCCCGTTACCCGACTCCAGTCCGACTTACTTCACGTTGGAGGTGTCCGCGAGAGATGAGCGCGGAGCTCCTCAATGAACGCCTGTAGGTCGTCGATGTACTTTCGGACGACCTGCAGTGCTTCCTCCTGGCGCGACGGCTCAGGAGACTCGGGATTCTGATCGCGTGATTCTTTGTCGGGCATGTTGCCAACGGCGCTTACTTTTCCAACTTCGCTTCTGCTATCGCGCGTTCCAGCTCGCCCGCCAGCACCTTATAGTGAGCGGCCAGTCGTCCAAATATGTCGCGCTTTATCTTGCTTTTTGTGCCCTGGCGAAGGCGCTCGCATTGCTCAATGTTTGCGCGAAGCGTCTCCAAGTGCCTCTGCATGTCCTTCATGACCCGCCCTTCCACCGAAACACCTTACGGGCTTGCTCGGATGAGAAACAGCTAAAAGAGGACCGTCGAGTCTGGAAACTTTTTTCTAGGAGGACCGATCTCGCTCAATCGAGTAGGGGGTTCTCGACTTGTGGTCTTTTCCCATGCCTCTTCACTAAGGTCATTAAAGGCCTCAACCGCGAGCGCGTTTAGCGTCGCCTCATGTTCGGCCTCCAGGATCTTTAGGGCCTTCCAGCCTTCAATATTTATGCGGACCAGTACAGATTTGAACGCTCCGGGATCGCGGGCGCGGACTCCGGTGATCTCTGGCTTGCGGCCCATGGTCCCGGCGTTGAAGCGACTGGACGACGATCGAGCCGTCGTTCCTTTCCCCTTACGCTCTGAACGGCCCGGAGTTTGTGAATGCTGATCGAACATTAATCCCAATCGGCATCGTCGAGACCCCTTCCGGCCATTGACTTCATTGAATTGAGATAACGGGACCCCCACGCCGATCATCGTCGAGACCCATTCCGAAAAACATTTGTTGGCAAAAATCAAATGACGTCCGTCTAAACGTTTTCGTTTGTGACGTTTTGAAGAATGCTGCGGACTCGGCGTCGAGACGGCCGCCGTAACCGCGTTCGCGCGGTATCACATCATACAGACCCATTGCGTCCCGCGCATCCCGATCGCGCGCGCTGCGCCTGGAGCTAGGTCGAGGGTCACGCCGCGCGTGAACGGGCCACGGTCATTGATTGTCACTGTAACAGTCGCGCTATTCTGCGGGTTGGTTACCGTCACCTGCGATCCGAACGGCAACGTGCGATGTGCCGCCGTATAGCCGCTGGCGTTGAACGCCTGTCCGCTCGCCGTACGTCGTCCTGAGTGATAGTAAGTCGCTACAACTTGTTGCCCCGAACACGCACCAGACGGTTTGGAGTGAGCGAAGAAATATCCAAAGCCCCGGCTATGGGCCGGGTAGGACGACAAGGCGAGCAACGCCAGTACAATAAAGCACGAAACTGACCGCATTATTCTGTCTTCTTAAGCAACGCGCTAGACGCACGGGAGATTGCTCGTGCCAAAGCGGCCATACTGATCAACGTGACATGCGTTGCGGATGCCCGCTTTCGATCCATGGCGGCTACTATCATTTCAGATGGAAGAGGTTTTCAGGCCTTCAGCGTCTTCTGGATCGTTTGCAGTAGGCCGATATGCTCGTTGATCAGCGTTCGGGCCATCCTGGCGACATCGAGTCCCGCGCGATTCTTCCTTTCACCCGAATCAATATAATCGTTCTGTATCTTCAAAAGACGCTGGTTCCCGTCGAGCTGCGCCGCGACATAATCTCCATCGAAATTCGATGACTTCTTGAGCTTGTCGACGGCTTCTGCCGCTTCTTTTCGGCGATCATTGTCTGCTCCGCCACCTCGTAACCGGCGAAACGCTTTACCCAGTCGTCTTTCGCCATCGCCAGCTTGCTTGTCTCAAGTGCGACCGTGCCTACAGCGAGCGTCTGTTCAGCATGTTCGGCGTCTGGCGACGCCGAGCGACGACCCCGAATGCGAGGCGTGGAGCAGCCAAGGTGACGAGAAAAATTGCGAGAGCGCTGCGGCGGTGCATAGCGGTGATCCTTCCTGCGATAATTGCTGCCATAACCTCAGTCGCTCGCGAGCGTTCCTAAGCACGTAGCGGGTTCCCGCAGGGGTGACCAAGCCTGGCTAAGCCGGATCGGAGCGAGCCGCGTGCGCCGGCGAACGTCTCGGTCGCGCTCTAAAGTCCGAAAGCAGCCGCCCAGGCTTCGCGCGATCTGCCCGCTCAGGATAATGACACACTCGAGAGGGCGAGCAAAGCAACATCAGGAAAAGAGCACTGTAGACCTTGTATCTTGCTTCGCTTTGGCTGGCTTCAGAGCTAGCGCGCGACCGTAGTCTCGCGCGACGGTTCGATCTCATCGAAAGGATGTATGGAAGCGCGGCAGCACCACGACACACCCCAACCCGGCTCCACTCCCTGCAGAATCCCGCCGAGCCGCTCGGCACGGCTCTCGTCGCTCGCGACAAACAGCACGCCGGCTTTGTGCCGCGCCTTCAGATGCAGCGCGATCAGCCCGGTCGGTCCGGCAGACGATGGTGCGGGGCGTCCTCGCTCTGACGCACGCTCGGTCGCCTTACCAAGCCTTCTCGACCTCAGTGCTTTCGCGCTCGATGCACGCGCAGGTTTGTCCGTCTGAACAGAAAACACCAGGATGACGGCCTAGTTCCGGGCGGAGGATAGTATCAGAATGCAAGAGCCAGATGGCAGTCGTGCCGAGCCGCAGTCGGCAGGAAGGCATTCGGATGGTCAAACCTGCGCCATGCGGAGAGTTTACCCACACCGGCGCGATCTGGGCGGAGTCAACGAAGGTAGTTCCTAGCCCCCTTCGATGGCGCCATCTGCGCGAGATAGCAACCCGGCGCCGGATATCCGGTTTCCTGATCAACAGCAACTCAGTCCCATGGAGGAATGCGATGTCAGGAAACAATGGTATCGATCGACGCGACTTCATTTCCGCTGCCGCTGCGGGGATTGCGCTGGCGCGGACGACGGCGCAAGCGCGCGCGGCGACGCCACTCACGGAATCGCGTAGCTCCATATCGCCGCAACCGATGCCGGCGTTCGAAGGCGACGAGACTACTGCCGACATTCTGGTCGAGACCTTGATCGCCTGGGGGGCCACGCACGCATTTGGCATCGTCGGTGACGGCATCAATTCCATCATCGAGGCGTTACGCAGGCGCGCCGATCGCATCCGGTACATCGGCGTGCGTCACGAGGAGGCCGCCGCCTTCATGGCTTCCGGCTTTGCCAAACATAGCGGGCGGCTCGGTGTCTGCGTCGGCACCACTGGTCCTGGTGCGATCCATCTGCTCAACGGACTATATGACGCCGCGTTTGACGGAGCGCCGGTGGAGGCGTTGACCGGGCTTACCTTTCATGACCTCTCCGGGGTGCGCTTTCAACAGAGCGTCGACACCGTGCGGCTGATGCAGACGGTGGCGTTGTACAACGAAGAAGTAACCGGACCGGAGCACGCCGTGCTCGTCGGAAATCGCGCCTGCCGCGCGGCGCTCGGCGACCTCGGTGTCGCTCATCTCACCGTCTCCAAGGACGTCCAGATGATGAAACGTTCCGCCGACAAGAAATCGATGCGTAATCCGGGCGTGCGCACCTCCTCATCCTGGACAGCGCCCTTGGCGGCGGCGCCGGCGAACCAGATTCGAGCGGCCGCCGAGATCCTCAATTCGGGTAAGAAGGTGGCCGTTCTCGCCGGACAGGGGGCGCTGCATGCGCGTGAGGAGGTCACGCGGCTCGCCGATATCCTCGGCGCGCCCGTCGCCAAGTCGTTGCTCGGCAAGGCTGTGATCGCCGATGATTCGCCGTTCACCACCGGCGGCATCGGCGATCTCGGCACCACCCCTTCCTCCTGGGCGATGAAGAACTGTGACACGGTGTTGATCCTCGGCTCGACCATGCCCTGGGAAGAGTACTATCCACGTCCGGGGCAAGCGCGCGGAATCCAGATCGACCTCAAGGCCGATCGCATCGGATTGCGCTATCCCGTAGAAGTCGGCCTTGTCGCTGATGTCAAGGCGACGCTGCGAGCGATGCTCCCCGTGCTCGAGCGCAAGAGTGATCGATCGTTTCTTGCGGAGGCGCAGCAGCGCATGATCTACTGGAACGGGTTGCTCGAACGCGTCGAGGCTTCCCCGCGAACGCCGCTACGGCCGCAGACGGTGGTGCGTGCGCTCAGCGACCTGCTCGCCGATGACGCGGTTATTTCGCTCGACTGCGGCGCCAACACGCATTTC